>OGOX01000429.1_pt1 | contig 32492 bp, 25 predicted proteins | sample 1552761 | NCBI WGS metagenome assembly OGOX01 (sample SAMEA2580212, study PRJEB22360) | human gut metagenome | biome: human gut; feature: human-associated habitat; material: faeces | place: Denmark | collected 2008/2010
GTCTATAAATCTTGCCATCTGCTTACGCTTTATAAGGTCGTGGACGCAATATTGCAATTCTGCTGCGAAGATACACTTTTTTGTTGAAACTGCCAAGAATTTTTGGAATTTTCTTTCTAAAATAAGGAGTGGAAAAGGTATGGGGAGAGAAAATGGTGACGAACTGAGTCCCTTTTTTAAGTGGGCTCAATTTTGTATAAATATAAAGAAATAGTTTTATGGATAAAGTAAAGAAGATGACTCTTCAAATTTTCCAGACGGTGTCCAGAAAATTAAGTTGGTCTCAAATCGGTGAACACCTCACTATTATATAATGTATAGAGGAGAAATTACCCGAATATGAAGTGCTGCTGTAATTCAAACCTCCGAAAATATGTTAAGCATATAATGCAAACTTAATGGTGAAGTAGTAGATGATAATAGTTGTAGAGGGAGAAACTTTGATTTTATGATGCGAAAATAATCTAAAATCGGGTTCTTTCTTAATTATTTTTGCTATCTTTGCAACAAATTTGGAATAACTAAGCTCTGCTTAAAATGGTAAAAGAACAAATAGGAGAATTGTTAAACCTTCTCGGCTTTAAACAGGAAGGTAATAAATATATTAAGAAGTATGAAACTACTCTGCATCCCTTACAGGTTGATGTAGAGAGAGGACGTATTTATTATGAGAATAGTGGTATTACTGTAACTCGTGAGACAACCTCCAATCTGAGTGATCCGGAAAATCTGGTTGTATTAGAGTGTGTGGACAGATTGTTGTCTATGGGGTATAGTGCAAATCATATAGAGCTGGAACCTCAATGGAAATTGGGACATAGTCAAAAAGGTGGCTTTGCTGACATTTGGGTGCGTACATATTCTGATGATGTGATAATTGGTAGTGAAGTGGATAAACAGTCATTGCTTATCATAGAGTGCAAGACTGCTGGTGCACAATTTACTGACGCTTGGAATGATACTCTAGACGATGGTGCGCAGCTATTCTCTTATTTTCAGCAGGAGCCTCAGACTAAGTTCTTGTGTCTTTATACTTCTGATATAGTAGATGGAAAGATAAAGCCTGAGTATAAATTGATCAATGTTCAAGACAACAAAGATTTGTTGGAGTCAGACCAGTCTGCCCAAAGTTATCAAGATAAAAATGACAAGCAACGTTATCGCGTATGGAGAGATACCTATAGTTGTGAGCATGCAACAAGAGGCTTGTTTGAAAGAGATATCTTGCCATACGAGATTGGTAAAAATAAATATACAATCAATGATTTGACAGAGGTTGATAATAATGAAATCCAGAAGAAGTATCATGAGTTTGCTTTGATTTTACGTCAGCATAATGTGAGTGGACGTGAGAATGCTTTTGATAAGCTGGTCAATCTCTTTTTAGCAAAAGTTGTTGACGAAACCAATAATCCTGAAGATTTGCATTTCTACTGGAAAGGTACTGCATATGATGATGATTTCCAGCTTCAGGATCGTTTGCAGCGACTTTATCGCGATGGTATGATGCGTTTTTTGAAAGAAGAGGTAACTTACATCGAAAACAAGCAGATAGATCTTGCTTTCAGACGATTTAAGAATGATCCCGATGCAACAAAGAAGACTATTAAGGAGTATTTCCGTGCATTGAAATTCTTCTCAGATAATGATTTTTCTTTCATTAGCGTGCATAATGAGAAACTCTTCCGCCAAAATGCTGTTGTGCTCAGAAAAATGGTGAAGATGCTCCAGGATATTCGTTTGAAAACAGATGGTACAAAGCAAAATCAGTTTTTGGGAGATCTGTTTGAAGGTTTTTTGAATAGAGGTATTAAGCAGAGTGAGGGACAATTCTTCACTCCGATGCCTATTGTTCGTTTTATCGTTTCTTCTTTGCCTTTGGAACATATCATTAGAGATAATGAAGATATTCCTTACAGAGTATGCTGTTAGAATAAAGGAGTTTGTAGAGAAATATCGAAAGGATATTCCTCTGGAGGAGTATTATGCTCGAATCACAGGTGTTGAAAAGGAGTATCGTCTTTCAAAAGTATCAAAAGTTTCTGCTTTCATGTATGGACAGGATGATATAAATATCGTTTATGCAGATGCTTTGGTAAAGCATCCTGATGTGCATGATGGAAAATACGAAGTATTAGTAGCTAATCCTCCTTACGCAGTTTCTGGTTTCTTGGATACACTTACGGATGAGCAGCGCAAGCGTTATTCGTTGTATAATGCGAATGTTAATACTGATAAGAATAATGTCATTGAGGCATTCTTTATAGAAAGAGCTGCGCAATTGATGAAGACTGGAGGTGTGGTTGGTATCATCTTGCCTGTTTCTATGCTTAATAGAAATGGTATGCATGCTCATGCTCGTGAAATTATTCTGAAAAACTTCGATATTGTTGCTTTGGCGGAATTTGGAAGTGGTACTTTTGGGCAAACGGGTACGAATACTGTAACTATGTTCTTACGTCGCAAGGAGACTAATACTCCTGATTATGAGCATTATAAGTATAGAGTAGATAGCTGGTTTGCACAGAGAAACGAAACCAATGCAGTCTATAAAGATGAGTATCTGTTGGATTACTATTGCAAACATTGTGATTATAAATTGGAAGATTACAAGGCATTTATTGGTGGTTCGATAAATGATGGTTTCTCGAATACGGAGACTGTGCAGGCTTATTATGTCTCATTCTTTGGCAACCAGAGGAATGCGATGAAAGATGTTAGCGATGAAGCGAAGGCTATCAGAAACAAATATCTTTCACGTGCAAATACCAAAGCTTATAAGGCTTTACCTTTGTTGGAGCAGAATAAAATCAAGGAGCAGGCTTTCTTGGATTTTGTAACTGCTATTGAGAAAGAAAAAGTCTATTATTATGTCTTGGCTTATACAGTATTACAACCGGTATTACTGATAAAGGCTCCTACAACAACTGCAGGAATCAAGACTTTCTTAGGCTATGGATGGAGTGGTAGTAAAGGTAATGAGGGAATACAATATCTCAATGTAGGAAAAAGTAAGACGGATGAAGATAATGAGGATGAGGAAGAAGACGATACAATGAATCAGATTCGTGGTATTGGTGGAATTCAAACTCCTTTGTTTAATCCTTCTAATCTGGCTGATGATGATAAGATTAATACATTGATTCGCAAAAACTTTATGGGAGAAAATATAATGATTCCTAGCGATTTAGCTGAATATGTAAGCAAGGCAAGATTGGTGGATATGATTGATTTCTCTCGTACTTCTTTTACGAAAGAGTTTAAAACCGTAGTTGGATCTTTTGTAGAAATTGAAACTAAATGGCCTTTGGTCAAGTTGAAGAATGTATGTAAGAACATAGTATCTGGTGGAGATAAGCCCAAGAATATGTTGAAAGAAAGCACACCAACTATGTTGATCCCTGTTTATGCTAATGGTGTTGTAAATGACGGTCTTCAAGGATATACTGATAAGGCAACAGTAAATGAACCTTGTGTCTCTATTAGTGCGCGTGGAACATTAGGCTTTTGTGTTTATCATGAGGCTCCTTTTGTTCCAATAGTTCGTTTGATAGTAGCTACTCCAAATGAAAGTATAGTTGGAAAGTATCTCTATTATGCTTTGAGTAAAGTGAAATTTGAAAACGAGGGATCTTCTACTCCTCAATTAAGTGTGCCAAAGGTTGCAGAATATAAAATTCCACTTCCTCCAATGGATATTCAAAAGAAAATCGTGGAGGAATGTGAGAAGATAGACCAGGAATTGCAGGTTAGCTTAGATGCAATAAAACAGAATCAAGAGAAAATACATGATATTGTAAATTCAATGGTTGGCAAAAAAGTTAAGTTAGCTTCGGTTTGTGATTTAAATACCGAAACAATTAATCCTGCTAAAGAAGAAGGTAAGGAATTTATCTATATAGATATTGATTCTGTAGAAAATGGAACAGGTCGTTATTCTTTGGATAAGAAAATTCTTGGTTCTAAAGCACCTTCAAGAGCAAGGCGCTTTGCTACTTCTGGTTCAACTATAATATCTACAGTTCGACCAAATTTGCGTGGCTTTGCTTACATCGAAAATGAAATAGCTGATTCTGTTTACTCGACTGGTTTTGCAATATTGAAATCAAAAGATGAAAGTCTTTTAGCAAATAAGATGGTATATTACCAGTTTATGTATTCGGATAATTTGATGGCTCAAATGTTGCAAGATATGCCAAAAGGTAGTTATCCAAGCATCAATAAAAACAATATTGACAACTTTGATATATTGGTCTCAATTGACAAGCAGAAATCCATATTGGTAGAATTGGATGAATGTGAAAAGAAACTTAACGATGCAAGGGATTTTATAGCCAACGCCTCCTCTGCTAAGCAAGCCATCTTGGACAAATATTTAAAGTAACGAAACAATGAATAAAGAGAATATCGGTTACGTTTATATCCTCACCAATCCGAGCTTTCGCGAGGATTGGGTGAAGATAGGTAAGAGTTCCCGTCCGGTGGATGTCCGATCGAAGGAACTTGATAATACGGCTGTGCCTCTACCTTTCGAAATCTTTGCAACCATGAAGACTGCAAAGTACAACGAGGTGGAGAAGTTGGTGCATAAAACGATAGATCGTTTGACGGATTTGCGTATCCGGCAGAACCGAGAGTTCTTCAATGTCGCCCCACAAATAGCCCTGGATATCTTCAAAGATATTGCTCAAACCATAGATGATGCGGTGGTTATGGAGTATGAGGATAATAAGCCAAAGGTTTCTAGTGAGCCGAAAGTGCAGAAGGATGTGGAGAAAACTCATAAACGTCCACGTTTTAAGTTTAGCATGGTTGGTATTAAAATAGGTGAGATAGTTACTTTTATTCCAACTGGTATTGAGGTTAGAGTGGCAAGTGATGATACGGTGGAGTATCAGAACAGAATCTACAAACTCTCTCCTTTTGTAGGAACTTTCTTGCCGATAGAGAAACAAACTCCTTCTGGCGCATATCAAGGAGCTAAGTACCTTTCCTATAAAGGTAAGGTACTTGATGAATTGAGAAAAGAGAAAGAACTTTCCCATGAACGGTTCTTCTGGAAACTCCATCCTGCCTCTGCCAAAGCAAGCGAACGAGGATATGCCTGATAGTAGATACGCTCAGATTTTACGCCAATCTCAACCTCAGCGAATTAAGCACTACGCTTACGCTGGAGAAGGCCATCAGGGCACTTGCCCACATTGGAGTTATCTGGAAATCAATGCCGAAGATATGAAGGACACCGGCTGCCAACGGGATGCAGATGATGTTGTAGATGAACGCCCAGAAAAGATTCTGCCAAATCATGTGAACCGTCTTCTGACTTAGTTTTACGGCTTCCGGAAGTGCCAAGAGGTCATCGCTCATCAGCGTAATCTGCGCCACATCCATCGCCACATCCGTTCCCTTTCCTATCGCCATGCTCACGTTGGCAAGGGCCAAAGCCTGGGTGTCGTTGATTCCGTCGCCCACCATCGCTACCAGCTTGCCTTCGTCCTGAAGTTTCTTTACCAATGCCTGCTTGTCGCCAGGCAGCACCTTGCTCTGGTAATGCTTGATGCCGGCTTTCTCAGCCCAGTAGTGAGCCGCTTCCTCCTTGTCGCCACTCATCATATAGACCTCTATTCCCCTTTCCTGCAACTGCTTCATCGCTTCCTGGGCATGAGGCTTGAGGGTCTCTCTCGTCTCCAGATCCAAATCCTCCTGCTTGGTGAAATCGATGTTTTGGTTAGGAATGGTGAGAGTGCCGGTCTTGTCGATGACGAGGGCGTTGATCTTGTGGAGATTCTCCAGCGCCGACGCATCCTTGATGAGAATCTGCTTCTGCGCCGCCTTGCCGATGCCCACCATCAGGGCGGTAGGAGTAGCTAAGCCCATGGCGCAAGGACAGGCGATGACCAATACGGCTACGGCTGAAAGGATGGCCTGCGGAAGAGCAGCGTTGCCGCCTATCAGCCACCATATTAAAAAGGTGATGAGGGCGATGGCTGCTACGGCTGGAACGAAAATCAGAGCCGCTTTATCCACGATGCGCTGCACGGGCGCCTTACTGCCCTGCGCCTCCTGAACCATGCGGATGATGTGTGCCAGGGCGGTGTTCTCGCCAATCTGCTTAGCTCTCATGCGGAGCTTTCCCTGACTCGGAATGGTACCAGCCAGCACGTTGTCGCCTGCCTTTTTCATCGCCGGAGTCGGTTCGCCGCTGATCATCGCTTCATCTACATAGGCAGCATCGGGAGTCATGAAACTCTCTGCCTGGGTAACCACGCCATCTACCGGAATCTTCTCGCCGGCTCTAACCTCTATCATGTCGCCTATCTGAATGGTGGAAATCGGAACTTCCTCCATCTTGTAGTCGTTGGTGCCTTCTATCTTCTCGTAAGTCACCAGTCGGGCGGTTTTCGGCTGCATTCCCATCAGTTGTCGGATGCTGCTCGCCGTACTGTCTTTCGCTTTTTCTTCCAGACATCTGCCGGTCAGCACGAAGGTGATGATCATCACGGAAGCATCGAAATAAGTGTGCCATTCTATGCCTCTCGCTCCCCATACCATTTCTCCGAAGAAGGTGTTGAAGGTGCTGAAGAGGAAGGCGATGAGGGTGCTGAGTGCTACGAGCGAATCCATGTTTGCCGTATGATGCAAAAGCTGCTTCCAGGCGGAAACATAAAACTGTTTGCCGCAGTAGAGCAGGTTGGCGAGTGCCAGGAGCAGACAGATCTGATTGGCGAAGGAACTCGAATGATGAGCCGAAGCAACGCCATCTGAAATCATATTCTGTTCCATGCCCAGGGAAATCCAGCCCATGGAGAAACACATGGTCAGGATGGCGAAGAGCCAGGAAGCGAGGGTTCGGCGGCGCAGGAGAGTGAACTCTCTGCGGTTGATTTCCTCCACGCTTCTGTCGTTTTCGATAACGAGGTCGTAGCCGGCGTTGCTGATTTCCCGTTTCATATCTTCCAGAGAGATAATGTCGGGGTCATAATCTACCAGGGCAGTTCGGCTCGCCAGGGAAACCGAGGCGGAGTTGATGCCTTCTAGCGACTGCAGCTTCTTTTCTACATTGGCAGAGCATACGCTGCAAGCCATGCCTATTACTGGAATTGTTTTCTTCATCTGTTTCTTATATAAATGTTCTGAAATCTATAAGCAGGAGTTTTGATATCTGCTTTTCAGCCTGCAAAATTACATATTAATTATGACCCCCGCAAGATTTATGGAAGAAATATCCTGATGGATAGATGAAAATCACTATAATAAGGTAGATGAAAAATGCGATGGTTCAGGTAAGGGCACAAAAAAGGCAGGTTCCAAATTGCCTTGGAATCTGCCTCGATCATTTATGGGAGATGATTATTTGACTTCGATATTCTTGGTAGCCTTAGCCTCCTCCTTAGGAGCAAGCTTTGGAATCTCAACCTCAAGAACACCATCAGCTACCTTTGCTGAAATCTTCTCACGGTCAGCGTCCTCAGGGAGTGTGTAGCTCTGCTGATAGTTGCTGTAAGAGAACTCGCGGCGCAGATAGTGCTCGTGCTTATCTTCATCCTTGTGTTCCATCTTGTTCTCGATAGCCACATTCAGGTTGCCATCGTTATCGATGTTGATGCGAACCCATTCCTTCTTCAGTCCAGGGGCTGCAATCTCCATCTGGTAAGCTTTCTCGGTCTCCTTTACGTTAATGGCTGGAGCGGTAGCATTCATACGTGGCATCATGTCGGTGTTGAAGAATGCGTCATCAAAGAAGTTACTCAACCAATCTGAATTATTATTTCTACGTGCTAACAACATAATTAAAACCTCCAATTTTATTTTACTCGTCCTCTCGGTTCCTTGCGGCCCCGTCGGGATTTCTGCTTGTTATTTATTTATCTGTTCTTTTTGATTACCTTCGCCTCGAAACTCCGTTGTCCTTTCGAACTCCTTCATCTTTTGGCTTCAGCTTTCACTCTTATGTTGAGCAACTTGCGTGCCAGCGTCGGATTGATGACAATATTGGCAGCAAAGTATAAATAATTTAAACTTTGCTGCCAAAATGGGAGGCGGTTTCAAAAAAAGATGTAACTTTGTCACCGAGATTGAAAACAATCACAAGAACAAAGATGATAACATTTAAGACAAACCATCAGTCTGCCTCGCCAGAGTTTTGAGGGTTGGGATTCCCAGACCAATACCATGCGTGTGGTTCCCGGCAAATATTAAAAGAGAAAGCTCGCTAAGATTTTGAACGTCTTGGCGAGCTTTTCGTCTGTCTTAACTCTTAGGTCTGCATTTTTTTGAAGTTTTTTCAAGGAAATGGACTTTGAATCACATTTTTTTCTTATATTTGCAATCGAAAATCGATTTGAACCTTGACTAAACGATGAAATAGTTATGGAACAGAAGTTAAAAACAATATTTTATGCGATGGGTGCGATGATTCTTGCACCCCAAACCCTCTGTGCTCAGTCTGTGAACATCGAAGGCTTAGATTCCTTGCGCTTATCAGGTTCGGTGAGTGTAGTGGAGCCTGAACTTCTGAAGAAGGGTGTACTCAATAATGCCCTGGATGCCTTGAGCGGACAGACGGCAGGTGTTAACGTCACTACCAATGGGCTTGACCGTATTGCTATGTTGAACTCCGTCCGGGTTCGCGGTACAACTTCTATCATGGGCGGCAATGATCCTCTGGTGATTATTGATGGTGTTACTTCTGATGTGGCGACGCTTGCTACAATCTATCCCGCCGATATAGAGAGCTTTACAGTACTGAAGAATGCCAGCGAAACGGCACTCTATGGTTCCCGTGGTGCTTCGGGCGTTATCCAGGTAAAAACCAAGAAGGGTACGGGTAAGGGATTTCAGATTTCTTACGAGGGAAACTATGGTATAGAGGCGATGTATAAAAGTATGGAGATGCTCAATGCCGCCGAATACATAGCTGCTGCACAGAAGTATGGGCTGGAGTATAACAATAAGGGATATGATACCAATTTCCGCAAGGCGATTACCCGAACCGGAAATATCCAGAACCATTATCTGGCCTTCAGCGGTGGCACTCCGCAGAGCAACTACCGCGCTTCTTTTGGCTATATTGACCATAGCACGATTATTCGGAGCAAGGGCTATCGTAATCTGGTGGCTAAGATTGATGTCACCCAGAAGGCGTTTGGCGATAAACTGACGGGAGATTTCGGCGTGTTCGGTTCGTCTTTCAAGAACAATGATATCTTCGACAGTCAGGCGCTTTTCTATTCTGCCGATGCCATGAATCCTACTTATCCTTATGATAAGCTGAACGGCAGTTGGGTGAAGAATGGGGCTGCATCTCAGGTGAATCCTCCCGGTGTCTTGCTCAAGGAGCGTAATGATACGAAGAACATGAACTTCAATGCTCATCTGAAGTTGAACTATGATATGACAAATTCTCTGAGTGTTTCTGCCTTCGGAGCATACAGTTATGCTTCCAACGAGAACAACCAGTTCTGTCCTACCTGGGTTTGGGCGCAGGGCAATCTCTATCGTGGGGAGTTCAAGAGCGAGGACTGGCTTGCCAATGTATCGTTTAACTATCAGCATTCGTGGGGAATCCACAATCTGAAGGCAATGGTGGGTGCAGAATATCAGAAGGATATCCGAACGGGATTCTGGACTTCTGCGAAGGGAATCACCAACAACGACATGTATTACCATAACATAGGTGCTGCTGCATCACGGCCTTTCGGTGGGACAGACAGCAAGTACGAAGATCCGACCCTGGCTTCTGTGATGGGCAATGTCGACTACACCTTATATAATAAGTATAGTCTTTCGGTTTCCATGCGTGGCGATGGTTCTTCGATGGTGGGCAATGACCATACCTGGGGTTTCTTCCCATCCGTCTCTCTTTCCTGGGATATGAAGCAGGAGAAATGGCTCCGTTCTCTCCAGAAAATTACCATGCTGAAACTGCGTACAGGTTATGGACGCTCAGGTAATCTTGGCGGAATATCTTCTTATACCACTTTGAATACGGTACGGCAGAATGGTATTGTTTCGGTGAACAGTTCTCCTACGGTTACGATGGGAATGATTAGCAATAACAATCCTGATCTGAAGTGGGAAACCCGCGCTACCTGGAATATCGGAGCTGATTTGGGATTGTGGAACAACCGGCTGGTTCTAACGGCAGAATATTACTATTCCAAGACCACCGACATGCTCTATGCCTATGATGTGCCGGTTCCACCTTTTGCCTATGATAAACTGTTGGCAAACCTGGGTTCTATGAGCAACCAGGGTTTGGAGGTCGGCGTTTCCTTTACTCCTATCCAGAAGAAGGATATGGAACTGAATATCAATATGAATCTCTCCTGGCAGAAGAACAGACTCCTCTCGCTGAGTGGTGAATATGACGGAATGCAGATGTCGGCAGCTGATATTACTGCGATGGGTGCCTTGTCGGGTGCCGGTCAGCATGGTGGTTACAACAATGTGGTCTATCAGATAGTTGGTCAGCCTTTGGGGGTATTCTATCTTCCTCATTGCAAGGGGATTATAGAAGATGGAAATGGGCATTACCGCTATGATATCGAAGATTTGGACAAGAACGGAACCGTAGATTTGAGTGATGGCGGTGACAGATATATTGCCGGTCAGGCTACTCCTAAGGTAACGTTGGGTTCCAATATCAGTTTCCGTTATCGCGACTGGTATCTTTCATTGCAGATGAACGGAGCCTTCGGACATAAGATATTCAATGGTACGGGCTTAGCCTACACCAATATGTCGAGTTTCCCGGATTATAATGTGCTGAAGGGAGCTCCTGAGAAGAATATCGTTGACCAGAATGTTTCCGATTATTGGCTGGAGAAGGGCGATTATCTCAACTTTGAGAATCTCACGCTGGGCTATGATATCCCTATCCGAAAGGGCGTGGTGCAGTCGCTCAGAGTTTCGGCGAGTGTCAACAATCTTGCCACCATCAGCAGTTACAGCGGCTTGACTCCGATGATTAACAGCTACGTGGTGAACAGTACGATGGGTATTGATGATAAGCGGACTTATCCTGTTTACAGAACCTTCTCATTGGGTTTAAGTGTTCAATTCTAAAATCAGAAAGTTATGAAACGATATAGATTTTTATTTCTGCTGCTGGCGGCATTGTCTATGACATCCTGCCTGGACGAACATCCTAAGGATCAGTTGGACGAGGATGCCATCTATGGCTCTGCATCTGATATTTATATCAATGCCGTGGCTTCTCTCTATAATTATATAGGTGGAGCTAACGAGAGTGAGGGCCTCCAGGGCACCTGCCGTGGCATTTACGATTATAATACGCTGACCACCGATGAGGCGATGATTCCGATTCGAGGCGGCGACTGGTATGATGGTGGCCTCTGGAATGCCATGTACCAGCATCGGTGGGGTGCCGATGACCAGTCTCTTTATGATACGTGGAAGTACCTTTATAAGGTTATCGTGCTGGCTAATAAGTCTTTGGATATTATCAGCAACAAGTCGGCCCTGCTTTCTGCCGCACAGCAGGAGGAATATCGGGCTGAGATAAGAGCCATCCGGGCTATGTTCTATTACTATGCTATGGACATGTTCGGTCGGGTTCCATTGGTCCTTTCCAGTGCAGAACAGCTCCATTCCAGCCTGTTCCAAGGTCAGACAGAACGCAGTTCTATCTTCCAGTTTGTCTTTCAGGAGTTGCAGCAGGTATTGCCTTCACTTCCCGACCAGCACAGCAATAAGGAAGGCAATTATTATGGTCGCATCACCCAGCCGGTAGTCAACTTTCTGTTGGCGAAGTTGGCTTTGAATGCAGAAATCTATATGTATGATGACTGGACCCAGGGTTATGCGAACCGTCCGAGGGGAAGTGACATTCATTTCTCTGTTCCGGCTTCTGACGCCTCTTTGCGCAATGGCGATAAGGTGGACTGCAGGAAGTTGAATGCCTGGGAAACCTGCATTTATTATTGTGATAAACTGGCAGAAGAAGGCTATGTCCTGGAGTCGGATGATTCATTCAATTTCTCTACACATAATGAGACGTCGAAGGAGAATATCTTCACGATTCCGATGGATAAGAATATCTATACCAACCAGTTCCATTATCTCTTCCGCTCTTACCATTATACGCATGGCGGTGCCTTGGGCTGGGGAAGTGAGAATGGTACCTGTGCCACGATTTCTACGATGAAAGCCAATCATTATGGCGAGGCTGATGAAGATGCCCGTTGCAAGATGAACTTTGTGGCGGGAGTGGTAAAGGTAGATGGTCATGAACTGCTGATGGATAATGGAAAGCCGTTGGAGTATCAGCCTTTTGAAGTGGCTCAAAACCTGACCAACAGTAAGTTTGTCAAGACGGCTGGAGCGAGAATGGCGAAGTATGAGGTGGATAGAACCTCTTATATGGACGGCAAGTTGCAGAGTAACGACATCGTTCTTTTCCGCTATGCAGATGCTTTATTGATGAAGGCAGAGGCAAAGGTCCGAAACGGAGAGAATGGTGATGAGGAGTTGAATAGGATTCGTGCCCGTGTGGGAATGCCTTACCGTAAGGCTACGCTCGATAACATTCTGGAAGAGCGGTTGCTGGAGTTGGTATGGGAAGGATGGCGTCGTCAGGATCTCATCCGTTTCGGCAAATTCACCGGTGCCTACGATCTCCGTATGCCTCTTCAGGGTGAATCCTCCGGCTACACCACCGTCTTCCCGATTCCTCAGAAATGCATCGATTTAAATTCTGAATTGGTACAGAATAAGGGATATGTCAATATTTTGAAGTAAAGAAACTTGAATAGAGTATATGAAAAGAGAAAAGCTCGCCAGGACTTTGATGGTCTTGGCGAGCTTTTCTTCTTTTATTTCCCAAATCTGGAAGTATCTACTTCTTCATGCTGCTTGGCCTTGTAGCCGCCGAAACGATAGGTGAGGGAGAGACCTATGATTCTGCCAAAGTACATTTTGTTGATGACGTGCTGACCTCGATAGGTGTCGTGCAGATGATTGTCGCCTGTCTCGAAGATGTCGTTGCAGTAGGCTTTCAGCTGGAACTTGTCATCCTTGAGAGGCTTCCAGGTGAGGGCAGCGTTGAGATAGCCTGAGGCAGGGATGTCGATGATTCCTTGGATGGCGTCGGTATGAACGGAAGCATCGAGGTTGAGAAGCATATGCTTGCCAAAGAGAAAAGTGCCGTTCCACTGGGCTTGACAGAACCATTTGCTGCGGTCGAATGGAAGATCATAGAAATGGGAATTCTTGTCGTTCTGATAAATGCCGGTGAAAGTAAGGCGATTCTGCCACCAGTTGCCTATGTTGATTGGGGCTGTGAGCATCAAGCCTACCTGGTTTACATGGTCAAAGTTGACATGCTTGTATTCCATCTCCTTCTTCTTGTCGCTCTGATAAGGAAGCTGACGAAATTCATCTTTCGAGTTGTTGAAGAAGAGACTTGCCACGTATCTGCTGTGCAGAATATAGGTAAGCGAGAGGCTGAGGTCTCGTGATGGCTTCAACGTCGGGTTTCCAACAATCTTTCCATATCCGCCCGCATTATAGGTGGTGAAGTTCTTCACCGACCAATAGGTAGGGTAGTCTCTGTCGCAATCCAAGTTGAATTGGATGACGTGTCCTGTCTTTGGAAGATAGGTGATGGAGAGTGTTGGGAAGAGGTTCCACTCATCCCAGATTGGGGTGTGGTAATATTCTTCCATGAGCGATGCTTCCATCGTGAGTTTTTGGCCGAATGACTTGCTGGCTCCGATGTAGAAACACATTTGATCTTCGGTTTGAATGGTGTTGCCATCAGAAGACTTGTTGTTGTTTTCCTGCGAACTCTTGTCTCTTGATGTGGTGTAATTGATGCCGTAGTTCAAGCCCCAGTCTTTTCCTAAGTCGTGCTCCTGCTTGAGGTAAGCGTGCCATTTGTCGATTCGCTGCTGGCTTGTGATGTCGTAAATCTCATCGTAGAGACTGCTTTTCAGCCATTGTTCATCTGGTGAATTATAATAGGTGTATTCTGCTCCTGCCGAGAAGCCGAATGGTGTGGAGTAATCCAGGCGGAAATTGTGAAACTGACTCTTGGCATGGATTCTGAGAAGGGATGTGAAATCGCCATCATCCTCTGAAGTTCCTCTCGTGTTATTGAGTTGTGAGGTGTAGGCAAAGCTGAGCTGATGATTCTTCGCCAGATGATAGTTGATTCCCAGTCGGATGTTGTGGTTGAGATGACGTTTGGTATTGTCGCTATGTGTAGAGAAGGCATAGGAAGTGCCATCAGTCAAGGTGTGGGCAAACTCATTTTCATAGTAATAATATCTCTTGCCATGACCGAAGGAATAGAGCATGTCTATTTCCCATTTCTTGTTGGTGAAGAGTAAGGAGGCGCGCTCTGTGTAACTGTTGCGGTTCTGGTGGGTGTAGCCGCCGAAGAACTCGCCTTGCAGGGAGTGAAAGCCTGTGTTGTGCTTCAGCAGGAGGTTGATGACTTGTCCCTTTACCTGATAGCGGGCTGGGGCTGAATAGACAACTTCAGCGTTGGCGATGCGGCTGGTAGGAATCGTTTTCAGAAGCGAATAGAGCTGCTCGCTGGTCATGGTGGTAGCCTTGCCGTCTATCATCACGGTTACGGATTGGGCGTTGAGAGTCAAGGCATCATCTTGTTCGCTCACACCAGGCAGTTGCTTGATGGCTTCATAGGCATTATCCACCGGATGTTTTTTGATGAGTTGAGGCAGGTCATAGGTCAATGCTGCTCCTTTCACCTTTACGATAGGTCGGTTGCCTTTTACCATCACATCGGGGAGGGAATGGATAATGCTGTCCATTCTCAGGGAATCATTTCTGTTTCCTTGTGCCCAGCCGGCAAGACTGATGACCAGGCAAGCGCTTAATATAACCAATCTTTTCATATTCTTCTTATCGTTTTATCTTTTTATCGTTCTTTCGGAAGAAACCCTCCCGATTTCGGTTGCAAAAGTACTGCAAATATCTCGTGTCAGCAAGGAATTTTGATTATCAAGTCTTATCAGAAGTGTTATTTAGTCTTATCAAATCAGAAATAATTTCCTGAAAAGTATCTTACTTATCTTCTTTTTTATTACTTTTGCAAGCATGAAAGAGAAACGAAGAATATTCATATTGGCAGTTATGGCTTGCTTTTGTACATTGGTAATGCAAGCACAGGAAGTGAAGAGTGTTTCTTTGGATTCCATTCCGAAGGCATCTTTACCTAAGGAAGGTATGTCGTTTAAGGAAGGTATGTCGTTGGAATATTCTCGTCCTTCGCTCGGTGGATTTCCTGTACTTCAAGGCAATTCTTATTACTCTGAATCGAATGCACCTTGGATGTCGGAAGAAGGAAAACCTTTGGAGATTGCGCCGAATGCAATACCTCATATTTCTCTTCCTTCCCCGAATTTGGGTGCGATGGCGGTATATTCTTCGGGTATTGAAGTCCCAGGACTGATGAATAGGCAGACTGCAGGGGTTGTTTGTCAACAAAATTTTGGGCGTTTTGTTTTTTCTCCTTATGTCGGGATAGAAAAGATAAACACGGGAGTATATGGATTTGGCAATCTCACCAAAGCTTCTTTTGGTGGACGAATGGCTTATCAGGTAAACGACTGGCTCACAGTGGGATTTTATGGACAATATGTTCCAACGAAAACCTCTGACCCTCGAAGCGTCATCATGTCTCCTTTCAATCCCAAGAGCAGCTATGGTGGCTTCATGGAAGTGATGTTCAATCAACATTGGGGGATAGGAGCCAAGATGGGACGAGAGTTTGCGCCACAAAAGAATGGTAAATGGGGATGGAAGAATACCACGGAGGTTTATCCGATTTTCAGAAAATGAGTATTTAATTCATCTGGAAAAATCTTTAATAAAGGAAAGAATGAAGTTACATCTTAAATACATAGTTACGCTTGTCATCACGGCTTTGGTCTGCATCTTCGCATATCAGACCTATTGGCTCGTGGGGCTTTATCAGTCTCAGAAAAAGGAGGTTGAAGCAAAAATCAAGGGTGGAATGGAGTACGCTCACTTCATGGAGATGAAGAAGCGAATCGAACGATTGCGCAATGATGATAAAGGGCCTCATAGACAACTGACGGGTGCTGTTGCTTTTTCTATGGATGAAGACGATGATATAGATCAAAAGGTAAAGGTTAAAAAGGTTCGTGGAGGAAAGATCGTTCAGTCTGTTCAAACAACTTTTACCAAGCAAAAGAAGCGTAGTGAAGATGACAAGGACCAGGAATTGATGATGATGATGTCGGGTAAGCTGGCAACTATGGTGCAACAAGCGCTGTTTGGCAAATTGAATGAAATCGCCAAACCAGACATCAATGACTATGACAGTGCATGGGTTGTCAAGATGCTTTCAGACAGTTTGTTGGTGGGCGACGATATTCATCCGCTTCCGCATCAGATTCAGCTTTTTGCAGGAAAGAAGGTTTTGGCGAAAATGACGACGAAGGGGTATGTGCCTTCCGCCAATGCCAAGCAATACCAATATGTGGTTTGTAATGAGGGGGAGGCGAATGAGGATAAATATGTCCTCACCCTAGAGCCGCTTACGATGACTGTGCTCAGCCAGATGGCAGGCATCCTTGCCACATCGCTCTTCATCATGCTCATCCTGGCTTTCGTCTTCTGGTTCCTGGTTCATACGATGCTCAAGCAGAAGACGCTTGATGAGATGAAGAGTGATTTTACCAATAATATCACGCACGAATTGAAGACTCCGATAGCCGTAGCCTATGCTGCCACCGACTCCCTGCTGAACTACGGAATGCTCCAGCATCCTGATAAGGCGCGCAAGTATCTCACCATCGCCCAAAAGCAGTTGCAGACGCTCAGCGGATTGGTGGAACAGATTCTGTCGATGAGTATGGAACGACGGAAATCGATGCTTCTCAATATCGTGGAAGTTCCAATGAAGGAGGTGATTGAACCATTAATCTCCCAGCATCAGCTGAAAGTGAAATCAGGAGAAAGAACGGATAAAAAGGTGAGTATTTCATTGTCCGTAGAACCGGAAAATCTGGTGGTTCATGCCGACCGGATGCATTTCTCAAATATCGTGAGCAATCTCATAGACAATGCCATCAAGTATTCTGAAGATAGCGTGAAGATAGAAATCAAGGCTTGCCAAAAAGCCGAGGATGAAGTGCTGGTTTCCGTATCAGATAATGGAATCGGTATTGACCACGATAAATTGCCTTATATTTTCGACAAGTTCTATCGGGTGACGGATGGCAATAAATATACGGTCAAGGGCTATGGTCTCGGGCTTTTCTATGTCAAGAGCCTGATGGAGAAAATGGGCGGTTCTGTTTCCGTAGAAAGCGAGCCGGGAAAAGGAAGCTGCTTTACCCTGCATTTTCTTAAAAGTAAAAGGGTAAAAAAGTAAAAAGTAAAAAAGAAACAATGAATAAGATAAAAGTATTACTGGTAGAAGACGAAACATCCTTGGCGATGATTCTGAGCGACACCTTGGAGGCGCAGGGCTTCGAGATGCGCACGGCGTATGATGGCGAAGAGGGGCTTCGTATGTTTGATGAACAGAAGCCTGATGTGCTGGTTGCGGATGTGATGATGCCCAAAATGGATGGTTTCGAGATGGTGCGCCGTATCCGCAAGACGGATTCCCGTACTCCTGTGCTTTTCCTCACGGCTCGTTCGGCGGTGAATGATGTGGTAGAGGGATTTGAATTGGGTGGCAATGATTATCTGAAGAAGCCGTTTGCCATCCAGGAACTCATCGTCCGTATCAAGTCGCTTTGTCATCGGGCTTCTGCAGGAAATATTTCTTCTGAAGAACAGGAAGGGGGGAATGTTTCTCCTGATAATCCGGATGCTGCTGATCAATGGCTCTCCATCGGTCGTTATCGCCTGAATGTTACCTGTCAGATTCTGCAGTTGGATGGTAAAGATACAGAACTGTCACATCGTGAATCTGAAATTCTTCGCATGCTTGTGGAGAGCAAGAACAATGTGGTAGAGAGCAAGGATATTCTCCTGAAACTCTGGGGCGATGACAGCTTCTTCAATTCCCGCAGTCTCCATGTTTTCATCACCAAGCTCCGCCACAAGTTATCTGCCGATGAAAATATCAGAATCATCAATGTGAGGGGAATTGGGTATAAAATGATTTATTAGAGAAAAATGACAATGGTTAGAAAGAAGAAGATAATAATAGCTTGTGACTCTTATAAGGGCTGCCTTTCGAGCAGAGAGGTGAATGAGGCGATTGCTTCGGGAGTAAAGGAATGGAATGCGGAAGATGCTTCTTCCGAAATAAAGAAATTGTCTCCTGATGCTTCTTCCGAAATAAAGAAATTGTCTCCTGATGCTTCTTCCGAAAGAAGGAAATTGTCTCCTGATGAGGCTTCTCCCGAAATCATTACCCTGGAAATGAGTGATGGAGGAGAGGGAATGCTCGATGCTTTTCTCTCGGCGATGAAGGGAGAGCGAGTGGGGATTCATGCCCATGATGCGCTGATGAGATGGATTGAGGCGGAATACGGAATCGTGGATGATACGGCGATTATCGAGATTGCGCAGACCGCCGGACTGGCTCTGATCGAGCCTGAACAGCGCAACCCGATGAAGGCTACTTCCTGGGGTGTGGGCGAGATGATAATGAATGCTTATCGCCGGGGCGTGCGCCATTTCATCGTGGGATTGGGCGGAAGTGCCACATCCGATTGCGGTATCGGAATGCTCAAGGCGATGGGGGATGACTGGAAGAAGATTCGCCGGGAGTGCAGTTTTGTGCTGGCTTCGGACGTTACCAATCCGCTCTGTGGCGAAAACGGGGCGGCTTATGTTTTTGCGCCTCAGAAGGGAGCCGATGCTAAAATGGTGCAGATGCTGGATGATAGGGCAAGGAAGTTTGCCGAGGTAAGCTCCAGGCATTTCGGATATGATAGGAGTGAGGCTCCCGGAGCTGGTGCTGCCGGAGGTTTGGGCTATGCTTTCCTGCAATATTTCAATGCAGAGGCTCGTCCTGGGGCTGAGCTTCTCTTGGATGAGATAGGTTTTGATGCGCTCATTCAGAATGCTGATCTCGTGATTACGGGCGAGGGACATAGTGATAAACAGACCTTGATGGGGAAGTTGCCGCAAAGGATTCTGGAGCATGTTCTGAAGTGTAAGGAATCGGATAAAAGCCATGTGGCTTGCTCGCAGCTTGCCGGGAATTGCAAATCCCCGGAATCTTCGTTCCCCCTTGTGTGGCTCGTCTCGGGCGGCGTGAGCGACAGACAGGCGATGCTGGATGCAGGATTTGATAGAGTTATTCAGGTTACTTCGGATTCTATGCCTTTAGAAGAAGCGATGAAGCCGGATGTGGCCCGTAACAATATCATCAAGGCGATTCGTAGGCAATTTGCTTTGTAGTTTCAGTTATTATCCGTATCTTTGCGCCCGATTATCAAAACAGGGTAAAAAGAACAAGAAAATAATGAAGTATATAATTTTTGATTTTGATGGAACCATCGGCGATTCGCAGAGTCTCATCGTGAAGACCCTGCAGGATACGATGCGTGCAAGAAAACTGGAGGTGAAATCGGATGAGGCTTGTGCCAAGACCATCGGTCTTCGATTGGATGAGGCTTTCGTCTCGCTCTTCGGAATGAGTGCTGAGGAAGGAATGGAATGTGCGGCAACCTATCGCGAAATCTTCCTGGATAACAAGAAGACGATGATCGTGCAGCCCTTCCCTCACGTAATAGATACCCTGAGAGAATTACACCGTCGGGGCTATATTCTGGGTATGGCTAGCAGCAGAAACCATTGCTCGCTGGATGGATACGTGAAGCAGATGCAGCTGGAGAATATCTTCTCTTCCATTGTGGCAGGCGATGATGTGGAGCACGTGAAGCCGGCACCTGATATGGTCTTCAAGGCTTTGGGAGAGATGCTGGGAATGAAGAATCCCGGAGTTTCGACAGAAAATGTTCTGAATCCCGGAGCTTCAACAGAAGATGTTCTGAATCCCGTAACTTCAGCAGAACCTGAAAATATCAAGGATGTTCTGGCTGAAACCCTCGTAGTAGGCGATATGAACTTTGATGTGGATATGGCTCACCATGCTGGTTGCAAGGCCTGTGCCGTAACTTACGGAAACGGAACCCGAGAACAGTTGGCTTCTGCCGAATTCATCATTAATGATTTTGCAGAACTCCTGGGACTGGTTTGAGATAATGAAACAATTAGTTTACAAAGCAATCAAGACATTAAAAAGCCCTTAAGGAAAAGTTTTCCTACCCTTAAGGAAAAATAAATTTTCCCTTAAGGATAAATAAAAAAATCCTTAAGGGAAAATATACAACCTCTATATCTCCTGTTTTTCGGGCGTTAACTCCGAAAAATCAGGAGATAGAATTATATTTACATACAGAAATTTCGAATGTGGATCAAAAATGCCTAGAAAGCTCAAAAGCTTCTGCAAGACTCTCGCCCTGAACCAACGGTCACCGGCCGAAGGGAAAGGTAAAGGGCAGAAGCTCCTAGCCCATGGCGTGCTGTTTATTCCTCCATCAACTTGCGATAGCGACCCTTCTTGATTTCTGTATCGCCAAGACGGCGGGCCTTGTTGATTTCATACTCAGAATAGCTGCCCTCGAAGAAGAATACCTCACCATTGCCCTCGAAGGCAAGAATGTGGGTACAGATTCGGTCGAGGAACCAGCGGTCGTGGCTGATAACCACCGCACAACCGGCAAATGCCTCCAAACCTTCCTCCAAGGCACGGAGGGTGTTCACGTCGATATCGTTGGTAGGCTCATCGAGAAGCAATACGTTGCCCTCCTGCTTCAATGCCAATGCCAACTGCAGACGGTTGCGCTCACCACCCGAGAGAACACAGCAGAGCTTGCTCTGGTCGGTGCCCGAGAAGTTGAAACGGCTGATGTAAGCACGTGCATTCACATCTCTTCCACCCAGACGCAAGGTCTCGTTGCCCTGAGAAATCACCTCGTAAACAGTCTTCTGAGGGTCGATGTCCTTGTGCTGTTGGTCAACATAAGCCAGCTTCACGGTCTCACCCACCTCGAATGTGCCGCCATCAGCCTGCTCCAAGCCCATGATGAGGCGGAAGAGGGTAGTCTTGCCGGCTCCGTTAGGACCGATTACACCTACGATGCCGTTAGGAGGAAGCATGAAGTTGAGGTCGTTGAAGAGAACCTTTTCGCCGAACGCCTTCTTTACATGCTGAGCCTCGATAACCTTGTTACCCAGACGAGGACCATTAGGGATGAAGATTTCCAGTTTCTCCTCGCGCTCCTTCTGCTCCTGGTTGAGCATCTGCTCGTAAGAGTTCAGACGAGCCTTACCCTTCGCCTGACGGGCCTTAGGCGCCATGCGAACCCATTCCAACTCGCGCTCCAATGTCTTGCGGCGCTTAGAGGCAGTCTTCTCCTCCTGAATCATTCGCTTGGTCTTCTGGTCGAGCCATGAAGAATAGTTGCCCTTCCATGGAATACCCTCGCCACGGTCCAACTCCAGAATCCACTCGCTCACGTCGTCGAGGAAGTAGCGGTCGTGGGTAACGGCGATGACGGTACCCTCATACTGCTGCAGGTGCTGCTCTAGCCAGTCGATGCTCTCAGCATCCAGGTGGTTGGTAGGCTCATCGAGCAGGAGTACATCCGGCTTCTGCAAGAGCAGGCGGCAGAGAGCCACACGGCGGCGCTCACCACCCGAGAGATTGGTAACAGGCCAATCGCCAGGAGGACAGTGGAGGGCAGCCATCGCACGCTCCAGCTTGGAGTCGATGTTCCAGGCATCGGTTGCATCAATGATATCCTGCACCTCTGCCTGACGCTGCATCAGCTTGTCCATCTTATCAGGGTCTCCGTAATATTCTTCGAGACCGAACTTATTGTTGATGTCCTCGTATTCTGCGAGTGCATCATAGATTTTCTGCACACCCTCCATCACGTTTTCCTTCACGGTCTTGTTCTCGTCGAGCGGAGGATCCTGAGGCAAGTAGCCCACAGAGTAGCCTGGGCTCCAAACCACCTCACCCTGGGTAGGTTGCTCAAGTCCTGCGATGATTTTCATCAACGTAGATTTACCGGCACCGTTCAAACCGATGATACCGATTTTTGCTCCGTAGAAGAACGATAGGTAGATGTTCTTCAGAATCTGCTTCTGGTTTTGTGGGATAATCTTAGATACGCCCACCATTGAAAAGATGATCTTCTTGTCGTCAACTGTTGCCATATATATTATTAAATAATGTGTATTTGTGAATAAATAGAGTAAATTGCCGAAATTGGCACTAACAGTTGCAAAGATACATTATTTTTTTGAAATTCTCGCCTTTCTTTCCAAGAAAAGTTGTATATTTGCAATTAAATGATTTTTTGTTGATTAATTAAAGAAAGGACAATTATATGGATGCAACCTATATAGACCTTACCATTCGCCTTTCTCTCGCCCTGCTTTTAGGAGGTGCGATAGGAATAGAGCGAGAATATCGTGCCAAGGAGGCTGGTTTCCGCACCCACTTCCTGGTGGCATTGGGAAGTGCGCTTTTCTGTGTGGTTTCGCAGTATGGATTCGGAGTGGATCTGAAGGATTCCTCGCGTGTGGCGGCGCAGGTGGTTTCGGGCATCGGATTCCTGGGCGCCGGTACCATCATCTTCCAGAAGAATGTGGTGAGAGGTCTTACTACGGCGGCTGGCTTGTGGGTGACGGCGGCCATCGGATTGGCGTGCGGTACGGGAATGTATGTTGCAGCGGCTCTTACCACAGTGATGGTGCTGCTGGGACTGGAGGTGCTGAACTATTGGATTCCGCCATTGGGAACCACTACCGTTGAGCTGAATTTCTCTGCCCCGTCTCGTGAGAGCGTGAAGGAATTCATCAGTCAAATCAAGCAGAAGGGAATAGAGGTGCATTCCTACGAACTGAAAGAGCGCCGGTTATCCAAGGAGGAATTCCTGGAGGCGAATATCGAAGTGAAGGCGAAGAAGGATTTCCATACCCTGGAGATTCTTGACTTGATGAACGATTTCTCGGATGTCACGATTTCTGCGATAAAATAGGGTTGTCTGCGATAAAATAGAAATCCTACGATAAGTATCTATGATAAAATATAAAGAAAAAGGAGTTAAGATGATGGCCTTAACTCCTTTTTTCTTTATATACTGTAAAATCTTATCGTTTTTATTATGCTTGGAAGATCCTCGCCAGATAGTCATAATGCTCGCCTTCTGCCACGAGTTCACTATGTAGGCCACAGGTTTCGGCGATGGATTTCAGTAATGGGAAATCCACGTAGAGCCAGTCGAAGCGGTCGCCCTTTACATCCTTGTAGATCATCTGATAATCTACTTCTCCGTAATAGGCTCCATTCAGATTGATATCGAAACTTCCATCCTCATTCTCGTAGATATATTTCAGATCAGAGGAATCGATGAGAATCTGACCACCTGGATTCAGTAACGCCTTCAGGCGCTGGAAGAGGGCAGGGAGATGCTCTATCTTCCCGGCAATTCCCGTTCCGTTCATCAGAAGGAGAATTGTATCGAAACCGCCTTCAAACTGCTTCTGGTTTTCTCCGGAATGATTCTCCTGGTTCTCTTCGGAATGATTTCCACTGCTCAGATGTGGGTCGAAGAGATTGATGCATTCCGCATCCTTCACCCCTCTCAGCTTCATCGCTTCGCAGCTCAAGGGCGAAATATCTATCGCCTTCACCGTAAAGCCCTTCTCTTGCAGGGCGAGCGTATGGCAACCGCTTCCGGCTCCAATATCCAGCACCCGTCCCTTGGCTAGCTGCAAGGCCTTCTGTTCCAGCACCGGCATTTCCGGGACGCTTCTGAAGAGATGGGTTACTGGCATTTCGTCTTCCTCGAACATCGAAGAGAGCACTCTCAGTCGGGCCGCCTTCCCCTGCTTCTGGAAGTCGAGAATGGCTGCGCCCATCGGGTCTTTATCTGCTGATAATATTTCTGTATTCATTCTTCTTTCTATCTGTTTTATCTTAAGTTTATTTCTATTTTATCCAGATGAACTCAATTGAGTTTGAGTTTCTTGAATTCTTCTGCAAAAATACAATAAAGTTTTGATAAAACAGATATTTTTCTGAAAAAACTGATCAGATTTTTATTCGTATCTGATTGCCTCAATAGGGTCGAGTCTTGCTGCCTTCTTTGCCGGATACCATCCGAAGAACACGCCGGTGAAGGTACATACGGCGAAACTCATGATGATGCTCCAAGGCTCTATCTGAGTGGCTATGTGCAGGAAGGCATTCAGACTCAGCGACAGACTCACTCCCAATATCACTCCGATGATTCCACCGGTTACAGAGAGCAGAATCGCCTCGATGAGGAACTGGTTCAGAATGTCAATTCCCCTGGCTCCCACACTCATTCGAAGACCGATTTCACGGGTTCGCTCGGTAACGGAAACGTACATGATGTTCATGATTCCAATACCGCCCACGAGCAGGGAGATTCCAGCCACACTACCCAGAAGGATGGTGATGGTGGACATGGTGGAATTCATCATGCTGGAGATTTCCTCCTGCGAACGGATGTTGAAATCATCCTCATCTGCCTCGGTGGTCTCGGTGGCATCCTTCAGCTTATGGTTGCGGCGGAGGATTTCCGAAATCTGATCCTGAGCTGGCTGAGATGCTTCCTCGGTAATGGCAGAACATACGATTCCGCCCAGATAGGTCTGTGCCAGGATTCGCTTCATCACGGTGGTGTATGGGGCGAGCACGAGGTCATCCTGGTCCATTCCCATCGAGTTGTAACCCTTCTTCTGGAGCACACCTACCACACGGAACGGGATGCTGTTGAAACGTACTACCTTGCCGATCGGGTCGCTGCCGTCGGGGAAGAGATAATCCACTACGGTCTGACCCAGGATGCAGACCTTGGCTGCTGCCTTGATGTCGGTATCGGTAAACATTTCTCCATCTGCCACCTTCAGCTGGCGGATGCTCAGGTAGTCCTGGTTCACGCCATAGATGGAACTCTGCGTATTGTTGTTGCCGTAAATCCACTGTCCCGAACTGTTTACGGTAGGCGAGATGGCACTGATGTAATTACAATCCTCCTTGATGCTCTGGTAGTCTGCCTGCTTCAGGGTCTCCATCGAGGAAGCATCCTGTCGCACGCCGCCTCTCATGTCGGCACCCGGCGAAATCATAATCATATTGCTACCCATCTCGGCGATGTTCGCCTTGATGCTCGCCTTACTTCCCTGTCCGATGGCAAGCATCGTAATCACGGCTGCAATACCGATGATGATGCCCAGGGCTGTGAGGAAGGAGCGCATCTTGTTGGCTGCTATCGCCCGGATGGCAATCTTAAAAAGATTCTGATAATTCATTTACTTTGAACTTTGAATTTTGAACATTGAACTTTATGATTAGTAAAGCTGTTGAATTCTTCACTCTTCACTTTAATATTGTACTGTAATCTGTCCCTTTACCAGGCATGCCTGTCTGTATCCCAGGGCTCTCACCTTGGCAAGCACCTTCTTAGCCTCGCCCAGTTCGCGGAAGTTGCCCATGCGGCAAATCCATCTTGGCGAGTAGAAGTGTACATATACAGGCTGGTCTGGGAACTTCATCTTGATGTTGTTGCCCGTCTGCTCAGCCTTCAGTCGGTCATTGCGTGAGTTTCCTCCGGCAAAGATCTGTACTCTATATCCTGTAACCTTATAGCTTCTACGCATTATCTTCTTGCGCATGTCCACTACAGGCATCTCGGTTTCTTCCTGATGTGTCTCAGCCTTCTGTGCATTGTTTCCATGCTGTTTCTCCTTGACAGTTTCGTGCTGTGGCTCGGCCTTCTTGAGCGAGTCTGGAGTCTGCTTGTGAGAGTCTGGGCTCTGCTTGTGCTGGGCAGCTGGAGTTACTTCTTTATGCTGAGTATCTGTTGGTTTCTTCTGTGGTTGTGGGGTAGTCTTAGTCTTATCGTCCTGTGGATTCACCTGATTCGTATGGGTTGGAACCTGTTTTCCGTTCACCAATTCGTCGATAGCCTTGCTTTGGTGTACGGTCACGACACCCTGTCCTGGATTCTTCTGCTTGAGATAATCCAAGTAAGTCTGCGCATTCATCTGGATAGATGAGCAGAGGATGAAAATCAATAATGTGACGAATTGTTTCATGACTATACCTTATTTAATATATATATACCTTTTATTAATATATAATGTGTCAGCAATCTGTTTCTGTCATCCTATTAAGATAGGGAAAGGGATGCCCCCAGGAAAGAAGGCATCCCCTTTGGTAAATATCCTTGTGAGATTACTTCTTCCAAGCGTCGATGATACCCTTGAAATCAGCAGCCTTCAAAGAAGCACCACCGATCAAACCACCGTCGATGTTTGGCTTAGCGAAGAGCTCAGGAGCGTTGCTAGCCTTGCAGCTACCACCGTAGAGGATTGATGTATCCTCAGCAGCCTCGTTGCCATACTTCTCTGCTACGATAGAGCGGATGTATGCCAACATCTCCTCAGCCTGGTCAGAAGTAGCAGTCTTACCTGTACCGATAGCCCAGATTGGCTCGTAAGCGAGGATGATGTTCTTCCAAGCGTCAGCGCTCAAGTGGAATACTGAACCTTCCAACTCAGCCTTAACAACCTCGTTCTGCTTCTCAGCCTCACGCTCCTCGAGAGTCTCACCGCAGCAGAAGATAACCTTCAAACCGTTAGCCAAAGCCAACTCTACCTTCTCCTTCAAGATCTCTGCAGTCTCGCCATAGTACTGACGACGCTCTGAGTGACCGAGGATAACGTACTGAGCACCTGTGCTCTTTACCATCTCAGCTGAAACCTCACCTGTGAAAGCACCCTTAGCCTTGTCAGCGCAGTTCTCAGCACCGAGACCTACTACCTCTGAATCCAAAACCTGAGCTACAGAAGCCAAGTGGATGAATGGAGTACAGATGATTACGCCACAGTTTGGCTTGTCAGCTACCAATGCCTCGTTGATCTCCTTAGCGAGAGCAACACCGTCCTGCAGGTTCATGTTCATTTTCCAGTTACCTGCTACAATTTTCTTTCTCATTTTTCTTTTCTTTTTAAAAGTTGATAATATTCTGTTTGAATTCTCTTTCTTTCTGATCCAGGCACCCCATGCCCAAAGCCGGTCGGCGATGGTAAGGAGTACCAGCGGGATGACAAACCAGGAGATGATGCCGGCTATCTTCTTGGCGGCACTTACTTCCGGCATCTTGCCGATTTCAGTCTTCTCCAGCGGCTTGCCTGCCAGGTCTGCCATCTTAGGCAGGTCGTTGTGGCTCCATTTCCTGATGATGGTTCCGTCTTTCAGCAGCAGCAGTCCCGGATTGCTGCGTATCACGGTCTTCAGCGTCGTCTCGTCTGTGATATAGAAGGGATATTCTGCTCCCGTGATGTCTTGCCAGTGCCTGATGGCTTTCTCTGTACTTGCCGTAAGGCAGAGGAATGGATATCCATGGTCGGTGGCATATTCGTATATCTCGTCGATGCTTCCGAAGTTGCTGTCATCGGCAAAATCGAGATGTGGCGAGATGAGCAGGAAGGTGTAGCCCTTGCGGTGAATCACTTCCTGCGTGATGTCTTCGCCCGTCTTCATATCTTCTATGCTGAAGTCGTGGATAGGAGGCACGTAGCCTTCTTCGGTCTGCACCGTCTTGCTGTCGATGAAGGTCCAGGTAGAGTCGGGATAGTTGTCTATCGTAAATTCCTTCCGTTCTCCGTTCTTCTCCAGAATGAAGGTGGTGTCAAACTTCGGCTGCTTGGCTCCCTTCGGAATCTCCATACCCTTGGCTATGTTGGCGCCGATGTGATAAGGGCGGAAGTCGAACTGCGGCAGATACCACAGGCTCCAGGTGCTCATTACGATGGAGAAGAGGAAGGTGTAGTTGATCACCACCCACTGTGTCTGTTTCGAAATGAGTCTCGGCATCTCCAGCGGCTTCCTCCAGAGCAGGACGGCGAATATCAGGAGGATGATGTTCTTGATGAATGTCTCCATATTGGTGAGCACTACGGCATCACCGAAGCATCCGCAATCCTTTACTGGGTCTGCGATGACGATCCAGAGTGTAATCAGCGTCATCACGATCATCACGGCAAGGGTAATCTTGCTCGTCAGTCTCCGTCGGATGGCGAAGAGAAGGAAGATACCGATGGCAAACTCTGCAGTGGCAAGCAATACCGACATCACCAGGGTGCTCCAGTCGGGAAACATCCAGTCGATATGCAGCGCTTCCAGATAATCGGTTATCTTGTATTGCGTGCCCAGTGGATCCATTCCCTTCACGAATCCTGAGAAGATGAAGGTTACAGCCACGAGCAGTCGCCCGATATTCACCGCTGTTTTTGTTATAATCTGCTTTGCCGTCATATCATTTTCCTCTTTTACCTCATAGAATGAGCCTTCTTATTATAGAATGAGCCTTCTTACTTTTCTCCCATTTTGATGGCACCGAAAACTGCATAGTTGATGATGTCCATATAGTTGGCATCAATGCCTTCTGATACGAGTGTGGCTCCTGCGATATCCTCGATTTCCTTTACTCGCTGTATCTTGGTGAGAATAAAGTCGGTATAGCTGCTCACTCGCATCGATCGCCAGGCCTCGTCGTAGTCGTGATTCTTCTTGAGCATCAGTTGCAGGGCTTCCTGGGCATGCTTGTCGTAGAGCTTCATCGCCTCTTCTGGTGTCATATCTACTTCATCCACGAATGGTTTTTCCAGCTGGATGAGTCCTACGATACCATAATTAATAAGCGCGATAAACTCCGGTCGGATGCCTTCGCCTACGAGTGATTCTTTCTTGATTTCAAGCGAGCGGATGCGCTTCGCCTTGATATAGAGTTGGTCGGTTAAGGAAGATGGGCGCAAGATTCTCCAAGAGGCTCCATAATCGTGAAGCTTCTTCTCAAATAATGCCCTGCATTCTCCCATAACAACTTTAAACTGCTGTTCTGTTTTCAATAAATCTGCCATAATAATTTCGAAATTCGGTGCAAATTTACGCATTTATTATGAAATAGCCAAATATTTATTTTGTTTTTCGCTTAAATTACAGTAACTTTAGATAAGTTACGCTGCACTCGGAAGAAAAAATAAATCGCGATTTATTTTGTTTTTCGCTCATTTTGCAGTAACTTTGCACCCCGAAATTAAATGAGTATGAGAAATTTGACCAATGCCGAACTGGCGCAAATACTAGATAAGGATATTTTTCACGAGATTTCAGAGGCGGCGGATGCGCTGTCTGTGGAATGCTATGTAGTAGGTGGATATGTGCGCGACCTCTTCCTGGAGCGCCCTTCCAATGACATCGATGTCGTGGTGGTGGGGAGCGGAATTGAGGTGGCTTCTGCCCTCAAGAAGAAGCTGGGCAAGAAGGCACATCTCTCGGTGTTCCGAAATTTCGGAACCGCACAGGTTAAGTATAAGGATACAGAAGTGGAGTTCGTGGGAGCACGAAAGGAAAGTTACAACCGTGATTCGCGCAAGCCGATTGTAGAGGATGGAACCCTGGAGGATGACCAGAACCGTCGCGACTTCACCATCAATGCAATGGCGGTCTGCCTGAACAAGGACCGTTTTGGCGAACTTGTCGATCCGTTTGACGGTGTCTATGACCTGGAGGATGGCATCATTGCCACTCCGCTCGATCCGGATATCACTTTTTCTGATGACCCGCTCCGTATGATGAGATGTGTACGTTTTGCTACCCAGCTCAATTTCCAGATAGAAGATGAGACTTATGCCGCTCTCTCGCGCAATGCCGAACGACTGAAGATTATCAGTGGCGAGCGTATCTGCGACGAGATGAACAAGATCATGCTCTCCAAGCATCCCAGCAGCGGCTTCTATTATCTGAAGGATACCGGACTGCTCGATCTCATCCTGCCGGAACTGGTGGCGATGGATAAGGTGGAGACCCGCAACGGAAAAGCCCACAAGAACAATTACGACCATACGATGGAGGTTTTGGAGAATGTGTGCAAGCACAGCGATAACCTCTGGCTCCGCTGGGCTGCCCTCTTCCATGATATCGGAAAGCCGAGGAGCAAGCGATGGGACAACAACATCGGATGGACTTTCTACAGCCATAACATTATCGGTGCCAAGATGATTCCTAACATCTTCCGCCGTATGAAACTGCCGATGGATGCCAAGATGAAGTATGTGCAGAAACTGGTGGAGCTTCACATGCGTCCGATCGTGATAGCGGATGAAGAGGTGACTGACAGCGCCGTGCGCCGACTGCTGAACGATGCGGGTGATGACATCAACGACCTGATGACGCTTTGCGAGGCTGATATCACCAGCAAGAACCAGGTGCGCAAGCAGCGATTCTTGGATAACTTCAAGATGGTGCGCGAAAAACTGGTAGATCTTCAGGATCGTGACTACAAGCGACTGCTCCAGCCATGTATCGACGGCAATGAAATCATGGAGATGTTCCAGCTCAAGCCATGCCGCGAAGTAGGCGTACTGAAGCAGTATCTCAAGGATGCCGTGCTGGACAACAAGGTGGCTAACGAGCGCGAGCCGCTGATGGAACTTCTGATGAAGAAAGCCCAGGATATGGGGCTGAATATGGCAGAAAACTTAAACAGAGAATAATTTTTGCCCGTAAATTTGTGTAATTCCAAATTTCTTCTTTTATTTGCATCCGGTTAACTCATTTATTAATTATTAAACGTTTATTGCCTATCGGAATACTCTTACTTAACTATAAAATAAAGAAGGATGGAGAGTTTTGCAAATTTGACTGACGAAATGTTGGTTAAACTGTATGCCGGAGGTAATAATAGTGCTTTTGACATCTTGTTGGAGAGATATGAAGAGAAGATTTTTTCTTATATCTTTTTTATTGTGCACAATCAAGATGTGGCTGATGATATATTCCAGGAAACGTTTATGAAAGCTGTGGTGACTATTCAGCAGGGACGTTATGTGGAAAATGGCAAGTTTCAGGCATGGATTACCCGCATTGCCCATAATTTGATTATTGATTATTTCAGGCAGACCCGCAATGAGAATTGTGTGTCTAACGATGAAGTGGAGTATGATTTGTTCAATGACATCAAATTGGCAGAAACGAATGTGGAATCCAAAATGGTGCGGGAACAGGTGCTTGATGATGTGAAACTGTTGGTAGAACACTTGCCCCAAAACCAGAAAGAAGTGGTTTTCATGAGGTATTATCAGGAATTGTCTTTTAAGGAAATTGCAGATATAACAGGGGTAAGTATCAATACGGCTTTAGGGCGTATGCGTTATGCTTTGTTGAACTTACGTAAGATGGCGGTGAAAAAGGAACTTCATTTGGCTATTTCTTAAAAATAACTATCCTGCGATATACTAAATAAGCGGTCAGAGCGTTATAATAGCAGATTTAAGTAACCTGACAGCTTATGGATATAACTATACCTAATGGAATGCAGCGACCGTCGCGGCGGACTATTGCTTTTCTGAAGCTATTCGCACGCAGTTATAAAGAATTGGAATTTGCAGACGGTGAGTTTGCCAGAATGATTTTGAAGTAAGGTGGCATATTTTACAGTGTGCTTGCTTGCGCATATAGGATATTTAATATAACTTTGTGCATATATACGTATTTAAAATATATGTACTATGAAGCATTTTGTGGCTCCTTCCCTGTTGTCCGCCGATTTCAGGAACCTGAAATCGGAAATGGACATGATTAATCGTAGTGAATGCGATTGGTTGCATATCGACATCATGGATGGTGTGTTTGTTCCCAATATATCTTTCGGTTTTCCTGTTTTGAAGTATGTGGCTCGTTTGTGTGAGAAGCCGCTGGATGTGCATCTGATGATTGTGCAACCGGAAAAGTTTCTGAATGAGGTGAAAGCTTTGGGGGCTTATTCCATGAATGTACATGTAGAGGCTTGTCCGCATTTACATCGTGTAGTACAGCAAATCAAGGAGACCGGTATGAAAGCCGGAGTGACATTGAATCCGGCCACTCCTGTTTCGTCTTTGACGGATATCATCGAGGATGTGGACATCGTCATGTTGATGGCTGTCAATCCGGGATTCGGAGGCCAGACATTTATTCCCCATACATTAGATAAAGTGCGGGAATTGCGCCGTATGATAGACGGAAGCCGGTCGAAAGCCTTGATAGAGGTAGACGGTGGGGTGAACCGTGATACGGGACGGTTGTTGGTCGAGGCCGGTGCGGATGTGTTGGTAGCGGGGAGTGCTGTTTTTCATGCGGCAGATGCCATAGAAGAGGTTCGTGGTTTGAAAAATTTGTAAACGCTGACTGGAGATTGTTCGGAATCTTGGCGGAAATACCCTTTTGTGAGGCTGGCTGTTCCGCTTCTTCCCGGTTTGTGGCTGGGACGATTGTTGTGGCAATATGCGGAAAGTAGTGGTTGGGCCGGACTTTTTCTTTCCATAGGAGTATTGCTAAGCGGTGGTTGGTGTTTGTGGGCAGGTATATATTCGTTGCATCGGCGTGCTTGTCATGGTGAGTTGAGAAACTACGTGTC
>OGOX01000430.1_pt1 | contig 32492 bp, 38 predicted proteins | sample 1552761 | NCBI WGS metagenome assembly OGOX01 (sample SAMEA2580212, study PRJEB22360) | human gut metagenome | biome: human gut; feature: human-associated habitat; material: faeces | place: Denmark | collected 2008/2010
AATGACGTCTCTGACGCCATTCCGCAACGTTTGCCCGGTGACCTACAGTCGGTTCTTGTCGGAGAATTTTATGGAATATCAGGTGAGAGAGTTTATTAACGAAAAATATACTAAGGCTGTTAATATTTTAAAGGATAACCTTAAAGAAAACTACCATGTTTTTTATGGTGTGAGATTAAGTGAGATTCTTTTTCCAGCCAGTGAGTATGGCACTGATGCTTTCTTTAAAGAGTTTGAATTAATTAACAGTGTAATACTTCCATTGGTAATCTTTGATTTAACACAACGCAAGCCAATGATGATTATCAGCTTCGATAAGATACTTGATTCCAGTTTGTTGGAAGGAACAAATATTGTGGTTCTTGAATGTACTACCCTCGCCGATCTTCTGACAAATGATAACATTTGTTTTTTATATAAAAGCTAAGAATCTCCTCTCAGTTTATATTTTCTGCTTGGGTTGCCAAGTGTTATCGAGTCTAGTTCATGTGAGTAATGATGTGTATGATAATGTGCTGGATTTTTCAGATAATCAGGGAGTGATATTATTTTTCCGTAGCTAATTGCAGAATAAAACCAGTTGCGGAATGTGTCGCTGTTTGTTTTTAAAGCATCTTTGGGAATAAATGCTAATTTTATGTTGGAAACGTAATTAACAGGTTTAAGTGTGGTATGTCTGTTTTGTCCAAAGTCTTTTAAAGCATCTGTAAATTCATATTCTGATGTATAATTTTCTGTCTTATTACTAGGGTGTTTTATCTGGAATATGAATGAATAGTAGTTCTGGCCAAGTATTTCAACAGTGTTTGAATTTATGCTCAGTTGTTCAATAACCGCTTCTCTTTTATACTCTAATTTGTCTCTGACAGATTGATATACAACCATTGCTGCATGATGTGAACCACCACTGTTTAAAGCTACATATCGGTCAAGCCAAGAGTAATATTTAACATTAATAGGATCGCGAGGGTTGAAACCTTCATGCTCAATGTGCCATATATTATCCTCCCAGTCTGAAATGTTTTCAGCTTTCAGGTTTTTGGCGGGATACATCCCTTCCCCCCATGAATAAAGGTTTTTGAACCAACTACCATTTATTACTTTGTTCCATCCACAACCGAAACTTTTCGAGGCAGTCAGAGACTGTATCTTGTTAAAATCGAAATCCAGAGAGTGGTTTTTATCTGTAGTTATTATGTTACTCAGAATTTCAGCCAGATCCCTGTCAATATATCTCAGTGAGTATTCGCTAAATATATTTTCAAGCTGCAATATGGTGTCTGCATCTGCTGTAGGTTTAAATAACTTAATATCAGCAAGATTTTTAAACGTTGCTGTGGTCAGTTTATGGTGATCTGTCAACCTGTAGAGGTTACAGATTAATTCGGTTAAATATCTCATAGATTTTCATCCATGCTTCTACGGTTAGAATTTTGCAGATTCAAGCAACCAGTGATTCTTTATGTTTTCATCCTGGCTGTTGTACATCGCCAGCGCCGCTTTGAGAACGGTTGTTTTGCTCTGCCCTGTTCTGATAGCTTCAGCTTCCAGTATGTCCTCAAAATGGGCTGAAAGTCTGAAGTTCATCAACTTTGGTTTACCCACTACAGGCGCTCTGGTAGCGCCGGAGATAAAACGCGCGGTTTCTGCGTTTGTTACTGGTTGCTGAGATTCATCGATGTTCGGACGGTTTAGTTTTAAAGCCATGATAATTTCCCCTTGTACGGTATGCATTAATAGTAAATATCATACTGTCTTTATATTATCTTTACAATGTAAAGATTGTTATAGATGGTATTGATATTACTATAAAATTCCAATTTCCTGCGCCACTAATTCAATCTGTGCTTTCGCTGTTGAAAGGCTTGATGCCCGGCTAACGTCATGTACCCCTGCCCCTTCATTACAGGCGCTTTCATACACATCCAGCTCGGATATCCGGGTTTTAAGAGGTTGAATCCAGATGTTGTCCGACCGCAGTAATTTATCCAGATCAATGGCCGCTTTTCTATGGCGGGGTTTTGCTGAGTTGATTCTGGTGAACAGCACCCACGGTTCCAGGGCTGTGTTAGCTTTCTGAGCGGTGCGGATTTTCTCTGTAACACTGGTTAGTGTTTCGCTTTCGAAATCAGAGGACGGCTTAACCAGTGTTACCACGATATCTGATACTGTCAGGGCGCTACGGAACTCCTGGCTGTCGTGGCCGGGGCAATCGACAATGAGGACTTCACACAGCTTACTAAGTCGCTTAATTTCATTGCTGACGTTTCCGTAAGCTGCGTGAACCGGGATAGTGAGTAAGCCGTTATCTGTCCGCTTTTCGTTCCAGCTCAACAGATCGTGGTTTTTATCTGTCTTGAGGATAATTACCGACTTACCTTTATTGACCAGCATTGAGCCTGTGTTAGCCACGTAGGTACTTTTGCCTACACCACCCTTATCTGATACGACAAGCAAGATTTTACCCATTTCAGAATTCCTCTCTTTATGACGTAAAGATTATGTAAAGACTATCTTATCTTTACATTGTGTGTTGTTCGTAAAGATTATTTTGTCTTTACAGTGTCTTTATATTACACGTGATTTACCATGTAAAGCACAAATAAAGATAAGCTTGTATTTATTTCGTCTTTATTGTGTAAAGATTTGCGTGTCTTTATAGCGGCTTTACATGGTAAAGCTGAAGCTGTCTTTACATCATCTTTATGTTGTAAATTTCTGTGTGACATTGTCACTTTATGGTCGGAGGTCTGTTTTCTGGTTCTTTTAGAGTGTGCCTTTCCTGTCGATCCACTTTCTGGTGCATTTTGGGTATAGTGGTGTGACCTTATGCGAACTGGTTCTGTAATATGACTTCAAATGCACCAACAAGCTTTGTCCGCGCTTATCTGAGAGCTTCAACAGCTGAACAGGATGCTTCGCGTGCCCAGGAAACCATCGAAGCTTTTGCCAGAGAAAGAGGCTTGATCATTTGTAGCTACTATATTGAGAATGAATCCGGCTCCCGTCTTGACCGTCCTGAACTCTTCCGTCTTCTGAGGGATTGCCAGCAAAACGATATATTGCTGGTAGAGGATGTGGATCGGTTGTCCCGTCTGACAGGTGAGGATTGGAATAAGCTGAAGAAAATGATCCGTCAGAAAGATATCAGGGTTATGGCTGTGAATGTTCCAACCACCTGGATTAATTCAGGTATGAGTGAATTTGACAGCCGCTTGTTTGCAGCCATTAACGATATGCTGCTGGATATGCTGGCCGCAGTTGCCAGAAGGGACTATGAACAACGGCGGGAACGCCAGAAGCAGGGAATAGAGAAAGCAAGGAAAGACGGCAAATACAAGGGGCGTAAGCCTAATCAGGCCAGATATGACGCAATTAACAGGTTGATTGAGAGTGGTAGTTCCTGGAGTCAGGTTCAGAAAGTGCTGGGATGCAGTCGTGGAACCATCAGTAAGGCCGTTAGACAGAGCAAGTTGTGTCGCCAACCGCCAGCTCCAGAGCCGGGAATGCGACTTTCAGCTATTTTGTGGGTTCCGGTTGCTAATGGTAGCAAGTTCACCAGAGGGAAGAAAAAAGTGAAGGAGGAAATTGCTTGGCTGATTGAAGCGGACTTTGACGGTGAGGTGCTGGAGAATAATGAATACCGTCTGTTCTTCACGTATGAAGATGAAGAGGATCTAAAAGAACAGATTGATGATTTATTTCGTGAAATCAATATGTTCGCTGATATGAGAAATTGTGTTGTGGATGATATGACTCTGACAAACGAGAGGACGGGCAAGAGCTGGAATGAGTATGATGGAGGGTGGTATGAGTAGTTACAACATTCAGCATGGTTTTATGAAGCGGCGATGAGCGCCCCATCACACTATAGAAATGATGTGAGCTAAAAAGGTTGGGTGAGAGGGGAGTTTATTATCATCACATGAATGTTGTAACTAAACGATGTTTTTATTAAAGGCCGGAGGTGGTATGCCCCCGGCCTTAATTACGTTTCCGTATTCATCAATCGATGAACTGGCGGATCAGTTCCAGAATGGCAATCAGCGCGTTTGCAAGCGCCGCTACCGCTCTCAGAACGATGATTAACAGGTTAATCATCCGTTTCTCCAGATAAACTGGAGGAAATCACCGTTGCTTACTCATACACTGCCTGTCACAACGGCTCTCTCGCATTGTTAGGTGCAGAGTGACTTCCTCCTGCCAGAGCACTGAACACAGCACCACCTGTTTGTTCAGCCAGGACTTTAAAATCGTTCATACCCGCAGAAACGGGAAGGGCAGGGGAAGAAGCCACACCACACAGCTAACTCCATGATTATACGGTATACAAAACCCTCGTTACACAACTAAATGTGGTGCCTTAACCACAGTTAGTTGCAATACTGCGTCTGAGTGCATAAAATGTAAGCGTTAGGTGTAGAGTGACTTCCTCCGGTCAGAGCCACCAACTCAGAACCGGAACCGTATTAAAACCCGATCTCACCAGTCGGGTTTTTTTACGTCTGGTAATTCTGGTAATAACGGTGCGCTGCGTGAATTCTGAGATTTTGCGAGGGGGATTGGGCGCGAGAATTTACGAGAGAGCGCCGGAACAATGCCGGGATAACAAACCATCACCCGTGAAAGAAATCTTCCGGCACTGCCCGGTCAGGTAATATGACATTCATTGTCAGCGGCCAGCAATTCATAAGCTGCTTTGTACTTCATAAACGATCACCACCAGGGCTGTTAAAACAGTACCGATAGCCAGCACGTTAAAAAGTACGTCCTTCATCTTTACGAACGACATGCTGATTTGCGCCCTTTCCCTTTTGTCAGTCTTCTCTATCAACCAGCGTTGGTATGAATCACTGTTACTTTTTCTGTCCATGTTCCCCCCAATTCATCAATGAACACCATCCGTCCACCAGGCTTCTTGCCAACAAAGTAACGGCCTCGCGGCAGACGTTCGCCAGTCTTCAGCCGTTCGATCCAGTCCTGAAAGGCAGGGCGCGGTTTATAGCTGTAGCGGCCAAAATCGGCCAAAGACTGCGTGACTGTGATTGTTTGGCCGCCATGCTTCCTAATATCACGAAACGTATTTTCCAGCATTGATAACGTATTCATTAGCAGCTCCTTGTTATTTAACGGTCGTCAGCCAGATCAAACAGATTGTTCAGGCTGGAACGGAATTGTTTCACTGATGATACCAGCTCCTGACTCCGCGCTTTTTCCTGCGCCAGTGCGCGCCTGAGTTGCGCTATCTCGTCTCTGTTACGCTGAAGCTCAAGGATAGCCATCATAAAGGTTTTGCTGGCTGATGCCTGTCCGGTCGCTTCCTGCGCCTTTTTAATGGCCTGATCTTCGTCGTCATTCGTTCTGATTGTGTAATGCCCCATGATCCCCCTCTTTTGCTGTCATTTTTGCGCTGCCGGCGCGAACCCGGGAAGAAACTTTGCTGGCAGAAAAACATTGGCCAACCGCTGCGACCGGGAAGATTTGCTGGCAATTAATTTTCGATGAAAGCCAGCTCGCAATCGCCGCACTCTATGTTAAGTCCGGCTTTGCCCCACACGGCAGCACCGCACCCCCGACACTGATATTTGACTTTGTTCCTTTTTGGTTTGTCCTCAAAAGCTGCAACAGGCAGATCGTTATCATTGCTCCCGGCCATATCACCTGAATCGCCGCTCCCGTTCTGCGGTGACACTGACGGCAGCAGCGCCATTGACAGCACCGCTTCAATATCAATCCCGGATTCAGCATTTTGATGTGCCTGAGCCAGCGTTTCTCGCCACTGCTCGATGACGGCGGTCATGTCTTTTTGTTGTTCAACCTGGACAGGGAAGCGATCAAACCAGCTCAAAGCAAATTGCCCCTGGAACAGTTCCAGTGTAACGCGCTGGAAGCGGCCACCAGGGATCGGATAGTCATTAATCTTCTGGCCGACTTTCGCGCCACCAGGTCTCCCGGTGGAGGAGGGCATAAGTCCGATGCTTTCCATTTTGGCCGCCCACTGCGCATTGTGGTACGTCTTACGCGACGGGTTGCCGTAGTGGTACTGCCACATATGGCACTGCTCATGAACCAGCGTTTGCATGACTTCAATAAGCGGGTACACCGGGAAGTATTCAGGATTGAGGGCGATTTCATCAATCATCCTGCCGCTGCCGTCAGCAGCAACAAAGCGCCTGTAACTGAAATAGCCCATTGTGTTCTTGCCGCGCTGGAACGTAATCAGGCAGTCGGGGAGTTCACCGTCAAAAAGGCGCTGGTTATAGAAATCAAACGCCTGTTGTAGCTCGCTGTAAGCGCGTTCTGTGGCTCTCGTCATTATCAGGACTCCTGAAAGACAACCCAGCATTTCGCGCCGTCATATTCATTGCCACCTTCAGCAATAAACACATTCTCTTCAGTATCTACCGCTATCACCCCTGGGCGCTCATGCTGAGGGTCGCGGAGAATATTTTTCCAGCAATACACCTTCCCGTCCCAAATCAGAACCACGCCAGAATCAGCGTGCTCCTGGTTGTGCTGACGCCATCCCCTGGCAATATCAACATAATTCATCGTTTTACCTCCTTATCTGTATCGTACGATACAGACAATATAAACCACACATTTGCTAGCGGCAATCTTTTTTGCTGGCAATTTCAAGCCCTGCGCGGGCATCAAGCGTGTAAGATTGCTGGCAAAAATCGACGGACAAACCAGCTGCAGGAAACTGGTTTGCTGGCAAGAAAGGAAAGCAGGGGTATCCCTGCTTTATGTAACAGAAATCAGGCACTGCCCCATGAGCCATGTTTCAGGCATTGCTGGTAAAAGACACTTCGAAGCTCTTGCTCTGTTGGCGGTTCTTCGCCAGAAATTCCAATTCTGGCTGGGATAAATACGTTTTCATCTTTCCCTACCAGTGGCCGCAATTCATCAGACTGGCGCATAACGTTATCCAACGCTTTTGCCAGCTCCGCTCCATTGCTGGCCGGAATACTGGTAAGAACGGCCATTCCACCTTTAATCTCGCGACGGGAGCCTTTTTTCCTAGCGATACACACAACAAATAGTTGTATTTCAGGTTGCAACCATGCCTGCTGAACAAAGCCGTCCTGATAGTGCACTTCATGATGTGTGATTTTGCTGAGATCTGCACATGTCTGGAAATACATTAATGGTAATGTCAGACTCAAAACATCCTCCTGTTTATCAAAAAAAGTCTCCTGCGTAAACCAGAGGCTTATTATATTACTTTTCGTCACCAACAGAGCTGGAAGCATCTTTTTTGATGAGAAACTCATCAAGAGAACGCCCGGCTTTCAACGCTTCATCAATTGGTTTTGGCGCACGTCCACGACCAGACCAGTATTTAGTTTCACCATTTTCTTCAAATTGATACTTGGGCGGCGCTTTTGGTAACGTTTTTTTACGTGCTTTTGGCACATCTTCGGTAATGCCAAGCAGTTCTTCCGGTGAGAAACCCTCTCCGGCGATTAACTGAAGCAGTTCCTGACGTTTCCGTTCACGCTCAGCCCGTTCAGCCGCTTCACGTTCAGCATCTTCACGACGTTCTTCAATAACAGCGTTGAGCTTTTCCTGCATTTCAAGCAACTGCTCAAAATCAACTTCACGGGCAAAAACACGCAATGAACGAATATTCATCATAGTCCGGCTGATAATGCCGTATTCATCTTCTTTAGTCAGTTCGCTCATAATTAATCCTCTTGTTTAGTGGACGTACTTCCAGACGCCGGAAGGAACCTTATCATACAGTTTATTCATCACCAGTTCTGCGCGACGATGATCTGCGGCAGAATAAAATGCCTCTGATTCTGATAAAGGCAGTTTGTAACGGTTAATCTCAATAACTTTTTCAAGAGTATCTCTTGATGTACATTTTCTTAACTGAAAAAGCCATTCCTGCTTTGTTTTCACTTCTTAGCCCTTGCCGGAAAACCCAGCTTCCCTGTTTTCTTATCCTCAAGGACAAGAACTGTATCATACGTTCCACCACTTTTCTTTTTAAATCCCTTAATCAAATCGGTTTTCCCTGATTTAACCAGTTTTTCGACCTGTGCCTGGGTGATTTTCTTACCATAAAACTCACTCCAGATTTTAAATTCACATCCGGTACAGAAATAACCTTTCGGCCTGATAACAATATGTTTACCACAGGAAGGACAGGGAGAGTCCAGGCGTTGAAACTGCCCTGCTGGCGCTGCGGGTTCAATCTTCATGTTGCCCAGGTCAACATCAGAAATCATGCCTGTCAGTTCACCGTACAGCTCATTAATAAACTGTTCAACCGTCAGGTCGCCATTTTCTATGGCAGACTGCTTTTCAGACCATAATGCTGTCATATCAGGATTAACCGCCATACCAGGCAGGGCATCAATAAGCGCATATCCGGTATCAGTAGGAATAAGTTTCCCTTTTTCCAGCGTGATATAGTTTCTTTTCTTCAGCGTTTCCAGAATGGCTGCGCGGGTAGCTGGCGTACCAATGCCACCATGTTCATCTTTTTTGTCTTTATCCTTATCCTTCAACAATTTTTTAATTGTTGGATCAGTGACAAAATCCGCGACACGAACAAGCGCAGCAAGCAAGGAGGCTTCGGTGAATAACGGCGGTGGTGTTGTTTTCTTCTCATTAACAATAACTTCTTTTGTCGTCAGTGTTTCTCCTGTGCGAATTTTACAGAGCAGTTCAAAAGCGGAATCATCATTATCTTCTGATTCACCTTCGTCTGTGGTTTCCGCGCCAAGAAACGCCTCAAATCCGCTGTCAGTTGTTTTTCTGGCACGGGCACAGAACGACTCATCACCACACTGAATGGCAACCGATACTTCCTGGTATGCTTTTTCAGGCATGAACTGAACAAGATAGTGTTGTACGATCGCCAGGTAAACATTGCGCTCGTCGGTGCTGAGTGCGTTAACATCAGGCACACTGGCGGTCGGGATTATCGCAGTATGCGCAGTCACCTTCGCACTGTTAAACGCTTTGCTTTTACGTGCAGAATCAATATCCAGCGACTGAGGAAAGACTGATTTCAGGGCATCGATAACCTGCGGCGCTTCGCTGAATTGTTCATCTGAAAGATATGAGCAGTCAGAGCGGTTATACGTAATTGCTTTATATTTTTCGCGTAGTTGTTGCGTAATATCCAGCGTTTTTTGTGCCGTCATTTTAAACTTCTTGTTCATGTATTGCTGGAGTCTGACCAGATTAAACGGCAACGGCGCAGCCGTTTTTTTATCATCAGTTGCTGCTGCTTCAACTGTAGCCGGTTTTCCTGCAAAGGATGCAGCCGTTCCGTCTGCCCACGCTTTATCAAGTAATTTACGGTCTGTCAGCGGAGCAAATTCCCCTGGCTTCCAGTTCGCCCTTATAACATCAGCACCACGCTGAAAGACTCCGGTCATGGTGTAGTAAAAACTGGATTTATGGTTCTGGTTAGCACGGGTACGATTCACAATCAGGCCAAGAACGGGAGTCTGGACGCGCCCGACAGACAGAACGCCCTGATATCCTCTGGCTTTTGCAGGAATGGTGTAAGCACGCGTCATGGAGAAGCCATAGACGGCATCAGCAACTGAACGCGCCAGCGCCTTAAGGTAAAGCCCTTTGAAATCACGATTATCTTTAAGATTTGCCAGTGCCTTTTTCACTGCCGGAAGCGTGTTGTCGTTAATCAGAACGCGCTTCACGGGTTTTGTGTTTCCTGCATATTCCAGGACTTCATCAACAAGTAGCTGTCCCTCATCATCAGGATCGCCAGCGTGAACAATTTCAGTCACGTCTCCACGTCTGATAAGTTCGAGAATCGTTTTAACCTGTTTTGCTGCACTTTCAACAGGCTGATACTTCACGGGATAAAGACGTAAAGGAAGTGTTTCAACCTTCCAGGCTTTGTATTCAGGATTATAGTTTTCCGGCGGTTGTGATTCGATAATATGACCAAAACAGTTAGTCACAATGGCGTTATCACTTTCAAACCAGCCATCATGGCGGGTAAAATTGCCACCAAGTGCCTTAACAATATCATTTGCTACTGCGGGTTTTTCTGCGATAAAAAGTCTCATTTTGTTATCCTTTACATTGAATTAATCTGTTTGCACAACGAATAGCGCGTTCTTCTGATACTGCCTGTTGCCAGTTATCTTCACTTACAGGTTGTCTGAATCTGCGCTCACAGCCATTAAAGGCAAAAATTCCCTCACGGTTAAGTATATTCGTTGCGATATCCTGGTCTTTAATTCTCAAAAAGGCTGTTACAGCAAAACCAGAATATGAAGCAATTTTTGAAATGATGCATTCATCAGCTTTTATTAACGCGGCAAAAGGAACTATCTTTTGATGACCACACGAAATCAGAGGGAGTGTGTGAATATCATAATAAGCTATTGAATGACAATCCATGCGGGTATCATCAATAGCTGCCAACCAGAATCCTGTCTGGTCTTTTATTTTTCTGCTAATATCTGAATCTGAAACACCAGGGTTTAATAAATATCCACCATAACAGACATGGAAGGGGTGAGCAGATTCATCAATATCAGGAAGTTCTTTTACCGGATTTTCTTTCCAGTCCTTCAGGACACCAAATTCAAGAGCATCCAGTAAGAATTTTCGTTCAAACCCATCAAACAATGCATATTGCATGTGTTAATCCTCCAGGTAACTTAAATAGTCAGGTTGCGCCCCGTTCTTTTTATAAAGCTCTTCCCTTTCCTCTATATCTTCATCTGCTTCCTGAACGCTCAGATCGAGGGTTCCTTTCAAAAAGGCACGAGCATTTTTTATTACATCCACTGATAATTCATTTTTGGTTCCGCGAATCATTCCGATTGCGATATTAATAATTTCCTTGATTTCAGCCGGAGTCGTTCTGTCCAGCACTGCGCCAAGCTCTTTAAGGTCAATTTCTACATCTTCTGGTAAGTACATTTTGGCGCAAGCGGCAGCGGCTTTGGTTCTGAAAGCACCTACAGAGATTATCCTGTCAATTCGACCTGGACGTTTTCTAATACGTGGGTCGATGCGTTTTGGATAGTTTGTAGAAAAGATCACATATGTTCCTGCGACATTTCGCGGTGTATCAGCTCCATCAAGAAAACTTAACGTTCCGGCATCAGCCCGATAAAGTTCATCAACCTCTTCAGCTATAATAATGACGGGTATTTTCTTCTGAGCAGCGGCGTAGCAAACATCTTTAAAGTAATCGTCGGCATAAACAAAAACATACTTATCCTGATACTTTGCCCCCAAAGCTTTTGCGATAGTTGTCTTGCCTGTTCCTGGGGGGCCAGTAAAGAGCACTTTACGCATACCTGACTGACCATACCGGGTATAGAAATCAATATCAGAAAAGAACTGATTAAAGTCGTTTTCCAGCTCGTCAAATTTTGGATGAACTGAGAAACGCATAGCATTTTCAATTTCCTCCTTTCTTGCCTTACCGTGATAATAAACACCATCATAGTACCCAAGTTTCCAGATACCTTTACGTGGTAATGAGCGGTTTAATTTAGCGCGTCCTGCCTCGCAAAGATTGTGGAGCATTGACATACTTTTAGTAGTCCCAACGGCGTACTCCATCCTGACTTTAGAGTTAAGAATGAAGCGAATAATATGAACAACTTCATTTTGACCAAGATGAATCCTGTATGCACCAGAACCATCTTTGAACATAAGTTTTTTAATTCTCCCGGCTTTAGCCATAACAGGGCTACTTCCCGTATGAACAACGGTTGAAGCAACAGGTTCGATATCCAGATTCGAATAAATTTTACGATTCTTTCTGTTTATAAAAATCTCTGCCACTTTAGGATAGTAATCACAATCCTTTACGATAGTTCCAAAATTATCTTCACCGTAATATTCTTTGTGAAGACGTAAAGCCTGCTCTACCAGAGTTAATTTACCCATAAGCGCACCATGTATATTTAAAACCGTGACACTGCCTGAAATTTATTTAAGGTAGTGGAGGGGTTGGACAAGCAACGCGCGTCAGTTCTGTTTATGTCGCCATTCCCACGGTGGAACCGGATTACTGTCAGCCCATAAACCTCGTTTTTGTTCCTGCGCTTCCCGTTGCAGAGCCGGCAATGACTCATCCGCGTTGTAACGTTCATATACCCATGCAGCACCAGACTGAACCATAAAGCGGCTGGCATCCGTGCCATTCGTCGTGAACACACGACCGATAATGCGTCCGTAGCGGTCTGTTTGCGTATAAGAGACGGTAACGGATTGGCCTGCAAGCAGGGTTTTAAGTTGATTTGTTGACCAGCGTCCAAAAGGTTGTTTCTTTTCAGGGGCATCGATATTTATCAATCGGACTCGAATCGGAACTTCATACACAACAATTTTTGCGGGTAGTGTTTTAACTTCTATGGTGTCGCCATCGAGAACGCGAATAACTTTCCCCTGGATTTCAGCCGCACACAGCGAACCGGAAAAAATGGTGACAAAAAAGAAAACGTATTTTGTCAATTTCATAACTTATGTTCACCTTTTTGTGGATATGTAATAAGTTCATCCAGAAAACAGGATGTAAATGACAAGAGAAATGCGGATTTAAAGAAAAGCCTTGCCAGTGTTATTTTCTCATCTGTAGTAGCACTTTCCCATGTATTAATAACATCAGTAAGAAGTTGTTCAGGCGCAAAGTAAAATGCTATAACCAGTGTAACTAACAGCATTACTGGCATCAGCTTTGTGCTTCTGGAGAGAACACGCCAAAACCAATATAAGGCCGCAGCTAAAAACATAAATAACTTATTCCAGTTAAAATAGCTCTTAATGGATATCATTTTTGTCTCCCGATAATTCATTACCAAAATGGGTACTAACGCCCTTCGGTTGTTCAACCCCGCAAATCCCGGATTAAAATCCGGAATCTGCGGCGTTTGCCTTTATATTTCTGTTCAGAATAACTCTGGATAAATTTTAACCTCATTGATTTCTTCAACTGAAATACGCTCTGGCATAGTCCTCGAACAATACTTTGTGAGAGGAGTTTCTTTGCAGTTACCTGCTTTACCGGGCGCAATCGTTGCCTCGTAGTTATGAATGATGGCGTTCATAGTCTTATCATCCAATGCATGAGCAGGATTACCAGCTATAAAGCCAGAGTGCCCTGCTTTTATTGCATTAAGAAAATCAATCTTTTCTTTTTTTTTCATATCATCTACCCCTTAATCTTACCGAACTTACTCATAATTATTGTCCTGCAAATAAAATTCCCACACAGACTGATAGTAGCACTTTGCAAACTCCAGATTAGATCTGGAGCCTGCAAGAATGACATTAAGATTACTTACAGCCTTCTGACCAGCCAATACGGTTCATGGCTGGAGAACAATCAGATTTAACTAACTTACCTTTCATCCATTCAGCTTGTTTTTTCCCCGCATCGGTATTCTCATAGCTTTGTCTTTCGATATTACTTACACCTGTTTTCTGACTGTTAGCCGAGTTCTGTTTTGCAAAAGCAGAAAAGGTCGTCAGTGACAGAATCATTGCATAAACTAATGGTTTCATTTTTATCTCCTTTCACGTATGTAGATAGTTTATTACCAGCCACCCGCAAAACCTGCGCCAAGAACAGTGTTATGAGATGAATCCCATGAAACGTTAAGGCGCACGTTTGTATTTAATGACGTTTTATATTGAATGCCTGCTGCAATCGCATTTCCATTCTGATAATTACCAACACCAATACCATATGAGAAACTATTTTCAGCAACATACGGGATTGATGATATTGCTGTTACACCTGCAATACCGGCATTAAGGCGTTTTTCCGCACGTTCAATTTTACTGTTTAATTGTTCGAACCGCTGATTTGACTGATTGCTTAACTGACTGAATCGGTTATCTGTATAGTTATTCGCATTTTGTTCAGCTTTATCGGCTGCATTTTGAGCATACTGTATGCTTTGCTCATATTTTTCATTGGTATAACTGATACCTTGTTGATATTTCTTATCCGTATAGTTGTTTGATGTGCTGATTGCCTCATTTTTTGCATTGTTGATATTGGTATTCAGCTCTGTTTTCGTGTCACTGATTTTATTGTCAGTGTAGCTATTTGATGAACTGATCGCGTCGTTCTTCGCCTTGTCAATACTGGCATTCAGCTCCGTTTTCGTATCACTGATTTTATTGTCAGTGTAACTGTTGGATGAACTGATCGCGTCATTCTTCGCCTTATCAATATTGGCATTCAGTTCTGTCTTCGTGTCACTGATTTTGCTGTCGGTGTAGTTGTTCGACGAATTGATCGCGTCATTTTTCGCACTATCAATATTCGTATTGAGTTCATTTTTGGCATCAGTAATTTTATTGTCTGTATAGTTGTTTGCGTTCTTTTCTGCCGCTTCAGCTTTTTCTGCCGCATCCTGGATTGCCTGGTTAGCTGTCGATTGAGCATTTTGAGCAACCGTATTGGCAGAGTTCGCTGTGTTTTGCGCGGTATTCGCCGTATTCAGTGCGTTCTGTGCCGCTGAATTGGCCTCATTTGCTGTTGTCTGCGCTTTATTCGCGACCGTTTGCGCGTTTTGTGCAGTAGACGCAGCAGTATTCGCGACAGACTGCGCATTTTGAGCTGTAGAAGCAGCACCATTTGCAACATTTTGTGCATTCTGTGAGTTTGACAGCGCACTATTGGCTATGCCTTTTACCCCATCGACACAATCCGAAATATTAAGAGTTTCCTTATTACCTGTAAGGTAATACTCACAATCTGCATATGCACTACCAGCAGATAAGCACAATAAAACAGCTATAATAGATTTGGTTACTTTCATTTCTAACCTCAGTGATTGTAACTAATCATCACATTCCGTTGGCGCGGTATGTGATACTTGCAGTCCCCTGATACCCGTTGGCGCGGGTATCAGGTTTTAATCAGCCTCTGACGCGACCAAACTTACTCATGATCAGTGAGATTGCAGCCGGGTCTGCCGTTGAACACTGATTTAAAAAATTCTTACGGAGATCAAATGTTTTACCCCAGCGGATTTTCCCCTTTTTCTTTTCAACATTTTTAAAAAAATCCTTTTCTGCACTGCTGCACTCACTCCCTCCACTACTACCGACAGCTTTACCATAAAGACAAAAAACGGATTTACAGGGATCAGCGGCATACGTTGGCGCTATAAAACAGGACACAGTAAAAATTACGATTAGACCTTTGCATATCCTTTTCATAGTAACCTCTGAATATTTATTCTTGACAGATAAATTTCAACATAGTCATTATTCAACCATCTTTTTAGTGGCTGATATTCAATAACACCTGTTGCACCATTTTTTCTTAGCCAGTCTTTCGCTGACCAGTAACTATCAAAAGAAGATGTCCTTACAACTATTTTTTCAGAGTGGGCAACGGCATAAAAAACAGAATCATCGTAAAGACGGTTTTCTGGTTTAAAATCAGGCAACACCTTACTCCATGAGGAAGTTATATTATCTGATTTAATAACACCGGATGTTGGTGTCCAGTTCATTATTTGTGTATTCATAACTTCAGGCCTTTTTTCCCATTCAACCTGTGGCGGTTCAGGTGGAGAGGAACAGGCTGTGAGGACAAGAATACTGATCATAAGTATTTTTTTCATAGCAAAACCTCAGACTCCAGCTCTCCTACGGAGAGCATTTTTTCTTTTGACGGATATTTAAGCCCTTTCACACCAAATATTTTTTTCGTCTTATTTAGTTTCATCGTCAATGATGCCAGTTTAGGACTGACCTTCATTAACCTGTCCATAAAATACGGATCAAGGTAATAAAGTGCCTTTTCTGCTTTAACAGGGTTCTCCCCCTTCAGGATGATAAACTCTTCTTTAAAGTCCAGCGTTCCCAGTTCCTGTGGAAGCACCAGTGCTCTTCGGGCTTCACTTTCTGATTCGCCCTGTGAAGTTGATCGTCCCCGGTTCTTGCTTGTGCTCTTTGATGTAGTGGTAATATACCCAAGTTTTTCTGATATCTTCGCGGCATCATCCTCTTCGCTGACAGCATAGATAATACGGCAGGGATGAGCACTCATCAGTGTTTTGGCTCCCTCAATACCATAGATTTCATTTAGCTGACTGATATTCTGATAAATTGTCAGCAGTTTAAGTTTGAAACCTGCAATATACCCTGATCCCTTTTTAATAATTGGCATATAACCAATCGAAGGGAACTCATCAAGAAACATCAGGCAGTCATGTTTCAGGGTGGGATCAAAATCAGGATTTTCACGCAATGTCACTTCAACAACGAAGTTGAAAAACAGGTTCAGAAAATCGTAAGCCAGTGATATATCTTCCGCATTAACACCGACATAAACAGTGATATCTTCCCGTCGCAACTGACGGAGATCGAAATCATTACCATCAGTACATTTACGAACGGTTGGGAGATAAAACAGGCTCATTTTCTTACGGAAAGAACCATCAATGCTTGAACGCTGTTCATCTTCCGTTTCGTGATATTCCCTGATTTTGGTCAGGGCATCGCGCAAATGATACAACGCGTTTTCATCAAGCCCGTTTGTTCCCTCCAGTTCTTCCCGCTTACTGAGTATCAGTTCCCGGTCAATATTGCTGTACAAGTCGACGACAGAACCGATTGAGAAAACGGGTTTAAGCCCGAACTCATTAAGCCAGGACGGCTCATAGTTAATAAAGAAATGAAGCAACTTAGCCAGTCCTGTCCAGTATTGACCCGCAAGATTATTAAAGTGCGCTTCTGCCCCTGTCATGCCATAAGACGGAAACAGAATTTCAATCAGTTTAAGCAGATCCTTAGCCCCACTCTCCGCTTTTAAATCAGTATAGAAAAGGGGATTAAACTGGTGTGTTTTACTGTTGAAAGGGTCGAGCAGATAAACTTTATTACCCAGCAGTATTTCACGCACCTTACTGGTGATTTTCCACAATTCCTGTTTTGGATCTAACGCAATCAGAGAGTGTTTTCTGACCAGAAGATTAGGGATACCAATGGCGGCACCTTTACCTGCGCGGGTTCCTGCGCCAAGTGATACAAAATCTGGTGCGGTATACCACAGGTATTTACCTTTATATGCCCCGACGAGAATATCAGTATCGTTTTCTTTCTCCCATTTCAGAAGTTTCGATTTTCTTAAATCATTATCACTGGCAAACTTCGCGTCACCATAAAGAGCAACATCTGTTTTATTCAGTTGCCAGATAATAAAAACAGGCACGATGAGAGACGAAACCATACCTGATAAAAGAGAGGGGATAGCGGTTAACCTGATATCTGTCCGTATATTACTCTCTGTTATTATTCGCCACAGGAGCATGGAATCAAAATTTTTCCATATATAAAGCGGCGTTTTTCCGTTCAGGAAGTAAACAGCAACAGAACCAGTATAATATGTCACGAGACACATAACCAGACCGATAAAAGCCCACTGGCCTTTATCTGGGAGTTTTAAAGACATAATCACTCCTTCAGTTTTCTGAAATAGTCATCAAAATGAAGTTGTTTGTAGTAAATACCGGAAGCGAACCGAAAATCTTCATCATCAAGGTATTTAATACTCATGATAATATCAATATTACTCAGTACACGTCTTAAAATGACATTGAATGGTAGATTCTGACATTCAGGATTCATATAACATCGCTGGACAATCCCAAGCACGGCAGATTCAGGACTACTTTCGTGAACGGTGGTGATGTTTCCTGCATGGCCTGAACTCGATGCTTTCAGAAAATCCCATGCCTCAGCCCCCCTGATTTCTGTCATCAGAATCCTGTCCGGATTCATACGAAAACAGGAACGCAGAAGACTCGCTGAGGTAATAACCTTACTCTCACCCTCTGCCGGATAGTAAAGTTTTACATGGTTTTTATGGAATCTGAATTTTGCCTCATCAGTATCTTCAATAGAAATACACCGCAGATGATGCGGTATATATTCCAGACAGGCATTTGCAAAGGTAGTTTTACCAGACCCCGTCCCTCCACAGAAAACTATCGTTTTCCCCTGACTCAGTGATTCAGGTATAACCCGTTCAAAATATTCGGAAGTGATTAAAGCAGAAATATTATCTTCCATAATGGAATCACCACTTAAACCACCGACGCGTGAATAAAACCCCTGTTTTATAAATTTGTCATGACTGATAAAAATACCTGACGGCTTACGAATTGTTATAGAAACAGTATCTTTTTCTGTTGCCGGTGGGATCACAACCTGAACACGTTCTCCACCCGGAAGCGTGGCGGAACGCAGGGGATATTCAGGAGTCACAGAACCACCGTCATGAAAATCAGCCAGTGTGGATGCAAAAGAAAGACAATCACTGTAACTCATCTTTTGTTCATACCATTGCCACTTTCCCCTGACCTTTATAAATATTTCTCCTGGTCGGTTAACAGCGATTTCCGTGACACCATCAATCTCATTCAGCCAGTGATAAAAATAATCGTTGACCACATCATAAATCAGATGTCTGTTTTCGTTATTCACATTAACCCCCTTTCATTTTCAGTTTATAAATACCTGAAAAATCCAGATCCTGACCGACAATCAGAGTAATAATTTCGCCATGATTTTTATAAAGCGTTGGCGGAATATTCACACTATTAGAAAATGCTTCGCGTGCTATATCAGCAAAAGCCTGGCGACTGTTTGCCGTATAGTCGGTCTGGCTGTCCCTGTTGTTCTGTGCAATACCACTGGCGGCCTGACTTAAATCCGGTATCATCCCGACCATCATTGCACCAAGAAAACGTTCACTGAAATGAGTGTCAATCCAACCAGAAGCACCGGCTTCGCCTAACGCGCCAGCCGCCTGTGAGTCAACCAAGGGAATATCAATAAAAGGCTTACTGCGAGTACGTAGCTTGTAAGCCATAACAAACACACGCCCTTGTCCATGATTTAAAGACCCGGCCTTATACATCAGTTTTGCGGCGGTTCCTCTTTCGATAAGTTTTACATTACCGCTGGCGCTGTATATATCGCTGTTGACCGTACATTCCAGTTTCCCCGCCAGGTCAGAAACAAAACGCCTGTCCAGTGAACAGGGAATTGATGTCCCTTCCGGGATAAACAAATTTGGGTCATATGGGAGTTTCGTTATTTTCGCCAGTGGCGCAGATTCTGTAGCCTGTGCGGTTGCTTTTGCTTCATCCTTTTTATCGCTTTCTGGCTCACTGGCCGCAGTATGTGAAACTGACGTTCCCGCTGAACTGCTGCTGTTTCCTGCCTGGCTGCCATCAAGAGAAACGTCAAGTGCACGGCTGAAGCTCTGCTGTTTATTTTCCGGCGGTTCAGTCTTTTCAGAAGAAATGACCTTTTCTTCCTCTGGTTTCTCTGTTTTTTTCTGTGCGGTATTAAAAGGATCGATATCTTCGCTCAGTCCGGTCTGACGTTTAGCCGCTCCGGTTGCAAGCGGCTGACTTGCGGGTTTCTCATCCCCTGACGACACAGAACGGATAATGGACGGGATATAATAAACAGAAACACCGGCAGCAAGCAGAAGAAAACCCACGACGAGGATAATCATCCCTTTACGTGATTTTTTAAGTTTTTCAATACCAAGCTGCAATGCTGGCTTGCCAGGCTCTTCTTCCGGAGTCTTCCCGGCCTGTTCCAGTTCTTTCTGTCTGCGTTCCCGTAACTGCTGTTCAATTTCGGTTGCAGTCGGGATTTTATTTTCCTGTTCAGTCACTGGATCACCTCTTTCTTAACATCCGGGGATACCGTATCTCCGGCTGGTAAACGTACTTTTCCGAAGCCCTGGTTCTCAATCCCCACCACCTGCTCACCAAGACGTAAAACAAAACGCTTATCAACCGGTACGCCAACAGCCGTAAAACTCCCGCTCTGTTTAATCACAGGATTGGTAAGAGTCTCCTGCATACCGTTCATCACAAAGACGCTGGGAATTTTCTTTAACGGACTGAAGCCGAACCAGGTATAACGACCATCGTCATATGCATAATCAGGGCTGATATCCTGGCTGCCTTCAGCAACCCGCTTCCAGTACTGCCAGTTACGGGGCGATTTCGCATTTTCCAGGGAACGGTTGATTGCCTGCTCCTCCTGGCGTCTGGCAAGAGCCTCTGTGCGTTTCTTCTCAATTTCGGCCTGTTCCTTCCGGCGTTCCTGCGGATACTGGTAATTCACCACAAACGCAATTTTCTCCGGCTGCCGGAACGTCCGGGCGTTCAGCTCCATGCTGTAATTACGTTTCGTGGTACGAACAAACAAATTCGTTCGCCAGCGTTCAAGCTCATTTTCCGGGTCAAGAGCAACACTGACGGATTCAGAAGAGGTATTACCGTTTTCATCCATATTATTTTTCTGAACAGTCTGTTTAACAGGACGAACTTCCAGGTATACCAGGTTATCTTCTTTATTAACCGCCCATCCCTGCGGAAAACCAGTTCTGGCACTGATAACTGTTTCATCTTCATCAAATACCAGTGTGGTGGTGTATCCAACGGCACTGTTAATTATGGTGGTATTATTGGGGTTATAACTGACTATCTGATTGCGTGGGTCAAAGCGACTGCCTGAAGGAAGAACAGCAGCATGACAGACGTGCGCCGCCATCAGAAGCGCCATAATTAACGCTCCTTTATTCATTTTCATATTATTAACCTCTGGCTTCTTTATCGCGAACGTAGCTTGTTACAACGAACTTAAGAGGATTGTTATTACGTTCCCCCGACACCATTTCAACCTGCGGTTCGATACGATAAGTCAGGCGAACATTCCAGAACTCCTGGCGGGTTTGTCCGGTAGCAACATCCCTGATGGTCAGACGAAAACGAATATACGCACCGATATCTTTATCATCTGCCCGTGACGAAGGTGAAATTATGACAGATGGATTATCCTGAACCATTGCCGTTTTTTCTGCTTTGTTATAAACAAGTTTTGGTGCCTGTTCACTGTTAAATAATGCGTTATAATCTGTCGCGACATTCTCCGCGCTGTAAGCCATTACATAATCATAATCATGCTGGAGACTAAAAAAATTATAACCTTCACGATGTTTTATATACTGGGTGATAAAATATCTGGCAATGGCTTCGTTTTCAGAAAGATTTTCTTTTTTAACGGAAGTCAGACGTTCAGCCACACCTGTAACCTTATCGATAAGGTAGGCATCAACAACTGTTGTTTTCAGTGGTAATGCTGCATTTAATGCAAGTAAAGACAGCCCACCAATTAACATGCCTCCGATACCACCAATTTTATAGATCCGATTCATTCTCTCCTGTAGTGCAATGTTTTTTTCTTCAAACGAAACTGATGAGTCAGTAACGTCTTTTTTATTTTTAAATCCGGGAAGTTTAAATTCCATTTTGCATTACCTCAGCAGAATTAACAGGTTCGCTTTTCCCGGAAACGGGCGGTAGTTTATGTGACGCCTGACAACCAGCGAGACAAAGCGTCACGAAGGCCACAATAAGTAGTTTCATAATATGAACACCTGTATAACATATTAATATTTACGGAAGACTCAGTGTGAACAGAAAAGATAATAGAGCGTGCCAAACCCGACAATGACAATTATGAAAAGAACATTAAAAAGGCGCTCATATTAAATTACCCACCATACATTTTCTTTGCTCTCTCAATAGCTGCCTGACGAAGCTTTTTGGCACCAAGATTAACGCCCTGTCCGGCCAGGTTAGCTGTCTTACCCGTTATTCCCGGAGACTGACCAAACCCGCCTTCCTGACCACGCAGACCTTTCCATGCACCAATACCGGCATTTCTGCCCATACCAAGTGCGCCACGCGCCATACGGGATGCACCGAAAACGCCAGCACCAATCCCCATAGCGGCTGCGCCCTGCATGGCACCTTCAACACCCACACCTGCAATCTGTGAAGCATAACTTTTCGCCTGCCAGATAACAAAGCCCATAAACAAGCCCGAAGCCAAGGCTGTAGCCCCAGCCTGAAGTAAGTCCTGTTTATCTGACGCAATAGTTACACTCAGAATTACATTTAGTTGCCATGTACCAGCCCGTAACGCTAGTGCTCCAAAGAGAAATATTAATAACGAACTGAAGTTAAGCTGCAACCAGCTATTAAACATTTGTCTGAGGAAGCCAAAAGCGATACATAAAACAAATATAGGGGCTGTAACAGATAACAACAGGAGCGTAATTTCAGCAGAAAAAAACACTATTGAGCATAATAATAATGCAACTATTCCACCGAAATATACAAATAAAGAGGATAAACCACCGGCAATTGGAACAGTAGATGTATCTTTATCCCAAATAACCTTTGCAACTTGAATTACTTTTGTCCAAAGTTGATCTATCCACAACCAAGGATCACCTCCTGCAAGACTTTCTCTTAGTCCATCGATTGCATTTGTTGCAGATATCAGCATACCTCCAGAGTTTTTTACGAAGAGCAATATCACATAAAACTTACATACATTCCAGATAAAATCAGGAACAGGCGATTGTTGTTTGCGAACTAAAACAGTAAACGCATACCACAGCACATATATAGAAACACCATATTTACCCAATTCATAAGCAATAGATGAATATTCATTTAATTTCCCAGCAACAGTTTTATTTAGTATATCAAAGATAACCTGATGAGTTGTTTGGAAAAAATCAGATTCAAATCCAGGTACGCCTCCTGCCGGAGCAGGAGACGTTACATTACCGGAAAAATCTGACCCAGCAGGAATTCCAGTAACCAGCCCCATATTTTACCTCATTTTTTATTATCTTCTTTAAAAAATTCACTTTGTTCTTTCTCCATCTTTTTAAATGCATCTTTAAAAGATGGGGGAGTTGCATGTAACTGTTGATAACGAAAGTTGGCCTCTTTCACATTTCGGCAATTCTGGCTATCACTTCCTGTTTTCTTACATTCGATTTCTTTTTTTAAAGATTCATCATGGTGCTCCTTCCACCAATCAACCGATTTTGTTTCTTCAAAACATCCAGAAAGGCTAAAAACAGATATAATGACAAGGGCAGCAGTAGCGATACTTTTCATTTAATCATCCTCATATGATTTCATTGCCATATAAGCTTTTCTGTAAGAAGGTGGCACGGCTTCACGTTGCTGTTTTCTGAAAGCTGCCTGAGCCATCTTCTCTTTATATTCTGCAAGATCTCGCTGCTTATCGCGATACATTTGATACTGAAATTTGAGCTTCTCGAACTTCAGTTGTTCAAGTGCAACAGCGTTTGTTGCATCCTGCGTGGCCTTCGTATCCTTCGCATTTTTGACTTGATCAATAAGGTCTTTCATCGTCTGGTTGTCCTGACGAAGCTTGCTCTCCAGCTTGTTACCGTATTCCACGCTTGCCAGTTGAGAAAGGAACGTCGCTTCACATCCCCGTACCAGGTCGCCGGAATATCCCAGGTTCTGGCAGGTATCCGTTACTTTGTAATCCGACAATAACGATTTGGCCTGTTCCGATAACGCCCCTTCAGGATTTTTAATGTAATCGTCAATAAAAGCATTCCCCTGATCATAAATCTGCATCAGTTCCTGACTCACTGACTGTGCGGACTGCACCAGTCCCTGCACATCACGGATACCCGTTTTTGACAGCAGCTCCTGTTTGTACGCATTTATCTGATTTTCGTAATGTTTTACCGTTTCCGCCCATTGCTTAAGGCGTTCTGTCCATCGTCCGGCTTCAATCGCCCATTCAGGGTTGGCGTCGATGGCAACAGGTATCCCTGCCTGAGCGCCGGAAATAACAATCAGTGAAGCGACGAATGCCGCCATAATTTGCTTTTTCATTGGTGATTCCTCAAATCAGGTTCGCCTGTTCCAGATAGGTATCAAGCCACTCTTCCGGCTTCATTCCTTCTTTCCAGATTTCATCGAACAGTTCTAACTGGGGTTTTGATGCACTGAGAACCGGTAAGTAATACGCTGCTTTTCCCAGCTCCAGTCTGGCAAAAGCAGCAAAATCATCACTTTCACCTTTCCTCTGTGGGTTCTTAACAACCAGGAACTGGCGGGACAGCGGATCAATAGCTTTAATTTTGTCAAAATAAAGCTCCCTGACCTGCAAACCATCAACATATTCACTACGTTTGGCTTTCGGGTTTGCCAGATAGATATGAGTGGCGCATTGCTCACGAACCGCTGCCGCAATGGGTGATTTAATCAGTTCATCCGGTGACTGTGTGGCTACGACAAGCACCATATCGAGTTTGCGTCCGGTTTTCAGTTTGTTGTAAACAAAGTCCCTGAACGCTTCGTTATTGATCCATTGCCAGAACTCATCCATGTAGATAAGAAGCCTGCGACCATCGGCCAGCATGGTGACCCGATAGATGAGATAGAATGAAGCAGCACTGGCCAGCACCTTATTATCCAGGAACTCCGTTCCATCAATACCGAAAACATCCAGGTTATCGACATCAAACGTGTCTTCCCGATTGTCGAACACCCAGCCAAACTCTTCCCCCTGCGTCCACGGCTTAAGACGGGCTTTAAGTCCATGACGTTTGGTTTCAGTATCATCCGGCTCCTGGATAAGAGGCCGTAGTTTACTGATAGGATAAGAGCGATCTGACCGTTGCATAAGACGTTCAACCGCATCTGAAATCAGGCTGTTCTGGTAATCATCGAGCGGCTCACTGTTGAGAGTACAAAGCAGCCTCACCAGGTCCTTCATAAAAGCGATATTACGTTTTGTTGGGGGCAGTGCGGCGGGATTCCAGCCTGTCGGCTCTCCCTCCTTCACCCGGTAATAAGATCCCCCCATTGCCCGTATACCGACTTCACCTGCCCGGTCTTTATCGAAAAAAACCGTGGTCAGTTTTTTCAGTTTTCTGTTTGCAGGGAATGATTCCGGCGTACCGAACTGCTGGGCGGCAAATGCTTTTGTCATCAGTAATACGGTTTTACCCACGTTAGACGTACCGAGAATTTCGGTATGCCCCAGCGTCGGGTTCTTACCGAAGAAATTCTGATGTTCAGTCGTCATATGGTAATTCAGATGGTAGATATCATTACCTGACCCCCGAAGAGTAATCAGTTTTTCCCCCCAGGTATTTCCTTTTTCTTTTCCTGAAAAGAAATTATGAAAACTTTCCATTTCGGCAAAATTAAGACTACTGAGGGTACTCAGACGAGGGCGAAGCGTATAATTTCCTGGTAGCTGAGCAAAATAAGCAGCGCCAAGACTCAGTGTTGAATAAGTGACAATCAGCCCCAAATCTTCCAGAGTGGAAGTCACGATATTGGTGTCTTTCACCAGACGCTCCGGTGAATCCGCAAAGACAACCAGGGTCTGATGCGATTTCCCGAAAGAAATATATCCACTGGAAACCATATCCAGTCCGACTTTCAGGTCTGCCAGCAAAGATTTGGCAGCATCATCTGTCATTTCCAGCTTATCGATCTGATCATCCAGCGCCTTAATCGCTGACTGCTTATCCATCGCAGTAAAGGACGATGTCACGACATACTCAACGGGGAGATACATCAGAGCATCCAGAATACCGGCATCCGTCTCCTGAAAATAATCCTTAATCTCTATGCAACGAAAATACCGGGCATGGTCTGACGCGGTAATTTGTCCGGCATCATTACCAAAGAACAGGTCTTTTCCTCCCAGATATGTATAAAACGGACTACTGCTAACCCTGACCTTTTGCCATCGACCAGAAAGCAGATACTGGAACAGAGATAACTGATCTGAATAAACAACCCCATGATCTTCATAAAGCCCAAGACGTCGGGAATGAAAACGGGACAGATAGGTATTCAACCTGTCGCAAATTTCATTCATTTCATTAACAGGCTCTTTAAAGATATCTTTTTGTTTTTTACTGCGTGAAAAGAAATGTGTTACTTTATCTTCCGTAGTAAAAGGTTTAAAACAAATCGTCAGAAATAATTTATTCTCGAAAAATTCAGACTGAGGGAATGAATCGTAATAATCATTCATTACTCTGTTCACAAAAGGAATTTTACTGTTAAATACAGGTCTGACGTCCTTTTTACACCTGATACGATGAGGATAAAGCGTAACAGATTTCCCTTCAAAGCTACGTATAAGCGTATTAAGCTGATCTGTCAGAATTGACAAATCTTCAGAATCAACACACTCAAAGTAAGCACCGTCTATCTGCCAGGTTGCCAGCAAATCCCGGTTTTTTGTAACGATAATATTATCAGTGATATGTGAAGAGTACGGAATTAACTCTTCAACAGAAGACTGGTCTTTCAGCTTCATAAAGTTATCCACTTTTGAAATATCAACTTCGTTGTACTGGCTCCCCGCATAATGGACTGCGCTGAATCGTTTGTTTGATAAAGGATGTCCTTTGACAATGGCTCTGAGGTACAGGAGATCAAAAAATCTTTCATCTATTTGTGTAACACGTTTGATGGCATACCAACCAGGAAGGATTAAGGCATACATCAGATCATGAATCCAGACCCCAAGCAGAACGCAGATCAGACACATTCCAAGAAAGGGAAAGAGTGGTACACCCAATCCCCTGATTAAAGCGGGGCGTGTCAGCCCTTTAAAAAGAGTACTCATACTTACGCCCCCTGAATGAAATTATGGCAACCAGTCAGGCACGTAAGGAGCAATAATAAATATAATCATCCCAATAATAAGTGGGATAATCCATGCCATATGCTGTCTGGCAAATAACGCGATATAGGCAATACCAAGACACATAATTGTAATAGCTGGCTTACGTTGCGCAGTTAAGAAATCAATTATTTTCTGTAAAAAACCAGTTGTCTTCGTAGACACATCATCCGCAAAAGCAGGTTCTGCAACACAAAGCATCAACGCAGCCATAAATAGAGAAAGCGTTAAATAACGTTTATTCAGATTTAATTTCAACATCTTTTGTTTCCTTTTCATTTGATACAGTGCCACGCATGGCGTATTGAGGATATATAATGATTTCTTCAGGTGTGATAGTCGTCTTATTCTCCTTTTTAATCATTTCCTTTACAGAGGGAACAATAAAACTTTTTTTATTATCAGGAGGGCTAAATCCTATACGTTCTACATAACTTGTATTATTAAATTCAGGTTCTGGCTTTACTCCTGTTTCTGGATTGCCGGAATAATAGCAACTCAGCCCACGCACTAAGTCGCCACCTCGTTTATAACAGTCAACCAGTATTTTTTCTGATACCTTAAGATTTTCGCATGGATCAAACATTTTCTCTGCTGTTGTACCAAACTTTGCAAAATTGGTACTCGTTATTTGCATAAGTCCTACAGAGTAACGATGATTCCGTAATTCAATGTTTTTAACGATCTTAAGTGCTGCCTCCTTTGATTCAGGAAAGTAAGATACTACGCCTTTATCACCAGGTTTGCGTTTAATCTTTGGTATTATTTCCGCAATCGCATATGGGTTAAAACCTGATTCAACCCTGGCGACTTCGTGCGTTGTGTCAGGATGAACGCTGGCAGCGCATTGCATGGCAAGCGCAAGAAAAGTAGAAGTAGATAACATAAATATTCCACATTCAGAACACCGGGGCGCTATCACTCGTCAGGAATATCAGCCCCATGAATAAGCTCTTTCATCGCCTGAGATTTGTATTTTTTAATAAGATACTGAACAAAACCAGAATCAGAGATACGCCTCCCCCTCTTGAAACTTATTTCAATTGCAATTTTTTCAACTTCAACACGAACTTCTGTAGGAAGGTAGAGTACATTGCGTTGCGGTTTCCGCTTTCCTTTTATAGCTGTCATTTTTTAACCTGTCGTATTTTCTGTTACACACATAGTCGGCAAAGACTTGTCCACGCTTTGAAGCGTCTGCAAGGAGAAGTATTTTTGCCAGACAGGAGTTATTCATCAGGCTTAAATTCATCGAAAAAATCTTCTCCTGCTCTTTTACTTCATTTATGACACTCAGAGGAACTTCAGCAGGATATTCACCAAAACTGACCAGTCCATAAACATTTTTCATCCGGGTAAAGCAGGATGGATGTACAACCTCAAAATCCAGAAGAACGAATACATAACCGGGAAACATTGGCATGATTTGTCCCCTGTATGCACTACAGTCACGCCTCTTATAGAAAGTGCGTATAACTGGATTGTAGTAAGCGATACCGCTCCGGGATAACTGCAACAGAACCGACTGATGAAAATGCGGAGAACACTGAAGCAGGTAAAACTGTTTCTGTCCTTTCATACTCAATCCCCGATATACAGATGTGACAAAACACAAGCCAACCGTGGTTGCTTGTGAGAAATCACGCCCCTATGAAGAGAGACTTTTTACTATTGCGCGAAGTTTATACTACAAGTGGCTTATGCTAAGTTCAACACATAAAACAGATCTTTCGATCTTGATAAATCAATTTTACTTTTATTTATTCCATATAAGCAACAAAACACAGAATATTCATCTTTTACAGATCTGTTTTTTAGATCGATAGATCGAATGATAGCTAAAACGCAGAATTTCGATCTGTTTTTAAGGTGAAAAGATGAGCAAGCGAACTAAAATAAATATTTTTCTCGCATAATCAATACATTAAATCTTATAAGCCCCAAAATTTAATCCCTGTTTTCAGCTTCTGTTCTGACTGTAACGTGGATGCTTTCTGCTGCGTAAACTGCGCCATTCGCTGTTGTTGCTTCAGCAGCATATCAGGGCTGTTCAGTACCAGCTCTTTGCTGGCTGAAGGTGTTCTGTCTACGCCCTTAACCCCCAGATTTTCTAACTGCCACTCATTTCTGTGAACCGTTTTCCAGCCATGCTGAACACCATTTTTATCGAGCGCCGGGATTTTTACTTCTTTCTGACCAAGTTTCTTCAGTCTGACAAGATCACCTGCTTTAACGCTTTCCCGCGAACATAAGTCCCCAAAATCAGCCCCCCAGTATGTTTTCTCAACCCCCTTGTTAAGAGTCTTTAGCTTTATAAAATGTTGCTTAGACTTTGTTTTATCGTTCTGATAATGGTCATAGCCAATATCAACAACCTCATAAACACCTTTCTGTCTTTTTGGTGCTGTATTATGTGCATCTTTAACAGACTGATTAAGTCCATGCTGTTGCTTATGGGTCGCTTTAACGTCATAACCTTTTAACTTCAATTCTTCACAAAAACCTGTACGAATTTCCCGTAAATCTTTTTTCCTGATATCAGCGCGTTTACCGTCATTATCTCGGATACGAAAAACAACATGAACGTGAGGATGTTCTTTCTTATCACAGTGGTATCCAAGAACAAAACGGTGATTAGGATATTTTTTCTGCATCGTTTTCCTGACAGACTCCAGCAAATCTTCAGGCTTTACTTTCGCTGAAACTGGAGGCGAGAAGACAATATTCTGTGTGATTTTTTTATTTTCTTTACCTTTATCATTCATCACATGCTGAGGATCATTAGCACGATCTATCATATGCTCTTTAGCTTCCAGAATTTCGTCACCCGTCCATACCCGACCGCTTTCACTCATCACTGGTAGCTCTGACTCACGGCTCATATAATCAATACTGTTCCGAATCCCCTGACGAGTAATAGCACCTCCAGATATTTTGACAACAACCTCCTTACTGGCACCCTTGCGGTTGATACGTTCCTGAACATTGCGGCTATAGTTCTTTCCACCATTTTTGACTTTGTGAGCGAAAGCTGACTTACGACCATTTTCTGATGACTTTCGTTTAACACGATATTCTTTATCAACGTAAACGCCCATAATCACATCTCCACTTTATTTGAAACAGTTCTCCCTTTACATAACATAATGTAATTCTCAAACTGATTCTTAAGATTAAAAATTTCTGTTGTAAGACGCTCCGCATCCTGATAGAAACCATCTTTATCAAGAACCCTGGTCTGATCATTAACAATGATATAATGGAAATTACGACCGATCTTATCAATTGAATTACGGCAACGATTCATCATCAGCAGTTCCTGGTCAAAGAAATCCAGTTCATTTTCAAGTGTCGTCTGTATGCGGTAACGACATTCTCGTGATAACGTCCATCCGTGACGATTAGCAGCTCTTTCAATATCAGCCCTTTGTTTACCTGTTAAGTACATCGTTGTTTTGATAAAATCATTATTATCAAAAAACGTATTTATATCCTTACTGACAGCTTTACTTTTTAATAAAGCATTTGCTAAAAGTTTCATGCCTTTAGCTACTGTTAAAGCTGGTTCATCCGGATAAAGAGTTTTAAGGCAATCCAGCAAATCATCATGCTGATTTTCATCAATTCTGAATTGAACTTTTTTCATAAAATTCTCCAACAAGAACCGACTGTAGGTCACCGGGCAAATGTTGCGGAATGGCGTCAGAGACGTCATTTTGCGGCGTTTGCCCTATCCTGCATCGCAGTGAAAAGAACTCAACTCGTGTGCTATGATAAACCGATGATAAAAGGCTGAAAGAAGCACTGCAAGCCGACTGACTAACATTGCTGCTTCACAGCTGATCATTATTGGTTGCCTCAGTGCTAGTGTGCTTTGCATCAGGAACCAGGAGGCGATACCACGGCATTTTTTTGTTAAGCAGCTCTATCAGGGGAGTAGCAAACAAACTTAATCCCCACAGCGTTACGATTACTGGAATCGTGAAATTTTGCGGCGTCCAGAACTGGCGCTCAAGGTGGAACCAAGTAACAACACAGAACAGGCCACCGATCCAGAAAATAGCTTTACTGAAAGCTCCCAGGACTGCCAGAGTAATAACAGAGACTAAATGCAGTGCGCCAGCCGTTGCAAGACGTAGATAAAACCAGAACCATTTAGCGTGCCGGATAACCGGGTTACCGTTCTTTTCTCGCAATCGTTTTTTACGTTCTCTGGCAATTTCTTTCCTGAATTTAGCACGTTCTTCCCCCTGAGGGAATTGATAGATTTTAGCCATGAGCTACCTCATTTCGATCTCAAAACGAAGTTTATGCAATTATCCTCTGAAACCGTATGGTATTCTGATATCTAAGCCCTCACTTTCTTTATCTATTTTATAAGAAAACCTTAGCTTTGATGCTCTTCTTGCGACTCTCTCAACGATTTTAACTTCGAGATGATTAATCTCTGTATATTGATTTATTTTTTCAATATTTTTTTGCAGAAAAACCTTATTAAAATCCTTAAAATTCTGATAAAGGTAAACTTTTTCGCCATTATCTATTCTGAATAATTCAAGTTCATCCTTTAATACATCTACTTCAATGTCGAAAAATGTCTTTTTACCACTGCTGTATTGTTTCCTGATAAACTGATAAAGCATATTTGAATTTTGATCAGCGAGTCTTACAGACGATATCAAAACCTGAGTAGTGTAAGAATCCTTTAACATCGTGATATATGGCTCAATGACATGTGAAAAAGCAATATCAATATATCCTTCACTTTCAACATAATCACAAAACGCAGTCAGGTTCATAAGCCTGACTGCATCAGAAGGTAATTTACCTCTCTTCTTCGTATGTCCAGAGCTTTGATTGCCCTGAGGTGTGAGAAGTTGATTTCGAGGAATGCGAATAACACTGGCCTGAAGTTCTTCTGCCCCCTCTTTCAACTGCCGGTAAGCACCTGTTACATCAATATCAGCGATAAATGCATATTCCCGAGCCGTAATACGAAAGGTTGCCCCCTCAGATAACTCTTCACGTGAATCAATCTGCGCCATAGCCATAAACAAAATTCTTCTGGCAGACAAAGGCAACGATGAGAATGTGCTGTTAATTTCATTTCTGTGGCGAATTTTTGTTTTCTTTGTAACGCTCAGTAAGTTCATACATTACCTGTGGTTTTTAAGTTCTGATGGTGAAATCATAACCACAAAGGCGGAAATATGTAAAGTGGTTTATCCACCTTATGTATTTCCACCAAAACACGGATCACATGAAAGAATTTTTATCATTTATATTCAATATGATAGAAATGCGCAGGTATCCACCTTTTAACGTCATACGTTAAATTAGAGCACTATAAAGAACTAAAGAAATGAAGATACAAAGATACGAATATCTGAATAAAAACAGAAAAATGCGTACCCATCCACCTTTCAGTGCGTACCCATCCACCTTTCAGTGCGCAGCCATCCACCTTTCATGAAAATTACAGTGCGTACCTATCCACCTTTCAGTGCGTACCCATCCACCTTTCATTTTGAGGCGACAAAAAACAACACCTATCTTAATGAAATTTTTGATAAAGCTGGCACAATGTTTGCAGAATAAGTTAAAGTAAGTTAAAGATCTTAAAGTAGATCTACCGATCTACATTTAAGATCTTAAAAACAAGAAGTTTAATAAGCAAAAAACACAAAAAATCTGTGGATAACTCTGCTCAAAACAAAAAATTCACAGCGCCTGTGGATAACTTTGCGTAAACCCGGAGGACAGATCACTCTGAACCAAGACAACCACACATAAAAACAATATGCTCATTTTTTAACCACTGTGCGTAAGTGCCTAATGTAATCCCTGTGCTATTCCGCTTCCTCGCTCACTAACTCGCTACGCTCGGTCGTTCGGCTGCGGCGAGCGGTGTCTCCTTT
>OGOX01000433.1_pt1 | contig 32390 bp, 24 predicted proteins | sample 1552761 | NCBI WGS metagenome assembly OGOX01 (sample SAMEA2580212, study PRJEB22360) | human gut metagenome | biome: human gut; feature: human-associated habitat; material: faeces | place: Denmark | collected 2008/2010
GGCTGGGTGTCCGGCGGGACGGCCTGCTCCGGCAGGTCGAGGCCGACGTGCTCGTCGATGCGACGGAGCTGGGCGACGTCGCCCGGATGGCAGGCGTCCCTTATGATGTCGGCATGGATTCGTCGGCCGTCACGCACGAGGATATCGCCCCGGCCGAAGCCAACGGCATCGTGCAGGACCTGACCTATGTCGCCGTATTGAAGGATTATGGCCGCGACGTCACGATTCCGCGGCCCGACGGGTACGATCCGTCGCTTTTTGCCTGCTGCTGCGTGAACGATCTTTGCGTCGCTCCGAAGGAGCCGCATCGCATGTGGTCCCGCGAGATGATGATCACTTACGGAAAACTGCCCAACGGCAAATACATGATCAACTGGCCGATCGAGGGCAACGATTACTACGTGGACATGATCGACATGACGCCCGAAGAGCGGGCCGACGCCGTCCGCAGGGCCAAGAGTCATACGCTGTCATTCGTCTATTTCCTTCAGCATGAGCTGGGATTCAATACGTTGGGATTGGCCGACGACGAGTTCCCTACGGACGACCGGCTGCCGTTCATTCCCTATCACCGCGAGTCGCGGCGCATTCACGGCGCCGTGCGTTTTACGCTCAACGACATCACCGACCCCTACGCCGGAACGCTTTACCGTACGGCGGTCGGCGTGGGCGATTATCCGGTCGATCAGCATCATACCCGTTATTCGGGCTGGGACGATCTGCCCGACCTCTATTTCCATCCCATTCCCTCATACGGTTTTCCGCTGGGCATCGTGATTCCCGCAGGATTTCCGGGGTTGCTCGTAGCCGAAAAATCGGTTTCGGCGCATATCAGCCTCGAAAAATCCGCCGCAATAAAATCCGATTCGTCATCACGCACTTTTGAAAGCTCGGCATCAATATCTGTTACCGTAAAAAGATTATCAGGCAGCTTCGGAGCGGTCAATGACGCAGATAATGACTTTAATTCTGCTGTCATGTGTTTACCGAATTGTCAAACGACATTGACCCGAGCGTGTATTCAAGTGCTTTTGTGACTGCTTCTTCGTTATTGTCAAGGTGCAGAGCAATCAAGGTGTACACTTTATTGCCGTGACGGGCAAAATATATGTGCTGTGTTGCGGCAACAGAATTATCTCCGTCAGAAGATTTTACAGTTCCGTAAAATACGTCAGTGTTGCCGATTTTAACCATGCTCTTGGTCGATGAATCGACATTATCGCCGACGACATAATAACTCATGTATTCCTCGCCGATCTCGGCTACCGTTCTGCCTTTTGTATCTTCGTCCTCATCGCTGCACATAGCAACGATATTGGATGTGACCTCGCCGTCATCGGAATAATGTACAAGATAAAGCTCGTTTTTATCTTCTTCATATTCGCTGATGCCGGTATTGAAGTATACTCCGTCATCGTACATCAGAGAAAATTTGTTTATTTTATACTTGGTCGGACTTCCAACGGGGATATACTGTGCAGGGGCAGAGGACGGTTTTTTTGTTTCGGACTTGTCGGTAATTGACGTGTTCGAGGTTTCGGGCTTTGCGGTCGTTGTTTCCGCTTTGGTAGTTTGCGTTGATGTTGCCGCAGTAGTTACTGCGGTAGTCTGATGTGTCACTGTCTGGGGAACGGGGGTTGTTGATGATGTAGTCCGGCTATCAGGATTTATGCCAAGCGGGTTTTCAATCGTTTTGGAGCAACCGCACATTCCTGCGAGAATTGATGCGGCACAAATCAATAACAGTGCTTTTTTCATCGGTCTTTCCTTTCTTCCGCTTGTTTTGGCGGATGTTGAAGAATATAGAACGGTGTGGACTCTATGGTGAAAAATTCGGCATTTGACGGCATGATATAGCGAAAAATTACCTCGTTGTTTTTCGTGGTTATCTTTACAGTAAAGCCTTTTTGTTTTGTAAACAGTTTCATTGGCTTGTAGGTTACGCTCTCAACGTCCGTGTATTTGAAAATATAGGTATGACGTTTGCTTGCAATACGCATTGTGCGGCCGTCTGCCGTGTATTTGTATTGCTCCTCGCCGCCAATAATAAATAGTATATACCATATCGGCAGAATCGGTAGGATGATGCTAAGTGCGATTCTTATAATAATATAGGATATGGCAGACTTATAAATATCCGCTATTACAATGTCATCGAATGAACCCAGTACCAATAACACTATAAATACCTCTGCGACACAGGCAGCGATAATTTTCAGTATAATATATGGCGAAAGAACTCTGAAAGAACCACTCTGTCTGAATTCAAATCTGCCGTCAAGGATGTCTTTATCTGTATAAGTAAAATGCATAGTGATACCTTTGTTGTAATTTAAAAATAACGGGCGGACGTGCCGCCCGTTTACTGAGCTTATCAGTGGTGGAAAAGTCTGATTCCCGTGAATGCCATTGCGATACCGTACTTGTTGCAGGTGTCGATAACATTATCGTCACGGATAGAGCCGCCGGGCTGTGCTATGTATTCTACACCGCTTCTGTGCGCTCTTTCAATGTTGTCACCGAAGGGGAAGAATGCGTCTGAGCCGAGCGAAACGCCCTTCATTGTTGCAAGCCACGCTTTCTTTTCTTCTGTCGTGAATACGGCGGGCTTTACCTTGAAGATGTTTTCCCATGCGCCGTCTGCGAGAACGTCCATGTAATCTTCACCGATGTAAAGGTCGATAGCGTTATCTCTGTCGGCACGTCTTATGTTATCAACAAACTGTAAGCCCATAACCTGAGGTGACTGTCTTAAGTACCAGTTGTCAGCCTTTGTACCTGCAAGACGTGTGCAGTGGATTCTTGACTGCTGTCCTGCACCGATACCGATAGCCTGACCGCCGCAAGCGTAAGCTACGGAGTTTGACTGAGTGTACTTTAATGTAATCATTGCTATTGCAAGATCTATCTTTGCGCTCTCAGGTATATTCTTATTCTCGGTCACAATGTTTGAGAACAGCTTATCGTCAATAACCAGTTCGTTTCTGCCCTGCTCGAAAGTAACGCCGAAAACCTGCTTACGCTCGATAGGCTCAGGAACGTACTCGGGGTCGATCTTGATTATATTGTAGTTGCCCTTTTTCTTTGACTTGAGAATTTCAAGTGCTTCGGGATCGTAATCGGGAGCGATAACACCGTCGGAAACTTCACGCTGTATTATCTTTGCCGTTGAAACGTCGCACTTGTCTGACAGGGCGATGAAGTCGCCATATGACGACATTCTGTCGGCGCCTCTTGCTCTTGCATAAGCGCAGGCAAGGGGTGACAGCTCGCCGAGATCGTCTACCCAGTATATCTTTTTGAGCGTGTCTGTGAGGGGAAGTCCTACAGCGGCGCCTGCGGGTGAAACGTGCTTGAATGATGTTGCGGAGGGAAGACCCGTAGCCTTCTTAAGCTCGCTTACGAGCTGCCAGCCGTTGAAGGCATCCATAAAGTTTATATAACCGGGCTTGCCGTTAAGCACTTCGATAGGAAGTGAATTGCCGTTTTCCATGAATATTCTTGACGGCTTCTGATTGGGGTTGCAGCCGTACTTTAACTGAAGTTCGTTCATTGTAGTAAAGTTCCTTTCGCTTACTTGTTTTTATTGATTATGCGTGATTCGTACTTGCCTGTGGCAATGTCGATATAACGTGTAAAGAGTGAAACCTTGTTGTCTGCATTGAGATTTTCCCATACCATTGATGTGAAAGTGTCTATATCCATATCGGGGATAACCACTGTTTTAGGCTCGCCTTCGTAGCTTGGCAGGGGGTTGCCGTCACACTTGTAGGTGTGAATGAATTTGCCCTTGCCGTTTAAGGGATTGCTGTAAGCGTAGGTGTATCTCTGACATGATGAGCCGTCGCCGTCTGCGCTCTTTAAGATAGACATTGCAAAATTCATTTCGCCGTTGTCAAGGTGGACTATACCGGAAATTCTCGGTGTGTAGTTGGGCTTGTCATCTTCAAATTCTCTTGTTCTGAGAGCCTGCTCGAATGTCATCTGCTTGTCCATAAGCTCATAGATAGTGTCGGTCTGGTCGCCGTTTGTAACTATCGTCTTGTTGCCGAGAACTCTTACGGGTGCATAAATGATGAGGTGGGGATCTTCCATCTTGCTTTCATCGAAAGCCTGTGTTCTGATACCCTCGCCGTCCTCTACAAAAATTCTGTTACGGCTGTTTTCGCTTCTGCCCATAATAAAGTAGGCGATTACCGCTTTTGTGCCGTCTGCGGATTTTCCTATCACGATGCCTCTGCCGTGATAAGCAAGAGAGTTAAGCTCTTTTTCAAGTGTTACAACTTCCATATAGCCTCCTGTTGCGGTTTTGCGTGGAACACGCAGTTTTCTGAATATAACTTGTTATAACGTCCTCAAAATCCCGTTTAGTCGGGAGAATGCGGACATAAGGTTCAATCATCGATAACGGTTATGCCGTCTTTTACGGTTATCTTTCCCTCGCAGAAAAGACGTGCGGCACGGGGGAGAATCTTCCACTCAGCCTGCTCCATAACACGTTTCTGAAGAATTTCGGGGGTGTCGCCGTTTCTGACTTCAACTGCCTTTTGCAGAATGATGGGTCCTGCGTCACATTCCGCTGTTACAAAATGAACGGTGGCGCCTGTTACCTTTACGCCCTTTTTAAGTGCTTCCTCGTGAACGTGAAGTCCGTAGTAGCCCTTTCCGCAGAAAGAGGGGATAAGGGCGGGGTGAACGTTTATCATCTTATACCTGAACGCATCGCATACCTGCTCGTCAAGTATTGTCATAAAGCCTGCGTAGATAACAAGGTCAGCCTGCTCTTCCTTTAAAGCGTCAGCCATAGCCTTGCTGTAAGCGGCAACATCGGCATAGTCACGTCTTGCGAGCACTCTTGTCTTTATGCCGTTATCTGCGGCTCTTGTCAGTGCGTAGGCATCGGGCTTTGACGCAATAACGCAGGTGATTTTACCTCCGCCGAGTCCCTCGGACTTTTCGGCGTCAATAAGTGCCTGCAGGTTAGTTCCGCCGCCCGATACAAGTACAACGATATTTTTCATATTACTCAATTATGATGCCCTCGTCACCCTTGATTATTTCACCGATGCAGTAGCTTTCAACGCCTGCGTTTCTGAGTATCTGTACAGCTTCATCGGCATCGTCCTTGTCAACCACAACGGTCATGCCGATACCCATATTGAAAGTATTGTACATATCGTGTTCGGAGATGTTTCCGACTTCCTGTAAGTGCTTGAAGATATAAGGCACTTCGTAGCTGTGCTTTGTAATCTTTGCCGTGAAGCCGTCGGGAAGTGAACGGGGAACGTTCTCATTGAAGCCGCCGCCTGTGATATGCGAGATAGCCTTTACGTTCTTCTTTGAGATAAGCTCCAAAATGGGCTTTACATATATTTTTGTAGGTGTAAGGAGTGTTTCACCGAGAGTTTTTCCTGTGGGGAGGACTTCATCGAGAACTTCCTTGCTGTTTATGTTGAACACCTTTCTTACAAGAGAGAAGCCGTTTGAATGAACGCCTGTGGAAGCAAGGCCGATTATGATGTCGCCTTCCTTTACGGTGCTGTTGTCAATTATCTTCGACTTGTCAACGACACCTGTTGAATAGCCTGCGATGTCATATTCGTCTTCGGGCATCATTCCGGGATGCTCAGCGGTTTCGCCGCCTATAAGCGCACAGCCTGACTGTACACAGCCGTCAGCAACACCCTTTACTATAGCGGCTACCTTTTCGGGTACGTTCTTGCCTATAGCAATATAGTCAAGGAAATAAAGAGGCTTTGCACCGCAGCAGATTATATCGTTTACGCACATAGCAACTGCATCTATACCGATCGTATCGTGCTTATCCATCAGCATTGCGAGCTTGAGCTTTGTGCCGACACCGTCTGTACCCGAAACGAGTACGGGTTCTTTCATATCTGCAATATCAAGCTGGAACAGACCGCCGAATCCGCCTATGCCTGTAAGTACACCGGGGATATTGGTGCGTTCAACGTCCTTTTTCATCAGACGAACACCTTCGTAGCCTGCGGTAACGTCAACGCCTGCTGCTTTATAGCTTTCTGAAAAACTGTTCTTCATAATAATAATTCCTTCCGTTTGGGGACTGATGTCCTTATGTGGTGGTTTTTTCTTTGCTTTCGCTGATTTTCCTGTCGAATTTATCCTTGTGCATTTCCGTGGGAATATCCGTGGGGTATTCTCCGCTGAAACAAGCGGTGCAATAGCCGCATTCACAGCCGTTTGCGTGTACCGCAAGCTTCTTTGCGTTTTCCACGCTCAGATAGCCGAGCGAATCTGTGCCTATTATGTCACTGATCTCTTTTATCGAATGATGACAAGCGATAAGGTGTTCTCTCGAATCTATGTCGGTACCGTAGTAGCAGGGATTGAGGAACGGGGGAGCGGATACTCTCATATGAACCTCGGTGGCTCCCGCATCACGCAGTAATTTTACAATCCTGCCGCTTGTGGTGCCTCTTACTATAGAATCGTCTATAAGAACGACACGTTTGCCTTTTACGACGCTGGCAACAGCGTTCAGCTTTATACGCACCTTATCTTCTCTTGACGATTGACCGGGAGAGATAAAGGTTCTGCCGATGTATTTGTTCTTGATGAAGCCGATGCCGTAGGGAATACCCGACTGGTGAGAATATCCTATGGCGGCATCTATTCCGGAATCGGGAACGCCGATTACTATATCCGCCTGCACGGGATGCTCAAGCGCTAAGAATGCGCCTGCACGAAGTCTTGCCTCGTGAACCGATGCACCCTCTATGACCGAGTCGGGACGTGCAAAGTAGATATATTCAAAAACGCACAAAGTATGCGGACGCTTGCCGCAATGATCTTTTATTGAGCGTACTCCGTTTTCATCGAATACAACAATCTCGCCTGGGAGCAAATCTCTTACAAACTTTGCGCCGACCGAGTCAAGAGCGCAGCTTTCGGAGGCAACTATATATGTTCCCTCGTTTGTTATGCCGTAGCAGAGCGGTCTGAAACCGTTCTCGTCACGGGCGGCGATAAGCTTTGCAGGCGACATGATAACAAGCGAATATGCGCCGTTTATCTTATTCATCGCACGGTTGAGAGCTTCTTCTATAGACGGAGCTTCAAGCCGTTCCTTCGTTACAAGGTAGCTTATAACTTCTGTGTCGCTTGTCGTATGGAAGATAGAGCCTTGCTTTTCAAGCTCGTGACGTAACTCGTAAGTGTTTACAAGGTTTCCGTTATGGGCGAGAGCCATTCTTCCTTTATAATGATTTACCAGAATAGGCTGGGCATTAAGACGTGCATTTGCTCCGGTCGTGCCGTAACGCACATGACCTACCGCCATATTGCCCTGTCCAAGTCCGTCAAGGCGCTCGGGAGTGAACACATCGTTCACAAGACCGGTGTCCTTGTAGGAGTTGAAAACGCCGTCATCGTTCACAACGATGCCGCAGCTTTCCTGTCCTCTGTGCTGTAATGCGAATAATCCGTAATATGTTGTTGCGGCAACGTTGGTCTTTTCTTTTGCAAAAACACCGAACACGCCGCATTCTTCATGCAAACCGCTTGTCAATGGAGTCATTCCTTTCCGTCCCAGCAATAAGTGCAAAGCTCACACTGTGGCTTGCCTATTGCCCGTACAGTTCCGTCAAGCGACTGGAATTCAAGCGATGTCAGCTTTAGTCTGCGGCATATTTCGTCACGCAGTTTCTTTCCACGCTCTGTGTTGGTGTCACTGTACTCGTCGATAAATCTGATACCATCTGCACCCTCGGCCTCATCAATTATCTGTCTTGCAATCAGCTCCATCTCCGATGTGCTGCGGGAGAAGTTGAGATACTTACAACCGTACATTATCGGAGGACAGGCGCTGCGCATGTGTACTTCCTTAGCACCGTTCTCATAAAGGAACTCTACTGTTTCTCTCATCTGAGTTCCTCTTACTATGCTGTCGTCAACGAACAGCAGTTTTTTACCCTCAATAAGCTCGTGGACCGGAATCAGCTTCATTTTAGCTACCTGATTTCTCATTGTCTGGTTGGTAGGCATAAAGCTTCTGGGCCATGTGGGAGTGTACTTGATAAAAGGACGTGCGAACGGGATGCCGCTCCTGTTTGCGTAGCCTATTGCGTGAGGTACGCCCGAATCCGGAATACCGCATACATAGTCAACGTCGGGCAGCTTGCCGTTCTTTATGTCGTTCTCCGCCATAATCTCGCCGTTGCGTGTACGCATCGTTTCAACGGTCACACCCTCATATACCGCATTCGGATAGCCGTAATATGTCCACATGAACGAGCATATATGCATTTTGCTTTCATCGCCGTCACTCAGCACTTCACAGCCGTCAGCAGTTATCATATCTATTTCGCCGGGACGAAGCTCTTTATATGTGCTGTAGCCGAGCTTCTGGAATGCGAATGATTCGAGGGATACGCAGTATCCGTCGCTCCTTTTTCCTACAATGATAGGAAGTCTGCCGTACTGATCTCTTGCGGCGATAATTCCGTCCTTTGTAAGAATGATAAGGGACATTGTACCGTCAATCTTGCTTTGAGCATATCGTATGCCTTCTGTAAAGTTGTCCTTCTGTGCGATAAGCGCACCGATGAGCGAGCCGGAGTTTATACTGCCGCTGCTCATTGTTTCAAAGTTTGCACAGCCGCTCTCGAGCAGTTCGTTTGAAAGCTGTTCGGCGTTTCTGATTATGCCGATACTGCATATCGAATAAATACCGAGCTTTGAACGCACCAGCAGGGGCTGAGGGTCGGTATCGCTGATACAGCCGATACACAGCTTTCCCCTCATATCCGTAGCGTCCTGTTCAAACTTTGTTCTGAACGGTGAGTTTTCAATACTGTGGATAGCACGCTGAAAGCCTCTGTCGGGGCTGTATGCGGTCATACCGCCTCTGCGTGTTCCGAGGTGGGAGTGATAGTCTGTTCCGAAGAAAACATCGGTTATGCAGTCGTTGTTTGACGCCGCACCGAAAAATCCACCCATATATTATCCTGCCTTTTCCTGTTAGATTCTTTTCAATTGTCGGGATTATTCGCCCATAAGACGCTTCATAATTTCAGCGTAAGCGTCCTCAACACCGCCCATATCACGACGGAAACGATCCTTGTCAAGCTTCTCGTGAGTTGTGCTGTCCCAGAAACGACAGGTGTCGGGAGAAATCTCGTCGGCAAGAATTATTGTGCCGTCTGAGGTCTTACCGAATTCAATCTTGAAGTCGATAAGGTCGATGTTGAGCTTCTTGAAGAAGTCGAGCATAAATTCATTTACCTTGAAAGCGTACTTTGAGATAAGGTCGATCTCTTCCTTTGTTGCAAGACCGAGTGCAAGCGCATAGTAGTCGTTGATGAAAGGATCGCCCAGATCGTCATTCTTGTAGCTGAATTCAAGTGTGGGGCAGAGAAGCTTTGTGCCTTCCTCGATGCCGAGCTTCTTCGAGAAGCTGCCTGCGGCTACGTTTCTTACGATTACTTCGAGGGGAACGATAGAAACCTTTTTAACGAGTGTTTCTCTGTCGTTCAGCTCTTTAACAAGGTGAGTGGGAACACCTGCTTTTTCAAGCAGACCGAACATATAGTTCGTCATTTTGTTGTTGATAACGCCCTTACCTGAGATAGTGCCTTTCTTGAGGCCGTTGAATGCTGTTGCATCATCCTTGTAGGATACGATAACAAGGTTGGGATCATCGGTTGCGAATACCTTCTTTGCCTTTCCTTCGTAAAGCTGTTCTTTCTTTTCCATTTTGTTTATCCTTTCTTCAGCGGCTGTGCCGTATTTATTGATTACATTATATATAGTACACCGATCAAAGCTCGGCAAGTACCTGCTCCATTTTTTTGTCAGCCTCAAGAACCTTTGCAGTCTGTGCTGCACGGTATGCCTTCATCTTTTCCATAAGGGCATCGTCTGATACCGCAAGGATCTGTACGGCGAGGAATGCCGCATTTGCCGCACCGTCAATAGCTACTGTAGCAACGGGAACTCCGGCGGGCATCTGTACTGTAGACAGAAGTGCATCTATGCCCTCAAGTGCGCTTGCTTTTATCGGGATGCCGATAACGGGCAGGGGAGTCTGACCTGCGATAGCTCCGGCAAGGTGAGCGGCTTTGCCTGCGGCGGCAATGATAACCCCTGTGCCGTTCTTCTCGGCATTTCTTGCAAACTCGGAAACCTCTGCGGCGCAGCGGTGAGCGGAGAGAACACGAAGCTCTGTAGGAACTCCGAAGTCCTTAAGCACCTGAGCCGCTTTTTTGACGATAGGCAGATCGGAATCGCTGCCCATTACTATGGCTACTTTTTTCATTTACGAACATCCTTTCAGAAAATAAATAAAGCTGTGTAATCCAATTGCACAGCTTAAAAAATACACTTATTCTTATAATACGGCGTAGAAAAAGACATATATGAAAATTTACCGAGGCTTATCAAAGCTGTTGTAAGCTGTATTTTATTCATAGATCTCATGCTTTCCCTCCGTACTTGTTACTATATCATTTTACCTTATTTTAATAACAAATTCAAGTGCTAAAGCAGAAAATCTCTTAAATTGTGCTTTTTCAACAATAGTGCCGCTTTGTTTTTGTGCTATATGTACATTAATTACTTTACAAACTTTTTGTGAACTAAATTAGCATAAAATCGTTTACACGGCGTTACAATTGAAGAATTTCCGATTATAGAGCGGAAAACAAGGAAAATCAGTAATCAAGTTGCGACCGAATTGTTACAAAAATGTAACAGATTTTTGTGCATGATGACGGAAAAGTGCCAAAAAAACATTTTTTGTAATCGTTTACGGTAAAAAAACACAACTACGGGCTTAAAATGCTTGCAAATTTGTGAAATCTGTGATATGATTATGTCAACGAGGAAAAAGTGAACAAAACTTTTGACAAGCTACAGGTCTTTTTAGTGAATTATCCATTGTTACATATACGGCAGTATATACCGTTATGTCACAGGAGCTTCAACCGGAAGCCTGTTCTTACCGGGGATTGTTTATGGCTCCTCTTTAATGAGGCCGCAAGGTCAGGCAGTGAAAGCGATAGCTATTCACAACAATGAATACTTCTGGAGGAATTACCAATGAAGAAAAGAATTTTAGCAGCTGTATTAGCATCTGCATCAATTCTGGGCGCAGTAGCAGGCTGCTCAAGCAACGCTACAAGCTCAGCAGGATCTTCTACAACAGATTCGAGCAAGACTGAGGCAACAGAGCTCAAGGATGACGGCGACAAGCTGACAATTCTCGCTTGGGAGTCAAACTCAGATATCGTTAACATGGTTAAGCTGTTCTGCAAGGAAACAGGAACACCTGAAGACAAGATCGAGATCAGCAAGCAGGGTTCAAACGGTGAAGGTGGACGTGACCAGTACCAGCAGTACCTAAAGGGTGACGGCGATGCTGACCTTATGTGTCTTGAAGCTGACTGGATTCTCCAGTACATCAACGATGACCAGCTGACAGCTCCTCTCTCAGCACTCGGCATTGACGAATCAGCTTATTCAGATGCTTACGGCTACACAGTAGCAATCGGTAAGAATGATGCAGGCGTTCTCAAGGGTGCTTCATTCCAGGCAGCTCCCGGTGGTTTCGCTTACAGAGCAGACCTCGCTAAGGAATACCTCGGCGTTAATAGTCCTGATGATATGCAGAAACTCGTTAAGGACTGGGATACATTCCAGTCTACAGCTAAGACACTCTACGAAAAGAGCGGCGGCAAGACATCATTACAGGCTACAGAGGGTGGTCTCTGGCAGGTATACCAGGCTAACAGAACAAAGGCTTGGGTAGTTGACGGCAAGCTCGAGATGGATACAGCTCCTGACTTCTATGATATAGCTAAGTCATTCAAGGATAACAAGTATATGGCTGACGTTCCTCAGTGGCAGGATGCTTGGTACGCAGCAGTACAGGATGGTACAGCTCTCGGTGACTTCGTTCCTACATGGGGTCTTACAACAGGTACAAGCTCAATCCTTTACAGCTTTGCTAAGGGCACAGGTGAAGGTACAGAAGTAAAGCCTACTTATGATATGGCATTCTGTGCCGGTCCTACAAACTACTTCTGGGGCGGCACATGGCTCGGTGTTTCAACAAAGTGCGACAACAAGTCTCTTGCTAAGCAGTTCGTTGAATTCTTCACAACAAACGCTGACACAATGAAGAAGTATACAGAATTCACAGGTGACTTCTGCAATAACAAGACTGTTATGAAGAATATCGCTGAAGCTAAGACAAATAAGAACTTACTCCTCAAGGATGGTCAGGATCAGTTCGCTATTCTCTACACAGCAGCTGACGGCATCAAGATGGATGGTATGATTACAAAGTATGACTCAGTAATCAAGGGTCACTTCAACACTTCAGTTCAGGGTTACCTCGATGGCACATATGCTACAAAGGACGACGCTATAAAGGCATTCAAGAAGCTCGTTAAGGGTTCATTCCCCGACCTCACTGTTGAATAATCAATAACATTCAACCCTAATACAATTTATTGATGGTTCTACAATATATTGCTTATGGGCTATCGCCCATAAGCGTATATTGTAAATTTTTTAGCCAAAATCAGTTGAAAGGTGTGTGTTTTATGCAGAGAACTGCCGGTAAGCCTCGTAAAATGGTAAGCTATGCTAAATATGGCTATCTATTTATTTTACCATTTTTCTTGGTTTACACATTCTTTATGATTTATCCGCTTATCAATACCTTTATCCTCAGCCTTAAAGGTAACAGCGGTAACCCCGATGCTTTCGTAGGATTGCAGAACTATCAGTATCTTCTGTTTGGTGATGCGGCAGGCGGCGAATTCAGCGCCGGAGCAGCAATTCAGCAGGATTTTCTGAACTCATTAGGCAATACAGCTATTCTCTGGATAGGTAACTTTGTAATTCAGTTACTGCTTTCACTGTTGTTGGCAGTATGGTTCTCTGATGTAAGAGTTAAGATCAAGGGAGCAGGCGCATTCAAGGTACTTATGTATCTTCCTAATATAATCACTGCAGCTTCTGTCGCAGGTATGTTCCTTATGATATTCGGTAACTCGAAGTATGGTGCGATAAACTCTATTTTACTTAACTGGGGCTGGATAAACGAAGCTTTCCCGTTCATCAATAATGTATGGGCATCAAGAGTTCTTGTTATGTTCATTCAGTCATGGATGTGGTATGGTAATACAATGCTTCTTCTTATGTCCGGTATTTACGGTATTGACGCTTCTATTTATGAAGCTGCTTCGATAGACGGTTCAAGCGGAATGCATACATTCTTCAAGATTACAATGCCGATTTTGAAGCCTATTTTTATTTATGTTGTCATAACATCACTTATCGGTGGTCTTCAGATGTTCGATATTCCTTATCTGTTACATGAGGGTACTGTAGTAAGACAGAGCTTAAAGACAACCGCAGTATTTATTTATCAGAACTTCCACGCTGCACAGCCTAACTACGGTTACTCGGCTGCTGCTTCCGTAATACTGTTCATTATAACTGCGGCACTTGGCATCTTTGTCTACAAGTTCAATACAGATTCTACTGCGCCTGCAAAGGCAAAGAAATCTAAGTAAGGAGGGACACAAACAATGGCTAATGCTTCTACTATCTTTGATGAGAAGAGTGGGAAAAGACGTATGAAAAGCGTGGAAGAGCGCTACACCAGAGGCGTTAAGATACAAACAGTAATACGTTTTGTAGTCTGCCTTATTATAACAATTATAAGTTTGTTCCCGATTTACATAATCATTATTAACGCAACGAGAGAGTCAGGCGATATTATTTCACAAGGTATTTCGCTTCTTCCCGGCGGGAATTTGATTAAGAACTTTGAAACTCTTAATGATCCTTCTGCGGCAGATGGTGCGTTTGTAAGTGCATTCAACCTGTTCTATGGTTATGCGAACAGCTTGATTATATCAATAGGCGCTACAGCTTGTGCGGTTTTCTTCTCAGGACTTACTGCTTACGGTCTTGTAGTATATGATTTCAAGCTTAAAAAGGCTGCTACAACTTTCATACTTGCGGTTATGATGGTTCCTATGCAGGTTGTATCTACAGGTTTCTTACAGTTCATGGTTCAGATTAAACTGTATGATAACTTCATTCCCCTTATTGTTCCTGCGGTTGCGTCTCCTGCGGTTGTATTCTTCATGTTACAGTATATGAAGTCTTCATTCCCACTTGAGATCGTTGAGGCTGCAAGAATAGACGGTAGTGGCGAGTTTATGACATTTATTAGAATCGCACTGCCGATACTTAAGCCTGCTTTCGCAGTCCAGGCTATATTCCAGTTCGTTGCTAACTGGAACAACTACTATACACCTTCAATGATACTTCTTTCTAACAAGATCGAACAGAGAACAATGCCTATGATGGTTGCGGGCATTCTTGGTAATGATAAAATAGTTGACTTCGGTGTTAAGTATCTTGTTGTTATCCTTTCGATACTTCCTATAGTAGTTATTTATCTTTGCTTATCCAAGTTCATTGTTAAGGGTGTTGCACTTGGCGCAGTAAAGGGCTAATCAGAAATTTTGGGTTAATATATTTTATACAGAAACGGCATCGGAAATTTTCCGGTGCCGTTTTGCCGTATATAATGCCGTGGCAACAGTGCGGTATTTGCCTTGTGGCATATAAGCTAAGAGCGTATATAGCATAAGAAAATCCCCTGTTAATCGCTTAACAGGGGATCGGAGTTTATTCGGTTATGGATTAGCCAAGTCTTGCTTCGAGATCAGCGAGTTCCTGCTTTAAACCGTCGGGGAGCTTGTCACCGAACTGCTTGTAGAATTCCTTCATCTCTTCTACTTCCTTCTTCCAGAGGTCTCTGTCAACTGCGAGCAGCTTGTCTTCAACTTCTGATGTAACCTCATCCTCGATACCCTTGAGGTTGATGTCACCCTTCTTAGGAAGGTAGCCGATAGGAGTCTTTTCAGCGTCGATTGTGCCTTCACATCTCTTGATGATCCAGTCGAGAACTCTCATGTTGTCGCCGAAACCGGGCCACATAAAGTTGCCGTTCTCGTCCTGCTTGAACCAGTTAACGTTGAAGATCTTAGGAGCCTTGTCACCGAGCTTCTCGCCCATTTCGAGCCAGTGTGCCCAGTAGTCAGCCATGTGGTAGCCGCAGAAGGGCTTCATAGCCATAGGATCGTGACGGAGTACGCCTACTGCACCTGTAGCAGCTGCTGTTGTTTCAGAAGAAACTGCAGAGCCTACATATGTGCCGTGCTGCCAGCTGAATGACTGGTAAACCAGAGGAGTTGTAGCTGCACGTCTGCCGCCGAAGATGATAGCTGAGATCGGAACACCCTGGGGGTTGTTGAACTCAGGTGAAATGCAGGGGCAGTTCTGAGCGGGAGCTGTGAAACGTGAGTTAGGATGAGCGAGCTTGTTGCCTGCTGCTGTGTATTCCTTACCGTTAACCTTGTTGCCCTTCCAGTCTGTTGCATTCTCGGGAGGATTCTTGTCAAGACCTTCCCACCAAGCTGTCATATCATCATTGTTGATAGCAACGTTTGTGAAGATTGTGTTCTTTCTTGTAGATGCAAGTGCGTTGTAGTTGCTCTTTGCGTTTGTACCGGGAGCAACGCCGAAGAAGCCGTTCTCGGGGTTGATAGCGTAAAGTCTGCCATCGGGACCCTGCTTCATCCATGCAATATCGTCACCTACTGTGAATACTTCATAGCCTGCCTTCTTGTATCCCTCGGGAGGAATAAGCATAGCGAGGTTTGTTTTACCGCAAGCTGAGGGGAATGCTGCTGTGATATACTTGATGTCGCCATCGGGCTTCTTAACGCCGAGGATAAGCATATGTTCAGCCATCCAGCCTTCCTTCCAGCCCTGATAAGAAGCGATACGGAGTGCGAAGCACTTCTTGCCGAGCAGTACGTTACCGCCGTAAGCTGAGTTGATAGACCAGATCGTGTTGTCTTCGGGGAACTGAACGATGTATCTCTTTTCGGGATCAACGTCAGCCTTTGAGTGAAGGCATCTTACGAAGTCGTTGGAGTCATCGGGCAGGTTCTTGAATGCCTGTGCACCCATTCTTGTCATAATGTCCATGTTGAGTACAACATAGATAGAGTCTGTCAGCTCAACACCAACCTTAGCGATAGGTGAGCCGATAGGTCCCATTGAGTAGGGGATAACGTACATTGTACGACCCTTCATAACGCCGTCATAGAGCTTTGTCAGCTTAGCGTACATTTCCTTAGGATCCATCCAGTTGTTTGTAGGACCTGCATTCTCCTTTTCTCTTGAGCAGATGAATGTTCTGTCTTCTACACGGGCAACGTCGTTTTCAGCTGTTCTGTGATATAAGCAGCCGGGGAGCTTTTCCTGGTTGAGCTCAATCATCTCGCCTGTTGCGATAGCCTCGTCACGAAGCGCCTTGAGCTGCTCCTCGCTGCCATCGATCCATACAACCTTGTCGGGCTGTGTGAGGGCTTTCATTTCTTCAACCCACTTTAAAACATTCTGATTCTTTGTCATAACCGATTGTTCTCCTTTTCTTTATTTTATCAGCTTATGCTGATGAAAGTCATTCGGTAGGGAAATATCGATACGGTTCATCGTACCTTGTTCCCCATTTACTATTATAAACTATTTTTTGCAATAGGTCAATAGATAAATTGCAAATTCGTCAAAAAAATTGCACAAAGTAAGCGTAATGCAACCGACTTTTTAATTTACGTCGGGAAAACTTATTACACTGCTGTATAACAGGTTTTCTTAAGGTCACGCTACCTTGTGCTTTTTATTTTACTATTTAAATATCTACTGATTTTAAAGGAATTAAATGTCAGCTTTGACTTCCTTGCGAAGCAGGATTATCGCAAGAAGGTTCGGTATTGCCATAAGGCCGTTGAAAAGATCGGATACGTCCCATACGACTGTTGCCTTAATCACTGCTCCCACGAAAGCGGTAACAATGAAAATTGCAAGATATACGCCTACCCACTTCTTTGTGAAAAGGTAAACGAAACAGCTTCTGCCGTATATCCACCAGCCTGTAACGGTTGTTATCGCAAAGATGAATGTTGCGATACTGAGGAATGCACCGGCAAAATCGCCAAGACCGTTCTGAAAGGCAACAAGAGCCATGTTGAAACCACCTGCCTTTTTGTCTACCAGCTTGTCAGCGCCGCTTGAAAGTATACAGAGTGCTGTCATTGTGCAGATAATGATAGTATCAATGAAAACCGAAAGCATTGCCCACATACCTTGAGTATGGTGCTTGTCAGCGCTTGAGTTTGCATTAATCATTACTGATGAGCCAAGACCGGCTTCGTTTGAGAATACACCACGTTTTACGCCCCACTTCATAGCCTCGAGCATTACTACACCGACAGTTCCTCCGCCTACAGCCTTGAAAGAAAAGGCTTCTGTGAATATCCTTGCGAATACGTCCGGAATATTCTGATAATTCATTATAATTACAATAAGGCAGCCAATCAGATAGCCTCCTGCGGCTATCGGGATTACCCACGATGTGACTTTACTGAGGCGGTGTATGCCTCCGGGCGCTATTGCGGCAATTACTGCGGCACAGAGGATTCCCGATACCCATAGAGGTACTCCAAGACAGTTCTGAAGTGCCATTGAAGCTGAATTCACCTGAGCCATATTGCCTATACCGAAGCTGGCACCTATACAGCAGACAGCAAACATTCCCGCAAAGAACGCACCGAGTTTTTTGCCGCCGAACGCTTTTTTTATGTAGGCGAACGGTACGCCGCCCGTAAGGCCGTCCGATTGCACGGTTCTGTATTTTGCACCGAGATAGTTTTCGGCAAAGCTGGTAGCCATACCGAGAAGTGCGGAGATCCACATCCAGAATATTGAGCCTGCGCCGCCTATTGCGATAGCGCTTCCTATTGCGATAATATTTCCTGTTCCTACTGTTGCACCGAGTGCGGCGGTGAGGGTTCTGAAAGGCGAAACCTTCTTTCCGTCAGCCTCAGGCTGTTTTGTAAGGAGTGTACGCTTTATTATAGTAGGGAAGTGCAGTATCTGCAAGCCCTTTGTTCTTATCGTAAAGATAATTCCCGAGCCTGCGAACAGTATAAGCACCGGTATGCCCCATACTATGTTTTCGTTTATCCACTCTAATATTTCCATACTGACTTGTTCCTTTTCATCAAGCACAGACGTGGGTGCCTGTACGTTTTATATATTGATTGTATTCCCGAATATCACCGATTATGACGGGGAAACTTCACATCACGATATAATCTCGGCATTTCAGGGTAATTTCCGATTAAAAATAGCATATAAAAAAAGTAAAATCTGATAAAATCTTGAATAGTTACTGCTTGTTAATAATTGAAAGCAAAAGTATACAAGTCGAAAAATAACCCCTCCGGTTTTACCGGAGGGGCGTAAAAACCTATTCTATTCCGACTATTCAAAATTTTTGGGCTTTTAGATTATTTCGTGCGGATTATTCGCCGCAGTATTCCTTCTTGTAGTATTCAACAAGGCCTACGAGATCCTCGTAACGCTTCTTGGAGTTAGCAACAGCCTTATCGAACAGTACGTTAGCTCTTTCGGGGTTAGCACGCATAAGAGAGTTGTAACGAACTTCTCTCATCATGAATTCCTTGTAATCGCCTGTAGGAGCCTTGCTGTCGAGTGTGAACGGATTTGTTCCTGCAGGAGCAGCGGGGTTGAATCTGAACAGATGCCAGTAACCTGCCTGTACAGCTTCCTTTTCTACCTTCTGAGCGATTGTAAGGCCGCCCTTGATACCGTGGTTGATACAAGGAGCATAAGCGATAACCAGTGAAGGACCGTCGTATGCTTCAGCTTCTGCGATTGCCTTTAAGCACTGGTTCATATCTGCACCCATTGAAATCTGAGCAACATATACATAACCGTACTTCATAGCGATACCGGAGAGATCCTTCTTCTTAACGTCCTTACCGGCTGCTGCGAACTGTGCAACAGCACCGATGTTTGTAGCCTTTGAAGCCTGTCCGCCTGTGTTGGAGTAAACTTCTGTATCGAATACGAATACATTTACATTCTTGCCTGATGCGAGAACGTGGTCAACACCGCCGTAACCGATGTCGTATGCCCAGCCGTCGCCGCCGAATATCCAGTTGGACTTCTTAGCGAGGTAGTTCTTAGCCTTGAGAACTGCATTCTTTTCAGCGCAGTCGCAATCAAGAGCTTCAAGAGCAGCAACGAGATCCTTTGTAGCAGCAGCGTTTGCCTTACCGTCGTTAGCTGTTTCGAAGTATGTGTCGATCTTAGCCTTAACGTCAGCGTTTTCAGTCTTTTCAGCAATTGCCTTTAACTGACCCTGTGCTCTGTGTCTTAATGTATCCTGAGCGATGAACATACCGAGACCGTACTCAGCATTATCCTCGAACAGTGAGTTGCCCCAAGCGGGACCCTTGCCTTCCTTATTTACTGTATAAGGAGTTGAGGGAGCAGAGCCACCCCAGATTGATGAACAGCCTGTAGCGTTGGCAATGTACATTCTGTCGCCGAAGAGCTGAGTGATGAGCTTAGCGTAAGGAGTTTCACCACAGCCTGCGCAAGCGCCTGAGAATTCGAGCAGGGGCTGCTTGAACTGTGAACCCTTAACTGTTGTTTCCTTGAACTTCTCGTGAACTTCGGGCTTGTCGGCTACTTCCTTAACAGCGTAGTCGAACATGGGCTGTTCGTTCATCTGAGAATCAAGTGACTTCATAACGAGTGCCTTGTTCTTAGAGGGGCAAACCTGTGCGCAAACGCCGCAGCCTGTGCAGTCGAGAACAGAAGTTACCATAGCGAACTTCATGCCGGGAAGACCCATAGCGTCCTTCATCTTTGCACCTGCAGGAGCCTTAGCAGCTTCTTCTTCGGAAAGAATTACGGGACGGATAACTGCGTGAGGACAAACGAATGAACACTGGTTACATTCGATACAGTTCTCGGGAATCCACTCGGGAACGTCTACTGCGATACCACGCTTCTCATAAGCTGCAGAGCCCTGGGGGAATGTACCGTCAGCCATGCCTACGAATGTAGATACGGGGAGCTTGTCGCCTCTCTGAGCGTTAACGGGGATAAGGATATTGTTAACGAAATCAACGAGATCCTTTCTGTCACCTGTAGCTGTGTGAACGGGAAGTGTACCCTCAGCGTCAGCCCAAGATGCAGGAACGTCAACCTTGATAACCTCGCCTGCGCCCTTTTCGATTGCGGCGTAGTTCATTTTAACAATGTCGTCACCCTTCTTAGCAAATGACTTGTAAGCAGCCTTCTTCATATATTCGATAGCATCTTCAGCGGGGATGATGTTAGCGATTGAGAAGAATGCAGACTGTAATACAGTATTTGTCTTGTTGCCAAGACCGATTTCCTTAGCTACCTTGATAGCGTTGATGATGTAGAAGTTGATGTTATTCTTAGCAATGTATGCCTTAACGGGAGCGGGGAGCTTCTCGTCAAGCTCGTCAACTGTCCACTGGCAGTTGAGCAGGAATGAACCGCCGGGTACAACGTCCTCAACCATATCGTACTTGTCGATGTATGAGGGGTTGTGGCAAGCTACGAAGTTAGCCTTGTTTACAAAGTAAGTTGACTTGATAGGCGACTTACCGAAACGAAGGTGAGAAATCGTAACACCGCCTGACTTCTTTGAGTCGTATGCGAAGTATGCCTGAGCATACATATCTGTGTGGTCACCGATAATCTTGATAGAGTTCTTGTTAGCACCGACAGTACCGTCTGAACCAAGACCCCAGAACTTACAGCAGGTTGTGCCTTCGGGAGTTGTGTTGGGGTTCTCGCCGATGGGCAGTGAAAGACCTGTAACGTCATCCTCGATACCGATTGTGAACCTGGGCTTTTCTGTGTTGTTGTATACTGCAATGATCTGAGCAGGGTTAGTATCCTTAGAACCAAGACCGTAACGACCTGTGAATACGGGTACATCCTGGAACTTGCCTGCCTGCTTGAGAGCTGCAACAACGTCGAGGTATAAGGGTTCGCCGAGTGCGCCGGGTTCCTTTGTTCTGTCAAGAACTGTAATCTTCTTAACAGTTTCGGGAATAGCAGATACGAAAGCGTCAACGCTGAAGGGTCTGTAAAGTCTAACCTTAACAAGACCAACCTTCTTGCCCTGAGCTAACATATAGTCGATTGTTTCTTCGATAGTATCGCAAACAGAGCCCATAGCAATGATTACCTGCTCAGCATCGGGAGCACCGTAGTAGTTGAACAGTTTGTAATCTGTACCGATCTCAGCGTTTACCTTGTCCATGTACTTCTGTACGATAGCGGGTGTAGCTTCATAGTACTTGTTGCTTGCTTCTCTTGCCTGGAAGAAGATGTCGGGGTTCTGAGCTGTGCCGTGCAGAACGGGCTTCTCGGGATTGAGAGCTCTGTTTCTGAAAGCGTCTACAGCTTCGTGGTCGAGCATCTTGTCGAGTGTTTCATAGTCCCATACTTCAATCTTCTGGATCTCATGTGATGTTCTGAAACCGTCGAAGAAGTGAAGGAAAGGAACTCTTGCCTCGTATGTTGAAAGGTGAGCTACAGCACCGAGATCCATAACCTCCTGAGGGTTAGTGGAGCAGAGCATAGCATAGCCTGTCTGACGGCAAGCGTAGATGTCGCTGTGATCACCGAAAATAGAAAGTGCGTGTGTTGCAAGAGCACGAGCGGAAACATGAATAACGCTGGGCAGTAATTCACCTGCAATTTTATACATATTGGGGATCATGAGCAGTAAGCCCTGTGATGCTGTGTAAGTTGTAGTACATGCACCTGCTGCGAGAGAGCCGTGAACTGCGCCTGCTGCGCCGGCTTCTGACTGCATTTCTACTACCTTTACTTCCTGTCCGAAAATGTTCTTTCTTCCGGCTGTTGACCAGGAATCTGTTACTTCAGCCATTACTGAAGATGGTGTAATGGGGTAAATCGCTGCAACGTCAGTAAACGCATAAGACACGTGACCTGCGGCGTTGTTACCGTCCATAGTAAGTTTTTGTCTTCCCATGGGAATCGTCCTCCTTTGTTTTTGCATACAGTCATACCAAGACGTATGCTTTCAACTTAGTATTATATCATAATCGTTCCGGAATGTAAACCTCTAAAAGTGAAAATTTTCAGAATTTTTTAGTTTCCTGTACAATTTTTTTGAGTCAGCTTAAGCTAACCCGATACAACTGTCTTGAAAGAATGTTTTCCGCCGGCAACGAAAAATATGCTATGTATAAGATGTGACAGGCGTATTTCCGCTATCTGTGCGGTTAAGGTGGCTGTGCCGCTGCGAGCGGATATCTGCTGTTTCGATAATCTTTGTGAAAAGTAAGAAAAAATTTCCCGCTCCTCCTTGAAATAATCGCCGTTTAATGATACAATATTATATATAAACCTACTATGAAATTCGCTGCAACAGCAGTTATAGGAACGGAGCAGAAAAATTGATCCAGTATTTAAAGGATATCTGTGAGAATATACAGAGTGTTTTTGCAACAATGGGACTTGTTGATTATCTTGATATTCTCCTTCTTGCCTATCTCATATATAAAGGCATTAAAATCATCAAGGAAACACGGGCGGAGCAGCTTATCAAAGGTATAATTCTGCTTGCTATACTTTTCTTTGTCGTAAACCAGTTTCAGCTGAAGGCGATGAAGGTTATAATAGAAACCTTCCTCAATGTCGGAATTATCGCTATACTTATTGTATTCCAGCCTGAGCTTCGCCGTGTGCTTGAAAAAATGGGACGAACCACAAAGGTGAAAAAGCTGGCTCTTAATTTTGAAAGTAAGACTGATGCGGCGACTGCCGACATACATAACTGTATAGAGGCTGTCTGTACGGCTTGCGAACAGCTTTCGCAGACCGCTACGGGCGCACTTATCGTATTCGAGCGTGAAACAAAGCTCGGTGAGCAGGTAGACACCGGTACGATAATCAACGCAACGCCAAGCCCTGAACTTTTCGGTAATATATTTTTCCCGAACACACCGCTGCACGACGGTGCGGTGATAATCCGTGACAGCAAGGTATATGCCGCAGGATGCTTCCTGCCTAAGCCTCAGAAGGAAGAACTGATTTCAAAGGCTCTCGGTTCACGTCACAGAGCGGCTATTGGTATGAGCGAGGTTTCGGATGCGGTGATAGTTGTTGTTTCGGAAGAAACCGGTACTATATCTATAGCCGAAAACGGAAGTCTTACACGCTTTTACAATAAGGATACACTGCGAAAGCTGCTTACGGCAAAGCTGATTCCGGAAAAGCCCGAAGCAAAGAAGATGAAGAATAAGGCTTTAAAAAAGCATAAGAAAAACGCACCCGATGCGAAAAAAGAACAGGGGGCGGATAAATAATGAAGGAATGGATAAAGAGTTTTTTTCAGAATTTTGTAAAGAATCTTAAGAATATTATATTTGCGCTGATTATTGCAATCATTGTATGGTTTGCAATCTCGATGCAGATATTCCCTGATGTGACGACTCACGTCAGCGATATTCCGGTTGAAGTCAAGGCTACGGAATATATGACGGAAAATGCGCTTTCCGTAACGAACAGTTATGTTGATAAGATAACCGTACAGGTAACAGGCAAAAGATATGAGGTAGGAAACCTTACTGCAAGCGATTTTACAGCCAGTGCGGATCTGTCGGCTATCACGGCGCCGGGTGAATATAAGGTAAAGGTTAACGTAACACCGGTAAAGGAAAACAGCTGTACGGTTGACGATGAGGGTCTGAACGTTAAACTCAAGGTCGAAAAGACGGTATCAAAAACGTTCAGTATTTCCGACGGCAGTATGAAGGCTGTAGCCGAAGGCATTACCGCTACGGCGGGTATGAAGATAGACAGCGTTACCGCTGAGCCTTCGACTATAACGCTTACGGGCGACAGCACCGCAATAGACGCAGTGAAATCGGTCGAGATACGTTCTGTATTTGCAGGCGAAACCTCAGAGTCGGTTTCTTCAAAAGGTCAGATTGTTCTGCTTGGCAGTAACGGAGATATAATCGAAAATCCCGATATAAAATACGACAACGAGAGCTACACCGTGAATATAACGCTGTATAAGCAGAAAACTCTGCCTCTTACGGTACAGTTTACGAACGTTCCGTCAAACTTTGATTTAAGCAGTCTTAAGTACAGCATCTATCCTGAATCGCTCACTGTTTCTTCACCCGACGATTCGCTTGATTCACAGGAGAAATTCGAGATAGGAACGATAGATCTCAGTCAGTTTACGACCAAGTATTTGCAGAAGCTGACGCTTCCGATAGCTTTACCCGAAGGATATAAGAATATCAGCGGAAACACATCTGCTATGGTTTCCTTTGAGGATGCGGAGAATTACACGTTCCTCAGCTATACTGTCCAGAAGGATAATATCCGTATTATAAACGCACCGGATAATTTTGATGTCGATGTTCTTACAAACGAACTCAGCGTCAATGTTACGGGTCCGGCAGATGAAATAGCGGCGCTTGCGTCCAAGGATATCTATGCGACAATAGACCTTATGGGAACTACTCTTACCGCAGGGCTTAAAGATGTGACTGCGGAATTCACGTTGCGTGGAACCAAGGTCAGAAGCTGGGTTACAGGAGAATACAAGGTATCTATACTGGTAACCGAGAGGGCAGAGGATACTGCGGATTAAAATCGGAACGGAGATGTTTTCTTGGATATTTCATTGCTTTCACAGGCGGTCGGTACGTCTACCGATCCGCTTGAGAATGCGCAGGAGCAGATAAAAGAAGCTGAAACGTTTTTCAATCAAATGATAAACGCTTTTGTAGGATATCTGCCTACGCTGATTGCGGCGGCGATAATACTGATAGTAGGAATAGTTATTTCCAAACTCGTGCTGAAAATGATGAGCAGGGGTATGAAACACGATGTTATCGACAAGACTGTTTCACGCTTTATTTATTCATTGGTCAGAATACTGCTTTATGCGCTGCTTGCTACTATTGTTCTCGCCGTTCTCGGCGTTCCGATGACTTCTATAATAGCTGTGATAGGTACGGCAGGCGTTGCCATCGGACTTGCGCTTCAGGACAGCCTTTCAAATATAGCGGGCGGATTCAGCATAATGCTCACAAAGCCGTTCAAAATAGGAGATTATATCAAGGTCGATGATGTCGAGGGTACGGTCGAAGCAATCAATATGTGGTATACCGAGCTTCATTCATACGATAATAAAGCTATCTTCTATCCCAACGGGCAGATAACATCAAAGAAGGTCACCAACTATACAACGCTTGGAATAAGGCGTGTGGATATGGTATATACGATTTCTTACAACACCGATTTCAGAAAGGCGATGGAGGTTCTCAAAAGCATCACAGACGCTCACGAGCTTATACTTAAAGAGCCTGAGCCGAAAATCAGGATAACCGAGCTTGCCGAGAGTGCTGTAAGAATAACCTGTTATCCGTGGGTAAAGGCTGAGGACTACTGGACGGTATACTTTGACCTTAACGAAGCGGTCAAGGAGCAGTTTGATAAGAACGGTATCGAGATACCCTATAATCAGCTTGATGTGCATCTGAAAAAAGATAATCAGGATGCCGTTACGAAAAAATAAAGCAGGCAATAATGCTTTCGCAGAGCTGTCGCAGGCTCTGCGAATTGTTATATCGGACGATATACGGTAGGGGGATTTGATTTGCAAATGAGAAAAGGAGTTTTTTATGGATAAGATACATCTGAAATCACCGTCAAACTGGATAAACGATCCCAACGGATTTATATATTATAAAGGTAAGTACCATTTGTTCTATCAGCATTTTCCCTATGCGCCGGTATGGGGCAGAATGCACTGGGGACACGCTGTAAGTGACGATCTTGTTACATGGGAGCATAAGGGGATAGCTCTTTATCCTACCAAGAAAAATGACAGGAGCGGATGCTTTTCGGGTAGTGCGGTCGAGCATGACGGGAAAATGCACATTTTTTATACCGGCATAAATTATCGTGAAGAAGATCCCGAAAATATCAACTGCGCACTGAATTACGGCTTTATAGCGTCACAGATGAAGATTGTTTCGCAAGACGGATATACCTTTGATAATTTCAATGCGAAAACTACGATAATTCAACCTTTGCGTGACAGCACTTCAGGCTCGGAATCCGACACCAGAGATCCTAAGGTATGGCGTGGCAGTGATGCGTGGTATATGATAGTCGGAAGCACCTTTGACAACAACGGAAGATTCCTGTTTTTCAAAAGCGAGAATCTCGAAAACTGGGAATATGTGAATTATTGCGAAAAAAGAGGATTCGGCTGTATCTGGGAATGCCCGGATTATTTTGAAGTCAACGGTAAAGGCGTAGTAATCTTTTCACCCATCGGAATACTTGATGATAATATGACGTATGATTCAGCGGCAATATGCTGTTTTGCGGATTTTGACGAAAAAAGCTGCAAAATGACTATGAGCGATGAATACAGTATGTTTGATTACGGCATAGATCTGTATGCGCCGCAGAGCAATACGGACGAAAACGGCAGACGTGTAGTTATTGCGTGGGCGAGAATGCCCGAAGCGGTAGGCGATAATGAGAATAAACGCATAGGTATGATGTGTATACCTCGTGTGGTTGACATAAGAAATAATCACATATATTTTTCACCTCACCCAAACATAAGAAAAGCCTTTTCAAAAAAGAGCGGCAAGCCCTCGCATAAATCGGGATATATGCTGAAAACAGCGATAAACAACGGGGAGAGCATAAATATCGGCGGTTATATCATCCGCCGTGAAGATGATATTATCATAACTGATCGTACAGCGGTTTTTATAAATGATAAAAATTACAGGCTTATTGCAAAAACACCTGTTGTGAAAGAGGGAAACAGGCTCGAAATCTATGTCGACAGCAATCTGATAGAAATATATATCAATGACGGGGAATATGTGCTGAGCAGTGTGGTTTACGGATTGTCGGATATAATTGACGGCGGAGAATACGAGATTTTCGTAACGGAATAAATATCTGAAAGGAAATATATTATGGAAGAAAAGAACACAAATGTTTCGCAAACGGAAGAAAATCCGGAGCAGAACAGCCCTGAAATATCGGCTGAGAATGAAAGCACGACCGAAGCGGCAAAAGACGGCGTTAAGACGGCAGTGCCTAAATGGCTTATTGTAATTATAGCGGCTATGGCGGCGGTGATAATAGGGCTTTCGGTAACGCTCGCAGTGATTCTTGCGGGAGGAAAAACCGTCGATGAATCGTCATCATCGCAGAGCGGCACATCCGCAGATAACAGCGGAAGCTCATCATTATCCCAAAGCACGCAGAGCGATATTTCGACAGACAGCTCGCAGGGTGCTGTAACGGAAGACGGCATCATCCTGCAATATTCCGTAGATAATTCGTGGGGCGACGACGGAAATCTGAATTACGGAGTTCAGTTTGGTATCACCAACAATACAAACAGCGGAATTTCGGGCTGGGAGCTGGTCGTTGAAATAGACGGTCTTAAAGGCTGTGAGGGCTGGAACGGCACATACAGCCAAAACGGAAATACGGTAACTGTGACAAACGCCGAATATAACGGGGATATTCAGCCAGGCTCCACTGTGGTTATCGGCTGTAATCTGAATACGGACAAAGAACTGAAAATAAACAGGGCAGAGCTTAACAAAACGCAGTGCGTTGTTAAAGCGGGAAATGTAAATCAGAATAATCAGAATAATCAGAATGCAAACGGCAACGGCACTTCCGAAGCAGATGTTGACGCACTGCTTGAAAGGAGCAAGGACGGCGAACAGGGTGACGACTGGCTTCATACGGACGGAAACAAAATCCTTGATAAAGACGGTAAGCAGGTGTGGCTTACAGGTGTGAACTGGTTTGGATATAATACCGGCACGAATACATTCGACGGCTTATGGAACAGTGAGCTTAAGTCGTCCGTAAAGGCTATTGCCGATCACGGATTCAACCTTATCCGTGTGCCGATGTCGGCTGAGCTTATAAATTCGTGGGCGGCGGGAGAATATCCCAAGGCAAACTACAACAATGCCTACAACACAGAGCTTAACAGTATGAACAGCCTTCAGATATTCGATTATTTTCTGAAACTGGCGGAGGAGAACGGTATTAAGGTCATGCCGGACATTCATTCTGCCGAAACAAATGCTTCGGGACACACGGTGAATCTCTGGTATACCGACAAGGTAAGCGCAGAGGATTATTACAAGGCGCTTGAGTGGATGGCAGATCGTTATAAGGATAATGATACGATAATAGCGTACGATCTCAAGAATGAGCCGCACGGCAAGCCATATGAAGCGGATAAAGCGGCGATATGGAACGATTCCGATTCGGCTAACAACTGGAAATATGTTGCCGAAACTGCCGCATCAAGAATACTTGCCAAGAATCCGAATGTGCTTATAATGGTAGAGGGTACCGAGATATATCCGACAGATATTAAGAGCAACAAGGATTTCAGCTCGACAAATGACGATGATTACTATTTCAACTGGTGGGGCGGTAATCTCAGGGGCGTAAAGGATTTTCCTGTCAATCTCGGAAAATATCAGAACAAGCTGGTGTATTCGCCGCACGACTACGGTCCTACGGTTTATCAGCAACCGTGGTTTGAGGGCGACTATGATTTTGACAGCCTTATGCGTGACTGCTGGCAGGATAACTGGTTCTTCATCTACAAGAACAATACCGCACCGCTTCTTATAGGAGAATGGGGCGGATTTATGAAGGAGCCTAATCTTAAATGGATGACCTGTATGCGCCGTCTGATAAGCGAGAACCATCTTAACCACACATTCTGGTGCTACAATGCAAACTCGGGCGATACGGGCGGACTTGTGCTTGATGATTTTTCAACGTGGGACGAAGAAAAGTACGCATTTGTAAAGGAGGTTCTGTGGCAGGAAAACGGCAAGTTCGTAGGTCTTGACCATAAAATCGCACTCGGTGAAAACGGTATCACGCTGAAGGATGCCAAGGGGCTTTAGAGCCTGATAAGCGATGAAATTTAAATGCCGATAACGTCATATCTATCCTCGCTAAAAGGGCAGGGATGGATATGATGTGAGGCAAATAATAAAATATGTATCTGCTTTACGGGACGTTTACTGTCACGAAATGGCGGCAATTTTAAGCTGTAAAAGAAAATCGAAAAATTTTCAAAAAAGTCTTGACATTTCATTTTTATTGTGTTATAATATACAAGCGTCAATGAGATGCGTGCTTTTAAAGCAGTTAATGAATATGCGGGTGTAGTTCAATGGCTAGAATCCCAGCCTTCCAAGCTGGTTGTGTGGGTTCGATTCCCATCACCCGCTCCATAGTTTTCACGAAAGTGAAAACTTATTTATTTTGATAAATATGAAAATGCAGACCATGCGCCACTAGCTCAGCTGGATAGAGCAACCGCCTTCTAAGCGGTAGGTCACAGGTTCGAATCCTGTGTGGCGTGCCATTTATGGTGGGTGTAGCGTAGCTGGTTAACGCGTCGGATTGTGGTCCCGAAGATCGTGGGTTCGAGTCCCATCTCCCACCCCATATTTATTAAGAACGAATGCCGCCTGCGCTGGCTTATAGTGCCGGCGGCATTCGTTTATACTGGGATATAGCCAAGCGGTAAGGCAACGGACTTTGACTCCGTCACTCGTGGGTTCAAATCCCGCTATCCCAGCCATGCGTAAATCCTCTCTGTCACTGCGATTGAGGGGGTTTTTCTTTTGGAAGATTTGGTGGGCAAGGTGGGATTACGCATTATAATTCTGTTGTTAACAAATCCTATCCGTTCTATTCAGCGGGAAACTTTGCTTTTTTGTAACGCATTATTAAAACCAACAATCATAAATCAAAATCAAAATTGAAGCAGTTGACAAGAGGGATTTATTATGCTATAATATTTAAGCTGTATTCAGATAATAGCAGTATCGAGGTGTAGCGCAGGTGGTAGCGCGCCTGCTTTGGGCAAAAAAACGTGAGCGCTGCCGGTGGCAGAAAAAGCGAGCGTTTTTAGGCGCAGCGGTCGGAATGTCGAGGCTCACTATTGAGCCGAAGAGATTACGTGAACCGCAAGAGGGCGGACAAAGCAGGGAAGAAAACATAGATATAAGAAAAAAGTTGATATAAAAATATCGAGGTGTAGCGCAGGTGGTAGCGCGCCTGCTTTGGGAGCAGGATGCCGCAGGTTCGAGTCCTGTCACCTCGACCATAATTGGACACCAATTTTGATACAATGCGTATCTTGATTGGTGTCCGTTTTCTTTATCCGAAAGTCCTTGTTTAATGGGATTTGTCAACATAATTTAACGAAAGCAGGCTCTGCGATGACTGAAAAACGGTCACAGCGGAGCCCTTTCTATTTTTTACCTTTATACTATTTAACGAAAGGTCGTAAGTGTGTGCATTTTCGGCAAGGGGGTGTGCACTTTTAAATTATTCCTGAAATTAACCAAAAGTCGCAAGGCTACAGTCTGTAACGCTCCATCGGAGCGTTGTCATAATTAGAATAGTTTTCTATGTGCATAGTGAAATTATCTGTATTACATATTTGCCTAAAATCGGTTAATATTCCATCAGCGCTAATGATATGCTCATAGAGTATGAATATCGATTTATAATACAACGAAAATCAGTTCTGCTACAATAGCAGGATAAAAGCGGTGATTTAATGTATTTTGTGCTTTGACCGGGATATCGGCTTGTTGGGGCTTGGTATCGTGGCTGCAAATATTCAGCAATATGCACGAAGTCAACACATTTTTTTCTGAAATGCAGGTTTAGCACAAATGCTGTTTTTGAGCGAATTTTTCTGCTTAAAATACATTTCTTGCCATGGCAGTATAAATATCGGTTTTACGGATAGCTCTTATTGCTGTGAAAACAGCAAGCAGATTGACAACCGATATAATCGTAATTACCGCAAAGGGATAAATAAGTAAATCAATGTACGGCAAATACGGAATTGTGGACTGTGGCGAAAAAACAACAAATACTATAACAAGTATTGCAGATAAAGAAAAACCGATGATATATCCGGATATCGTTTTCTTAAGGGCGTCGACAGAGAGCGTCCTGAACAATATACCATTATTTGCACCGATAGCTCTTGCAACGGAAATCTGGCGTATTTTGGATTTTATATCCGTGTTAAGACAGATAAATGCAAACATAGCGGATAGCACAAGATAGATGACAGACGAAATCATAAACGGCATTCTGGTCTTGCTTACTGCATCATCTGTATTATACTTCTGAATTGCAAAATTGCTTATCTGCAATTTTTTCTCATTTGCGAGAGCGGTTAGAATGCCGCCTAGTTTTCTTTCTTCGCTTTCGCTGAGCTTATTATTGTTGTTCAGGGCAATATAGCTGTATCTGAACTTATCGCTGATACTGTGAAGATATTTATCAGACATAAGAAGATAAGAACCGTTTGTAAACATGGTCGGGATGCCAAAACTGTTTTCATCGGCAACGGTAGCTCTGTCGGTTACTTTTATATGCTTTGTGATTATTTCCGGAATATAACCGCTGTCCACATCATTCGATATTATTTCATCGGGTATGATCATGAAGCTAAGATCAAATTCTTCTCCGTTTTTTATTTCACTGTTTACCGAAACAATGCGTTCTCCGTTGTCGTACTCAGATTGTGTAATATCAAGCGATGGGAAATTTTCTTTGAGAGTGCTGTAGTCCATTGAACCTACACCACAACCGTAAACCTTATCAAAATTGCCGACATCGGTTTTAGCAATTGCCTTTCTGAGTTCATTGGTTACATTCATATCTTCAAAACCGGCATCGGAAGGTACTGCGTTTTTATTGTTTGTGAATATGTAAGCGTTGATGTTTGTCGTCATTCCTTTTGCCATAATGGTGAGATTATACTGAGAAGCCAGCTTTTCAGTTTCACGTTCAGTAAAGCCATTATATGACGGATAACTGTATGAGAAGTAATCCCGGTTCATATAACCGCCGCCGATAAAATAGACATAATCGTAATTCCGGTTGTTCATATCAGTGTTTTCAACGTAACCTATAGTATGCTGATCAGCCAGAAACGAACCGCCCGTTACAAGAATCATAAGCGAAGCCAGCACTATGCTGTATGCCGCTTTAGACGTAACGGCATTTTTAGAAACCGTCCTGCTCCACAAAGAAAAGAACGAAACTTTTTCTATATTGCTTATTTTGATTACTTTTATCTTGTTTTTGCTGCTTTTGAACAGAATGTGGTAAGCGAAAAATAGCATTACCGAAACAAATGCAGACAGGGATAATATTGCAAACAGATTTCCCGACAGATTAAATCTGAAAAGAGAGTTTTTAACCGTTATCATGTTGATAAGTTCTGTCACCGCAAATACCAATCCAACTGAAACAACAGATGCAATAACCGAAATAAACAG
>OGOX01000434.1_pt1 | contig 32375 bp, 30 predicted proteins | sample 1552761 | NCBI WGS metagenome assembly OGOX01 (sample SAMEA2580212, study PRJEB22360) | human gut metagenome | biome: human gut; feature: human-associated habitat; material: faeces | place: Denmark | collected 2008/2010
TGAATTTTTCTATTGCGTTCCCCTGACTTCGGAATAGTGGCAGGGCTGGCTATCCTTGTTTTGCTTTGTGCTTCTCTACCGTACATGAGCATTATCACAGCGATTATCACCGCCAGCGCCAGATTATATGCCCCTGCATTTTTCCCGATTGCCCTGGTAAAACTCTCGTCAAATGTGACTGCAAATATCCTGTTGTAGAATAAACAGAAAAACGCTATTACACATATTGACATAACTATACACAGCCACACTTCTCCCATTGTCAATGTAAGTATTGAGGTTGAACCAAACAACGTTGAGCACACGTCGCCAGATACATTTGCCGACGTGGAAAATACATTCATTATCAGATAACCTACGGCTAAAGCACCGACAGACATCATAGCTATCGCGGCATCTCCCTTAAGCTTCGCATTTTGTCCCGACATAAGTATGAGAATTGCAGCAGCCACAGTCACCGGCATGACTATGACTGTGTTATTTGTCAGTTTCAGGACTGAGCCTATAGCCATTGCACCAAATGCCACATGAGAAAGACCATCACCAATAAATGAAAATCTTTTCAGAACCAATGTTGCACCGAAAAGTGACGAACACAATGCTATAAGAATACCAACCACAAGAGCATACTTAACAAATGGATACTGCATATAGTAAATTAACTTATCAACAAGCTGCACTCTGTCCACCACCTTTCTCATATTCTACCGAAATGATGTTCCAAAATCTGCTGTTCTTATATTCCTCTCTGCTGCCCCAGAACGAGCCCCCATGATTCATATGAAGCACATGTCTGGCGCAATCTATTGCCCTCAGATCATGTGATATCATGATCACTGCCACACCATTTTCATTTAACTGCTGTATCATCTGATAGAACTGGGCCGTTGCGACAGGATCAAGGCCAGTTACCGGTTCGTCAAGCAGAAGAAGATTCTCAGTTGCACACAGGGCTCTCGCCAGAAGGACGCGCTGCTGCTGTCCTCCCGACAAATGCCTGTAACATTTCCTGCGTATATCCCATATTCCAAGTCGTTCAAGTTGAGATTGTGCAAGCTACTTTTCCTTTCTGCCATAAAAAGGACGTGCTCCGCACTTAGGCAGCGTTCCCGACAAAGCCACCTCCCATACAGTCGCAGGGAAATCCTTCTGCACAGGTGTCTGCTGCGGCAGATAGCCTATATCACGCGATGTCAGATCATCGCCAAACTTTATCTCTCCTGAAACCGGTTTCAACAGGCCAAGCAGAGTTTTTACCAAGGTACTCTTTCCCGCTCCGTTCTCTCCAACTATACAGAGATAGTCTCCCTTGTCTATACTGAAATTAAGGCCTGACGCAACTGATCTTCCGTCGTACCCGACTGCCAGGTCCCTGCACGTTATATATGACATTTGTTTTCTCCTATAAATCTAAATTTGTATTATTGTTCAGCAATTAATTCAATGCCTTAGAAAGTACGTTCAAGTTATCTTCCATCACGTTCAGATACGTCTCACCATCAGCTACAGCCTTTGCAGTCACAGACTGCATGGAATTCATCGTCAGGATCTCCTGATTTTTCGAATCTGTTGTATTCTTTATCGACTCTGCTATACTTTGATCTGCACCCTCTATCGTCAGAATAACCGGAAGCTTTAACTCATCCACCTTCTGCGCAAGGAATGTTATTGTCTCAAAACTTGCCTCCGACTCAGCACTGCATCCCACAAATGCAGCATAGTAAGTAAGGCCATAATCATCCGCCATATATCGGAAAGGGAATCTGTCGCCAAACAGAATTGCCTGACGTTTTCCCTTAGAAACTGTTAGTTCGTACCTTCCATCAAGATCATTGAGTTCATCAACGTACTTGCCTGCATTCTCCATGTAATCAGATTTATTATCTGGATCAAGCGCCTGGATATTATCCGCCAACACATTCGTCAACGCCACTGCGTTCTTGAGTGAAAGCCATACATGTTCATCATACTCCGGGCCTTCCTCTCCTCCCTCTTCTTCCTCTGTCTGCATGCCTGGAACTACCTCTTCCTCTTTAACTGCAGTTCCCAAAGCGTCAAGCATATTTACAACCTTCATATCCTTATTAGTCGCTTCTTTCAGGGCACTATCCACCCAGCCATCAGACTCACCGCCAACATACACAAACATATCTGCGTCAGCTATCTTTGCTATATCCTCTGCAGTTGGCTGATAACTGTGAAGATCCATCCCCTGATCGAGCAGCATAGTAAGCTGAAACTTGTCGGAATCACCGCCTATAATATTGCGGATCCAGTCATACTGAGGAAAAGTCGTACATACAATGCTGTACGCCGCAGCATTTGCCGCATTTTCAGGCGCACTGCCCCCTTTCTGATCAGAATCTGCTGCCGTCATTGATGCTCCGCAGCCACAAAATGCTGAAACAGTAAGTACCGATGCCATAACAAGGCCAAATATTCTATTTTTCATAATGATCAATAAACCTCCGAATTGATTGATAAAATTGACAGGCATATTTTGATGCCTATAATTGGGTAAATTTAATAAACTGCCTCTAGATCAAAAAACACCAATAATAAGTATTCGCCCTTATCTTTAGATGTATTTCCAGACGCAATTCTCAGTCAATATCCGTACTTTAAATCAATTCAGCAATTCCACCTTCAGGGAAACGAGCGTATCGGTACAATACTCGTGGGTATACACCAATACAACTCCAAGTGTGAACACACTTAAGAACGCCAGGAACACTGGCGTAGTTGACATTGTCTTTATATTTGAAAGGAACTGTGCAGCCTGCTGCAAATGCATACATATAGGACATTCCTGCCCCGTACAGTCATGCTCCACATTGCGCGCAATATAGCCGTAAGAGAAAAGTACTCCCGATACAAAGAACACTATAAGAATCCATGACATTATTCTCTTTTTACTCATTCTGCACACCTCCTTTTCATTGTAGGAATTTGGGGATATATAGTTTTCGTTGTGACCGTAACGATGCAATCCCATCTGTAACAATCACGTTTAGTTTAGACTACAGCGACTCCACAACGCCTCTGACAATCTTTGCAAATACCACATATCGACGATCTGTCACAGTCGATCATAAATCCATACCTCTCATGAACTCCTTTAGCTATGTGATTCATGGTATCGCGGTCAATATGTATGACTCTTCCGCACTTAACACACTGCATATGAAGGTGTTCATGACAACTATGATCAGCCTTTTCCATTCTATACATACTTGAACCACCATCAGCACTCTGATACTTTATCAATTTGTCCTGGGTAACCATGCGGTCAAGATTGCGATATACGGTCGTTGTATTCGCATCTATGCCATTCTCATCCAAATACACACTTACATCAGCCGCGCAAAAACCTCTGTCTTGCCTCTCTGCAGCAAATACCTCTATAGCCTGACTTATTCTCGTTTTATACTCCCTCGCCATACTATCCCTCTTTTTGAATTTGCAAATCATTTGCATTTTATTGCATAATAAATGTCATTTGAAAATATGTCAATAGCCTTTTATAAAATCATACTAGACCTATATATCCACCAATACAAAACCTAATGGTCTGCGCCGTCCGGTTATATTATCTATTTCACATATATCTCACTTTTCCATCACAACTATTTTGTTTGATATATTGCTGACAAATGGTATTTTGCCGATAACCTTATACACTGGTATGAACTCCGCCATTCCTTCTACAAGACTGTGCTGTTCTATGTATCTGTATTTCGGAATTATCTCTGCCAGTTTCTTTCCGTTTGACACGCCCCAGGAAAACTTGGCATGGCTTCCATGTATGGATTTCTCTTTGATATGCTTCGCCATGAACGGTGCCATAGTCTCAACAAATACTGTGGCGTGCTCGAATTTTCTGTATATTATATCAAACATCTTCTTAACATCAGCCTCCGTCAGATACATTGTAAGCCCCTCTATGATGACCAGTACAGGTTCGCCGGCATACTCAACCATGTCAGCCCATTTATCGTCCATGGCGGATTCCGCTATCTGATACACAGGTCCGTCCTCCCGCAGGAACTTTGCCCTGACAGTCATGGTCTCCGGGAGGTCAATGTTGTACCAGCCTTTATATCTGCCCTCATTTCTGTAACAGCGGGTATCAAGACCACAGGCGATATTCACAACCACAGCGCCCTTATGCTTTTTCAGGTATTCTGACACCAACTTATCCAACACTATAGTTCTGGCTATGACTCCGCTTCCCATTGCCATATCTTTATCTGCAAGGGAAAAGTCATAATCAAGACTGTCAACTATCTCTATTGCCTTGCCATCGTATATGGCATGATCTGTTTTTCTTGATTCCTTCGCCCTGGCATAGAGTGTTTGGAGCATCGTCTCCGGGACTCCGGTTATATCCACCTTTGATCTGTCTGCTGTGTTGTTCTGTGTGCTACCCATTTCTCATTTCCTCCTACTTGTTAGTTAAATTGTGCAAACATGGAGCAAACGCATGAAAGGCGCTTGCGTGCGGCGTTTGCGTAAAATATAACATTTGTCATGTTTTGTTATGTTTATAAAAATAAGAGGTTCATCATCGATGAACCTCTTTCTTTAAGCTCTCTATCAACTTTTCTGTACCGCCTGTGGCATGAATGCCAATCTTTTCTGTCAGATACATTTTCTTCTCCACATCTACATCCTCGTTCAGTATCGCCATGGCTCCTTCAAGCCGCATCTTCGCCAGCACGCGAACCAAAGTCTCATCCGGCTCGTATCCGAGCTGTGACCGGTAATATGCCGCAAATGAATGTCTCATGAACTCCTCAACCCTCTGGTGATAATTCTCATAGCAGCTGCCGTCAGCGCCATGCATGATGATCATTGCCTCTTCCCTGTGTGACAAAAGGAATTGCATCATGATCTTATCTGCATCTACGCCCGTGGCGGGGTTCTCAATCTCCCCCTTCATAAGTTCTCCAAGCATGGCTTCATATTGGTTCACAAGCGGTTCAAGTATCGCCTTGAACAATGCCTCCTTACTCTCAAATGAAAAGTAGAAGGCTCCGGTGGTAACTCCCGCACTCTTGCATATCTTTCTGAGGCTTGCCCTCTGGTAACCATTTTCAAGGAATTCCTCTTTACCTGCTTTTTTCAGTTTTTCTATCGTTTCACTGCGCTTGTCGTTTTCCATAACATATGTTATGTTAGCACAAACTAACTAGTCTGGCAACATATTTTTGAAAGTTATCTCTATTTGCCATCCAGGTATCTTCGCACCGTCTCAAGGCCGCCGAGTGGCACGCAGAACTTCTGGTCATGATTCTTACATGCCTCATAAGTGTCCTCAAGATCAAACCAGCACACGCCGTCAAGCTCTTCCTTCTGTATTGTCAGATCTGCTATGTCCACCTGTTTCTGATACACGAACACAAATGCCACCCCGTTGTCCCTGAACATTCTGCCATGAAATTCCTTCTCATACCGGATCCTGAATGTTCCCGCGAAATCAAGATCTGCGGCCTCAGCTTTGATGCCAAGCTCCTCTCCGAGTTCCCTGAGTGCCGACTCCATCGGTTCATCGCCTGCCTGTATATGTCCGGCAGAGGAAGTGTCATACCTTCCGGGAAAAGAATCCTTATCCATCGACCTCTTCTGCAGAAGAACCTTATACCTTCCATTCTCTTGCTTCGCTATCCAGATATGGGCAGTCCTGTGACATATGCCTTTTGCATGTGCCTCGCTCCTCTCCACTGTGTCTCCGGTAGGGTTGCCCTGTTCGTCGCATATATCAAAAAGTTCCATTATTTTGTACCGTCCTTCTATTCCTACACCACCAGCCTCGCCTTCGCCCTGCCGGTTCTGTCCTTTTCCACCACGATCTGCTTGTCAATCTTCTCCTTGAGTTCAGTCACGTGCGATATTATTCCCACCAGCTTGCGTCCCTCGGTCACGCTGACCAGCGCTTTGTATGCCTGTGGCAGAGTCTTTTCTGTATCAAGGGATCCAAAGCCCTCATCCACAAACATGGTATCTATCTGAATTCCGCCAGCCGAGGCCTGCACCTCATCGGAAAGTCCAAGCGCAAGGGAAAGTGAAGCCATGAATGACTCGCCCCCAGAAAGAGACTTAACGTCTCGTCTGCTGCCGTTGTAATGATCCACAACACAGAGGTCAAGGCCGATCTGGCTTCTCTTGTCACTGCTGTCCGTCACACGCCCCAGCTCATACTGACCATCTGACATCTTCAGGAATCTCAGATTTGCACGCTGAATTATCCTGTCAAAATACGACATCTGTATATACGCCTCAAGGTTTATCTTGTTCTTGCCGGATACATTTCCTGAGGCAGTGTCATAGAGCGACTTCACGCTTACATATTTCTTTTCTTTTGCCAAAAGCTCATCGGACTTTCTGCTTATATTCGCCATAGCCGTTTCATTTGCACGGATGCGGCTGTTTCCATCCTGCATGAGAAGTCTGATCCTTCCCAGCTCATCTCTCACTGCGGTTTTATCTTCCTCAAGCTTAGCAAGTTCGAGCTTCTCTGCTGATTCCAGCGTGTCTGTCAGAGCCTTTATCTGCCCCTCCAGTGTCTTAATATCCTGGATCACAGCATTATATCTCTTCTCAGCGGCATCAAATGAATCCTGCAGTTTCTTTGCTCTGCCAAGAATCTCATTCATCTTCGTTTCCGCCTCACTCCGATTTCTGAATCTGAGCCCCGCGGCCAGTTCTGTCGCCTGTTCTCTGTCTGAGACAACCTTTGCCGTGAGCGCCGATATATTTCTCTCAAGCTCCGCCAGCTTCACCTGCATCCCGGCCAATGTTTCTTCCTCCTGAGGAAGTTTTGCAGCAAGCTCATCCCTTCTGCTGACCCTTTTGCGTTCAGCCTCGATCTGTCTGTCAGTATCGGCAATCTTCTCATTATAGTATCCAATATTCTTCTCAACCTTTTCCGGCAGACCATCTATATCCTCCGGATCGTCAAATTTCCTTCCAGCCTGCTCAATAATACTGTTTCTGATCTCTGTGACACTGGCAAGCTTTATCTTTGCATCCGTAGCACTGGCATTTGCCCTGTCGCGGGCTTTGTCAGCATCCTTCTTCGCACCATCTAACTGTGCATCTGTCGGAGCCTCCTTTGGCAGCGATGCAAGGAGTTTGTGCTCCGTCGCACCGCACACAGGGCACGCCTGTCCCTCCTTCAGATCCTTTGCTAGGATTCCCGCCTGGGCATTCCTGTAGAGCGTGCTCATATGCTCATACAAATCCTGTTTTCTGGTATACATATCATTATCAAACAGATACTGCTTCTGTGCTTTGTCCACCGCCTGTTTTCTTCTGCTGTATTCCATGAGCAGTCTGCTTATGCCATTCAGATAGTCAACAGCGTCAGCCATCTTCTCCCTCGATGCCGTGATTGCAACTATTTTCTCCCCCGCATCCGCAAGCTGTGTCTGTTCCAGTCTCAGCTTTTCTATGCTCTTCTGTTTGTCCGTCACAAGCATTCTGCCCTTCTCTGCCTGTTCATTTTGCCTTTGTATGAGCTGTTCCTCGTCTGCAATATTTTTTCTCTTCTCGTCCAGTTTCTCATAGTTTGGAAGCTCGTTATTTATAACTGCTGCCTGCCTTTGGAGCTCTTCCGTCTCTGGGAGCGCTTCCTTTGTCCTGTTTAGCTCTGCCTCAGCAGCAGTTCTGTCATTCTGTACATTTGCAAGCTCCAAATGTGCCTTTTCAAGCTGCACTCTGGCTTTCTCTGTCTGCTGTGCCTTGCCTATCAGCGTGTCAAGTTCCCCGACCCGGGTCTCAAGTGTACCGATCTGCTTCTCATATGAATCCGTTCTTGCCTTCTCCGTTACAATAATCTTTCCGATGAGTGTGATCACCTCATCAATTGGCATCTGGCCGTCCTTCGCTTTTTGGACACTGAGCCCAAAAGGGTCATCCTCTCCGCAGACTATCCCGGATATATACTGCTCTATACTCTTCTTCATATCGTCGCGTTCACTCTGAAGCCTTCTCGTCTCATCCTGAAGACGCTTCTGCAGAACAAAATACCTTGATGTGTGAAAAAGCTTGCTGAATATCTTCTGTCTGTCCCCGGACTCCGCCACCAACAGTTCCTTGAACTCACCCTGAGCAAGCATGGATATCTGCGAAAACTGCTCTCTGTCCACACCCAACAATTCCTGAAGATATGAATTTACCTTCGTTCTGTTGGAGATGACCGAGTCATCCGGCAGATACAGTTCTGCAGCCGCATCCTGCATGGTAGTTCCTTCACCTTTTTTCTTACGTCTCTCATAGGAAGGATTTCTTTTAACTCTGTAAGTCTTCCCCATATGATCAAATGTCAGTTCAACGTAGGTATCTGTGTCCACATCGGCATACGTTGATCTCATCATCCTCGCATCACGGCTCGCTCCGCTCGGCTCATCATACAGCGCATAACAGATGGCATCGAATATCGTGGTCTTTCCCGCACCTGTATCCCCAGTCACAAGATACAAGCCTTCAGCCCCAAGCTGGGCCATGTCAAGCATCTGGACTCCCGCATATGGTCCAAATGCCGACATCGTAAGATTTATGGGTCTCATCACCAGGCCTCCTTTCACAATGTATCGCCCCTCTCGCCTCCGCGAGCGGGGCAGGTCGTCGGAGCGCATTTGAGTTATTCGCTTCGCTCATAAGCGCTCCTCCTTCCATATAGAGTCTATAATATCCTGAACAAAACTCCTCTGTTCATCGCTCATTTCCTGGTTGTTCTGCTTCTCATACAACTCTCCAAACAGATCTATAGGCTTTTTTCCTTCAAGCACAGCGCCATCGTCTATCGTCTGTGTCACACGGGTTCTGGTGTTGTCGTATCCAAGCTTCATCACATTTGGATAGACCGTTCTGAGTTTTCCCAAAGCATCCGGCACGTCATCCTCGTCCGTGAGAACCACATACAGATAATCATCCACAGCCGTCCCCTCATAGTTTCGCCTGTCCATCAGCTCGTCAAATGTTCCCTTTACCTCGCGCAGCTCATGCATCGGAACAAGCGGAACAGTCCTTATCTCTATTTTCTTGTTCTCAGGGATGTCAACAACTGTCACCGATTTGGTGTGGTTAGCCTCCGAAAGTGAATACTTAAGCGGTGTTCCACAGTATCTGACAGTCTCCCTGCCCACCTTCTGCGGCCCATGTATATGCCCCAGCGCCACATAGTCAAATGAGTCGAATACCGACACATCCACATTGTCCAGACCGCCCACATTCTCCTCCGACTCCGAGCGCACAGCCCCGGTCACGAACTGGTGGGCCACAAGGATATTTGTAACCTTCTCATCAACATCCATGTGCTCCACCGCCACACGGCAGGCATCCGTGTAATCTTTTATATCATCCGCCTCATCAGGGAATACCGCTCTGACCATTGCCGGCTTCACAAATGGCAGCATGTATATGTTCGCCAGCTGTCCTTTTCCATCCTCCAGCTTATATGGTCTGACCAGCCCATCTCCCATCATGGCTATATGTGCCGAATCATATACCGGCGATATATGGATTCCACTGAGATCAATCAGACTTGATGCAAATGCCAGCTTGGCCGCCGAATCATGGTTGCCGCTGATGATATATACTTGCAGCTTTCTCTTTGCAAGCGAGGTCAGGAAGCTGTCCAGCAGTTTCACCGCCTCCTCGCTCGGCACAGACTTATCATATACATCCCCGGCTATGATGACTCCATCCGGCTGCTCATCATCGATGATGCCCAATATTTCTTTTAATATATACTCCTGATCCTCCAACATAGAAAATTCATTTACACGCTTTCCTATGTGAAGATCAGATAAATGGATCAAACGCATATGTACTTCCCCTTTAAACAAAACATTCGTTGAAATAATTATAACATCACCGACAATATATCCCAATTATGTTTATCTTAATTTCGTTGATTTCGGTTTCTCCGCTACATGAAATACCATATTCGTCATATACTATGTAATATAGCACTAGTTTTCATCGGAGAACTCTCTATGGCAACTACTAACAAACTCAATTTTTTTCGTTTTTTCTTCATATCGATCCTCGGAGTGCTGCTGCATTTCACCTACGAGTGGTCAAATGACAATCCCGCTGTCGGACTATTCTCGGCAGTGAACGAGTCAACCTGGGAACACCTGAAACTTATATTCTTTCCAATGCTCCTGCTGACAATGATTGAATTTCTCTGGGCTCATATAAAAGATAAGCCCCTGCCGGAACATTATCTTCCAGCAAGGACTGTCGGTATCCTGTCAGGTATGGCATTCATTGTGGTCGGTTTCTACACTCTAAACGGTGTACTGGGCAGGAATTATGAATTTCTGAATATCGCACTTTATTTTGCTGGGGTTGTATATGCATTGCGCACCGAAAACAGATTAGAATCCAGGCAAATGTGCATAAACGACTACGTTTCCATGACTATCCTGGCAATTCTCGCGGTTGCATTCTTTGCATTTACCAACTATCCGCCTGAACTTGGGATATTTTCGGATCCTACAGCAGATTAACCACACACATCAAAAGCACCACCTGCATTACAAGTATAAGTGGCACTCCAACCGAGAAATAATTCTTCCTTATCTTGTGCCTAAACACCACCATTCCAAGCAGAGCACCGATACTTCCACCGGCAAATGCCATACCGAGAAGGACCGCTATAGGTATCCTGTATCCGCCCTTGACCGCTCTGTATTTGTCAATTCCGAACATGACAAATGTTACAACACTCACTGCCGCAACGAACCAAAGTGTCCATCTGTATTCCACAAACACATCCCAGAATGCAAAGCTCCATTTGCCCACAGGTCTGAGCTTCCACGTCATGAACACCGCAAGCTCTATCACACACACGCACACTGTGAACACTCTCAGCATCATATTTGTCTTGGATGCAGTCCTGTCACACAACGCAAATGCTATAATCATGCCAGGGGCACCACCGGCAATGGCTATGATCCCCAGCAGAACACTGAGCGCCTTATGACTTGTTCTCCTGCGTCTCGCAGCCGTCACTCCATCAAGGACAGCTCCTAGTATATTTATACATATCAGATATATGATCAACTTATCCATTATATATACCCACCTTGTCTACTGACATTGTATACATAGTTCCACTCTCCTATATACTTCTACTGATCTGCGATGAGCACCTGCGGCTGAACCTTTCTGATGTTCCCCGCTCTGATAAATGCTACCACAGAGAATAACACGCTCATAAATACCAATGGTATAACCAGTGATATCACGCTTGTACTTAAATTAAAACTGTATATTCCAAATGATTCAAATCCTGCCTTGAAGAATGGCTTGCTGACGATAAGTGCCAGAACTATACCAAGCAGCGAACCCACAACTGCCGTCACGATAAAGCGGACCGCAAGCTGGCATCTGAGTCTGAAGGATGTAAATCCAAGTGCCTTGTATATTCCGATATCCTTCTGCTCACGCATGAGAACCTTGCCACACACGATTATGACCGTGACTATCACGAATACAGCCCCCAACATATATGTGAGCAATGTGAGTCCCTGTATTGCAATGTTGACTGTACCCGCCACTTCTTCAAAATCATCCTTTGCTGAATGTATTGAATACGTGATGCCCTGATTATCGCCATATCTCTTATCTATCTCCTGGATTATCGCATCACATTCATCAGTATTGTCAAGATCATAACATATTCCTTTGCCGCTCCATTTCTCCTCATCTGAACTGCTTTTGGCAGCTCCACTGACACCAGACTCACTTACGGTCTCTTCGCTGGCAAACTTACTATATGCAGCCTTACTAATTGCAAAGTTCTTGCCCATATCATTTGCCGAATCGTATATGCCGGAGATCACCATCTTCCTTGCCACTCCGCCGCGCTTGACTGTGACTGTGTCACCTACGTTCATGTGAAATCCATCAGCCACATACTGGGTTATCAGCACTTCATTGTCATATGTGCAGGTTCTTCCCATTCTTATCGTGTTGATCATATCAGGGTCCTCCACTATATAACAATACATCTGCACATCATCAAACAGAAGGTACTCGCTGGACATTTGATATTTTCTATACGCTGTGTGTTCTGATATAACATTCTCTATATCCTTCTGCGTATCCTCATCGACAAACGAAGCAGTCAGGTCATACTTCGTGACTGAAAACATATCCACCAGCATATTCTGTGAATTAAACCAGCGCATCATATCGTTCATAAGTATCATGAACATGGCAAGTATAGCAGTCACTATGATGGCTGCGGCATACTGTTTCTTCTCAGATATAAACTGTCTGTATGCAAGACTCACACCAAGTTTCTTGCCTGAGACCGGAAGCTTCAGAACGCTTGAGAAATGCACACTGTCCCGTCCACCTCTTATTGCCTTTATAGGTGTGGCCTCGGATATTCTCCTTGTCTTCAACATGATAAATGCTGATACCAGAAGCAGTATCGCCAATATGACACACAGCACAAGTCCTACATTAATATCAGACGGAACTTCAAGTCCTGAAGAAGATCTTGTGGAACTATTTATAATTTTTAGTATCGGAATGGCCAGTGGTATTCCAGCAAACAGTCCAGCCGCCACAGTGCACATATACCCGGCAAGCAATGACAGCTTCACCGATGCATTTGTCATTCCGACCGCTTTGAGTATTCCTATGTTAACAAAATCCATCTCTATGCTGCTGCCGATGTTGTGTCCTAGAACTATCATAGCCGCCACCAGAAGCAGCACAACAAATATAAGCAGCACCGCAGAGAATACCTTTGTCATAAGAAGCATGTAACTTCCCGCCTGCTCCTTTGATAAAGTTATCCAGCAATATGACTCGAAATCACTCACATTATTCAGTTCTCTCTCAAACTCCATCTCCGTAAGGTCCAGGCCCGGCTTTTTATCTATTATGATAAGCTTTGACAATTCAAAGGATCTCTTGTCATCTTCCAGTCCGCTTCTATTATCTTCCGCAGCCTTTGCCTTGAGATCCGCAAAATCCTCATCTGAGATCAATATCGTCTTTATTCCCATGACCGAAGATCCCATATATGGATCCTCGAAAAATGACGCAACTTTGAAGGTATAAGAACCGTTATCATTGCCCAGCTCGACTGTATCACCAATCTTGCAGTCATACATACCTATGAAACTGAACGGCACACTTACCTCACCTTTTTCAAGCCGGCGATCTGTCATTTTGTTATCCACATCATACTGATCATATGTGAGCACGCTGTCTGTATCATTCAAAACGAAGCTGCTGTTTCCGCCTTTTCCATTGCAGTCCTTAAGCAGCAGATATACAACATCTGCTGCTTTCACTTCCTGCACCGCATCACATTTGCCAATATTCTTTATTATCTTGTCTGCACTTGTTCCATAGGCATCCAGCCTGTTCTCCCCATAAAGTGCGGCAAGCATACCTCCATAACCAACCTCTTCCATAGCTTCCGAATCATGCCTTATTGAATTCGTGTAGTAAGAAAGCACTGAACAGAATGCCAGAGAAATGATAAGCATGAGCACAAGCACACTTATATGCACGCCCTTGTTTCTTCTCATATTTCCTCGAAGCACCATCATGATATATCTCATCCCGGCACCTCCTACCACTGCATGGAACCAAGCCATGCATCTATCTGGCTCTCACGTCTCTTGCGGTCTTCTTCAATATACTGTGACAGCTTCAGCTCACCTATGATCCTTCCGTCCTCTATGTAGATGATCCTGTTCGCCCTGATAGCAGCCCTCACATCGTGGGTCACCATGAGTATGCTCTGTCCCTCCACGTTGAGCTCGGTGAGAAGGTCCAGCACATCCTGGGTATTTCTGCGGTTTAATGCGCCTGTCGGCTCATCCGCGAAAAGGATACCCGGACTGTTGATGACCGCTCTGGCAATAGCGCCCCTCTGTGCCTCTCCGCCGGACACCTGTGCAGGAAGTCGGTCAGCAGCACTTTCTATATTCATCTTTTTTATGAGTTCATCAGCCCTGTTTTCAGTCTCTTTTGTTCTCATATCCTTATTCATATAACCCGGCACAAGTATGTTCTCTCTAATGCTGAGGTTACTAACAAGATGTATCTGCTGAAACACAAATCCAAACTTATACACCCTGAGTTCTGCCATGTGCTTCTCATTGTATTCTGTTATATCCTCGCCATCATATATGACCTTTCCCGAAGTCGGTCTGTCCATCCCGGACAGACTATAAAGCAGTGTGGATTTTCCCGAGCCTGACGCTCCCATGATGACTGTAAAATCTCCCTTATAGATATCCAGATCCATGTTGTTGAGCACATGATTCTGCACGCCCTCACTGGAAAAGCTTTTGCAAAGATCTCTTGCCTGAAGTATTATATCTGCCATTTTTCTCTCCTTTTTATAGTTGTAGCACGGGGGCATTCAGACATCCTCTACAGATCTTCACCTCGCCACCGTGCTACAACCATATCACCCTATTTATTAACAAGTCCTTAACAAACCTTTCTTGCTGCAAAATATAACACTGCCTCCAGGCCATCAGCATGATTTACAAGTTCCACATCTCCGCCCATTCTGTCCATGAGATAATGGACAATAAATAGTCCAAGGCCCGCTCCAGGTTCATCACCGGAGTTTTCCCCTCGATAAAACTTCTCATATATGAACGGCATATCCTTATCCGGAATTCCTGTTCCATGATCCTTTATGGACAGCCTGTATACCATATCAGCGCCGCTCACATGGACATTCCTTGGAAGTATTTCGGGCGATATACATTCCGTAACAATACTTATCTCCGTGTCTCTGGCATACTTAGAGGCATTTGACAGTATATTTTCTATCACCTGAACCACTCTTCCCGAATCTGAATGCTCAAGCACTGCCTCGGTTATATCTCCATTCACCACGATATTCATACCAAGTCCTATATCTGACAGTATCTGTTCCATCAGAGGTTTTATCTCAACCTCATCACTCTTCACCACCAGTCTGTCCAGATCATGCAAGGAATGAATAAACATGTCATTCGTTATGGACGTAACCTCATCACATTTCTTCATGATGACCGACGCATACCTCTCCCTGCGCTCCTGTGTGGCATCCATATTCATGACCAATGCCTCCGCATATCCTCTTATGGATGCGATCGGAGTCTTTATATCATGTGACAGCGTGGCTATAACTGTCTTGTTGTTCTCTATCGCTTCCTGCTCTCTACGCCTTGCATGCACTATCTCCGTTCTCATATGGTCAAATGCCCACGTGAAGCTTCCGAACATATTTACCCGTCTGTACTTAAGTTCAGTATCCATATCCCCTGCTGCCAGATGTGATGCATAATCCTCCAGCTCGTCAAATGGCCTGAGAACACACACATATATGTACAGGAATAATACAATCACAACACACAAGACAACGATATACATGATCACTATATTCCTAAGTCCTGACTTGCCAGTATCTATCTTTTGTTCCCTGAGTTCATTCATTACAGCGTCAAGCTTTTCGTCAGCATCTGTGGATCCCGAATCATACAGTTGTTTCACTTCATTCAGTTCCACTATATACTGCCCATATTCATCATCTTTTATCCGCCGTGTCTCGTCCTGCTTCTCCCTGTAGAACAGCCAACCAAAAACTATGGTTATAGCGCACATGAACACGATCAGCATTTTTATTATATTGCTTCTTACTGAATGTCGCTTCATATAAACTCCCTATAGCTGCCAAGTGGACATCCACCTTACAAGCTCATATTATTCTCACTGTCTTTGTCTATTCACTATCTCCCAGCACATATCCCGTTCCCCATACCGTACGGATAAGCTGCGGATGTGAAGGATCTGTCTCAAGCTTTTCCCTGAGCCACCTTACATGCACCGCAACCGTGGATGGCTCCACATCGCTGTACAACCCCCACACGGCACTCATGATCTGTTCCTTGGTCAATACCCTGCCTCTGTTCTCCGCCATGTATACAAGCAGGTCAAATTCCTTCGGCTTCATATCCACATTACTTTTGTTTCTGCTCACAGTCCGTGCGTGCCTGTTGATCTCTATCTCGTTCCCGTCTGTGTTCAGGGTCAACATCTCAGACTTATTGTCATCAACACCATAAGTTCTCCTGAGTATCGAACGGATACGAGACATAAGCTCTTTCAGTGAATACGGCTTTGCGATATAGTCATCTCCACCCATATCAAGGCCATTCACCTTGTCATCCTCACTCGTCCTTGCACTTGCAAATATGATTGGCACCTGCGAAGTATGCCTGAGTTCTTTACAGAACGAGAAACCTGTACCATCGGGAAGATTGATATCCAGAAGTATAAGATCACATTTGTTATCTGTCAGCACTTCATATGCATCGTCTATGCTGGCTGCGTACAGAAAAGCATAGCCGTTGTCCTCCAGCATATCCTGTATCAGCATAGACAGATCAGCGTCATCATCCACTATAAGTATTGTTCTCTTGTCTGTATGCTTTTCTGTCATCCTATACCCTCCAATATCTTCACTATAGACAATTCATATTATATGACTCTAAACTGCCCACATATCGTCTGTAATATCATCCACAAGCAGTGCATACAGCCAACTATTTTTCTTTATTCACCAGCATGTCATATGTAACACCATATTTCTCCGCTATGTCACTGGCATATGATTTACCAGCAGGTGGCGCTATCTCTATCTTGTATGATCTTTGTGAGCCCTCGTTGTGTACGATCAGCGAATATACCTTGCCCTCTGTACGCCCTTCATTCATCTCATCCACATCAAAGCCCAGCTTATGCATATGGGTGTTGTATATCGTTCTCGTTCCCTTTGTCAGAATCGCTCTCACGGAATCCCTGGCTATATAATAGCCCTCCTCAAATGACGTAGTTGAAAACGTCTCATTGAGAAGTATGAGACTGCGATCATTCGCACCGTCAAATATCTCCCTGAATCTCTTGCACTCCTCACCAAGTCTTCCAAGATCCAGGGTCTTGTCTTCGTCAGCAGGGAAATGTGTAAATACGCAGTCCACTGGAGCAAATTCAAATTCATCACCTGGGATATATATACCACCCTGAGCCAGTACAAAAAGCTGACCTATCGTCTGGGTTATGGTCGTCTTTCCACCCCTATTTGCTCCTGTCAGAATATACACTCTGTGCTCGCTGTCAAAGTCCAGATCATTGGTCACTATGTGCTCCGACTCCTCCGTGTCAAATGCCGCAAGCTTGATATTGTATATGCCACGAGCCTTCATATAATATCTGCTCTTTGAATCGTCCTCCTCGGAAATATCTGCGTTCGGCTGATATGCAGAGTTCACAACCTTTGCCTTGGAAAATGCTGCGCCGCGTTTCTGCAGTTTTTCTATGTACTCAGCCCATCTTATATAGTAAGTGAGCTCAGGTATGAGATCCGTCATATCAGTTATAGTAATCGACACATACTTATTTAACGTCTCCCTCATCCTCTTGACAATTCTTGTTATGAGCTTGGTGACTACCCTGTCTGTATACCGCGTAATATCTTTGGATTTGTCAGAATCAGGAATACCAACCATTCCTGCCGCCAAGTTATTTGCACCTCCAGTTACCACTCTTCCCTGAAGTTCCTGCTGAAATTTGGATAATGCTTCATTTACCGCATCTAACGGCTGAAATCTGAAGTCACTCTTAGCGTCGAGGTTGTCACTTATCTTATCTCTGGACATCAAATGACCGTAGAAATTGCTCAGCACACCGCCCCTCGTAAATTGCTTACTATTTACAGATATCAAGCCAACGCCATCAGCCTCATATCTGCTGTTCAGATTAACTCCTATAGTTATACTTCGAACCTCACCACTCACCTTTTTCAGCTCTGATATGTCCTTCTTCAGCTCACTGAAACCGTTGTCCTCATATATATTCTGAACATACTCCTTAAGACCTGTAAATCCCTCGGAATGCAAGTTTTTATCCTTCAGGCAGGAATATAACGAATCTACGCATTCTATGTAATCGCCTATCTCATCAAGTCTGTGCATAAGATCCCATATACCTGAATTCTCATCATAATCGCGTTTAAAGCTGCCGTAATCCTTGAGAAAGCTTATCTTCCCAAGAATCTCCATCATGTCGTCTCTGAGTTTTTTATTTCCAATTATGTCGTCAAACACACCACCTCTGTACTTTGTAACAGATGGATCTGCATATATCCGTGACATAACTCCCATTATATAATTCTGTTCAGACTCATTTGCCGACAGTTGTCTGCATATCATATCAAGCCCAAGGTCATGCATGACCACAGGGCTCAGTACCCTAAATGAATACTCACCATCCGGTACCAGAAGACTGTATTTTCCTGTTGTATTTTTCCCCATATCTACACCTTTCAAGTAATGCCTAAAGCCTGTCAATCCAGCTCATACCATATATCTTCCGCCAAGCTCAATTCTAATTTCTGCCTATCACCTTCATATACGCTGAAACCATCTCCACGACACCGTCCACGCCGAGCTTCGCCTCATCAAGGCACAGGTCATAATGTCCTGAATATCCCCAGTTCTCTCCTGAGTAATAGTCATGATAGCTTCTTCGCTTGGCATCAGTCTCCTCCACAATACTCTTTGCCTTTGATTCTGATATGCCATGCTTGTCCATTATTCTCTTTATTCTGCTGTCTTTATCTCCGCACAGGAATATTCTCACTGCATCGTTCCTGTTCTTGAATGCAAAGTCCGAGGCTCTTCCCACTACAACGCCATCCTGTCCGTCAAGCAATCTCTCAAGTACCTCCTCCGGGGTCTTTCTTCTCTTCACGACAAAGTCATCTGACACCGACTGCATCATAGAATCTATAGCCTTCTCTCCAAAGAAAAACGGATATTTGTCATACACACCCTTCTCCTTTGCCAGCCTTATTATCTCTTTCTTTGTGTAACAGGCTATACCATATTTTGAGGCAAGTCTTGCCGCCACCTCATCGCCGTCACATCCACACTCTCTGCCTATTGTAATTATCATTCTGTGCACCTCCACTCGTCATTCTTATATAATAGAAATGTCTCATCTCTATAACTCATCAAACAATACACCCCCATTATATTACAATATAGCTGCAGCTGCATCCTATAACTTGCAATATCTACCTCTTTAGAATCCCCGTTCCATACATACGAAATGCTTATCAAAAAGATCACACTCTCCAACCGTTTCAAAACCAATCTTGGCGTATGTCGAAAGCGCCACCACATGTCCTTCTCTGACAAGTATATGAACGCCCTTCATGCCTCTGCTTTTCAGGACATCACAGGCATAGTTCATCATAATCTTCGCAATTCCCTGTCCCTGCATATCCTTCCTGACGCACAGCCTTGAAAGTTCTCCCGATGGAGCCAGATCTGCTCTCCAGCACGTAAGTGCCTCAACAGCATCGTCGTGATCTATGGATATTGTGGCTACAATCTCTTCTTTGTCATTCTTCATAACAAACAGATCCTCGTTCTTCAGGTCAAATGCTATGGTATTCTCATCAGGATAATTCTCGCTCCACTCACACGGTCCGCCTATCATGGCGTGATAGAGCGAGAGCAGTTCTTCTTTGTCTTTTGGTGTTGCATTTATTATCTTCATATGTCATCTATGTCCTTTCCACAATATAACTGTTGACTTTTCCTGTAGCTTGTTTTATTTTTATTTTATTAAGAAATGGGTTTTCTACTGGGTAGGGTTTATACCTGACAAGGCTTGCTCGTTTCTTTTTTTATTTCTAAAACATCGTACAGATACATTTTCCCAGAAGCGGCATGTCTGATCAATAATCTTGCACTAAACACATTGTACCGCTCAACCTCACCACTTTCATCGTAAACCGGTAACGCAAATCTGGTATCATATCTATACCATCCATTTTTAGCATTACGGCTATGTTTCTCTTTTTTATTTTCTTCCGCCGTTTTGGATGTTGCTATTTCAATGATCTCTGGAATTGCCTGAGCCGCATTTGCCTTTGCTTTTGCCACTGCCCCTTTTATATGTTTTGTGTAATTAGATCCTGCATATTCGTCTGGCAAATCCGTACCGATATAAACTATATCTCCAGTCTCTGCTATAGAATAGAACTCTCCCACATACTGGCGCAGATATTCCTCAACATCGGGCCATGTTATAGAACGTTTTCCCTTAAAAATAATATCATTGATAACCACAATATTATTCCCATCCACATCCTGTATAACGGCAACTTTTCTCTGTGGTGTCCTGGTCTCTTTCGTCTCTGTCTTGTCAATAAGCTCCATATATCTGAGCATATGCTTTCTCACATAATTATCCGATCTGCGATAACACTCCACCAGATATTTCTCCTCGGCACTGTAATCTGTGCCACTGCTCTCAGCCCCGTCTTCTCCAAGCAGCTCTGCCAATGACATGCCAAGTGCCTTACAGATAACAACCAGCTTATCAGCCTGTGGATTGATCTTCTTCTTTTTCCAGTCATTTATAGTGCTGGTGGAAATCCCCGTTCGCCTCGAAAGCTCTGACTGGCTCATACTCAGATCATCAAGCCTTGCAAATATCTTCTCATATACCTTCAAAATATGTCCCCCTGTTTCTTCCGACTTTTCGGACATTGTATCATATATCAACCTTTACTGCAATATCTAAGGTTTGCTTTTCACTACCACTGTGCTATACTGTTCTCAGCAAATGAGTGATTGTACAAAGGCGCACAAGCTCCCAATGGGGCAGTGCGCCTTTTTTATGTCTTTTAGAAATTACAAATACGTATGCATCAAATGAAAGGGATTACAGATATGAAGCTTGAAAATTATGAAGTACATCTGCCTAGCTACTTGATAGCTGTGGCTGTCGCTGATACCAGACTTACTATAATCGGAAAATGGATGAATTCGAGAAGGTATACGAGCTCAACAAAGCCATACATCTCCCAGTATGCCTGAATGACATAGAGATCACAGAAGGAGAGTGGGAAGAAACTAAGAGATAGCTTCCAGAAAAAGCATTGCCTCAATCGCCGGTGTCTTTGATGCATATTCGACATCCTCTATACCATTGGTAAGCAACAGCCGTTCCCAAAGCTTAGGATAATTTGAGAAATCAAATGTATTGTCATCCAGTATCACGTATTCATCTATCTCGGGATGCTCCGCCAGATAGCTCTGGATACCCTCACCTCTGCCAACCCAGACATCGGTTGTCTTTCCAGACAGGCTTAGTCCAAATTGGGCCAGCATAGATACAAGATATGAGAAGTCATCCCCGTCTTCTCTCATAAGCTTCCAATCAGAAGTCAGAACGATTGCTGCATCGCCAAACTGTTTTAACGCCTTTTTCAGCAGCCTCACTCTGGACTCATCGATCCCTGTTCTCCCACTGGGCGCCCCCACAACTGTCGTCCGGGTATTCAATACACCATCTATGTCCAGAAACAATGCAAAACTCATATGGCTTCTCCTTTCTTGTGAATGCCAGCACATATATAATGCGCTGGCATTTACCATTTATAAATCTCTCTTATCAAGATCAACTTATATCATATACACTTCTAAGCCTCAGCTTATCCACACTTCCACTTATAACCTTTACAGTCTTTGAATCTGCATTCAGGTCAAAATAATTATCCGACAGGATCAGATCCTCATTCTGGTTCAGGATCTCCACACTCTTCGCATAAGCATCCGCACTGACTGTGATATAGTCGCCATCCACTGTCGCCTGCAAATGAGGCTCCTCGTAGCAGAAATACTTCGGATATGAGAATATGACAGTCCCCTCTGATATTACCTGTCCTTTCATACTTGCCTGATAGCTCACATACTGGTGGTAAATGTCGATATCTGGAAGGTCGACCTTATCAAGCCATTCGCTCGTAAGCGCTGGCACAGTAATCTCTTCCTCGTGGGATTCAAGAACACGAGCTGACGCGTCCCTCAACTGCCAGGACACAAGTATTTTCTCTGTGTTCATGGTTTCATTTGCCACGCAGAGGCGTATGGACTTCGGGAATTCAAATGGAAGTCTCACCAGCTCCTGTCCACTTCCAAGCATGCCCTCCTCTTCACAGGAGATCATGATCGGAGCAAAGAAACGTCTTGCATAGTAGTGCAGCGCCTTTAAGCGCTGGCAGTAATCCACACTGGACCAGGATGTAACCGGCCAGCAGTCGTTGAACTGCCAGTACACTGCTCCCATGCACCTGTCATCATTTCTGTTTCTTCGAAAATGCTCGACGCCATACCTGATAGCATCCGCCTGCAGAAGCTGCGATGCGTAGATAACCGTCTCGAAATCAGATGGATATCTATATGTCTGCTGCATATAATTCATTATCTTTCCATTTGCCGAGCCATTTCTCTGATGCCGCTCCATAATGTATGAAAAGATATTCATATCACGCTCATCATCCGTAAATGTCTCAACAGTCTTCTTTGAAGGAAATGACTGGAAACCGAATTCGGAAAGATATCTGAAGTAAAACTTTCTGTACTCAGAAAATGGCTTATCACCATGCCACACAGCCCAATAATGCACATCACCACGGTTCTCGTCTCTCGGATCATCAAATGAACCACCTGAGGACGGGCTCGCTGGCCAATAAAATACCTGTGGAGCATACTGCTTCATGATCTTAGGGATAATTCGCTCGTACATAATAATATAGTCCCGCACCTCGCTGTCCTTGCTCACCCATTTTCTCTCCTTAACAAACTGCTCCATCTCATTATTGCCACACATAAGTCCGAGTGACGCATGATGACGGATCCTCTTTAAGTTGTCAATAAATTCCGCGGTGATATTTGCCTCGAATTCTGGCGTGAGATCGTAGACAGCACACGCAAACATGAAATCCTGCCACACCACAAGTCCCATCTCATCACACATATCATAGAACCAGTCGTCAGGATAATATCCACCGCCCCACACTCTTATAGAATTGAAGTTCGCAAATACCGCCTTCTCAAGCAGAGTCCTTGTAGTCTCAGGTGTCACACGACCAAGTAGATGGTCCTCCGGAATGTAATCGGCACCCATGGCAAATATATTTACACCGTTTACGCAGGTGGCAAACCTCTCTCCCCATTTGTCCTTTGTACGGTCCATGGTTATTGTCCGCAGGCCGATCTTTCTCGTCCAGTTGTCAACCACCGTACCATCATCTTTCACAAGGTCAACGGAAACAGTGTAAAGGTTCTGCTCACCATACCCACGCGGCCACCAGAGCTGTGGGTTGTCTATATGTATTGTCTTGCTGTAAGAACCCTCACTCGTGATTTCTATTTCATTTTTTGATTCCATAGAGTCTATCGCAGCCACATTGGATTCACTTGTAAATGTATATATATTCTTCGTGATATCTTCATTTAATATTCTATTTATAATTTCGTTTCCAGCCGGATCAATTACTCGCACCCTCACACCCAGCTGTCCCGTCTCTGATCCAGAACCGATATGCTTCCGGGCAAATTCTATCTCCGGCTTTATATCAAGTTCCACTGAGTCCTGCCCATGATACTGCAGGATTTCTACAGAATCTATCCGTGCGGTATCGATGCCAAGCAAGCTAACCGGCCGCCATATTCCTGCATCAGGAAGATGTGCGCCCCAGTCCCAGCCAAACATGCAGTGAGCTTTTCTGATATGTACAAATCCGTTCATGGCATCCTCGGTTCCCCGTGTTGGAGCCTTCGCAAATGCATCTGCGATGAACTTTGTCGGCGAATAAAAATATACACTTAATATATTATCCGTCTGCTTCAGGGTATCCTTTACCGAATACTCCCATGTCCTGTGCATATTGTCGGCGTGTCCAAGCTTCACACCATTGAGCGTGATATCCGCAATGGTGTCCAGCCCTTCAAACCGAAGGATAACCTCATCCGATCCCAGCAGCTCATCATCACACGAAAAGCTGGTGCGGTACTCATAATCGTAATCCATCAGCTTCAGTGCTTCTATCTCATTGTCCTTCCAGAACGGATCTTCCATCTTGCCCGCCTGCAGCAGATCCCCATACACCGATCCCGGCACTGTCGCCGTGATCCAATCGTCATCACCTACGCGATGCATTTCCCAACTGTTGTTTACATCAATTTTTTTCATTTTTTCTCCACGGGGACGTTCCTACTACAGCATCTTCTCTGTCCACTCTTTTTCTTTAAATCCAGTCAGCACGAAACCTTCAGCAACGACAAGCGGTCTCTTCACCAACATGCCATTTGTCGCAAGAAGCTGCAACTGCTCATCCTCGCTCATGTCCGGAAGCTTGTCCTTCAGTTTCATCTCCTTATACAGCATGCCGCTCGTATTGAAGAATCTCTTGAGCGGAAGTCCACTCTTCTCATACCATTTCTTAAGCTCCTCATATGTAGGATTATCATCCACAATGTGACGCTCCGTGTATTCTATCCTATTCTCGTCAAGCCATTTCTTTGCCTTCTGGCAGGTTGAACACTTTGGGTAACATATAAATTCCATCGTCTTTTCTCCTTTTCTATTTGGCTTATTGCTACAAGCCTCAATTTCATCATATCAAGTTGCTTAATGATTTTCTCTCCAATATTTCTGACAAATGTCGCACATCCCCATATCATTTACTCTGAGTGGCGAAAAATACTTCTTTATGTTTCTTGAAAATACAGTGTTATATTCTCCATTGCCATCTCTTGAAGTAATCTTGTCTGGCATATCCGGGTTATAGCCCATGGAGCCACAGCAAATACAAGTGTTCATCCATTTTGCCATCTTGGGGTATTGTTTCAGGTAGTTTAGGACTTCGGTTTTTCTGTCCATGGAGTCTCCTTATCTTCTTTATCCTTTTTAGGCAATGCTGGATGCTGCATTGGCTATATTACAGCCTCATTTTCTTTATGCTCATTTACAGAAAGATTTTCCATCAAATCTTCACCAATTTTATAGACGGATAACTTATCGATTGCCATTTGAACCTGAAACTCATTTAGTTCGATCTCAACATCGTGAATGTTTCCGCTTTGGGGCAATCTGACATGAATAACTGCAAAATGCTGATACTCCTCAGTATTATAAATTCCATCCTCATACTTCTTAAGACGTACTATTTTTCTTGATATTCCTTCCACCAGCCGATAATCTATTGCATATATTTTTTTCTCCGTGAATCCATGTAAATGTGTAGTTCCAAATGCTAATGCATTTGTTTTATAGAAAAGCATCTGACTTTTTAAATATGACGCTTCAAGTCCCTCATAATCAATATCGCCCTTCAACCACTTCCGTACCGGCATTCCTATATACAGTGAAAACTCTAGCCAAAACAGGAATCCGAACAGGCAAAATCCTATGATAGCCATATAATAACGCCCTAAAGGAATAAGACACAAGTTACAAAACATTAGGAACAATGGTAATATCATTTTGACAAGATATTCCCGTCTTTGAAATCTTTTTAATAAATCCAGTTTCATGCTTTGATATTTAGGTTTCTCAAATGTGTGCTCATTGAGATAGGCTACATATTTCTCATGCCACTCAGGGCTTTCAAAATAACTGCCATTCATATATTGTGCTTTCATCTCACGAGCTTTCGTATCTGCTTTACTTTCCTTGCAATACGCATAGAGCAAATATGCAATGAGCATCGGACAAACAATGCATGCCGCACATTTTCCAGCCATATCTCCTATGACAAAAAACAGAAATAGTCCCATAAGAACTGTAAAAACAATATACACAACCAATGATTTCTTTGTCATAGCGAATGGAAATTTGTCATTTTTTCTCATATAATTCTATTTTCTCCAACTACGAACTCATTTCACAACAATAGGTACAACTATTCGCGTACACATTATCCGTCAGAACCACCTAAATACCGCATAAACTCAAGGTTTCTTGCTTAGCAAGCAGACGGTCTTCACATGAAAAGACAGCACTCTATGAATTACCGATTTGTGTCTGGAAGTTACTCATCCGAACCCATCCACATCATCACTGGTTTCATGCTACTTCTTCGCATTCTCTTCCAATTCCAACATGTACTTATCAAAATCAGACATGAACAGCCTATCCTGAATAACACGATATTTTTCAAATTCAGTTTCAGCTTTTGCCTTGGCAATCTCAGCAGTGATTTTGCCTGCATCCTGAAGAACATCTCTGTCGTCGGCCATCAAGAATAAATCCAAACGCTTTGCCCAATCCTCCATCGTCATTGGAATATGACGTTCCGCCCGATCCTCTGCCAAATCCAGATAAGCAGATACAATACGCTCTAATGAACGCATTTCCTTCTCTGAAAGATAATTCTTCGCAACACTCACATCACTTTTTACAATCTTGCCTTCCGGCGCTGCTGCCCAAGTAGTTAATCCCATGTGTGGCTTATCTGCATCAGCCCGCTCATAAATCAACTCTGCTGCTGTATGTCCGTGAACTGCATAATGCATCTTGTTTTGAACCTTTGCAAAGAACTGCTTTGTTGTTTTTGCTGTTCGGTCATAATCAAGAGCTGTAGCATAGATGTCCGTTATTTTCTGATAAAATCTCCGCTCAGAGAGACGGATCTCACGAATCTGCTCAAGCAGGCGGTCAAAGTATTCTACTGTAAGCACAGAGCCACCATTTTTCAGACGTTCGTCATCCATGACCCAGCCTTTAATAGTGTAGTCTTTCACGATACCATTGGCCCACTTGCGGAACTGCACCGCTCGCTCATTATTAACCTTGAATCCGACCGCAATAATCATTTGAAGATTATAATGCTTTGTATCACGAGTCACCTGACGGGAACCTTCCGTTTGAACTATCCGGAAATTCCGGATAGTTGAATCTTCCTCAAGCTCTGAGTCGGAATAAATCTTCTTAATATGCTCATTGATTGTACGAACATCCACATCATACAATGTGGCCATCATCTTCTGTGTCAGCCATATATTCTCATCCTCATAGCGCATCTCAATACTGTCCTGCTGACCACCGATAGAGGCAACATAGGTTAAATATTCTGCTGCACTGGAACGGATGGTTATTTCATCCTTTTTCTTTTTCAAATAAGAGGTCTCCTTTTGCAAATACTTATTTATTTCTCCAATATTTCTGACAAATGGCGCACATCCCCATGTCATTTACTCTCAGTGGAGAAAAATACTTCTTTATGTTTCTTGAAAATACAGTATTATATTCCCCATTGCCATCTCTCGAAGTAATCTTGTCTGGCATATCTGGGTTATAACCCATTGAGCCACAGCAAATGCATATATTCATCCATTTCGCCATCTTGGGGTATTGTTTCAGGTAGTTTAGGACTTCGGTTTTTCTGTCCACTTGGTCTCATTAGTAATCTTTCTTCTTATTCTCATCAACTATAATCCAACGTCCGCTTTCCTTCTATTGCTCCATGCCTCGTGGTTGTTGCAATTTTTGCAACAACCACTTTTTCATCTAATTTACCTGTTTCAAATATTTTTTCAAATGTCTACTTATTCCGGACTTATCCACACCAAATATCTCAGACATACCTTTCTGAGATACCCAAATGCTTTCATCCGCTATATATGCATCAACTGATACATCACCTTCATCTGAATGATATAACACAATTTCCATTTGTTTATCAAAATCAGTCATAGAATTCCTTTCTGAATCATATACTTTTGATGTGACATTTTTACATTACCCTGATTCACCATTGCGTACTGCATGGTAGTGTCAATTTGGGAGTGACCAAGTATTTTCTGCAAGTTCAAAGTATCAGGCGCACATTAACACGGTACTAGATGCACCTACCCCCTTGTGACTTCATCTTTAAAGACATCTTAATTATAGTACATGCGGAAACAATTCTAAGATAGTTCATCCATCATAATTATGTCAACAGTGTTGACACTTTTCATTATCCTTATAATGCTAAATAAGACTACATGCCTTTTTATATCCACTATAGGGTGTTGTCAATACATTCAAACGTAAACAAAAGATGTATTATTATATTTTACTTTATCCCACCATGTTAAACCAATTTACCAAACGTCATTCTCGGAGTATCTTTTCCACATAATTTATTAACACAAAAATTTACAATCCGACTTATCGAAAACAATTTTTAAAACGTTCAAGTATGTTTGTATAATAATCTCTTTCACCTATAAAATGCATATATGGAATTGATTGAATCCATACACTCTATGATTAATAATCTACATATTTAATTTACAGCATCAAAATATCCAATGATTCCTATATATCCGTCTTTCTTCATAGGAGACCACAATGTATGCAGTTTCAGACTATACATCTGGCTATCATTTTCCACCTTCGCTTTTATCTGCACAGAGTATTGATATCCAAAAGTGTTAAATTCTGAATCATCTACAATGAGTATTTTTTGTTTCTTGTCCTTCTTATTTCTCTTTAGTGATTATTGATCAATAAATTGGGCTTCCTCCCTCCCAAGTTTTATATTTCTTATGGTTTTCTTCAGCAACTTCATATCAACTGGTTTTGAAATATGAGCATTCATTCCAGCAGCGAGAGAGTGCTGCATATCCTCTGAAAATGCATTGGCAGTCATGGCAATAATCGGGATCGTCTTTGCCTGTTCATGTGAACTTCTACGGATTGCCTCCGTTGCCTCATAACCATTCATAACAGGCATTTGTACATCCATCAAGATCATATCATACTCACCGGGCACGGACTGTTCAAATGCCTCCAAAATCCTTTTGCCATTTTCACAAATAGTACACTCTGCACCTTCAAGCTTTAATAATTCCATTAGGATTTCTGCATTCAACTCATTATCCTCTGCACAAAGGATGCGCATTCCATCCAGAATATCACTATCCGTCTCATTCATTTCTATCTGTTCTGTCGAAGAAACTACTCTGCTCTCCACAATTTTTAGATTTAAGATTACTTCAAAACTACTTCCGCGATTTGGTTCGCTTTCAACCTCAATCGTTCCCCCCATCGATTCAACCAGATTTTTAGTGATTGCCATTCCCAAACCAGTTCCCTGTATTTTGTTTGTTACGGAACTTTCTGCACGAGTAAACGCGTCAAAGATAGTTTCTTTAAAATCAGCAGACATTCCCATACCATTGTCACTGACTATAAAATGATATTTTCCATATGTAGAAGAGTTTGTCTCACTTTCTTCTGCTATAAACTGGATTATTCCACCTTCCTGTGTGTACTTTATTGCATTAGACAACAGATTACTGAAAATCTGCATCAGATGAACCTTGTCGCCATTTACCCACTCATGTTTAAGGTTTTCTTTTGTGATTATAAAACTCTGATTTTTTTCGTTTGCCTGTGAATGAAATATTGTATTGAGTTCTTCTATAGAATCCAGAATAGAAAAATCAGAATATTTGAAAACTGTTTTTCCTGCTTCAATCTTGCTCATATCCAAAACATCATTAATAATTCCTAATAGATGCTGAGAAGAAATAGCTATTTTATCTGCATACTCTATAACTTTTTCTTTGTCGCCGGCATTATGTCTGATTAATGATATAATACCAATGATTGCGTTCATAGGTGTGCGAATATCATGCGACATATTGGACAAAAAATCTGTTTTTGCCTTATTTGCATTTTCAGCGGTTTGTAGAGCCTCAATAGCAATGTTCTTAGCCTTTTTCAGATTTTTATTAGCTTCTTCCATTTCGCTTATAGCCATTGCCTGAAGCTCATTGTTTCTTTTTTCAAATTTAACTTTTTGATTTGCAATACTGAATCTGGAAATACTGTAGAATAATCCAGCAAAAAGCAAGAGTATAAATCCTGTCATGAGCATTGTAGTAAGCCCAATCGTTTTCTGGTATTCTTTCAACACATTATCTACTGTCGCTTTTTTTACAATACAAATCAACATCGTATTGTTGCTTTCTATCGGACAATATCCCAAATAATAAGGCTCATCTTTCCCCAAAAGTTCTACTCCCTTTTTTCCCCCCGCAATCTTTTTATTCAGAGAATCAAACTCTTTTTCTGTTATAGCATGATCACTTTTCAAATGTTTCAGTAATGAATAATTTCGAAAAAAAATGTCATCCTTCTGGTTCGTATAAGTAATATTTCCATCATCATCCAACATGAAGAGATATGCACTTCCATCATATCCTCCAAGATTTAACATGGAGTCTAATTTCGAATGATCATACACTGTTCCAATCGCTGTATAAGTTTCCCCATTAATCATATATTCTTGACATGGAATTGCTACCAAATAACCGTCTTTTTTCACTTGTTCAAATTCCAAAGCGACCAATTTCCCAATATTAGATCCATTTCTCAAATCCAGCAAAAGCTTACTAGGCATATCAACTTTCAGTTTTGTTCCATCTGAGGTTATAGCTTTTCCATTTTCCTGTAGAAATAAAAGTGTACTCTCAGATTCTTTTTCCCATGCATTAAAAAAGATTCGGTTATTTTCTGTTTCAAGGGATATTTTCTTCTCTTTACACAGATAGCCCTCAACAAAATGTAACTGTCTATAGTATCCACTCACTTGCATATCATAGGTCTGTTGAATCTGTTCGACAACAGCTTCCATACTGATTTCTCCATTTACCTCAATATATGTATTCATCCTATTCAACAGAAACTTTACAAAAACAAAACTTGAAAGAATGAAAATTATGACAAACAATGGCATTATTATTTTTTTTCTCTTAATTATCTCTTGTTCTATTTGCACTTTATTTTTCAACCTCTATATAGTCTTCTGGTGCTGACGGTTGCTGCCCATTTGACATGGCCGCAATCCATGCACTAGATAATGTTGTATCCCCTATTTGCTCAACAGCACATTTTGGATTAATTTTTTTCAAAATAGATTTTGTCGTATCCGTAAGAAGAATGGAATACTCGTTTTCAAAATTCACTGTACTTTTTTCTTTTGAATCTTTACTATTCATTGCACTACGAAAAGCATTATAAGCCTGCATTTCATCCATTTTTCCTGATAATATTCCGTGAACAGCTTCAAGACTGGCATCGAATGATTTTTGAGCAGAATATCGGATATAAATAGAAGTATCTTTAATTTCTTCTTCCAAGCCTGATACATTCTGCATCATTGATGGAACATCTGTGTTAAGCGAAATCACACCACTTCCATCTGCAATCAGTTTTTGTCCCTGTTCCGAAATCATACAATCCAGCACATCTAATGCTGTATCCAGTTTTTCCTTGTTTTTTTCCAATTCTTTATTGAATGCAATATTTAAGGATGGGAACATATACACAAAAGAACTATCTGAAGTCTGTGAAAAATAAGGAATACGAATTAGTTCCGCATCCATCTGATCTTGTAATTTTTGCATATCTGTAGGCTGTCCATGAAACATTGCTGATTTTCCTTCAACAAACATCTGAGTTCCTGTATTAATATTAACATTAATATCCTCTTTACTAAAATGCGAATCTTTAAGAAACTGACTTGTTTCCGAAAAAATTCTTTTCCATAGTACGTCGTCAAATTTTATTTCACCAGCTGAAGTTTCGGCTTTGTTTCGCCAGTCAATACCATACAAACTTGTAAATTCACCAATCGCTGCCGCCTGAATTATTTCTTGATTTGACCAGTCTTCTGCAAGGTCCATCGAGTAAGGTTTTATACCCTTATCATAAAATTGCTGGCAAACCTGTACGTATTCTTCATAATTTTCCGGAACTTTGATTCCATACTGATCAAACAGTGTCTTGTTGGCAATAATCGTCTGCGGAATTGCACAGATTGGCAACCACTGAATTTCATCATCTGTATCCTTATAATATTCCACTGCATAGGAATAGTACTTAGAAACCACATCATAAGAAGCAAAATCCATTAGATATGGCTGTAAATCCTGCGCATCCGTTCCAGAGAATCGACGTACTGTCATGATGTCCGGCAACTCACCATGCTCTTTAAAATAGCTATATAAATCAGTGTCATTATTTCCAATAATAAATTCAATATCCTGATCTGGAAACTGCTCATGGATATAAGGAGCAATATTTTTCATTAAACGATTTTCCCACAGATACACGGTAAGGTGATCGTTTTTTTTAGATTGTCCATATCCAGCCCAAATACCAGTTACTAAAAGTACACCAGACACCAATGCGGCGAGATAACATTTTGTTTTTTGCATACGTCAAATTCCTTATTCTTTCGATTAAAACACATTTCAATATTTTCGTTTTACAAGCCCTTTAGCTTTGTGTCACAGATTTTCATCTGCTTTGTCTCAATTCTTTTTATTATAGCATTTTATTTTTTCACGTCCATATTTTTCACGTTAACTCCATATAATTACCGGAATCAGACAAAGCCGAAAAAAGAAAGAAGATAAGGAACCGTAATAATTCTATTCAAATTTTCTTCCTGATTCACTTCACTCTGCATG
>OGOX01000453.1_pt1 | contig 31724 bp, 25 predicted proteins | sample 1552761 | NCBI WGS metagenome assembly OGOX01 (sample SAMEA2580212, study PRJEB22360) | human gut metagenome | biome: human gut; feature: human-associated habitat; material: faeces | place: Denmark | collected 2008/2010
CATCTGGTAGAGCGCCACCTTGCCAAGGTGGAGGTAGCGAGTTCGAGCCTCGTAATCCGCTCCATAGGACGCTTAACACCCTTTAAGCGTCCTACTTTTTTAAAAAGCTTAATACGGCACCATAGCCAAGTGGTAAGGCAGAGGTCTGCAAAACCTTTATGCCCCAGTTCAAATCTGGGTGGTGCCTCCAAAAAACTCTTGTTCTTTCGAACAAGAGTTTTTTATCCATTTCGAAAGCAATGGATTTTTTTGAATTTGGCAGGGGAGGTACCATTTTTCTTTTTAAATTGCGCTATGAAATGGCTGGTTGTTGAAAAACCCGTTTCCTGCGATATTTCTGTTATGGTTTTTTTGGTGGATAAAAGCAGTTTTTCAGCTTGGTAGATTTTTGTGTCATTAAGGTATTTTTTGAAACTTTTTCCTATAGTTTTTTTGAATAGGTATGAAAAATACGTATAGCTTAAATGGCATATATTCGCAAGCTCTTGCTCGGTCACTGTCGCAAAATGTTCGGCGATATAAAAAATGGCAGTTTGAATTTCAGGGCCTACTTTTTTTAACGGATAAATGCTACAGTCTTTATGTAAACATCTGAGAACATATACAAAGAGCTCCAAAAGTTGTGAACGGATGACCATTTCAAAACCAAAATGCATTTGTTCCCATTCTTGCATGATATCCTGCACTAAAGAATGTATCCCCATTTCAGTAGTTTTGTCACGCTCAAATATATGGGCATCCCTTAACTCAGAAATAAAGGGTAGGGCATATTGGAATTCATTGGCATAGAAAATATCGGGCATCACCTTAATACATGCATATTGTGACGGACTAATTATATCGATGGCATGGGCGAGTTGCGAATTTACTATAATAAGGGTATCTGCTCTGTACAGATAAGGCCGTCCATTTACGAAAACAATGCCGTTGCCCGAGAAAAAGAATAAAATCTCAATATATTCATGATAATGATATCCAACTTTCGAAGGCTCTTTAAAATCAAATTTGATACAGTGTATTCGGCTATCAAAACCGTTTAATTTAAAATTTTCCTCTAAACTTACTTTCAAAAGCTTTAGCCCCAATCGTAAAAATATGATATTTTTAATTAAAAAGATTATATCATATATTTTTTAAAAATGATATACTTAAACTAAATAAATTTTATGGGGGAAAACAAATATGAAAAGTTGGCTTAAAAATGCGGTATTTTACGAAATATATCCTCAGAGTTTTAACGACACAAATGCAGACGGAATTGGTGATATTAAAGGTATTATAGAAAAGCTTGATTACATAAAGGATATGGGTTTTACAGCGATCTGGATGAATCCATGTTTTGATTCACCTTTTAATGATGCTGGATATGATGTGAGGGATTATTATAAGGTTGATTCAAGATATGGCACAAACGAAGATTTAAGGTGTCTGTTTGATGAGGCACATAAGAGAAATATGCATATTATACTTGATCTTGTTCCCGGCCATACATCTGTTGAGTGCAAGTGGTTTGAGGAATCTAAGAAAGCTGAGAGAAACGAGTATACCGACCGATATATATGGACCGATAGTATATGGGAAGATGTTAAAGGAGTTAGCGGGATAAGTGGAAGTCTAAGAGCAATTTCCGATCGTGATGGCAGTTGCGGAGTGAATTTTTTCTCATCTCAACCGGCACTTAACTATGGCTTTGCTGAGGTTACAAGGAGTTGGCAGTGTGCAGTTGACTCTGAGGCCGCCCTTGCAACACGTGGGGAAATTTTAAATATTATTCGTTTTTGGTGTAATATGGGTTGCGATGGTTTTCGTGTTGATATGGCAGGATCGCTTGTTAAGAATGATGAAGGGCAGAAAGAAACCATTAAGTTGTGGCAGGAGATATTTACAGTAGTAAATAAAGAATTTCCCCAGGCTGCCTTTGTGTCTGAATGGGGAGAGCCGCTTAAGGCATTAAGAGGCGGCTTTGATATGGACTTTTTACTTCATTTTGGCCCTTCTCATTATACCGATATGTTCCATTCAAATAATCCCTATTTCAATAAGGATGGTAAAGGCTCGGCAAAGGAATTCTTCGAGTATTATATGAATACATACAATGAGATTAGGGGTAAGGGCTTAATATGTATACCTTCGGGAAATCACGATATGGTGCGTTTGGCACATTACTGCGATGAAACACAGATAAAGCTTGTCTATGCCTTTTTGATGTCAATGCCGGGTGTGCCATTTATATACTATGGCGATGAAATAGGTATGAGATATTTGCCGGGATTAAAATCGGTGGAAGGTGGTTACGGCAGAACGGGTACGAGAACACCTATGCAGTGGGATAGCTCCGTAAACAGCGGTTTTTCAACAGCGGATTCTGATTCACTTTATATAATGCAGGACCCGGACAGCGAGAGACCTACGGTTCAAAAGCAAATTAAGGATACTGATTCCATATATAATGAATTAAAACGACAGATTGCTGTGCGAAAGAGTGTTGAGGCGTTGCAGGAAACCGCAGGATTTGAACTTGTAAATGACGGATATCCTCTTGTGTATATAAGATATACACAAGAAAGCAAGGTAATCGTTGCAATAAATCCTATGGATAAAGAAATTTCTGTGGAGGTAGGGGACATCGCAATTAAAAATGTTATATACAGTTTTAATGGTAGTGCGAGATTTATAAATGGAGAATTTAGTGTTCCACCAATGTCCGCAAGTTATATGGTGTTGGAATAAGAAATGATAACCTTGATTTTTAAGATGTTATTATATGCGATTTAATAAATTTGCAAGAAAATTCTTGGTTTTCACCCAGTTCTTTTTCGGACACGAATGACATAACTGTGCTACTAAAAGGCACAAACACTGAAATCCCTTGAGAAATCAAGGGATTTTCGCTTTTTATATATCCTCATCGTCTATATATTGCATAATATCTTCAACATTACATTTTAAAATTTTACAAAACATTTCAATTGTATGGGTACTTACGCTTTCGTTTCGTTTTAATCGTGTAATTTGCCCAGGGCTGATATTATAATTTTTGATAAGTGTGTATTGTGTAACACCTTTTTTCTTCATTGTTTGCCATAATTTATCATAGGAAATCATAAAAAAACAAAACCTCCTATTGACATATTAACCGTTTTTGGTATATAATTATATTAACCAATATCGGTTAATATAACGAAAGGAGCGATAGTATGAAAAAACTAATGGCTGTATTGCTAATTACTGCCTTTATGTTTACCATTTCTGCTTGTGGATCAAGTAGTTATTCAACAGATGATTCATACAAAAACAAAACGTGGGATCAAATGAATGGAGCAGAAAAGGAAAAAACACGGGAAGATATTGGCAAAGCTATAGAAAAAAGTAAGGCTGCTGGAGCAGAATGGTAAAATAATGTGTGATTTCCGCTTGTCAAAATGAGCGCGAAAGACAAATGAAAATCCGTTCTCGAAAGAGAGCGGATTTTCGAATGAATATTTACCTCGGCAAATGAACGAAGTGAATTTGACGGTGTGGCAGTAAGACAATATTTTACTGTTATTGTTTTCTTGTTGAAAAAGGCATAATTGTGTTATATAATTGTATGCGTCAAAAATAATAGAATTTCTAAAGTTACTTTAGGAGAGATATGTTTATGAAAGTCTTAAAAATATTCCCGGGAATTATATTGTCTGTGGGTGTAGCTTTACTTGCTTGCTGGCTTGAGAGTCTTCTTCCGATCCACCTTATCGGCTCTGCAGTAATAGCGATGTTCATAGGTATGGCGCTCAATCACTTTTTGAGAAATACCGGTATTTTCGCATCCGGGCTCAAATTTACCTCCAAGAAGATACTGAAATTTGCTATTATCTTGCTTGGTTTGTCACTTAATATTACAACTATTCTGAATGTCGGCAAAATGTCGCTGACCGTCATGGTGTTTACCTTGCTGACTTGTTTTGGCGGAGGATATTTTATCGGCAGAGCGCTGGGACTTAACTGGAAACTGTCAAATCTTATATCGGCAGGCACCGGTATTTGCGGCGGTTCTGCAATCGCGGCTATTGCGCCGACTATTGATGCCGATGATGACGATATTGCCTATGCAATGTCGGCAACTTTCCTTTTCGATATGGCTATGATTATTCTGTTTCCAATTATGGGCAGAGCCATTGGTATGACCGATGAAGCTTTTGGTATTTGGGCAGGAACTGCGGTAAATGATACATCATCCGTTGTTGCCGCCGGATATGCATTCTCGGAGGGCGCAGGTGATTTTGCAACTATGGTTAAGCTTACAAGAACGCTTACTATCATTCCTACGGTTATCATCTTTGCATTTATTCAGCTTCGCTTAAAGAAAAAGGAATTGATTGAGAGCAATCAAAATGGCAGTGAATTAAAGGCGAATTTCAGTATCGCAAAGATATTTCCCTGGTTTATTCTCGGATTTCTCGCCATGTCTATCATCGCAAGTGTATTCCGGATCCCCACGGCCGTTATTTCGGGAACAAAAGCAACAAGCAAGTTTTTGATGGTGTCCGCCCTTGCGGCAATAGGCTTGAACACATCCTTCTCGAGTATGAAAAAAGCCGGAATTCGTCCGATGATACATGGGTTTATTATCTCAGCCTTAGTTGTTATTGTGGCTCTGTTTGTAGAAATCGTAATCGGAATAGTATAAGCGAAGCCGAACTTAAGCCAAAGCCTTAGAAACCCTTTATTCAGCGGTTTCTAAGGCTTTCATTTTTTACCGAAAAACTTCAACCTCACTCGACAAGGCAAAAGAATAAATTATTTTTTGCTTAACCTTTTTTTCAAAAATCTTCTCACAGGCGGCGGCATATATTGATAACTGCTCGCCGTAGGCGGCGGCAAGGTCGTCGGGATTGTCGGTGCGGTCGGTTTTAAAATCTACCACTACGATTTCTCCGTCCTCAATAAAGCATAAATCCACCGCTCCCTGAACGATAATACTTTCGCCGTCAAATTGCCCTTTAAGCGAGGGGTCGACAGCCGATGCGGACATCTCGGTCAAAAAGCGCATTTCCCTCTTTACAAGCGGCGACGCGTTTATCCGCGCAAAAAGCGAGCTGTTGAAAAAGTCTTTTAGCTTTTTGCGGCTTACCGCCCTTGCCTCACGCTCGGAAATATACTGCCACTCGTAAAGCCGTTCGATTTCAGACTCGATATCATCCGCTTTACTAAAGTCGATAAACTCAATAATCTTGTGGGTCGCAGTTCCCCGCTCCGCGGCGGTTATTCCGCCGTCGCTCATAAAGGCGGGGCGGGCGGAAAAGGCGTATTTATCGCTTTCCGCCTTGTTTGCAAGGGCGGAAACCGAGCATTTTGCCTCAACCTCAAAAAGCTTTTCGTAAGGGTAGGTATAGCTTATATTATTTCTAAGCTTTTCTATCAAGTCGGCGTCAGGCTCTTGTTCAGCCGCCCTAAGCTCGGCTGTTTTTTCTACCTCTGAAGGCTCGGAAACGGTTACGGGTATTCGGCTTTCGGTAATTTCGGAGATAATATTACCACCCTCGCTTCTTAGCTCCTTGCCGTCGGGGTGGACAAGGGAGGTCATAAGCAGCCAGTCGAAGTAAGAGCCCATACCTTCAAAGACATTATCGGGTCTGCCCTCGGCTAAAATCAGCTCTGAAAAACAGTCCTTAAGCTTGTTTTCAAGCTTGCCTACGGCGGCGGTGAAGTGCAGCTTGTCCTGCGCCCTCGTCATAGCGACATATAAAAGCCGCAGCTCCTCCTCCCGGGTATTTCTGCGCCCGCTATCCAATATAACCTCTCTTGCAACCGTCGTGCGTTTTATCTGCTGACTCTCGTCATAGTATTTAAATCCGATACCGTAATCGGCGGAATAAAGGGCAGAGCTTCGCGAATCGTTATCGTTAAAGCTATTGGCCGTTCCCGCTATTATGCATACGGGGAACTGCAAACCCTTTGAGGCGTGGATACTCATAATTTTAACGGTATCCCCGCCCGACACCGCCGCCGCGGATCTCATTCCGTTTTCGGACTGTCTATAAACGTAATTTACAAAGCCCCCTATTCCCGCCGTGCTGTCCGCCGAGTACTGCTCGGCTAAAGAGACAAGCATTAAAAGGTTGCCGTGACGGCGTTCGCCGTCCTCCTTAGCCCACACGGTATTAAGGTAATCGGTATCCTCAAGAAGCCTTGTTATTAGCTTAGGCAGGATAAGCGTCGCGGCAAGTATTCTGTATTTTTCGAGTCTTTTTAAAACCCAATCACAGCGGCTGTCGCCGTTTTGAGCGGAGAATACAAGCGCGGAATATAAACTTCCTTCCCGCCTTTTTATGCGAATATTCGCCGTTTCCTCGGCAGTAAATCCGAAAATCGGCGACATCAGCACCGACAAAAGCTCCACATCCGAATCGGGATTGTCAATAATTTTAAGCAGAGATAAAAAGACAGATACCTCCGCGGTTTCGGCGTAGCCCTCTAAGGTGTAGTTTACGGGTATGCCGTTTTTTCTCAGCTCCTCGGCGACAGTCGCCGCCTTAGCTTTAGTGTTTCTGAGCAGTATCGCAAAGTCGGAAAATTTCGCCCTTCTAAGGGTATTTTCATCCTGTCTTATGCACTCGCCCGACCGTATAACCCGCTTTATGTAATCGGCAATACTGCTTGCCTCGGCTCTTAGGGATTCTTCCGAGTTTCCCGCGTTTGTAACAATTTCAAGGCTTATGGGAATCTGCGGCGGGTCGGGATAGCGGGCGGCGGGGATAAGCCTTTCGTCCTCGTTATAAACTATATCGCCCGTTTTTTCGGTCATAAGCCGCTCAAAGAAATAGTTTATATAATCGCATATTTCCCTGCGGCTCCTGAAATTACAGCCCAGAATTATTTTTTTAGGGTCGTTTTCCGCGGCTTTTTCGGCAGAGACGGCGGCGTTTATTTTATTAAGGAAATTAGAGGGCTTCGCCCCCCTGAAGCCGTAAATGCTCTGCTTGACATCTCCTACGGCAAACAGCCTTTCGCCCCGGTTTGACAGCACGTAAAACAGCATATCCTGCAAATCGTTGGTGTCCTGATACTCGTCCACCATAACCTCGTCATAGCGGGAAAGCAAATCCTCCGCGCCCTGTGTGGGAAAAATCCCCTCGGGTGTTTTTTTGCATAAAAGCCCCAAAGCCAAATGCTCAATATTATGAAAGGTAAAGGTGTTGCGGTCAAGGTACTCTTCAAATAATCTCTTATCAAGCTCATTTAAAATTTCAGTTAGCAGTAAAACCTTACCGTAAATATCGGCGTGTTGCTTTTCAATCCCTTCTGCACCGTCAAAAAACAGCTTTTTAAGATTTTCTGCCTGCTTTAAAATATAATCCCGCGCCGCCTTTGCAGCTCTACCGAGCTGACCGCTTGCGCGGGGAATCGGAGGCAGGCTGAAGCTGTTAAGCGCACCGAATATTCCGTCCCAGTCGCCGCTTTTTGCCGCGTCATAAAGCTTTGTTTCTTCTTCGGCGGCGGCTTGAAAGCAAAAAGAATAGGTATCGTACGCCTTTTGGTCCTCAAACAGCGCGTCAAGTATCGTAGCATTCACCCGCCGCATTTCCTCCGCCGTCTTAAAAGCCTTTTCGACAGAGTATTTATACCACTTGTTTTCAAAATTAAAACCGTCGGGATTGTACGCCGAATAAAGGGAGCCAAACCATTCGGTCGGAAAGGCAAGCTGGCGGCTGTAATCGTACATTTTAAGTATGTAATCCGAAAAATTGCCGTCGTCGTACTCAGCGCCGACTAAATCCATAAGGCTATAAAAGTCCTCCCCACCCCTTTCGTAATATTCATTAAGCAAGGCGGTAAGAACGCTCTCATTTATCGCTTTTAGTGAATTTTGCTCGCTTATTTTAAAGTCGGGCGAAACCCCCGCCCGCTCGAAATTTTCCCTTACAAGGTCAATGCAAAAGGAGTCTATGGTGCAGATTTTAGCCGAGGACAAAAGCTTTCTCTGCTTTAAAAGCCCTATGTCGGAGGGATTCAAACGGCATTCCGAATCAAGCCGTTTTTCAATTCTCGTCCGCATTTCGGCGGCGGCGGCGTTGGTAAAGGTTACTATTAAAAGCCTGTCGGCGCTTATTGGGTTTTCCCTGTCGCTTAAAAGCCTTACGACCCTTTCAACAAGCACCGCAGTCTTACCCGACCCGGCGGCGGCGGAAACCAGCACGTTGCCCTTTGTCTCTATTGCCGATTTTTGCTCGGGCGTGGGATTAAATGCCATTCGTCTTCTCCTCCCTTATTTTATTAATTACTTCGTCATTCTTAAAATTCGGTACCCTGTCACAGGAGGTGCTTTCTCTGCCGCAAACCGCCGCGTAATCGCAGTATTTGCAGGCGGGGGTTTCCCTGCCGTCAAGCGGGCTTACGGCTATATCGCCGCTTAAAATTCCGTTACCTGTACGCTTCATCAGGGTCTCGATATAATCAAAAATCTCGCTGAAATCCTCAGAACTCACAAACGAGGTGCAAGTTTTGCTTAATGTGCCGTTTTTTGTAAGGGTATATTTCGGCACAAATTCACCCTGCATTTCCCTATCCATTGCCGCGACAATGTTTTCGTCCGAGCGGATAAGACCGTTCATCGCCATACCGCTGTCGTTAAGATCGCGTTTTGATGGCATATACAAAATTCCGGCAGCTTGTTCATCGTCTCTGCCGCACGCTCTTACCACAGCGTAAAGGTATATTAGCATTTGCAGATTAAGCCCGAACAGTATATCGGGGAGCTTAAAGCTTTTGCTCCCTGTTTTATAGTCAATTACCCTAATATAGCCGTTATATTCGTCCACCCTGTCGATACTGCCGACTATATTTATATCCCCCTTATCGAAGGGAATTTTAAGTTCGGGGATATCGCCGCCACCACCTATTTTAAGCTCACAGGCGACAGGCTCAAATCCGCTTTGGGCAAACTCTCGGGAAAGCTGAAGCACGACCGCCTTTAACGCGCGGGAAATACGCGAGACCAAAAATTTAGAGCGTTCGGTCTCGACCGCACGGTAGCCCGAAATACCGTCCAAGTATTCCGCGATATATTTATCCACAAGAGAATTAAGCTCCTTTTCGGATAAATCGGCTACACCCTTTTTGTATTTGCCTACTATCCTTTCAAGCACATAGTGAACCACCGTGCCCCGCTGTAAAACGTCAAATTCGGCGGGCTTTAATTTTTTAGCAGAAAGCCCGTATTTGCAAAAATAAGAAAAGCGGCATTTATGGAAGGTATCAAAGCGAGAAGCGGACATTGTAATACTTTTCCCGAAAAGCCTTTCGGCGGTCTCCTTCGACAGCCGTGCAGGCGCGCCCGACAGCTTTTCGCTTAAATATTCAATATTCTTTTCCTCTGTAGTTCCTTTAAGGGCGGCTTTAAGAGTTTTACCGTCCGATGTCAGTCTTCTGCGGCAGTACTGCGAATAGGCAGCTTTAGCGGTTTCGGGCAGATTTTCCGCAGTTAAGCTTTCCTGCGGCTCTTTGACCGTCTTACAGCCTAAGCTCTCGGCAATTTCCGCTACAAAGGCGGAGGGCTCCGACTCCTCGCCCGAGAGCGAATGAGTTGCATACGAAATATACAGCCTATCCGACGGACAGCAGAGGTTACAGTAAACAAGATAGTTTTCGTCCACGACGGAGGAAATCTGATTGTCGGGAATTTCTATTCCTAACTCAATAAGGCTTTTGCGCTCGGTCACGCCTAATATCCCCGAATTAGAAAGCCCCTTGGGAAATACTCCTTGATTTGCCCCTAAAACAAAGGCTACGCGTGGTCTTGATGGGCGTATTCTGTCTGCCGCGCCAAAAGTTACCTCGTCGAGCATACGCGGTATTACGCCCACGCTGTCAAGCGAGACCGAAAGAGACAGAGCCTCGAAAAACTCCTGTATTTTAATTTCACGGTCGCCAAAGCAAACCGCCATACTGTCAAGCAGCTTCATATAGCGGTCATAGCTTTGCTTTAAAACATCGCTTCTGAACTCCGCGCCCTCCGCTTTAAAACGCTCTGAAAGGAGCGAAAGCGTTTCGGCAGCATTGCAGCCTTCAAGCAGTTCTACAACCGCGCGGGACATTTGGGAGGCAGTACCTCTACATTTTTCCTTAAACGCATTAAGGGGGGCTGAGGCTTTTTGCCTTAATGTATTAATTCTTTCAAGCTCCTCCTTATCAGCGCATTTCCCCTCGTCCTCCGAAACAAAGCCCCGCGGGTCCATTGTCCACTCTCTTTGCCATAATAAGCCGTCGATATTCCAAAGGTAAACATAATTTTCAAGGCTTGAAATTTCCTCTACAGTAAGGGTGCCGAGCCCCATTTTATGAAATCGCAGAATACTCTCGCTTGTTGGTTTCAAAGCAAATTCCAGCGCAGCATTAACCGCCGCGGCAGCAGGAAAGGCGGAAAGAGGTTCGCGAATATCCCCGAAAACAGGTACTCCGTTTAGCCTGCAGGCGGCGTAAACGCTTTCCTCGTATTTTTCAGCGTCCCGCGCTATTATTACAAAATCGCGATAGCGGTAGCCCTTTTCGCGCACAAGCCGCCTTATTGTCCTTGCTGTAAACTCCGCCTCGTCTGCGGCGGTAGCAGCGGCGCAAACGGTGATATCCCCGATTTGTTCGTTTTTTTCAAAAGCTCCGCCCGCCAAAAGCCGTTCGAGGTCGGTCATACCTTTTGAATTATAGCGGCTTGCTTCAAGAATAAGCGGCTTGTCCTCCGCCACAGAAAAGCGGGCGGCGGATTTTCTAATCTTCTCCGCGGCGGCTCTTATATTCATAAAAACATTATAATCGCTGTCGAGCAGAGGGTCGTTTGTAAGGCTTACAATAACATCGTCAGCCTGTGACAAAATTCGGTCGATTATCTTAAACTGCTGACCCGTAAAGCCTTTAAAGGAGTCTAAAAATACCGTTTTGTTTTCAAAAAAGCGGCAGTTTTCAAGCTGTCTGTAAAGCTTTGTGAGACTGTCCGCGGGGTCGATAAACTGTTCCCCCGTCATCGCGTCATAAATCTCATATATTACCGCTATATCGTGAAGCTTAAGCGCAAGAGAAGGGCTTTTTGTCTCCTCTGCCGCTTTTTTTAGGTCTTCCGAAGTAACCGTGTTTATTTTAAACTCACCGATAGTATCAAGCATAGTTTTTGCAAAATAAACCGACCGGCAGTATCTGCGCCATATTTTAAGCTCGTCCGCCGCCGCTAAGAGCGCGCGGTTCATAAAGATAACCTTGTCGGACTCGGTGAGGGTAACCCCCGCAATACCGCCGACTGCGCGACCCACCTCGTCGCAGAGCCTTGAAAAGCTCATAACCGAAACATTAAGCGCCGCCTTGTCTCCTAGGGTTTTGAGCACCGCCCGCTCGCTTTCAAAGGAAAACTGCTCGGGCACTATTAAAACGGCGGTTTTGCCGCTGTCTGACAGCTCTTTTATCATATTGAGCACATTATATGTCTTGCCCGACGCGGGCCGACCGAAAATAAATTTAAGCATAAAAGCACCTTGAAATTATGATATTATATAGCGGACGGTCAAGGATGTCCGTCCCTACATAAATATAACATTTTATATTGATATTTTCAAGGTATAATGATTTATACTACTTAAAAATAATCGGTAGGATTAAAAAACCGCAGACGGCGGGTATGCCAAAAACGGCGGAACCCGTCACCGTGTACTGATTAATGGGTATATGCACACCCGTAAATTTTGCGGTCAGGTCGATTACCGCCATAACCGCAATACCCATAAACGCGTTAAGAAGCAATCTCTTAAATGGCTTACCGCCCTTTACGGCGAAGATTAAAAGTGCCAGCGCACCGACAGCAAAAACGGTAATACCGCCGTATTTCAAAATTTCCATACCTTTCACCCCATAAAATAATATGACGGAAAGGACAAATAAATGCAAAAAGCCGCCCGAAAAAGGACGGCTTTTAAAAAAGGAAATATTATTTAGACGAAATATACTCGTCAATTGCTTTTGCGGCGGTTTTACCAGCGCCCATTGCGAGAATAACGGTGGCGGCTCCGGTTACGGCGTCTCCGCCGGCATAAACGCCGGCCTTAGTGGTAGCGCCCGTATCCTCATTCACGATTATGCCGCCGTGCTTGTTAACCTCAAGTCCCGCGGTGGTAGATTTAATAAGCGGATTCGGCGATGTGCCGATTGACATAATAACGCAGTCGGCCTCGATATCATACTCGCTTCCCTCAACAGGAACAGGACGCGCACGACCCGACTCGTCAGGCTCTGAAAGCTTCATTTCCTGACAGCGAATGCTCTTAACCCAACCGTCTTCACCGTTTATTTTAATCGGATTGGTAAGGAATTTAAAGATAATTCCCTCCTCCATTGCATGCTCGACCTCTTCACGGCGGGCGGGCAATTCTTTTTCGGTACGGCGGTAAACCACCGTAACCTCTGCGCCCAAACGCTTGGCGGTTCTTGCCGCGTCCATAGCAACGTTTCCGCCGCCGACAACCACCGTCTTTTTAGCGTGCATAATAGGGGTTGCGCTTTCTTCATTGTATGACTTCATAAGGTTATTACGGGTCAAAAACTCGTTTGCTGAGTAGACGCCGCAAAGCGCCTCGCCCTCAATGCCCATAAATCTCGGAAGTCCGGCGCCCGAGCCGATAAACACCGCCTCAAAGCCCATATCGAACAGCTCGTCAACCGTTACGGTCTTGCCTATAATAACGTCTGTATCAATCTCAACGCCTAATTTCTTAAGCCCGTCAACCTCTTTCTTAACGATTTTCTTCGGAAGACGGAACTCAGGTATACCGTAAACCAGCACGCCGCCCGCGGTGTGCAGAGCCTCGAAAACAGAAACCTTATAGCCCTTTTTAGCAAGGTCGCCCGCGCAGGTGAGTCCAGACGGACCCGAGCCTACAACCGCAACCTTATGACCGTTGAATTCGGGAGCTTTAATATTATCGGTATCGTGCGCGTTGTGCCAGTCGGCTACAAAACGCTCCAGTCTGCCGATACCGACAGGCTCGCCCTTAATGCCGCGCACGCACTTTGATTCGCACTGGGTTTCCTGAGGGCATACACGTCCGCATACTGCGGGAAGGCTTGAAGACTCGGAAATAACCTGATATGCCCCCTCAAAATCACCCTCCTTTATCTTCTCGATAAATGCGGGGATATGTATGTTAACAGGGCAGCCCGAAACACAGGGCATATTTTTGCAGTTAAGACAGCGCATAGCCTCATCAATGGCGGTTTCCTCGCTGTAGCCCAACGCCACCTCTGAAAAATTGTGATTGCGGACATTAGGGTCCTGAACGGGCATTTCATTCTTTTTGAGACTCATATTAGCAGCCATTACTGTACCTCCTTTTTGAACAGATTGCAGGTTTCCTCATAAGAGTGACGTTCAAAGTCGCGGTACATAGCGCCGCGCTTCATAGCCTCGTCAAAATCAACCTCAAATCCGTCAAAATCAGGACCGTCAACACAGGCAAACATTGTTTTGCCGCCGACGGTAAGTCGGCAGCCGCCGCACATACCCGTGCCGTCAATCATAATCGGGTTCATAGAAACAACCGTTTTAACGCCCGCGGGCTTTGTAACGCCGACAACGAATTTCATCATAATAAGGGGTCCTATTGTGATAACCTCGTCATAATTCTCGCCTGCCTCGATAGCCTCTTTAAGCGGAACGGTTACTACGCCCTTTGTGCCGTGAGAGCCGTCGTCGGTCATAACGGTAAGCCTATCCGAGCAGGCGGCAAACTCGTCCTCAAGGATCACAAGGTCTTTATTGCGGAAGCCAATGATGGAGTGAACCTCGCAGCCCTGCTCATGGAGTTTTTGTGCAACAGGCAAAGCAATAGCGCAGCCCACGCCGCCGCCGACAACGCAGACCTTGCGGAGTCCCTCGGTCTCGGTAGGTTTGCCGAGAGGTCCTGCGAAATCGGCAAGACAGTCGCCGACTTCTTTGTGGTTAAGTCTTTCGGTAGTAGCACCGACAATCTGGAAAATAATTTTAACAGTTCCCTTTTCCCTGTCGCATCCTGCAACGGTTAGCGGAATACGCTCGCCGTCCTCATCGGTACGCAGAATGATGAACTGACCCGCCTGTGCCTTGCGCGCAACGAGCGGCGCCTCAATGTCCATCATAGTGACGGTGGGATTGAGAGACCTTTTACTTACGATTTTAAACATCAATCTTCATTCCTTAATACAGTTTAAATCAGCGTCTCCCCTAAAGAAGGCGCTGATTCAATTTTAAATCATATTGCTTTAAAAGTCAACCTCTGTGCCGTAATAAGTGCACTTGAAGAGGCGAGCCATAGTTTCCGGGTCGATAGCGCGGGGATTGGAGCCGGTGCAGGCGTCGCCTACGGCATTAGCGGCAATCTCGTCGACCTTTGCGTTAAATTCAGCCTCGTCAACGCCGAATTCCTTTAAGGTGTGCGGGATATTAAGCTTATCGTTCATACCGTCGATAAGAGCGCAGAGATTTTCAATAAGCGCCTTATTGCTGTTACCGGCAAGACCTAACATTCTCGCGATGTCGGCATATCTTTCTGCCGCTCTCTGGTCGTGAGCGTTGTACTTAATTACATAGGGCAGATAAATAGCGTTTGCACAGCCGTGGGGAAGGTGCTGATTAGCCATGGCACCCTCGTGGAAAGCCGCGCCGGTCTTATGAGCCATAGAGTGAACTATTCCGAGAAGAGCGTTAGAAAAAGCCATACCTGCTAAGCACTGAGCGTCGTGCATCTGAGCGCGTGACTCTTTGTTGCCCTTATAAGAAGAAGGCAGATAAGCGGTAACCATTTCGATAGCCTTCATAGCAAGAGCGTCGGTATAGGAATTAGCAACAGTAGAAACATAAGCTTCAACCGCATGAGTTAAGGCGTCCATACCTGTATGGGCGACAAGCTTTTGAGGCATAGTCTGTGCAAGCTCAGGATCAACTATTGCAACATCGGGAGTAATGTTGAAGTCTGCAAGAGGATACTTAATACCCTTTGAGTAATCGGTGATTACTGAGAAAGCGGTAACCTCGGTAGCTGTTCCTGACGTAGAAGAAATAGCGCAGAACTTAGCCTTAGTACGAAGCTCAGGGAAGTTGAAGGGAATACAGAGTGACTCGAAGGTAACCTCGGGGTACTCATAGAAAGCCCACATAGCCTTAGCCGCGTCAATCGGCGAACCTCCGCCGATAGCCACTATCCAGTCAGGCTCAAATTTACGCATAGCCTCGGCGCCGCGCATAACGGTTTCAACCGACGGATCAGGTTCAACGCCCTCGAAAAGTTCAACCTCCATACCTGCCTCTTTAAGGTAGCTGACAGCCTTGTCAAGGAAGCCGAAACGCTTCATAGAGCCGCCGCCGACAACCACGATAGCCTTTTTACCCTTAAGATTTTTAAGGTTTTCCATTGCGTTTTCGCCGAAATACACATCTCTCGGCAATGTAAATCTTGCCATTTTTATTCCTCCATTTTATCTAAAAGCTTTTGGCTTTTTTCTATTGATTAAATTATAAAGCTTTTACAATAAAATGTGAAATATATTTATTGCATATTCGATATAACATATAAGATATATCGTTTTTTACCTTATTTGTCAGTTATTTTAATGTATATTGCTGTACGGCTCTACCGAAAGCACGGTCAGAACCTGCCCGACCACCCTGAATTTAACCTCATGCTTACTAAAAAAGAAGCCGTAAATTCTCTCGGGGTCGTTATGATAGCGAGGACGCGGATCTTCCGCAAGAACGCATTTAAGCTGTTCAAGTAATTCGGACGGAATTTTATTTTGTATTTCGTCGGGAATAATCACGCTGAGTTTCGAGCCGTAAATTCTGTCTGCAAAGCCGCAGATCGCATCAGGATAGGAATCGGTAAAGCTCAGATAAGGCTTTATATCGAGTATCGGCGTACCGTCCGCCATATCAATTCCGGAGACCTCCAAAACAGGACCTAAGCTTTTATCATTTACCACCCTGTCTAATTTTACCGCAGACAGACCTATAGGGTTCGGGCGGTATGGTGAACGCGTGGCAAAGACACCGACTCGCTTATTGCCGCCAAGCCGCGGCGGACGCACGGTTGCAGACCACCCCTCCCTTTCCGAACGGGAAAAGAGCCATAAAATCCAAATATGAGAATATTCAGAGAGCTCCTTAACTGCTGAAAAATCACGGTACGGCGGTTCAAAAACAATCCTGCCCTTTAACGCGTCTATAATTCCGCTTTGCCTCGGAAGCCCGAATTTTTCAGGAAAATCGGTATAAATTTTGGCAATGGGTTTAATTTTGTATTCTTCCATAGATTCCACCGAATATTAATTAGGATTCTCGGTTTCGGAGGCGGATGCAGCCGCTGAAGAAGATGACGGCACGGAGGAAGACGGTTCTGAGGGAACGCTCGGCTCAGACGGAGTGCTGCTTTCAGGCGGTACGTTCGGTTCTGTAGCCGTGCTTTCAGATGGGTTTGACGGCGTCTCCGACGAGCTTGCGGAAGAAGCCGCCGAGGAAACGGCGGAAGACGCGTTGCTCGACTGACTGCTCGTTTTGCTTGAAGAGTCGCTTTGGTAAATCGGATTATCCATTTTGCCGTTCTTTTTATAATAGCCTACTCCCTTTTTAACAACATCCTCGCTGTCCTCAAACTCCTTCTTTTCAAGACCTTTATGGACGTCCCTCATAACGTCTTTCCAAATTTTCGCGGCCGCCCCGCCGTTACTGACCTCTTTTTGCAAATCAAATCCGTACCATACCGAGCCGACATAATAGGGAGATCCCGCAACCATCCAAAGGTCGTTTGATTCACTCGAGGTTCCGGTCTTAGCATAAGCCTTCATAGAATTATAGCCTGCAATTCCTCTGCCCGTTCCCTCGCTTCCGTAAACGACCTCCTGTAAAAGATGATTCATTACCGTAGCGGAGGCGGGGCTTATAGCCTGCTCGCCCGTCTCGTCATATTTGAGCACAACCTCACCGTTCGGGCGTTCGATTTTATAATATGTCGTAGGCTTATGATAAACCCCCTGATTACCGAAAATCGCATACGCCGCGGCGGACTCGGTGGTTGTAATACCGTAATTCGTACCGCCGAGAGCCAGAGCGGCTAAATTCTTATCTGCCTCAACCAAATGCTTGCAGTGAAGCTTGTTTACGAGAAAATCGTAAGAGGTATCAATCCCTATCTCCTGCAATAGCCTTACCGGAATTGTGTTCATTGACTTTCTTATGGCGTAATTAAGCCTTACCGTACCCTTATAGTAGCCGTACCACTCCTTAGGGCCGCTTTTCCCGTCCGCGTAATAATTCTTAATCGGCTTGTCAAGAACGCTTGAGGTATAATTTACAATATCCTTCTCTATTGCAAGTGCGTAAACGCCGATCGGTTTCATTGTGGAACCCGGTTGGCGGGGCGAATCGGTTGCTCGGTTAAGCCCACGGTTTGCGGTCTTTTCTCCTGCTCCTCCGACAATCCCAACAATATGGCCGCTGTAATCCATTACGGTCATAGCCGACTGGACGTGAACCTTATCGCCGTTTTCTTTCTTTACGGTCTGAGGAAAATAAGTGTCGATATCCAAATAAACCTCTTCCATTTTAGACTGTATTTTGGGATTTACAGTGGCATAAATTTTAAATCCGCCGTTATAGAACATTGTGGAAGCCAACGAGGCGCTTAAATTATATTTTTCAGCTAAATCGTTGATAACCTGATCAATAAGCGCGTCTACAAAATAGCTGTTAATCTCTATTTCCAAATCGTCCTCTCTTGAATCGTCGAGAACGAGCGGCGTATTATAAGCCTTATCGTACTCATCATAGGATATTTTTTCAAGCTCCAGCATTTTATCAAGCACCGTTCTGCGGCGCTGTGTATTAGCCTTTTCTCCGCTTACGGGATTATATTCGGTTGGGTTTTTTGTGATCGCCGCAAGCGCGGCGCATTCGGTAAGCGTAAGCTCGCTTACATCTTTATTAAAATAGTAATTTGAAGCAACCTGAACGCCGCAAATACCGTTGCCTAAAGGGATTGTGTTTAGATACGCCTCTAAAATTTCGGTCTTACTAAGCTGACGTTCAACAAGCAATGCGCGCACGATTTCCCTAAACTTACGCATTGCGTTTCTGCCCTTGTCGTTAGTCACGTTTTTAATAAGCTGCTGTGTAATTGTAGAGCCTCCGAACTCGCTTGAATCAAATTTCAAGAGCTTATTGCCGATCGCGGCGGCAGTACGCTTCCAGTCAACGCCGCTGTGTGTCTCAAAACGCTCGTCCTCGATTGAAATAAAAGCGTCCTTTAAATACTGCGGGACCTTGTCAATTCCTACCCAGATACGGTTTTCCGTGCCATGCAAGCGCTGGTATTCTTCCCAGCCGCCCTTTTCATTCTGAACATAGATTACCGAGGTCATATTAATCTCCATATTGCGGATATTCCCCACAATCTGGTTTGAAGAAAAAAAGTCTATCTTGCGCTCCGACCTTATATATGTAGGTATCACGAAAATAAGGAAAACCGTGGCAATTATCAGAAGTCCCGATAAAAAGACCGTTAATTTTTTAAATACCTTTTCCATTTTGCCTTACCTTTCAAAAAAATGAAAATCGTATACACAGACGATTATAACACTATATAATATATTTATCAAATATTTTTTATACATTCATACTTTATTTAAAAATTAAAAGTATAATTTTCACAGCCGAACGGAGTGATTTAAAATGTTAAAGCTAACGAATATCAAAAAAGATTATATAACGGGCGACGAGACTGTGCACGCTCTCAAGGGAGTGAATATTGAGTTTCGTAAAAATGAGTTTGTGTCTATTCTCGGTCAGTCGGGGTGCGGAAAAACAACCCTATTAAACATTATAGGCGGACTTGATAATTATACCGAAGGCGACCTTTTGATTAACGGAAAATCCACAAAGACATTTAAGGACAGGGACTGGGATAATTACCGAAATCACTCGGTGGGATTTATTTTTCAAAGCTACAACCTGATTCCCCACCAAACCGTTTTATCAAACGTTGAATTGGCGCTCACCCTTTCGGGCGTACAGAAATCGGAACGCAGAAGACGGGCGAAAGAGGTCCTCGAAAAGGTGGGACTCGGCGACCAGCTTAATAAAAAACCCAACGAGATGTCGGGCGGGCAGATGCAGCGCGTAGCAATAGCCCGCGCGCTTGTAAACGATCCTGAAATACTTCTTGCGGACGAGCCTACAGGCGCGCTTGACAGCGAAACCTCGGTTCAGATAATGGACCTGTTAAAGGAAATAGCCAACGACCGCCTTGTAATAATGGTTACCCATAATCCTGAGCTTGCAGAACGTTACTCAACACGCATTGTTCGACTGCTTGACGGCAACATAACAGACGACAGTATGCCTTATTCCTCCGAAACTGAAAAAAATGAGGACATCGGCAGTAAAAAGCGCCCCTCAATGTCCTTTTTCACGGCGCTTGCGCTTAGCCTTAACAACCTTATGACCAAAAAGGCGAGAACCTTTTTGACCGCCTTTGCAGGTTCGATAGGAATTATAGGAATAGCTCTTATACTATCCCTTTCAAGCGGAGTAAACGCCTATATAGCAAGCGTTGAGGAAGATACCCTTTCAAGCTATCCCGTTTCAATAGAGCAGACGGGTATGGATGTAAGCAATCTTGTCTCCGACCTTATGAGCGAGGCAGAGGATAAAACAAATAAAGAAACCGAGCCCGACAAAATTTACAGCAATAACATAATGACCGATATGATTTCCACAATGGTAAACGGTCTTTCCTCCAACAATCTGGCTCTTTTAAAAAAGCATATTGAAGATACTCCCGAGTTTAAGGAAAATTCCAGCGAGATTGAATATAAGTACTCGACCGTAATGAATATTTACACCGAGGACGGAAAGCGCGTAAATCCGAACACCATTCTTTCAACCCTTTTCGGCGGAGAAGGCTCGTCTGACGACTCTCCGAGGGTAACCGCGATGTCCTCCTTTACAAATACCGAGGTGTGGAACAGGCTGTTCGACAATAAGGAGCTTCTTGAAAAACAATATGAAGTTGTGGCGGGACATATGCCTGAAAGCTACAACGAAATCGTTCTTGTTGTGGATAAAAACAACCTTATTAGCGACTATACACTTTATTCGTTAGGGCTTAAGGACTCGTCCGAGCTTGAGGAAATGATGAAAAAAGCGCAGGCGGGCGAAAAAATAGAGCCGACCGAAGAGGTGTCCTACACCTATGACGATATTTTGAAGCTTAAATTCAAGCTTCTCTGCAACACCGACTATTTTGAGAAAAACGCCGACGGAACCTGGACCGACAAAACAGGCGACGAGCTTTATGTTCAGTCGGCGCTCGAAAATGCCGAGGATATAAGCATTGTAGGTATCCTCCGCCCGTCAGAGGATGCGATAACGGATACCGCGAACGGCTTTGTCGGCTACACAGGCGAGCTTATGGAGCATCTTATAAACAAGGTGAACGACAGCGAAATTGTTAAACAGCAAAAAGAAAATCCCGATAAAAACATATTCACGGGTCGCCCCTTTGAAAGCAGTACCGAAAATATGACCTATGACGGCTTGCTTGCATATATCGCAACCCTTCCCGAAGAAAAGCAAGCCGAATATAACGCCTATATCGGGCAGATGAAGGCTTCAAATATGACCGACGAGCAGATTGTCGAGCGGTTCAAGTCGGCTATCGAGACCGAGGATAGCTCGGCTACCTATGACGGTAATTTAAGTCTTATGGGTGTTTCGGACTTAGACGTGCCGTCTGCAATTAATATATACCCGAAGGACTTTGAGGCAAAGGAAACTATTTCCGACCTTATCACCGATTACAATAACAAAGCGGAGGATAAAGACAAGATAACCTACACCGACTATATCGGTCTTATGCTATCCTCGGTCACAACAATAATCAACGCGATAAGTTATATCTTAATTGCCTTTGTAAGCATTTCGCTTATTGTTTCTTCGATAATGATAGGAATAATAACCTATATTTCGGTGCTTGAGCGCACAAAGGAAATCGGTATTCTCCGTGCCATGGGCGCGTCAAAGCGGGACGTTTCCAGAGTTTTCAATGCCGAAACCTTAATTGTAGGCTTTGTGGCGGGCGCAATAGGTATCGGTATAACCCTGTTACTGCTTATCCCGATTAACGCGATAATCGACGCATTTACGGATATTTCAGGTCTTGCGGTGCTCCCCGCCGCCGGAGGAATAATCCTTGTGGTAATCAGTATGCTGCTGACATTTATCGCGGGACTCTTCCCCTCTAAAATAGCCGCTAAGCGAGACCCTGTAAAGGCGCTCAGGAGTGAATAAGATAATAATAAGCCGACAGATCCCAAATCGGATTTGTCGGCTTACATTATTTAAGTAATTTTCTGACAACGTAAGAAGCGGCGTAAAGCCCCGCGCACCCGGGTACCATAGCCATACTCGCAGGAGGTATGCGACCTGTGTCGCGGTATTCGCCGCAATCGGCGGGTTTTATGGGGATCTCGTCACTCCAGACCGCCGCCAATTTCTTAACGCCCCGCTTTTTAAGCTCGTACCGCATTACCCTCGCAAGCGGGCAGACGTTGGTTTTGTAAATATCGGTGATTTTAAGCCTTGTAGGGTCAAGCTTGTTGCCCGTTCCCATAACGCTTATAATCGGTATTCCTTTTCTTTCCGCCTCAACCGCCAAAAAAAGCTTCGCCGTCACGTTATCCACCGCGTCTACTATAAAATCAAATTCACCAAACGGAATATCGCACTGAGGGGTTACAAACTCCGGCTTTTCAATTATATTGCAGTCGGGGTTAATTTCCTTTAATCTCGCCGCGGCGACTTCTGTTTTATACATACCGACTGTTGAAGAAAGCGCGATTAACTGGCGGTTTATATTGCTTTTTGCAACTCGGTCGCTGTCATATATATAAACAGTACCTATTCCCGAGCGCACAAGCGCCTCGGCGGCGTATGAGCCTACTCCTCCGAGCCCGAAAACCGCGACAGTTGAATTTTTAAGTCTGTCGAGTCCCTCTTCTCCTATAAGAGCGGCGGTTCTTAAATATTCCTCTTTCATTTTAAAGCTCCAGATATTTGATAAGATTAGGTATCTGCGACTCAAAATTCACGCCATACCGCATATCGGAATTGCTTTCCATAGTCTTCTTAATGCATCCGCAGGTAAAATTCACGGCTATCTGCGCCGCCGCCTTAAGGCTTCTATCACAAAGCAGAGCCGCGGTAAGGGTCGAGGCGAAAACATCTCCCGTGCCGTGGTATGCCGCGTCAAGCCTATCCGCAAAAACATAAGCCTTGCTTTCACCGTCATAAACCGCCGCACCGATTTTTCTTCCGTCAAAGCAGACCCCCGTAAGCACTATGCTCGAATGGGTCTTAAGGTACAGTCCCTCAAGCAGGGTATTTATATAATCCTCCGTATAAGGCGCTTCTTTAAAATCAATGCCGAGCATAAACGCCGCCTCGGTGATGTTAGGGGTTATAATGTCCGCCGCGGCACAGAGCTTCAGCATATAATTGGGATAATCATTGTCAAAGCCGCTGTAAAGCCTGCCGTTGTCTCCCATTACAGGGTCGCAGATAAACAGAGTGTCCTCTCGGCTTATAAGCCGTGCCGCCTCCATAACAAGGTAAATCTGGTGCTTTGAGCAAAGGTAACCCGAATAAACCGCGTCCACGGTTATATTTTCGCTTTTCCAATGCCGCGCTATCGGTACAATATCTTCGGATAAATCTCTAAAGGTATAATCCTTAAAACCGCCCGTATGGGTGGATAAAACAGCGGTCGGAATAACCGCGGTTTCAACCCCCGCCGCCGAAATTATCGGCAGAGCGACCGTAAGCGAGCATTTGCCGAAGCAGGAAATATCATGTATTGCGGCGGCTCTTTTCTGTGCCATCAGTTTTCACCACTTAAATCTTTTTTGGACAAATATCGTAAAGGACGCAGGCGTCACAATGCGCCTTTCTCGCCGTGCAGACATCGCGCCCGAACAAAACCGTTCTGTGACAGAAATCGTTTGATTTTTCGGGCGGCAAAAGCTTTCGCATCTGCTTTTCGACCGAAAGCGGATTTGTAGTTTCAACAAGTCCCAGCCTGTTGCAAAGCCTGATAAAATGGGTATCGGTGACAACTGCGGGCTTGCCGTAAATATCGCCGCAGACAAGGTTTGCCGTCTTTCTGCCTACCCCCGGCAGGGTTGTAAGCTCCTCTACGGTATCAGGAACTTTCCCGCCGAAGCGTTCGGTTATCGCCTTTCCTATCGCCACTAAGTCCTTAGCCTTAGTTTTGTAAAGTCCGCAGGTTTTAATAAGCTCCTCTACCCGACCAAGCTCTGCGTCCCCCATACTTTTAGCGTCCGGAAACTCGGCAAAAAGCGCGGGAGTTACCATATTCACCCTTTTATCGGTGCATTGTGCGGAAAGGCGCGTTGCTATTAACAGCTGAAACGCGTCGGTATAGGTAAGAGAACAAATTGCGTCGGGATAAAGCTTTTCAAGTCCTTCGACCGCCTTTTCGGCTCTTTCCTTTTTACGCATTTGAGGACTCCAGCTTAAGGTCATTAGGCTTTATAAGCTTCAATCTTCTCATACCCTCAGAAATGCCGAGACACAGCGCCGCAGGCAGAACAAACTGCATTAAAATTATTTCAAGCATTGTAACCGCGGGAGAAAAGCCCGCCGCAACCATGCTGTCATAAGACATAAACTGACCCACAAGCCCCGCCGAGCCCATGCCCGAGCCTACGGGGTTACTTACCATTTTAAGGACAGCCGACGATATAGGACCTAAAATCGCGCTAGAAATAATCGACGGCAACCAAATAAGCGGATTGCGTACAATATTAGGTATTTGCAGCATTGAGGTGCCTATACCCTGAGCTATAAGTCCGCCGACCTTGTTTTCGCGGTAGCTTATCACCGCAAAGCCCACCATATTGCAGCAACAGCCTATAGTCGCCGCTCCCGCCGCGAGACCTGTAAGCCCCATTGAAATACCGATTGCCGCGGAAGAAATAGGCAGAGTTAAAAGAATACCCATAACAACCGAAACAACAATACCGCCTATAATCGGGCTGTTTTCAACATTGATGTTCACAAGGGAGCCTATCCACTTCATAGCCGCGGAAATATAAGGACCTACAAAATATCCCGCCGTCGCACCCGTTAAAATACAGCAAATGGGAGTAACAATAATGTCAACCTTGGTCTTTCCCGCAACCAGCGCGCCCACCTCGATAGCGATATACGCCGCTATAAACGCGCCGAGCGGCTCACCCGGAGCACCTACGGTGTACGCTTCCTGTGCTAATTTCGGGAACGCGCCTATCACACCCGCGACCGCCGCCGCAACTGTCGTAAGCGGAGCGGATTTAAGCTTGCAGGCAACGCCGACGCCTATTCCCGCGCCCGTAAGGGTTTTGGCGACATTTCCCATCGCGGTAAGATATTCGCCCACAATGTTTCCTCCGACCAGCTTTCCTATCTGACAGATTATCGTGCCGATAATAAGGGTTGAAAACAACCCGTACGCCATACCCGACAATCCGTCAATGAAAAGCCTGTTCAAATACTTTTTCATTTGAAATCCTCCTTTTTCCTGAGGCGGCATAATAACGCCTGTCTCGGAAATCTATTCTTGTGAAATATTATACATAATTTATTCAAAATTAACAAGTGCGCATATTACTATTTTTTATGCAGATAATAATATCAATTTTAGTTAATTGGAGTGATTATATGAAAACGGTTGCCTTTTTTGACGCTAAAGCCTACGATAAGGAAAGCTTTTCGCGTTTTGCGGACGAGGAAATAAATATCCGCTATTTTGAAAATAAGCTGAACGCCGACACGGTAAGTATGGCGGCGTGCTGTGACGGAGTATGCGCCTTTGTAAACGATTCTATTGATAAAGAGGTAATAGACAAGCTGGCGGAATACGGCGTGGGGGTTATAGCTATGCGGTGCGCGGGCTACAACAACGTTGACCTTAAAGCCGCCGCGGGCAGGGTTAAAATTTTAAGGGTTCCGGCCTACTCGCCCTACTCTGTCGCGGAGCACGCTATGGGACTTATTTTAACCCTTAACCGCAAGCTGCACCGAGCTTATATAAGAACCCGAGACCACAATTTTTCGCTCGAGGGGCTTATCGGCTTTGACCTTAAAGGTAAAACGGTCGGCATAATCGGTACGGGGAAAATAGGTAGGTGCTTTGCGGATGTATGCAAGGGCTTCGGCATGAATATTTTAGGCTTTGACCCTTATGAAAGCAAAGATTTTTGCGGGAAATACGTCACCCTTGACGAATTGCTCGCCGAGAGTGACATAATATCCCTCCATTGCCCCCTTACAAAGGAAAACCACCATTTAATAAGCGCCGAGACCATTGAAAAAATGAAACGGGGCACTTATATAATAAACACCTCGCGCGGCTCTCTTATAGACACCGCGGCACTTACAGAGGGACTTAAATCGGGCAAAATCGGAGCGGCGGGACTCGATGTGTACGAGGAGGAAACCGCCCTGTTTTTTGAGGATTATTCCGACGAAATTATCCCCGACGACACTCTCTCGACAATAATTTCAATGCCTAATGTAATAGTAACCTCGCATCAGGCGTTTTTAACCCGCGAGGCGCTCGACGGTATAGCCGAAACCACCATTTCAAATCTTCGCGCATACTTTTCGGGTGAGGAGCTTAAAAACGAGGTTACGGTTTAAGCAAAAAATACGCTCCGCTCTTGCGCTTTATGAGATTATTGTGATATAATATCATTAAAAATAAAGAACGGAGACAAAAATGACGGAAATATATATGGTGCGCCATTGCGAGGCAATGGGCAATGTAAAACGGCTTTTTCAGGGCTCTTCGGATTTTGACATAAGCGAAACGGGAGCAAAACAGCTTGAGTATTTAAAAACACGTTTTAAGGATATAATACTGGACGGTGTTTACACAAGCCCGCTTATTCGCGCCCGCAAAACCGCCCTTGCGGTGATAGGCGACCGCAATTTAAAGCCGATAGACGAAAAGGGGCTTATAGAGCTTGACGGCGGAATTGTCGAGGGCAAGCCATTTATTGAGACCTTTAATTCAATACCCGGTCTTGCGGACACTTGGGACAATCACCCCGAAGATTTCGCGCCCGAGGGCGGCGAGAAAATGCGCGACGCTTACGAGAGGATATGGAACACGGTCAAAAACATCGCCGCTCAAAACATGGGAAAAACAGTTGCCTGCACAACCCACGGCGGAGTCACGCGCTGTCTTTTATGCCGCCTTTTAAAAGGAGATATTACAAAGCTTTCCGAAATGCCATGGAGCGAAAACACGGCGGTAAGCCTTATAAGATTTGATGAAGACTTAAACCCCGAGGTAGTTTTTTACAACGATACCTCCCACCTGCCCAAGGAGCTTATTCCTAAGCGCAGCCGCCTTTCTTCCTTTATGGGCGGAAACACCAAAGCGGGAGATAAAGAATGATTATAATGTCGGTTGACCTTGGAAAAGCCCGCACGGGTATCGCCGTTTCGGACAACGGCGAAAGCTTCGCCTTCCCTAAAGCCGTAATAAACGAATATAACACCGAAAGGCTTATAAAAAAAATTGCCGCACTCGCCAGCGAATACGGCGCTCAATTGATTGTTGTCGGTTATCCAAAAAATATGGATGGCTCGGCGGGAAGCCGAGCCGAAGAATGTAAGGAAATCGCCGAAAAAATAGGCTTGGAGAGCGGAAAAGAAACCGTACTTTGGGACGAGCGCTGTACCACCGTCTCGGCTCATACCGCCCTTAACCTTACCGACACTCGCGGCAAAAAGCGCAAGGAGGTAATAGACGCGGTGGCGGCGGTGATAATCCTTGAGGATTATCTGAAATTCCGTAAAAATAATTTATAGACTTGATACTTTAGTTATGATAAAGCTTTTTGGTTTGGTACTGCGGCTCGCAGGTCATATTAACGCCTAATTTTCTGAATATCTGCTCGTCTACACGGGAAAGAATAACGCTTGAATGCGCTTCAAGACCGCTAAGGTTTTTAAGCTGTTCGAGCGCTTTTTTTGCGATATCACTTGTGGCGGCGCAGATTGAAAGGGCTATCAAAATTTCGTCCGTGTGAAGCCGTGGGTTATGGTTGCCCATAATTTGGGTTTTAAGCTTTTGTATTGGCTCTATTACGGTCGGCGAAATAAGGTCGGTCTCATCGGGTATTCCCGCAAGCTCCTTAAGCGCATTTAAAAGCATTGCCGAGGAGGGACCTAACAGGCTTGAGGTTTTACCCGTTATGATTTTACCGTTTGCCAGCTCTATTGCGGCGGCGGGAGCGTCGGTTTGTTCCGCCTTTGTAAGCGCCGCGGCCGCAACGGGTCGGTCATTTACAGAAACGCCCGCCTGATTCATCAAAAGCTCAATTTTCTGGGCGTCACTCTGCTCTGAAAGCCCCTGCCTTACACTTACCATCGCGGCATAATACCGTCGGATTATTTCCTGCTTTGCCGCGTCGCAAACAGCTTCGTCGTCCGAAATCGCAAAGCCCGCCATATTAACCCCCATATCGGTCGGACTCTTATAGGGCGACTCGCCCGAAATCGCCTTTAGCATCGCGTCAAGCACAGGGAAAATTTCAATATCCCTGTTATAATTAACGGTCGTTTTGCCGTACGCCTCAAGGTGGAACGGGTCTATCATATTAACGTCGTTAAGGTCGGCGGTCGCCGCCTCATAGGCGATATTTACAGGGTGTTTAAGAGGTAAATTCCAAATTGGGAAGGTCTCAAACTTAGCGTAGCCCGCCTTTACTCCCCGCTTGTTTTCATGATAAAGTTGGGAAAGGCAGGTTGCCATTTTTCCGCTGCCGGGACCCGGAGCGGTGAGAACAACCAGCTTTCTTGTTGTTTCAATATAATCATTTTTACCGAAGCCCTCATCGCTGATAATATGCGGTATGTTATACGGATAATCCTTAATCGGGTAATGTCTGTAAACCTTAATTCCGAGCTTAGTAAGACGTTTTTCAAAGGCATTTGCCGACGGCTGACCCGTATACCGTGTAATAACCACGCTACCTACATAAAGCCCTATTCCGCGAAAAGCGTCAATAAGTCTTAGAGTATCAAGGTCGTAGGTAATACCGAGATCGCCGCGGCGCTTGTTTTTTTCAATCGCGTCGGCGTTTATGACTATAACTATTTCCGCGTCGTCCTTAAGCTGTAAAAGCATCTTAACCTTTGCGTCGGGCGCAAATCCGGGAAGCACCCTCGCTGCGTGATAATCATCGAAGAGCTTCCCGCCGAATTCAAGGTACAGCTTTCCGCCGAACATCGCTATCCTATCCCTTATGTTGCCCGACTGAAGCTTAATATACTTATCATTGTCAAACCCGATTTTTTTCATTTCCGCATCTCCGTTTTTAATATTCTCCGTTATTTTTAAAAGTCTCCGCCTTTTTATTAAACTCTTCAAAGGTAAAGCTATTATTAAGCACGTCAAGCATTGCCGAAGGCGAAAGCGATTCAGGCAGTCCTAAATGCCTTAAAAAGCTTTTGCGCTTCCTGCCGCTGTCCTCGCACCCCGAAAGCCCGAAAGCGAACATATCCGCTTTTGTTATTTTCCGTCTTTCCTCAGCGCGCACCGAAAAGACCCCGCTTTTTCTGAGCGCGTCCTCTATTATTTCGGGGCTCATTCCCTCTACGCCTATAAGTCCCGATTTTGAGGGCTTTGCCTTGCGCTTTTCCTTTCCCTGAAGTTCGGGAACATACACGTTTATAATCTCGCAGTCGGAGACTATTTTTTTAATATATGAGCGTATTATCGCTCCCGCCGAATCCGAATCGGTCAAAATTATAACGCCGTTTTTCCGCGCTAAATGTCTTATCAAATCACATTTTTCTTTATTTTTGAAAATGCCGAAGCCGTCGGTTGTAATTATCAGCGCGTCAACTATATTTTTAAGGGCAATTTTATCGTATTTCCCCTCGACAATTACGGGTCTGTCAAGCCTTATCAACCGCCTCACCCTTTGCGATAATATAAATAAGTCTGATTACCAGCTGTTCAAGAATAATCCGTTCATCAGCTCCGTAGGATTTAAGCCTGCGGTCGGCGTCAAGCAGTGCTTCAAAGCTCAAAGTCAGCTTCTTAAAATCAAACAGCCGCAAATTTTGAGCCGCCCTATCGATAAGAAATTCCCTGCCCTTATATCCGTAAAGCTCGGACAACTCCCCATTATCCGCCCCGCCTTTTTTTAATGCGTAAAGGCGGTACATATCGACATATGGAGAAGAGACCGTGTATAAAATCATCATCGGCTCAAAGCGCATAAAAAAGAGCTCGTCCAGCGTTTTAAGAGCCTGCCCCGACTGCCGCGCGAAAATCTGCTTTGAAAGGTTGTAAACCGAAGCTTCGGGAGTTTTTGTGCAAACATAATCGACTTCTGTCTTTGTTATTTCTCCGTTCGGCAAATAACAGCAAAGCTTTTCAAGCTCGTTTACGAGGGTATTAATATCCTCCCCCGCGATCTCGACCAGATACCGCGCCGCCGCCGACTCCATTTTACAGCCCCGCTTTGCCGCGCCGTCGGTAAGCATTTTGATAAGCTCGGGTGCTCGTCTGTGATTAAGTGAAACCGCCGCGCCGCCGCATTTTTCCGCGGCCGAAACAAGCTTTTTGAATTTAGCGCTTTTCTTAGCGTCTATCGGGAGGCTGTCAAACCAGATTATTAAAAGCGCCGTGTCACAGCCCTCCGACGTAAGGCTTAAAAGCTTATCAAAATCGGTTTTTGAACAATGTTCAAAGTCATAGTCGCAAAGTATCACGCATTTTTTATCAGCCATTACGGGCAATTGCCAAAGAAAGTCATAAACCTCCTGCAAATCGCAGTCCGCGCCGAAGCGGCAATAATTAAAAATATCGTCCTTATCCGCCGTCATTTCAGTAAGCTTTTCCACATACATTTTTTTCAAATAGCCGTCGTCGCCGAATATTATATAAACCGGAGCAAGACCGCCCGATTTAATCCGTGATTTAAACGCTTCCTCGTTTATCACCGCCATTTAAGCTTTCCACCGCCCTCGCTGATTATTTTTTCATGCATTATTTTCAATTTTAACATATCTTGCCTGCGTTTACAAGCAAATAAAGCGAATAATACCGAAACCAAAAGTAAAAGCGCAAATAAAAAGCTGTATCTTCCGAGTCTCATCACCGAAAACGGCAAAGAACCCAACCCGTTTATTACTAAATTAATATATTTTACAACAAAAGAGGATGCTAAGAGGAATATATGTCCCAAAATCGGAATTACAGGGAATAAAATAAGCCCGATGGCAGCAAAATAAAGTGCAGGGCTAACCGCGTAAGTAATCAGAATGTTGCTCGCAACCGTAACCCTTGAAATATATCCGAAAATCCAAACAGTTATAGGCAGAGTAAATATAAGAGCGCTTAAAGTCACTACTATCGGGGAAATAAACAACATAATTATTCCCTCTTTAGAATGCTTTTGATTTAAATAATCTGTTATCGGAATGGCTATCGCCGTAATTCCCAGAGTTGAAAGAACCGAAAGCTGAAATGAAATACTGAAAATCGTGAACGGCTCCGCAATTAAAATTAATGAAACCGCCGCTCCCAAAGTATTCTCAGGCGTGTTATCACGCTTCAAAACTATACTCACGGCGTAAAGAATATAGCACAAGCCTGCTCTTACAATAGATTTTGTAAACCCGCACAGAGCCGACATAAACAAAACGGTAAGCAATACGGTTATTGCCTTTAAATAGCGGTTATAGAGAATTTTATCCGTAAGCCTCAAAGCCAACGATACAATAATTGCTAAATGCATGCCGGAAACTACCATTACATGGCTTACACCCGCCGCTTTCACATTACCGTAAAAATCATCCGATAAATACGAGCGGTCTCCTGCGGTCAGAGCGGTAAGGGTTGCCGCCTCCTCGTAATCCATATTTGAAAACAATGCGTCGACAATATAATTACGAAGCTTATTAACATTTGAAAGAACAAAACCGCCCTCACCGCTGTAAACTGTTACATTGTCAATATATCCTGTAAGATAAATTTTCTCAGAATAATCACTTGCCCTGTATTTGCCGCTTACTTTACTTATATTCACCGTACCGACAATTTTATCCCCGCACTCAAAGCCTCCGTCGCCCCCGAAAACCATAATCCGCGTACCGCTTTCAAGTCTTTCGCAGTCGCATGCTTTAATAACAGCGGAATAATAGCTGCCGTGATTTACGGGGCTTTCGATTGCCACAAAGCTTCCTTTAACCTTAGTTGAGTCTAATTTGTTTACCGTGTCAATTCTGTTAAAGGTCACAAGTACGCTGACAGAAACCATAACCAGCATAAATACAACAAACGCATAAACATAATTAACCCTATTCAGTATAAGAAAAAAGAATAAAAAGATTAAAGAAAGCCCCAAAAAGAAAACCGCAGTACGCGAATAAAATGCGATAACGCACAATGTGGAGGCGCAAATTCCACATAAAAGCATTGGTCTCTTTTTTAGATAATCAATCACTTGTGCCGTCCCCTTTTATACAAATCAAGCATTATAATACAATATTTTCCTGAATTTTTCAACTTTGGCATTAGGATTAAATTCTTTTTTCTCTTTTTGTTATGATACAATAGATAGGTAACAGTAAAAATAGAAAAAACAACTCAAATGTG
>OGOX01000459.1_pt1 | contig 31544 bp, 38 predicted proteins | sample 1552761 | NCBI WGS metagenome assembly OGOX01 (sample SAMEA2580212, study PRJEB22360) | human gut metagenome | biome: human gut; feature: human-associated habitat; material: faeces | place: Denmark | collected 2008/2010
AGCACGTCCTGTTCATCACTCTTTTTCTTTTGTACCATAATTGTAAATGTTTAATTGTTATACATAAATGCGGGCTTTTCTGTTCCCGTCGTTTTCTTTCTTTATTTCCCTTGCATACGTTCTGATAAAATCCTCCACATCGGAGCGTTTGTAGTACGGCTTACGCTTCAATAGTCGATAAGGGATCATTCCGCTACTACGGTATCGCTGCAATGTACGCTTGCTCACATGGAGCATGAGACACAGGTCTTGGTTGTCAAGCAGTTCATCTTCAAGTTTAGGGATGGTCTGCATCATATCCCTTCCTGACTCGTTGATGACATTGAGAACTGCCTCATGCTTGTCAAGTCTCTGCATAAGCTGTCTCATACCATTCTCAAATGTTGTTCTGTCAAGTGTATCCATATTTCTCCATTTTTTATGTTGTTCCTCTTTCCTTGAGGTATTTCTCTATATCTGACCGTCTGAAACGGCACGCATTGCCTACGAAGGTAAAGCCTATAACTTTGGCATCCCTCATACGCTGCAGGGTGCGGCTGCTGATATGAAGCATCTCGCAGACCTCCGCACTGGTAAGGTACTCCTTTCCTGAGTTGTCCTCTTCTTTGATTGCTGTACCATATTTTCTTACGTACGCAGCAATCTCTCTTATTTGCCCAGTCAGTTCCTTGAACGCCAAGCTGTCTATTGTTATGATTTCCATACGCTTTTTGTATTTGTTCGCTGCAAAAGTACGGCAAAGGAATTTATCGGGCACGGTACTTACGCGTTACTACCGTGAAATTTTTATTGAATTTGTCTCTGAGTGTCCTTCTAAGGCGACACAAGCAACACGATTGCCGTGTTTTTATCCATATCACAAGATTCTGATTTACCTTTGCGCTCGTTAATCAACAAGTATACAAATATGGATATAGTAATCATTGAAAGAAAGACCTTCGATTTGCTTCTGGAGAGTGTGAAGGCATTGACGAGAAAGGTGGACTTCCTATTGGAGAAATCTAAAGACAGAAGTCTGGCTAAGTGGATGGATTCTGAAGACGTCTGTAAGGCTCTGAACCTTAGCAAAAGATCCCTACAGAGTCTGCGTGACAAGGATTTGCTTCCATGCACTCAGATTGGAAGAAAGTTCTATTACAAGCCTGCAGATGTGGAGAACTTCATATTGCATGGTGCAGGCACAATAGAGGGGGACTGCGTATGATACAGACAGTATTGAATGAAGACCACGAGATTATTGTCGAAGTATTGAAAACAATTCGACAAAGCATGAGAAAGGCTGACAAGCTAGCTGAATGCAGTCATTTCCCGTTGAACGGCGAGATGTATCTGACAGACAGGGATGTTGCAGCCCGTCTGCACATCAGCAAGCGGACCTTGCAGGAATACCGAAATGCTGCTATCTTGCCTTATTTTGTCATTGGGGGTAAAGTACTGTATCGGGAATCCGACATTCAGGCTCTGTTGGAAAGCAATTACAGAAACCACCATTATCCCAAGCTGGTTTAACCATATAGAAAGCTATCAAACGGAATGGGGTAAAGCTAATTTATTTATAATTTGCAATGCAATATTTTTGCATTTTCGGTGTTTATTATTATGTAGAGAACAATTAAAATTGAAAAAGAATGATGAATATAAATTTTTTCAGAATGCTACTCATGACATTCCTCGCCGTGGCAGGACTGGCTGCTTGTAGCGATGATGATGAGCCTAAAGATTCAGTCAAAGAAATCAGGATGCTGGTGTCGGCAGAAACAGGCGTGACGTATGCGTGGGGCGATGATATGAAGGAAAAACCCATAGAGTGCTTGCTCGTCAAGACGGAAGGTGATTCCGAAGAATGGCAAGACCTTGGATTTGAACAGATAAAAGGCTTTACCTATGAACGCGGGCACGAATATTATCTATCGGTAAAGCGCACAATCCTCGCCAATCCACCTGCGGATGCTTCCGACCGCAGATATGAACTTATCCGTGTTCTTCAAGACAGGCTTGTAGCAGACCCTGAAATTCCGATTGACAAAGAGATAAAAACGGAAGCAGACATAGAATACTATGACTTGTGTCCTTTCGAAAAGTATGGCGTAGCTAGCACTATTGTAGTTGATGATGAAGGTAAAATAAATGGTAAAGTTGAATATGACAATGTTTCGCCGCTACCATCTTACGATAAGGCGCGTATATGGCTGGTAAATATCCTTGATCATAAAGACCCGAACTGGGTGAAATTCCATAGTGTGCCTTATCAAGCAACTTACTCGTATGTCATTTCACCCTTTACCGACAAAATTCGTCTGGTGCGTAACGAGTCATCCGGCCCGATGTTCAAGAATGTCGTTCCTGAAGACGAGTTTACACGTATCCGCTCCATGAACTCCGGCGAGGAGGTCAGATATGCGCTTATTCTTGCCAACGTCCATAAAAAGGGGCTTCAAAAGGTGGAATTTATCATAATAAAGAAATAATCATTACAGACTGACTCCACCTCGCCCCCTATCAATCTTCTAATCATACCGACTTTCTGCAACATTGCCAACCTCATTGAGTGTGTGGCGATGTTTTATTTTATCAAATTGTTGTTGGCGTTCTACATAATCACAGAGCCATGCGCCGATCGCTTTCTGCTGTTCGGTGGTTTCGCTAATCACCAGTAACCACCAATTATCCCAAGCGGGTCTAACCATCGGAAATGAAAGGATAGCAAGGTGATATAATATCACTGATTTACAGTCTATTAGGAATGAAAGCCGATTTTGGATTGGTTCGTTATTCTTTCCTAAATTAGCGGATTGTTTACCCACTTTTGTCTCGTTTTTGTCCCTCGTTGTATTATCTTTGTATCGCAAGCTAAATGCTTGATAATCAGTGGTAAAAGAATATATTAACATCAGAAAAGAAAGGAAATAAAATGGGACGAAAGAAGAAAGAAATCCGTTTGAAGGAGCCTGTGCGCATCCGAGAAAAGAAGATAGCAGGTGGCAACATCAGCCTCTATCTTGACATTTACCAGAAGGGATTGAGAAAGAAAGAGACGCTGAAACTCTATCTTGTGCCAGAAATCAACGCTGCTACCAAGTTGCAAAACGCCAATACAAGAAAGTTGGCAGAGCAAATCAAGGCGCAGCGCATTCTTGACATCCAGAGAGAGGGTCTTGTGGATTGGGACAAGGTGAAGAAGTCACGCATGACACTTACCAAGTGGATGGATGACTTTGTGAAGTACAATGCCGAGTTGTCTGAGTCTTCCATGAAGACAAAGCGCAACACTCATGCTCGCATTGACCAATACCTATTACATATAGGCAAGCCAGAGTTTCTGTTGAAAGACGTGGACAAGGAGTTTTGCAAAGGCTTCATTACTTTTTTGAAGACTTGCACCTACAATGATGGAAAGAAACAACTCAGCACCACCACTTGCCGTATGTTCGTCAACTATTTCGGCTCGTCATTGGCAAAGGCAGTAAGGGACGGACTGATTGAGCAAAATCCATTCTTGCTGTTGGAGGCAAAGGAGAAGCCACAGAAGCGAGTGGCTGAGCGTGAGTTTCTGACGATAGAGGAAATAAAGAAGGTGATGAACACACCATGCCGTTATGAACTGGTGAAGAAAGCCTTTCTATTCTCCTGTTTCACCGGTCTGCGATATAGCGACATGAAAGCCTTGAACTGGAGTGAAATCCACAAGGCTGCTGACGGCAAGACAGAATACATTGACCATATCCAAGTCAAGACCAAGGATAGAGTAACCATCCCCTTGTCGGAAGAAACAAAGAAGTGGATGCCTAAAAGAGAAGAAGGCATAGACAACATCTTCCACAACTTGACAATCACATCTACAACTGTAGAAGTGGTTCTGAAAGAATGGATGGAGGCAGCAGGAATAACCAAGCATATAACCTACCACATGAGCCGCCACACGTGCGCTACGCTTTTGCTGTATTACGGTGCAGACTTATATACGGTGTCTAAAATTCTTGGTCATACGTCCATCAAGACGACACAGGTGTATGCCAAGGTCGCAGACGAAATGAAACGCAAGGCTGTAAGCAATATTCCCGAGATAAAATAACGAAATAAAGGTACCATGGTGCAATAGCCATGGTACCATGATAAGACTTAAAATTGAGGTGTTGGACTATTCTTTGCGATGTATTAGCCACAACAACAGCGACAGAACTACAAGCACCACCGCGCCGATAGTAAACTGCCCGACGCGCATCTGCGTGCACTCCCACGTCGATAGCTTGCGCTCAACTGGTATGGGAAGACGTGTTGTGTCGGTCTGGAGTATTGCTTTATATATAGTGTCGGTCTTCGTGCTTATGCGGTCACGCCATCGCCACACGCTCTTTAGCCGATACACTGTGTCGCCACGAGTGTAGTGTTCAACATACACCGAGTCGTGTATGCGGAAGGTGTCAGCCCTCGCCATCGCCTTATAGAGTGTATCAGTCTTAACGACCACTCGCTCTACGACCACCGGCTGCGGTGTAGAGCATCCACACAATAGTGTCAGCATTACGCAGGCTAACAAACCTAATAGCACACCGCACAATATTTCTGACAATTTGTTCAATGTATCCATAATCCTTTTCTCATTAAAAAGGAAAAGCGATACTCCGCTTGTCGGAATACCGCTTTGTGTTAAAAATAAAATTGTTTAGAATTTTGCGAAATAAGTTTCCAAACTTACCATGTCTTGCAATTCTACTATTTCTTCAGAACCTTTCCGCTTCTTTTTTCCACTTTCACGACTTTTTTTTACTATTCTGATTATCGTGTCAACAACCCCATGAGTATTTATAATCGTAGAGTAGTTCTTTTGGCAAATATCAAGCAACTCGTCAGCAAAAGAGCGGGACACAAAAACAACACCTTCCATATCAATGATACATTTGGTGCTTCCACTTTCACTAATAGCCTTTTCTATCGCTCCTGCATTGCTACGGGAACGAATATCAGAACCTAACAGCCCTAAAACATTAATGCTTTTCTCCATGACTTCATTCCTATCTGTTAAATATACTCATAAATATTAAAATTCTTAGGTAGAGACACTGGTATTCTCATCAATACGATTGTTCCATCCCAACGTATTGTTTTTGGCAACTCTATTACTTCATCTCTGTCTTTTGACAATCGGTAAAATGCACTACCTGAAAGCATAAAGAAGTCACCTCCCATACCTTTTGCCAAGAGTTTGCGCGATGTATTCAATCCATACCCACGTTCTGGAGAGTCTTTTGTAGAAAAACCTTCATTTGCCATGCGCAAGGCTTTGGCTTCACTATTGCCTATATCATCGATATATTTTGCATTATTAGCGTAACTTCCGTAGATGGTAATACCATCATCTGCGATACAAATGTCAATACACCCCTCCTTTTTCAAGTACTGTGCGTATATATAACCATTTTCGCTGCACGAATGCTGATTTATATTACATATTATCTCGCTCAAGAGATACGCTAATGGGGTTTTTACCGATCTGTCATAATTAGTTTGTTTTTCTATGATGCTTTGCAATATAGATTGAAGTTCATCGGCAACCTTTTCCTCTGAAGCAGGGAATGCACAAATCGGTGTATAAGTCTTAGATTTATAGGGCTTCAGCTTACTTTCAATATTATGCGTCGTTTGTATGTGCATCGGAGTTTCAAATGCTATTGCAGTGAAATAATCACGCATATAAGTCGGACAATTCTTGCAAACAATCTTCTTGTTGCATCGGTGTTTGTATATAGCCAATGGGGCAAGAAAGAAAGGATGGAAGAATGAAGTGTCGGAAAAATCCCATTCGATAATCTCTTCTTCGGAGTTCTCCGAATCGTTGATTATATGGAACAAGAAATTAAAGGCACTTCCTATTCTTTCGTCTCTATTTACATTTGGTATACGTATTGTCTTAGGCATAATCATTCTGTCTCCTATGCAAAGATAACAATATAGCGACAATGCAAAGTATTCTTTATAAGTCTAAATAACTTTATATAAGATATTTAATTCTATTTTAACACTCTGCGGTACTCCAACAAGTCAAAGAACGCTTCCCTTATATTATATTATTAACTATCACTTTCCACACACGTTATTAGTCGGTCTCCGCACTGCCGTAGTCTCTTGGCGGTTTGCGCTTCATGCATCCGTTCACGGTACACTCGTTCCACTGCAGCTCGTGCATGCGAAGGAGCAAGTCGTGCTTCTCCGCACGCAGCTCTCGGATGAGATCACGCTGCTTGCCAATGTCGTCGTAGAGTGAGTCGATTTTGTTGTTGAGTCTTGTGCGCTCCTCCATGTGCTCCTCGTGTTCGTGGGTGTAGAGGTTGCGCCACTCCTGGGCGTAGGCGAGGGCGTTAGCGTCCTCCTCCTTTTGTGCTGCAGCTGCCTCTTTGCGCTTCCGCGAGTTATAGTAGAGCAGCTGCCCCACGATGCCACCGCTAACAAGCAGCGAAAGTATCTGTAAAACCATATCCATCTGCATCTCCTTACGCTATTGTTATCCAAATCTGTTCTCCTCTCTCGTCCGCAGCCTTCAGCATGGCGTACACCTTACGGAACGTCGCCGTCGAGTTCAGCACCTGTCCGACGGCTTTGTTCTCGCCGACGAGGATGCAGCCCTCTGTGTCTTTCGCCGTGTTGCCGATGTGTATCAGCACGCCCTGGTAGCCAGGTGTATTGCACAGTCGCGGCAGTCTGCCCTTGCAGAACTGATACTGCGCCCGACCTCCGAACCTTGGCGACACCGTCTTCATGTCTACGAGGTATCTGCCAGTAGGTATGGCGGTTTCGCCCTTGATTTTAACTCCGCATATCTGCGCCACCGACATATTAGAGGTTAGTCCTCTGTCCTTATCCTCGAGCGTGTCGCAGACGTATGCGCCGTCGACGTACATCTTGCCGATGGTGTACGTCTCCTTTTTTGCTATTCGCTTTACTTTTACTTCCATGATATTTATTGTTTTGTTATTATTGATAACTGTTAATAACATACCTGTTCACCATTGACTATCTTCTTTATTGGTATGCGCAACGTGAAATCGTTGCCTCTAACTATTTTCTTCATATTATTTTGTGTTCTATTGTTGCACTTTATATTTAACCATAAATATTTCCATTCCACCCTACGGCGGTTAAGCGGTTGGGGTTAGCTCCACTGGTAGAATTGCCAAAAGTAGTCGTAACCTCGCAAGTCGTGATAAGTCTTTCATTTGAGGAAATTTCATTGACTTTTAGAGCTCCAGTTGAGGTCGTTGTTCCTCTTTTGTTTATTATACCTCCTCCATGTACAACGAATACAACGTTTGCGCGATTCTTGATTATTAGTGTTTGTCCAACATATTGTAACGCTTCGTCGGTTGACACGCCATGAAGACTATTCAAACTATCTTTAGGATTGTTGAATGGCAATACAAGATCAACCTGCGAGGCTTTAAAGTAATTATTGAAATCGCCTTGAAACTCCACGAACGAACCCGCATTAGTAAAGTCGAATAATACAACGCTTAAGGAAGCTGCGGGTATTCGGTATTGGTCTATGTTCTCTTGTGTAATAATTGTCTTTTTCTTTTTGACAAAACCGCCAAACAGACCTGCGCCAACCTCTAACAAACCTTTCTCATTAACGCTTGCCGTTGTCTCGCCGCTATTATTACGCACCTCGAACTTGTCCGCAGTTGCCGTTATCTTGCCGTTCTCGATGTCTAAGCCAGTGCGCAGTAGCTTTGCGGCAATACCACTGTCCTCGATAAAACCACTCTTGCCCTCTATCCAGTCGGTAGGAGTTGCACCGACCTCCAACTTCGGCATTGTCACCCACGCCTTTCCGCCTTGCAAACAACGGATTAAGACATAATTAGGTATGCCTGTACCCTCCGAACGCCAGTGTACCCAATAACGCTTCCACTCGCTTGTGAGAGAGAAGCGACGACCTCCGTCGGCGTTACTTGTCGTTGTATCGCGCTCGCTGTCTTCGGCGAATATGCTTAGATTAGAGCCACTCCACATGTATGCGTCGATGCTGCCGCTACCTTTTGCCATAAAGGAGAGAATATAGTCCTCGCCTTTCTTTATGATAGAGCTAACGTTCCATTGCGCCATCTCAATGTATTCAGAGGCGGCTTTTGTATATATTACCGAGCATCCGTTGTTGTACGACTCGTTAGTGACCACTGACGCATCCATTCGTGTTAGGTTGCCGGCTTTGGCAAACGTGCGTGTGTTGTCGAGCAAATTGCCCCCGATGTAGTCGTAGTCGTCAGGCGATGCGCTCCAACACACAAAGTCCTCCGCCGTACCCTCAATGAGGATAGGGTGGGCGATGTACGCCTGCTGACTCGCAGTAGATGCGTTAGCCTTTAGACACGCCACGGAAATCCACTCATAAAGGGCGTTCGCTGCCACGGTAAACGTCTTCTGATACAGATGCCAGCCGTTGCTTGGCGTTATCGTTACTACGCCTAAATTCGCACTGCCGTTCGGACCGGTATATCCACCTGGTCGCGACGTGTCGGTTGCCGAACTGTGCCATATCGTCTCGCCCACAATCTCTACTTTGGCTGACTTCGTGCGAGCCCAAAACGCCAATGTGTACGTCTTACCCTTGGTTACGTGTATGTTGCGAGAGTTCGCCGCTCCACCCCATTGCGCACCGCCTGCCTTGGCATCGGGCGCGAATATCACGTTAGCACCCTCATGCGCCGACGTGCGATATATCTTAGAGCGTAGAAGAAAGAAACCCTCGCCTTGCTTGCGGAACAACGAGCCGACGAGCAGGTTACGTCGCTCGGCAAGAGTGTAGCCCACCTTCATCGCTATCTGTGTAGCGGTCTGTGTTATAGAAGAGCTAACCGCTGCTATTTGGTCGTTTACATCCGTCTTTGTCGGATAGTGCTCTCCCACCTTTAAGAGTATTTGATTTGGCATCTGCTTTATCTCTGAACTCATCTTCGTTATCTGTCCGTCAAGCTCTTTTTTGTTTCTGTCGACCGTTGCACTGAGTCCATCCACGGACATCACAAGCTCCGCAAACGACTGCGTGCTTTCTATCTCGCCATTATCCTTGCGCGTAACGAACCTAAACTTATCGGCTATGGCGAACATCTCGGAACGCGATAGGACAAAGACCTCCTTGTTTTCTAACGAGTAGCTATCTACGCCTTCGTACATCTTTAACGATGGCGCATCCGCTCCGTATGCCGATAGAACAACGACCGACTGGCGAGCTGTGTCCGTCGTATTGCCCATCTGTACAAGCTCGTCACCTGCCTGCGGAATATCGCTGCCAGTATCGCAATCGTCAGCAAGCACATCGATGAAATCTTTACCTACCTTGTACACCTTACGCCAGTAGTATCTATTCTTCACGTTCTCATTCACGCCCTCCTTTACGTTGAACGTCTGACAGCGCACAAGGTCGCCCATCACAAATTGGTTCTCAATCTCCTCATCGCCTTTCTTCTGTGAGAAGTAGCAGCGGTAAACATTGTAGCGCAGGGGAGAACCGTCGTATTCGGGAAGAACCGTGCCCTTCTCAAAATAGACCACATTGCTAATCTTCATAGCAGCAGGCGACAGAACAATCTCACCACCTACGCTTTGAAGCTCTCGGATTACGAGCCTTACGAACTCCGCAGCCTTGCGCACAAGCAGGCGGTCTACCTCCAAGTAACTGTCACCACTTCCGTTGTAATCGCCAAGTTTGAAGCCAGAACCGAGCGCGCCCGAACGGAACGCAGCCGACGCAACCTCTTTGAGGGTGGCGATGCCTTCCTGCGTTATGCCATATCCCGTATTGCCAATGAGCAGAGAACGCAGTGTAGCGATGCCGTCAGATGTGATGCCGAGGGTTCCATCGGCTAAAACCAGATTGCCTAATAATGAAATCGCTTTCTTGAAGAGTACATCGGCTTCAGAAGATAACCCCTCTTTGAATATAATCTTTTTCTCTGCAGTATCTTCCTCGTCGCTTCGTAGGAAGTGCTGCAATCCGGGTGCGTTGATGTCAATGTCTTCAGCAACGCCAGCCTTTTTTGCAAAATTAGCCTCGTCGGCCTTTTCTGCATGTTTAGCCTCATCGACACGTTGACTCTGTGTAGATGCGAATATTGCACTGCCGCCACCATTACCTCCGCCTCCTTTATTTGAAGCCTTCGGTTTTGCATACATTTTTATTCCTATCATTATACTTATATTTTAAATTTCGCGAAGACTCATTGAAGCTGTGCCTTCCATAATGTTTTGACTAATACCTGTAACCCAGAACACTTTATTCATAGCCGGATGGCGGTAACGGTTGACAATACTTACATTTTCGCCGTCATCTTCAATGTTCTGTATTATTGTCACTCGTGGTACATGACAATCGGCGTAGTGATTAGCAACATAGTGTTGCTCAGGCTTAGCCATTTCTCCCGTATTACGATCGTAGACTTCAAGTAGCTGCTCCTCTTTTTTAACATTAAAAGGAGTTGACAGACTTAGAGACGTTTTAACGCCGAGAGCATAGCTTTCTTCTGCCGTTAGGGCACTTGTAATCTTAAATTCAAGATCATCTTTTGCATTGACATAGGATTCGTCGGTATCACTCGTATAAATAATGTCGTTCTCGTCACGTTGTTCGTAGTGACCATTATCACTATAGAGTTTTATTTCGAAATCCTTTATGACGATGCTCTCTACTGCATTCAATAAGTAATCTCCCCACATGGACGGTTCGATCTCTTGAGCCTCCCAGGGCGGTGCTGAAACTACGGTTCCAAGCGTATATATAGGCTGTGCAGGACACAGTATAGTGAATTTCACCGCTCCTTTCAACTTGTCTGTCTTTCTCATAGGGATTGCCATTCCTTCCGCATCTAAGTTCATCTGAATGTTAATATTATTCTGGATATCGTACTCGGTGCCAACAAGGAGGTCGTCTATTTTGGGGTCGAAGCCAATGCTGAATGATTGCGAATAATACTCTTTGTCGTCAACACATTCTCCCGGGGTTTTATATTTACGCCACACGTAATCTGTTATCGTTCCATTACCAGTTCCTGGTGTGTCGCCATCGAAGAACTTTTCGCCTTTTTTCTTCTCGACGAGACACTTGTCTCCAATAACAAGCATACACATCAGCACTGATAGTTTAGAAATGTCATCCTTATCTTGGAGATTGATATTCCGCTGTAGCTTGAAGTACTGAGGGGTCTTGTCAGAGTAAGGCACAAAGCCGTTTTTGACATCTAAGTTTAATATAGGTTTAGAACTTGGCGTTTCTGCTTTATAGAACTCCTGAGTATAGTATTCGTTGTCATTACGGCCCTTGACAGCGTGAAGGTCTTTGTAATATACGGGCGATACGTAAGGCGGGCATGACAGCTCTCTTATAGGGTTATATGCTATTTTGCCTGATATTACCATGTAATTGGTGGTGTCGTTATCTGCAGGAGAGTATATTCCTGCCTCTGCGGTGTCTTCGTATGTAGCGCATGGTATCATCGACATTAAGCCCTTGTTAGGGCTGTTTGAACCTCCCAAGCCTGCCTGAACGCCATGAATTCCAATGACGAGACACTCTTCCATATCAACCTTCGATTTTACAGAATTGTCTTTAGTGCTGAGTGTTGTTATAGCACATCCTACCTCTAACAAAGCTGTGCCTCGGCTTCTACCTATAAAGTCGGGCAATACATATTGGTGGCGATTGTCTCCCGCATACGGAAAGTAAGACTCAGATGCGTTAACTCCCATTACAGACTGGGGACGGAATTTCCATTTACTGTTGTTCATCACGCGAATATACCAATCGGCAAAGTAAGCCTTACCCCAGTCTGTGGTGCGTCCTCCTATACACGCTTCAATAAATGCTTGTTTTGGCGTTTTGGTGCCTCCTGGAGAAACGATTTCGCGGAGATAGAATTGCTTCCCCGTGAATGGAGAAAAAAGGTCGTCTTTATCAAGTGGGCTTCTGATAAGGTTTTTCATACTTTTCGTATCGCTTTTCAGTACCAACTTGTTGAATGCTTCGTCAATATTTATTTGTGTGTCATCGTCAGCAACCGTGTCCAGGGTAATGTCTATAGTGCTGCGTGGGGATATTATTACGGATTGATCATGCGTAAGGTCTTTCCATTTTATGTTGTCGTTATTAAGATTGCGCAGTGTCTCCCATGCGTAGATATAATATGTTACGCCGTTTTGTACAATGTGCAAGTCTAAATACCGCATAATTTCTTCTACTACTTTATCCTGCGTCCAAACGTCCTCTTCTTCCTCTTCAAGAAAGAGAAGGTCGGATATGGAGATGTCGTGAAAAATGGAAGTTTCAGTTTCTTTTTTGTCAATGCTCTTGCTGTCATCGTAACATACACGGAATGTATTTATTGCCTTGTCTTTGTTTATAATGACTTCTGTAGTAGCAGCACAGAGAATAGACTCTAATATCTGCATAAAGGTGCGTTGTTTTGCCTGGCTTCTGATGTCTTCGTAGTTTACTCCAGGCATACCTGCGCCCATATATTGGGAATATTGTAATGATGAAAGTATGTCAATACAATTTATCTCTACTTCGTCATATTCAAAATTGTATCCCTGCGAGAATACGAGTGGCTCTATATATCCCGCAAAGATGATTGTGTCATCCTGCCGCACGTTTACAATAGTACTACGGCATGATGTGTTGTAAAAATCACTGATGAAATCTCTACACAAGAGGCGTATTGTGCAACTGTGTCGTAAGAGATGGTCGAACGTGTCGTTCATCTCGTTGGTTATTTCAATGGGGTCGTCTTGAAAGTAGATACCACTGCCTTCAGAGCCGATGACTTTCTCCTCGGTTCTGTCTCCTTTTGATAAGATCTCAATGGTAATAACCTTACCCTTCCGATTTATAAATTGCCCGTGTATATACATAGTTTTCCTTTTTCTATATTAAACAAGATTTGAACGCCGTCCAGACTTACTTGCTATCTTGCGCACGTTACTTAGAGTCTGCTCTATACTTGTTCCTCGCGTCTTTCCACGCACGTCAACCACGAGGTGCACGTCATTCATTTGCGTAGGTGTCACTTGCGTAGGTGCCATTTGCGGTAACTCTCTTCGTACAAATGACGGTGGGGTATAGCGTGGCGTATTTATCATCTGGAACAAATGAGCCTGTTGCGTTTTGTTTAGTATCATTTCGCCACTATTGACACGTGCAAATTTTCGGTCGCCAAAGGTAGAGGTACCACCAACGACACCACCAGTTGCAAAACTTGACATTGCTGCGATTGCTGCCACAACGGCTGCCACACCAGCTGCGATTGCTATAAGGTTGGCTGGGAACGGCATCTTTGCTCCACTTGCGGTAGCGTTAGCTATCGCTTCGCCTTCCTTAGCAACCGTGTTGACGGTAGACGCAGCGGTGTTCGCGGCGGTTACGCCCGTATTTACTGTTGTTGCAGTAGTGTCTGCTGCTGTTGCAGCGGCATGTGCAGTTGTTGCAACGGATAGGAGGTTGTAGAGTTCTACTATTCCCTGTATTCCCTGTGCAATAGATATAAATCCATTAATCATTGCAGAGGTTTTTTCCCATGCGTTGCCATTACCTTCAAGTGCATCAGAAATGCCCTGTATGCCGCCACTGATGTTTTGCACGCTTCCCCAACCTTTCTGTATTTGTTCAAATGCTTTGTCAAATCCAGAAGGTTCAAGAGTGATTTTTATCGGTTTAAGACCAAGATCGGCGAGTTCTTTGTTTACCTCGTCTATCTGTTTCATGGCCTCATCTTTGCCAATGATGCCAATTTCATAGTCGTTTTGGATGCGGCTTGTCTTCTGCTGTGCGTTGCTATAGCTCTGACGTTTGTCGGCGGCGGAGCCTTGCTCGATGTACTCGGGCGTGACTTCGGCGGCTATGGAGACCTTGCCCTTTGTCGCCTCGTCTATCTCCGCCTGTATCTCGGTTATCTTTGCTGAGGCTTTGGTTCTTGCTTCGATGGTTGTAGCCTCATCGAGACTGCGCCGTGCATTCTGCAGTTGCTCTTGCAACTCTTCGATAGGTGTCTTGAAGTGTACCTCGATAGGTTTCAGCTCGAGCGCAGAGAGCTGGTCGTTGATGTCGGCAATAGCTTTCTGCGCTGAGGCTTTGTCTATCAGTCCAGAGTCGTAGTCCTGGCGAATGTTGCCGATGCGCTGCTGTGCGTTGCTGTAGCTCTTGCGTTTATCGGCGGCGGATCCTGCCACGATATATGTCGGCTCTGTGGCGGCTTCGATGGTGACTTTTCCCTTTGTCGCCTCGTCTATCTGCGCCTGTATCTTCTTCACCTTTGCGTCGGCCTCCACTCTGGCTTCGATGGTCAGGGCGTTGTCCTTCTCCTTTTGAGCAGCAGACAGCTGCGCCTGCAGCTTTTCGATGTACGTTTTCGGTTCAACGACGGAGGGCGTATTGGTGGTGTTTTTGGCAATATGTCTAACAGGCTTGCCTGCTGTAATAAAGCCCTTGTTTGCCTTCAGGTTCTCGGCTAACTGTTTTTGGGTGTCGGTAATTTCTTGATTGACCGCGTTGAGACTCTTGTCTATTGAATAAATTTGTTTGTTGCCCGAAACGTTTGTGCCGCTGTATCTTTCTGCGCCTATTTTGGTAAATCTCCATTCTCCATCGTTACCAACTTTACCATAGCGCTCGTTGCGCCAGTTTTCCGGCACGATGTCGCCCTCCTTGGCGTTTCTTCCGCTATTCTTGGCATCGTCGGAAATACTCTTAGTTACCTTCTTTTTCTTGTCAAGCAGGTCGATTTGCTTTTGGTATAATGCTGTGAGCTTCGCAGCGTATGCAGCTGCCATAGCTCTTTGCTTGAAGGCCTCAACTACAGCGTCCGTCTTGTTGTTAAAGATATTCTCGGCTTCCGTGACGCTGTCTATCTTCAGCTGCAACTCGCCGAAAGCGGATTGGTTCTGCTTTATCCATTGCATCTTCTGCTGTTCGGTAGACAAAGCCTTCCACCCCTCCTTGAGTTTGTCGTATTTCGACATGAGTTCAGAATAGGTAGACTTCAGCGTGCTGTCATAGGCATTCTTCACCTCGTCGGCTGCGCTGTTCATTTCCTTCATCGCTTCCGCCTGCTCGTCTGCTTTGTCTTTAGCTTCCGAAGATTTTGAAATAAATGCGTTTATTACTTCGGTGAGGGCTACTATAGCTATACCCACGCCTGTAGCAACCAGTAAACTTCGGATGGCATACTTAAGAGTTGTGGCTCCGACAGCAGCGCCAGTGAAAGCAGCATTTAACGCTCTCGTGATGGCAGTCAATCCTATCATCGTTGCTCTGGATACCACAAAAGCGGCATTTGCTGCAGTTGTCCTTATTCTTACGATAGCCTGGGTGATACCGAGTGATTGCCACGCCTTTACCAATGTCGAAATGGCTATCACGCTATTGCCTACCTGCGTCGCGATATTAAGATACGGCATGATGCCGCTTAATGCGGACGCAATACCATCGGCGAACTCTGCAATTTGGTTCTTCATCATCTGAAAGCTCGCCGCACCGCTACTGCTCATAGTCGAGAAGGCCTCGTCAATGGTGCCTGCGCTATCCTTCATTGAGGAGATATTTTCATTGAATTTGTCTGCGAGCTGTCCTGTCAGAGGGCCGATAGCACGAAGACTTTCTGCTGAACCGAATAGCTTTCCGTATATCTCCTGCTCCAGCATTCCGCTCTTTTGCGCATACTGCTTTACGTTTTTGTCAAGATCGGCCAGGAAGTTCTGCAGACCGCCAGCTGCTTTGATGGATGCAGCGTTAAACGATATTCCCATTTGTTCTGCCATCTTGCTTGCTTCGCTCGAAGGCTTTACAAGCGCAGTGAATACGGCTGCGAGCTGCGTTGATACCTCGGCGGTATTGCCGCTCACTCCGGTAAGCGTAGAGAATGTCGCCATGAGCTCGTCAATGCTGACGCCCAGCGTTGCAGCATTACCTGTCACTCTCGGGAGTGCCTGTGCCAGCTGCTCGAAAGATATCACGCCGTTCTTGGCGGTAAGCTGTATTTTATCCTGTATATCTCCTGCTGCATCCCATGAAAGGCCGTAGTTCTTTATGACGGTAGAGGTCACTTTAACTGCCTCGCCGAGGTCTGCGACACCTCCTACAGAAGCCTTTGCTGACTTCTGAAGAAATGTTATCCAGTTGTCTTCAGGTACACTGTTGCTTATTACTTGATATAGTCCATTTGCAAGTTCTTCGCGCGCCATTGGTATATCCTTGGCAAGCTCCGCAACTTGGTCTTTGAGTTTAGAGAAGTCTTCGCCACTCTTACCCGCCATTGTATTCGCAGTGTTCATGGCGGCACCAAAACTGCGACTTTCTTCTGTGAGGTCGTTAAAGGTGGAAGATATGTTTCTTAAAACTTCAAAGCCTTGGTTGAAGGATATAAGAGCATCTCTCATGTCAGAAGCAGCCGTTCTTACACGAGAAATGTTTTTCTGCATCTCGTTCAAATCCGAGGTTGCAGTAACGATTTGCTCCTTTCCGTCTACGCTGAGTTTTATGTTAAATTTTATCTCCTTTGCCATAAATACTTATAATGAAGAATGTATGTTATATAAAAAATCAGTATCTTTGCCTTTGTAAACATAAAATTCTTATGAATATGAGAAACAACGAAGAAAATTCCGATAGAAAAAAGCGATGGCAGCGATGGACTACAATAATGTCCTATTCCTTAATCGTCTGGATTGCATCCGTTGCTGCTCTTATTGTTACTGACAACGAATCATCGTTAGCCCTTATCGTCTTTTTGATAAGCACCGTGGTCTTTTGGGTAGGATTTGCTTCTCTGCTGTCGCTTTCCGCAAAAGAGCCCTGGATCTAACTTTTCTTTGCCTTGTTCGCAAGTGCTTCAAATCTTCGCTTCGCCTCTTCTTTCGATACAGCCGGTGCTTTCTGCATCGGCTTTTTCTTTTCCCACGGGAACGGAAGCACTTTCTGCGGTGTCAGATTGCCCTTTGCGTGCGGCTGCAGGGCTATTGTCGCCATCATGCGCATACACTCCCATCTGTCCCGAAGCTGTGCCTCCTGCTGTTCGTTCCACGCTCTGTAGATATGATCGAACTCCTCGGGCGTGAAGCCGCAAAAATCAGAATAGGGGATGCCGATGTTGCCAACGGCTATCCCCAGCAGCTCAAGTATTTCTAACTTTTTTTTTCAGCCGAAGCCTCAACGCCTGCAGCGTCGCCGTTGATGGCATCCGTCCATGCGGCGACATCGTCAAGCGTCACACTGTCGGCAAAGTCCATGAGCGAAAGACCGAACTCCACGCCGTCATGCTTACACGCCGACGCTATACAGCAGAACAGGTACGTGCACATGTCCGTCACGTCGTTCGAGATGTCGGACACTTCCTTTCCAGTTTCCATTTTGAAGCGGAGCATAGCCCCCATAGTCTGTCTACAGGGGTATGCCTTGCCGTTGATGGTAATTTCTACTTTTTTCATGTCTCTGCGCTTTATTTTGAAACTACAGCCGAGCCTGCCTTGCCCGGGTAAACCTCAGGCTCGCCGTCGTTCTCCAACGAAAGGCTGTAGGTCGCATCGTCAGTGGCTGGTGATGACTCCTCTATTGAGGCGATAATAAAGTTACCCTTAACATAAGGTTTCTGGTCTTCGCCACGTTTGAAAGCCTCTATCTCTACGCTTTGGCCCTTACCCCAGGAAGGGGCGAGCTGTTCAAAACCGTTCTCGGTCTCGTTGTAGAAACGGAAGCCCTCCGCGCTGATGGAGATAGAGAGGCCGGTGACACCCTTGCCCTTCCACAGACCGCTGCCTTTGGTGGCGGTCGCTGCAGGCTTGACTGCTCGGTCTTTTGTCTCCGAGTTGAACGTGAGTGTGTGAGTAGAGCAGTGGCCTACGGCCTTGCCGTCTACTTTCAGCAGAATGTCACTGCCGTTAATAAATCCACTTGTTTCTGGCATAACTATAAGTTTTTAATGGTTAAATTTTTACTTGGAATACAAGCTGCTGCACATAGGCATCGTCCTCATAACCCTCCTCGCTATCAATGAGAATACAGCTGCGCATACGGATGCCGTCGAGTTCACCTTGCTTGTAGTCGAGTGCCGCACGTGTAGCTTCCGCAAGTTCTACACCTTCCGCATATTGTGCTGTGTAGCACACTACCTCCATCGTTACGGTGTCTGCACCAGGCATACCCGCTTTTGTAGGGTTGTGTGCGAGAGCTGCACGTCTGTAGAGGATGTATGGCAGCTGCGCCTTGTCTGTTACCACAGGAAATACCTTATTCGTTTTCGTCTTCACTTCCTTATCGGAGAGAAGCATGTTGCGAATGATGGCACCTGCGCTGAGAGATGTCTTCTTTACCATTGCTTGTTTTTTAGATGAGTCCTTGTTTCTTAGCCGCCTTTTCGAGGTTGTCCTGAAGATTGTTGAAGAGGTTCGTCTCTACGCTGTCGGCGGTCTGCTGCTCTGTCTTGGCGAGGAAAGCGTAACGCTTCATCTTGCCACGGTTCGCACCGCCTCTCACGTATTGACGTATCTTCTTGCCCGTAAAGCGGCTCTTTCCGAAGAACGAAGAAATTCTTCTTCCGGCCTTGCGATACCTGGTTCCGTCCTCTGCCCACATCAGCACAGGCTTTTCCTTACTCTGCCTGTTCATGTGTATGCCCTTACGCTTACCGTGCGGCTTCACGCTCACCATGAAGCCTAAGCCGTAGCGGTCGGGGTAGGTACGCACGTAGATGCCGCTTGACAGACTGCGCTTGGTGCCCTTGCCTATGCCGCTGCTGCCGAGGTTGGCTACGGCGGCTTTCTTCAGACGGTTGCCTTCGCGGCGCATGGCACCCTTCATGGCCTTTCGCTGTGTCTTTGTATCAAGTGCCTTGTAAACGTCGAGAAACGGTCTTTTGATATCACTGACGGTTTGATTCATAGGACTTGCTATTCGTTTACTCGTTCGCAGATCAATGTCTTCATGCCTCGGTCGAGGTTCGGTATGATTGCCACTACGGTGTACAGATAGCCGCCGAGCTGCTGCACCCGCCAGTTCTCTTCTACCTGGTGCGCGTCACGGATGTTGTACTCAGCCCGATAGTCGGGGAAGTGTTCTCCGACCTCCTCGCTGCGGTTGCCGCTCTGCTTCACCCGCTGCGCTCTCACCGTCCTCTGCAGCTCGTAGGCGTTGGTCTCTTCGCCGTAAGCGTTGGCGGTCGCAACGGGCTTGAGCAGCTTTATTCTGTACTTCATGTCTCCTGCTCTCATACCAGTTTTCGATAAGGCTTAATCAATGACTGCAACGAATCGGGCACGGCGTGCATCTGGACGCTGCTCACGCTCTCACGCTGGTTGTACCAATGTGCGCCGAGCATCATCGCTGCGTGCCTGATGGGCGTTGGCAGGCTGCCGTTACCCATCTCCACAAGTTCCTCGGGAGTTCTGTTTGTCGCCGTTATGACGGCCGTCTCTGCCGTGTCGAGTACATGAGCGAGATACTCGTCATCGTCGGCGAAGTCGTCAGCTCTCACGTGTTTCTTGAATAGTGCCAAATCCGTTATAGCCATTTGATTGATGTTTATTAGAATATGCGAACGTTAATGTCTACGCCTTAGCTACCTTGCCGAGTGCGAAGGCTTCTGGACGTACGGTAATAGTAGCATAGTCTGCGTTGAGAACGAAGTCCACTGCGTCCTTGCGTGCCTTGCTGTACGGGTCAACGATAAAGCGGATATTGCCGAAGAGACCCATCGGCTGGTATCTCCAGTCGCCGAGACCGATGAACTCTGTGCCGTCGGTGTCGCGGATCTCGTTGGAGGTGTATACCGGGAGGCCGCAGAGCATGTCGTTCTGGATCATCGGCACGTAGATACCCTTCTCGTTGACAGGCGTACCTTCGAGGATGGCTGCCATGCTCTTTGTCATTACCCAGCAAGCGTTCGAACCTTCGATGCCGGTCTCGAACATCTTCGCCTTCATGCCGTTGAGTTCCTTGAAGGTAGGCACAGCAGACAGCGTAGTAGCCTTGGTCTTCAGGGCCACAAACGGACCTGTGAGCTTTGTCGAGGCGGTCAACTTGTTGGTGCTGCAGATTACCTTGTTGAGGAGGCGACGGAGGGCGAGTGGCATGATTTCACGCACGATCATCTCCAGGATGCCCTGCGACTGGTTGAGCGACTGGTTGGTTACCGGGATAGCGATACCGATGCGCTCCGGTGTTGCTCTCAGTTTGTTCAGGTTAATCTTCTTGTCGGTGAGTTCTACACCCTCACCAGCAAGCTCAGCGTCTACGTTCTCGTAGAGCGGCCATACATAATCGCCTGCGAGTCCTGTAGGCATAGGCAGACCTACCTTGTCGAGGATAAAGCCTTCCTGCAGCGGACGCATAATCTCCTGTACGTTGAGAGGTACGATGCCGCCGTTGTTCACGTCAGACACCATCATCATGTCTCGCACAAGCAGAATCTCCGTGCGCTGGCCCTGGGCACTGTTCTCTCGGATCATGCGAGTAGCTTCTTCGATGGCGTTCGGGTTCTCGCGGAGGTGCTCGGCTGCTGCTGCCTGCATCTTCATCTGCAGAATCTGGTTCTCACGGGTAAGCGCCTCGAACTCGGCGTTCTCTGCCTCGTTGCGCTCACGCTTCTCCTTCTCGCAAGCGTCCGCAATCTCTGTGATGCGGTCGCAGTTCGCCTGATACTTGTTTACAAGCTCGCGAACGATAATGTTGTTCTTTGGTTTCGTCATATAACTACTGATTTATGATTAGAAAATTCGTTTTTGTGCTGCCTGGCGCATTTCGCGCAACTGCTTGTTTGCCTCCTCGTTCTTTCCTTTCGCCGGAGCTTGGCGCAGAACATTACGTAGATTGTCGGTCAGTTCTCGTGCTTCTACGCTTGTGTCAGGGTAGTACGGATTGGCAGCAAGTGTGAAGTCGTGAATGCCAAGGATGCTCTTTACGGTATATGTGATGGCTACTGTTCCGTTCGGCGCCGTCTCGCTGGTACGCTCCACGAAGTCGCTGTTGTAGTAGCGGGTAGTGAAGGCGAAGCTGCAGCCCTTGATATCGCCGCGGCGCACAAGTTCGAGCGCCTTGTCGCCGTCTACGGTGTTCGGTGCATCAAACTCGAAGGCCACGCCCTTTTCGTCAATAGAGTAGGAGAGCGTGCCCTTACCCTTGTCGCTGCGAGCGAGAAGCAGGTGGTTGTCGTGAAACATCGTCATCTTGATGTCCTGGCTGTCAAGAAACTCTTTACTGACAGCGCCCGGGGCTATCATCTCCCGGGCTTCGCTGTCATCGTCGCTCCACAGAGGCTCTGACGGAGTATTGAAAAGTATTGCGTACCCCGTGATGGTGCGGCTCGGGGCTTCGCCCTCTGCCGCCTCCCTCACATGCAACATATTCGGGGTACTTAAACAACGCTTAATGATCTTGTTGGTATCTTCTGTCTTTTTCATATCGTATGGGGTTTGTTACTGGATATTATTGCCGAAGGGGCCCTCGTTGATGTCCTTCAGGTTCGCCGATACGAGCACCTTGTCTCCGCCTGCCACCGGCGGCTTGTTCTCTTCCTTACGCCAGTCGTTCACTGTGTAGATGCCTGCTGCGATGGTGTTCGCCTGATACTTCACCCTGCTGTCGAGGTCGCAGGCGTACAGACCTCTGCGGTCGAACTGGAACTTGCGTTTGCAGCACAGCGACGGAGCGACGAGCTTTCGCAGCATCTCGTTTTCTATGTTGCGCAGCAGCGGGTTGAGCGTGTTGGAGAGGAACGCCACGTTCGCCATCTCGGCACTCTTGTAGTTGTTGCTGGTGTCGTCGAACACGAAAGACGGGTGCACGCCGAAGAAGCGACAAATGTCTCGTATCGTAAACTTGCGGCTCTCTAAAAACTGCATATCCGTTGACGAGAGTGAAATCTGTTTGAAGTCCACCTGTCCCGGGAGACTCACGATGCGCTCTCCGCCCTGGAATTTGTTGTCAATGCTTTCGGCTGTGTTCTCCAGCTGTGTGTCCTGGTACTCTCCGAAGCCCGTCACCGACTTGTCATTTGTCACAAGGCCTCGCACGTTGCCGCCGTTGGCGAAGCGTTTCAGCGTCTCACGGTCGCCCGTAAGCGCTATGTCGAGAGTCTGACGTGCGTATTGCAGCACGCTGATGCCAGTCTTTCCGTCCGCGCTGTGTCCTTTGATGTGTATGATGTCCTGCTCTCTGTAGCAGCCGTACACACCATTAATCATGTCGGTGACGTTGTATGTGTCGCGCAGGACATCGTGCGACACCGTGCCGCGTCCGCAGAGTACGAGTCGGTCTATCTCCAGCGTCGCCGTGTTGTATACTGGCACGATGTAGGCGTTGCCATCAAGCAGCACGTGCTCTACGGTCTCCTTCCAGAAGTCGAACGCTGATTTTGTGAAGTCGGGCTGTACGTCAAGCAGGTAGTGGAGGCGGCTTGTCTTGTCCTCTACGAAGATGCCGTCCTTCAGTCTCATGTATAGAAGCGGAAGGTTGGCGACGCTCTCGCTGAGCAGCTTCACGCATCGGTACACCGTTGCAACGGACATGGCTGTAGCTCCCGATCCGTAGTAGCCGAAGAAACCTGTGTAGTCTCCGGCGATGGTCGTTTTGCTTTCGGAGTTCTCCTTCTTGCCCGATTCTCCTCTAAAAAAATTCGTTATGTTTTGCCAAAATCCCATGTATGTGTGCCTTTTTATCCTCAAAGATACAGCTACTATAGTAGCTTTTAAAATGACAAATGGCGCATTTGGGTACATTGTGGTACATTGTGGCGCAATTATTAGTTTATTAAGGTTTGTTTACAATCGTAAACATATAGAAAGTAGCATAGAATTTCAGTTCTTTCCAATATTTAAAGAACTGGAAAGATTTATAGCGAGTGCCTATGATACAAAAAGCCCTCGATGCGTCACGCACCGAGGACTCCAATAAGCTCTTTAATATAATGAATGCTGCGAATTAGAAACTTGCAGCGGTCATGGTGCCGCATGGTCTGGCGGCGGTGTTGAATTTATTAAACAGTGACCATTTCAATATCCTTGGCAAGTCGGCGCAATCCCGACTTTATTTTCTCCACCTGCTGATGGCGCGGCTTCGATATGCCGCTCGCATAGTGTGAAAGCTGCTTCTGATTGATGCCCGTTATCGCCTGAAGGGCTGCAAACGAGAATATGCCACGATAGTAGTCGAGCAACGTAGCCACATCAAAATCGTAGACGAGCCGATACTCACCGTCAAACACCTCCGGGTATGCATCACCGTCTTTACGTCTGCCTTCGAGCCAGAAGTCAACACTCTCCTGGACATACTCCTTAAAGCCCTCAATGTCGCCATCATAGGCAACGACCCAACCCGGCAGTAAGTCGCAAGCGCAACAGTAGCCGCCATCAGTACGGGCAGCTTTAATCACAACATCGTTCATAATATATTGTTTTATATGTTAATCTTAAAATAGGTGGCAGCCACGACCGCCACCTTTCTTTGTCGAATATCAAAACAAGCGTCTGCTTCGAATGTGTGTGGGGGGAGGGGCGGAGCTTCAGCTCCACCCCAGTTTGTCAGAACCTAAGCCCCGACTGCCGCTCAATACTACTGAGGAGCCATCCGCAGATAGATGTTGAAGGCTTGCCGTTGACAGTTACAACACCCTTTTTTGTAGGATGTTTAAACTCTCTGTGGTCCCCCTTGCAACGGTCTAAGTACCAACCGTCGTCAGTCAAGATTCTCAGAATCTTAGAAACTTTTACATTTTTCATAGATCGCTTGTTTAATAATTCAACACTGCAAAGGTAGTAATTTTACTACGAATAGCCAAACAAAACAATAACTATTTTACTACGAAATGTAAAAAAAACCGCCGACGCATCACGCGCCAGCGGCTCCGAAACTAATCAACAAAAATGTAAACAACTGCTTATACTTATATACGTTACGGCTCTCTTACAATAGGGGCTTTGTCTTGTCTATAACTACAAGTGCCGTATTAACCATTGTGCCAGCCTCCTTGAACGACTTGTCCGGAAGTTTGCGCATATAGCCTCCGTAGTGTGCGACGGCGTCGCGCAGCATTTTGTACGGACCGTCAGTACGCCACATCACAGCCTGAGAAGCGATAGCTACGACCTTGCGGTTTGCCATTGAGATCGCCTTGAGGATGTGCAAAGCGTCTTGTCGCTTACAAAACGGCGGGTTCATCACTATAACATCGTACGATGCCGACGACGTGAATTTCAGAAAGTCCTCGCCGACGACGCGGAAGCCTCGCTTCTCAAGTATGGCTCGGTTTTTAGGATCGAGTTCGATGCAGTCGGGCGATGGCATAAACTGCGCAATATTGCCTTGTCCTGCAGAAGGCTCAAGCGTGCTCTCTCCTTGACGTATATCCGCTATCTCCACAATCTCGCGAGCGAGAGACTCGGGGGTAGGGAAGAACTGAAGTGCTTGTCGCTCCGGAATGTATTCTCCAGAGTCGGCGATGGATGTAATGAGGTCGCCTACATCCTCCTTGAATACAAAAGCCTTCTTCGCACTCGACCACTTGCCGCCGATACTCTTCAGTACCTTGGCTACACGTTCGTATAGCTTGCGTTCTAACTGCCCTGACAGGCGTAAAAGACTGCCTTCAAACTCGGAGGTTTTCAATACCTCTACAACTGAATTGTCTATCTTCATACGTTATGATATTATTGGATTTTAAGAAGTCGTGAGTATGCACTACGAGCCTCATCGATCATTTTCAAAGTGTCGCTGTCTGGCGGCAAGTTGCCAAGCATGTCTGCTATCTTGCCGAGTTTTTCCGATAGTTTTCTCATGTGTACCCGCTGTTCCTTTCTTTCCTGTTCGATTACGGAGATAATGCCTTCGCATGATAGGAAGTCCTCCTTCTTACCCTTGTAGGCGAGAATCATCGTAGCGATAGATGTCAGGCGAGACACCAGCCATTCCTGGATGAATAGTGCAGGGAGTGTAAAGCGTATCTTCTTCAGCACGGCAATATCTACTTTGTTTTGAAAACCGAGCACTACCTCATCAGTAGTGTCGGGTATTGCATCGAGTAGCAGGCGGGACACCACCGCCATAAGGTATTGCCTTGATACGCCCTCTTTGGGGCGTAAGGCACAGACGTGTTTCGAGAGAATCGCTGTACCTTCTGTGTTTACGGCCATTTTTCCTATTGTACCAACTACCGATACAAGTATATCTCCTTTTTCTGTGAGCGTTGGCAGGTTGAGCTTCTCGTAGCACCATCGAGAAGGCACGAAGCGTCCTTGTATCAGGTCTGAAGCTCCGACCACAACAGGCAGCCCGTGTTTTTTCTCGTTGGTTTTCTTCTTGTCTACATTCTTACCTTGTAGCACCTTACAGATGTCCGCGAGTGCTACGACGTTATCTATATTTTCATCCATAATTTGCATGTTTTCGTTGTTTTATCTTTCGTAAGTGTACATCAGCCCGAGCGTCATCAGCATGGTTATGGTGCCGTCTATCTTGCGGTACTGCGACAGCTTCAACGGCTTCTTGTTCTCCAGGTTGTCGGTGTCGAGCACGCAGTTGGAGAGGCAGAAGGTGTTTATGGGGTTGTCATTGAACACTATCTTCGGCGGATCATTCCACGCCAGCATCTCGAACGACTCCACCGGGAGGTTGAAGCTGCCGTATGTCTGGCTGTATGGAGTGAGCACGTTGCGGGCTCCTACCGACGAGAGGATGCTCGTCAAGTCCTGCGCCTTGTACTTGTCGTAGCCGATACGTATGATGTTAACCTTTTTGGATCGGCGCAGAATGTCTTCCGCTATCTGCGCCACGTCTATCTTCTGTCCCTTGCAGAACTGGAGGTGTCCTTGGGCGTGCCATGAGCGGTAGAGCTGTTCGTTGGGGTGTCCTTTCAGTGCTCCTTCCGGGAAGTAGTAGTCGGTATGGCAGTAGAACTTCTTCGATTCGGTAGAGTAGATCGTATAAGACACGGCACTGAAATCATCATGTATCGAGAGGTCGAACGCTACGGCGCAGTCGGGATGTCCCGTAACGTTGTCTATGTCGAACTTGCCGAGCAGGTCGTTCGCCTTCTCGTAGGTGAACCACGTCTTCTCGTCGCTCACGCAGAAGATGTTCAGCAGCTTTGTGCGGAAAGCAAGCATATTCTCCGCCGACAGTTGTGCGTTCTCGTACTCCCGCTCGTAGTAGTCGGGCTGCACCGTTATGCCGAGATGAGGCTGCACCTTCGCCCATGTCGCAGGGTCGCTCTCGTCGTCGTCGACATCCGGCATGAAGATGGATGCAAACATAGTATCGTTCGACTTCTCTCCTCGCAGCACCGCCATCACGCCGTCGAGTTCTCCCTTGAACGGCCCATCCACCACCTCACTCGCTGTAGTGATCACTATCACGAGCGGTTCTCGGCGAGGGCCCATTGAGGTTGTAAGCACGTTCTTCAGGTCTGCACCGTTCTTGCCTGCCGTGTTGCGTGCCTGCGCATACTCGTCCATGATGACAAGCGATGCGAATAGTCCGTCTTTCGTCTTGGCGTTGGCGGTGAGACACTGGATAAGGCTGTCACGCCCACGATCCAAGAATGTTATCTTCTCGCGGTTCACTCGGAAGTGGCGTCCGCCTGCGTCGAGGTCAAACATTATGGCTCGTATCTCGTCGAAGCATATCTTCGCCTGGTCGTAGCTATTGGCTCCTACGTAAGCCTGTGCGTTGTTGTCGCCGAAGAGCATGTCGTAAACGGCGAGAGCCGCGCTGGAGGTTGTCTTTGAGAACTTTCGGGGAACGAAGAGATAGACGGAGCGTATCAGTCGCCGTCCGTCTGGCTTTACGAAGCCGAAGATGTTGGCGAACTGGAAAGCCTGCACCGGTGTCAGCTTGTAGCGTGTGCGCCCGTTGATGCCGCTGAAGCGCAGAGCCTGGTAGAAGCGAAAAAAGTGCTTCACACGCTTCGGGCTCCATTCGTAGCGGTCGAGCATACGGAAGAAGCGTTTCACTGCCAGCAGCTCGTAGAGATTGTGCTTCTCGGGATTGTCTATCACGCCGTACACGTAGTCGCCGATGCGCCGGTCTGTCTCGACAAGCGCACAGCGATAGCGGGTAGGGTAGGCATCCCTGTCTCTCTGCAGCCATGCCGCCGTGTCTGCTTTCAGGCTCCGTAGTCTTACTTTCTCCTCTTCCGTCATTCGTCGCCCTCCTTCATAGCCTTCATGAACTCGTCGAGCGTGTCGTCTTCAGTCCTGCGTTCCTTGCCGTCGTTGTTCATGCCCAGAGCACGGAGGGCACGCTGCGCCAGGCTCGCCACGTTGAGATACAGCTTCTCTTTCGGGTTTACCGTGTGCCGCTCGTTGCCCTCTCGGCTGTACTCTACGTTCACGGAGCTGTAACCATCCCGGAGCATTTCTTCATTGAACACTTCCGCTCTGACAAGCAGCTGCGCCGTCAGCTCTACCTGGTATGTCAGCTCGGCGGTGTACTTGCCCTGGCTCTTCAGCAGCTTTATGATGTAGTCCTTCTTGTTCTTCACCCTGCGCTCTATGCGTCTGCGCTCCTTTTCGTCGGCGGGATTGGGCAGGATAGGCTCTGCCGAAGGCGCAAAGTCTTTCTGCGCCTTGTCGCTGTAGCCTCGTTTCTTGCCCTTGGTCTTCAGGTAGAATATTATCGCCGTGGTGTCGTTGGCGTTGATGAGCTGCATCAGTTTGCTCTCCACGAAGTCCGTCTGCGTCTCGGCTATCTCGTCCACCTTCTCCTTGAATCCGGGGTCGCTGTTGTACCATCGGTAATAGGTGCTGCGGCTTATGCTGACAGCCTCGCAGGCGACGGCTATAATGCCGTATCCTTGCATCAGGGCTTCCAAGAACTTTTGCTTTTTGTCTTCCATGCGTTTTTTATAGTGTGCCAAATGTCCTGTTTTAGGTCTTCAGCCCCCACGGCTCGAAATTTTTCTTGCGCGTGGAAAAAGGGCCGGGCGAGGTTTAGAAGGGGTGCACCCCCTTTTAAAAAACCACCCCCGGGGGGTGCTACCCCATGAACCTGTCTTTGAAGCGGAGAAGATGGGCCTCCGCTCTTTCCTTCGCCTGCTTCTTTCCGCATCGTCCCATCTCCGTATGCGTCTTCACGTGACACTCATGGCAGAGTGCCCGCAGGTTGTGAGGGTCGAACATCAGCTGCTCCTTCTCTCTCAGCGTGAGACCTTCTTCCACCGGGCGTATGTGATGCACCTCGGTAGCCGGAGCGAGCCTGCCTTCCTCCCTGCACCTCTCGCACAACGGAAAGGCTGTCAGCTTTGTGCGTCTCAGCCTTACCCATTGTGCGGTGTGTATGAGTCTTCTGTAGTCCTTGTCCTTTGCCATTTTTGGTAGGTTTAAAGATAATCGTCACGAGTAGAGACTGCGCCAGCACCTCAGTATCTGTCTTCCAGTGGTCACCGGTCTGCCGTTGGCTTGTCTCTTGCGGAACGTTATCAGTCCTTTTTCAGCGTATCGCTTGATGGTGTGACGATCCACATGCAGAGCAGCAGCTGCCTTGCTTACGGTATAGAGACCGTCAAGTTCCACATCAGGGCGTGTTATTATCATATCGTAGATTGTTTGGTTATTATACTTTCACTGGCAAACCTGCATACACCCATGCCATCAGGCAAGCATCTCGTTGATCCTGGTTCATTCTTGGCAGGCGGTTCGTCACGCCTACCGACTTCTGAAGCTCAGCCTGCGTTATCTTTCCGTCCTTGCCTTTCCATACCTTGCGCATCGGCTTCGCTACCGTGCATGGTATGTTGAGATGGCTGCACATTTCCTCGATGAGGATGCCCGTCTGGTGGTTCATTCCCGTGCGTCTTCCGAGCTCGGCGGCTTTCTGCATCGTCATATAGCCGCCTCCGAGATGCCAGTTAGATCTGACAAGCCAGCCTCCCTCCAGCACCACAAGCACTTTGCCGGGGTCCATGTCTCGCGTCATGGTGAGATAGTCGATGAGGTTAGGGAAGGAGAACTTCATAGGCGTTACGCTTCTACTTGTGCGGTAGACCACGCCCACGCCGCTCTCGTCTACGTCGGGGTCGATGCCGATTATTATATCCGGCTTGAACTGGTGGGGTATCTGTATCGCTCCTAACATGCTGCCTCCTTCTCCTCTTCGGTTCTCGTGTCGCGGTCGGGGTTCATCTCCAGGGCGTATGTCGCCGCACGGTTATACATGTCGTGATTGTCGAACTTGTTGCGTAGCACCTTCACTGCCAACTCCCACTCCTTGTTGCCGTTGAGACAAACTTCGGGGTCGCTTGTCTGCCTGAAGAGCTCAGAGCAAGCCGTCTCCCATGTCTGGCGCACGGCGTTGAAGTCGCTGCGTCCGAAGGTTGCACGTATCGGCGTACCGCATTGCTCACGGAACTGTTCCATTGCCTGGTCGTGCATATGGCAGCAGATTTCTATCACCGTCATAGCCGTGAGCATGAGAGCCTTCAGTCGATGATCGTCGACGTTCAGCCTCAACAGTTCTGCGTCTACCGAGAAGAAGAGCTTCTGTATGTGCGGCCTCATCTCGTCGTACACGGCATCCGTGGTGTCGAGCCACAGTCCGTATGTCTCGCCCGCCTGGTGTTTCACGTGCACGTTCCAGCGGTCGTATGCCGACAGAGCCTGCTTCACTCCCTTCTTCACTCCGTGACGCCAGTATTTCGTCTTGCTTAGCACCTCGTAGGCATCCACCATTGCTGACTGTGCGCAGTTGTATGCCGCTCCGCATATCACGAAGAAGAGCACCGAGCAGCGCGATATTCTTCTCTGCATCTCTTCCACCTGCTTTTCCGAGGCGAGCATCACACGATGGCCTACGGATCCTTGTATCAGCGTGTTCATAGGCTTCCGGCTTTAAGCCCCAGCTCCTTGGCGGTCTGGAGAAAGGTTATCAACTTGTCTTCTGACACTCTCGATGTAGTGTCGCGGCACACCGTCTCGCTGCCTATCACGTTGAAGTAGACGCGGTCGTTGCCGGTGTCGAGGTAGTATGTTTTCTGTTCCATGTCGTTTTTACTTGGTTTGTTGTTCTCTTGCTGTGTCCTGGCACGGAGGGCGCAGGGCGTGTTCTACGTATCTGCCGAGCTTTGTGCACCATGTTCCGTTGATGCAGCGTCTTGTGTGCCGGCAAGTCTTGCACTCGTCGTTCATGCCTGGTGCAGTAGCGGTTCCCATATAATGCCGAGTCTTTTGAGCGTGCCGTTACGCTCGTAGTATTCGAGGGCTTTGCGGGCACTGCTTTGCGGGTCGCGGTTCACGAGGCGCACCAGTCCTTCTATTCGCTCCTTCATTTTCCTGTCCTTGTCGGCGTTGTCCTGCTGAGCCTCAGCTATGGCTTCCGTCATATCGCAGCCTGCGGACGCTGGTTTGTCTTTGCAGCCCTGCTTTGTGCGCCGCAGGGCGTTGTCGTAGTTGCCTTCGAGCGTCTTCACGAGGTTCTCCTGCGTCATCAGCCAGTCGAAGGTTGCCACCCAGTTTCTCGGGTTCTCTCCGTTGGCATAGCTGCTTGCTATTATCTTGTCGACGGCGAGCCTCAGCACGTTTATGTCGTTGTCGTATTCGGCGAGCCTTGCTCTTACGAGGGCCTTGCGGGCATCTGTCATCAGCGTCACACGGCGCACCAGGCTGCCTGTCTTCTCAGCCTGCTCGTTCCAGTAGGTTTTCAGCGCCACGCACTCGGCATCAATCTCCACCCGTCTTCTCTGTGCCTCCGCTTCCTCACTTCCGCCAGAACTCTCTCCCGTGGTGGTGGGGGTGGGCGAGAGGGCCGAAAAAGAAACGGCCGCTTGCGGACTTTCTTTTTCTTTTTCTTTCCCCCCTCTTTCTATAGAGGGGTTTGTTTTGTTTTGTTTTGTTTTGTTTCGTTTTGTTTTTATAGGTGAACATTCGTGCACGTTTGTGCTTTGCGGTGCACGTTCGTTCACATTCGTTCACATTCGTGCTGTTTTACCACGTTCGTGCTTTGTGGCACACGTTCGTGCACGTTCGTGCACGTTTGTGCTTTTTCTTCACGTTCGTGCTCCTCTGCATTGTCTGCATCGTGTTCGTGTACGTTCGTGTACGTTTGTGCTTCTCGCTTCTTCTGCTCACGTTTGAGAGCCGTCTGTCTGTTGCGCTCGCACTTCGCCTCGTACTTTCCCTGTGCACGGTCTATGGCGTCGCGTATGAAGGCGAAAGCCATCTGCACCATCGGGTCAGCCTCAGCACTTATCTGCGCACCGTCTATCGCATAGGCGTAGAGAGCGTCGAGAAGGTCGCCCTTCTGCTCCTGCGTCATCGTCTTGATTGCAGGGTATTGAGCGGTATATAGCATGAATCCTTCCATATCGTTGATGTTTTATTCGTAGAACAGAGTTTCAGAAAACAACCATGCCGTCCGTCTCCCGACGTGGGGCATGGTGCGTCCGGCACAAAAGTAAAATGAAAGAACACTCTGGAAAAAACGAGTGCCGGACTGCCTGATTTTTTGGATTCTATTCTACTCAATTAATAACTTATTCCCGATTAATAGGCGAAAGACTTCGCTCTCACTCTGGCTGGTGTAGTGGCGG
>OGOX01000460.1_pt1 | contig 31532 bp, 65 predicted proteins | sample 1552761 | NCBI WGS metagenome assembly OGOX01 (sample SAMEA2580212, study PRJEB22360) | human gut metagenome | biome: human gut; feature: human-associated habitat; material: faeces | place: Denmark | collected 2008/2010
GCTAAGACAAGCGAAACAAATTCTAAGGCCAGTGAAACTAATGCTAAGAAATCAGAGGCTAATGCGTCTACAAGCGCAGCTAACGCAAAAAACAGTGAAACTAATGCCAAGGCTTCTGCTACTAGCGCGTCAACTTCTGCAAACAATGCTAAGACAAGCGAAACAAATTCTAAGGCCAGTGAAACTAATGCTAGGACAAGTGAGGACAGTGCGTCTATCTCTGCACGTAACGCTAAGACAAGCGAAACAAATTCTAAGGCCAGTGAAACTAATGCTAAGAAATCAGAGGCTAATGCGTCTACAAGCGCAGCTAACGCAAAAAACAGTGAAACTAATGCCAAGGCTTCTGCTACTAGCGCGTCAACTTCTGCAAACAATGCTAAGGCAAGCGAAACAAAAGCCAAGGCTTCTGAAACCAATGCTAGGACAAGTGAGACTAACTCTGCAAAGAGCGAGTCGGAAGCGCAAAAGTACGCAGAACAAGTTAAAGAAATATCTGAGAGCTTCAGCGGAGCATTAAGACCTCTTGGAACAATCAACTTTGCCGACTTACCGAGCACAGCGGATGCTAATTCTGGTGATATGTACAATATAACCGACCAGTTTACCACAACCACTGATTTTAAAGAGGGGGCTGGTAATATAATTCCTGCCGGAAGTAACGTATATTTAACTGTTGATAGATATTGGGATGTGCTTGCCGGCACACCGGTAACAGGAGTAAAAGGTGCAAAAGAAGCATATTATCGCAGAGGAAATGTAAACATAACTCCTGCCAATATCGGAGCGGTTGCAGAAGGTGGAAATATAAGCGATACAACAGTTACTTTTGCCGCTACAACAACTAGAGCAAACCTTGTTTCTGGTGAAAAAGTGTCGGTCGGCTTCGGAAAAATTAAGAAGTGGTTCGCTGATTTGAAAAGCTTTGCCTTTAAAGATTTGGCGAATAACCTCACGACTTCTACCACTGGAAACGCATTAGACGCGAGTCAAGGCAAGATTTTGAATGACAAATACGATGAATTAAACCAGAGTTTAAGTTTTAAGGTAAATACCACTGATAGCCGACTGTCGGATGCCAGAACTCCGAAACCTCACACCCATGATGATAGATACTATACTGAGAGCGAGATTAATACTAAGCTTAATGCATTAGTAAAAAATCATATTGTTGTCTTGTATAAGGCTGAATCAATAACAGTTACTGGAAATTCCGATAGAGAATACTCTTTTCCATTTTCTTTGCCAAGCGATGCAGGGATTATTACGCAGCTTCCTATAATTTATGCTAGCGGCAAGGGCATATCAATTGGAAGAAATATCTATAAAGATTTTACTGTACTTCTTTGGAATAATAATAGCAGTACACAAAATGTCGGGGTTATTTATTATGTAGTGTACATCATATAAATAAATGTATTGGAACATAAAGCGTTGAGAGCCGCCTTCAAATGCGCCACATAGTGCCTATTGTTATGGGTATGATTAGCTTCAGACTTGGAATTCAAGCTCTTCTTTGTATTATCTAAACTTTGGTTTAGCAGACTATCACAAATAGGATTTTGCACATAAAAAGAGAGAGCATAAGCCCTCTCAATTATTTTACAGGAATAGGGTTACAAAACAGTCCATGTTGTCAATATTCGACAAAATAAAACACTTTAAAGTGCTACAGTAATGATGTTCTCAAACAAGAGAACTCTTCAAGTTTCGGTAGGGCGGTGGATTATTCTGCCGTCCTTATTGACGTTTAAGAACAAATGTTCTATAATGGATGTATCGGAGGTAGTGTTGTATGGAATATAAGGATGAAATAAAGAAACTAATTGATAGCATTGAAAATGAAAAACTACTCGACTTTTTGCTAGGCTTCATAAAGTCGGCAATTAAGCGGTGGGGATAAAAAATAGAGGTAGGAAAAACCTACCTCTGCAAAAAAGATTTATCTGAAACGATTGCCACAATTCAAACAGATAAACTCGTCAACGGCATATCCGCTTCTTGCCTTTTTCACAACCTTTTCTTTTTTATTAACAAGTGTAAAAGGTCGGAGCGGATTTAGATTAGCCGTGTACCTAGTTTTCGTCTTTTCAGGACGAGCGCCATAAATTTGTTGACCGGCATATTGAAAATGTGTCGAGCCACAATATGGACAACACTTCTGTCCTTGTTCATTATACGTGGTATTTCCATTACTATTACTACTATCTATATCTGCTAATTTTTCAAGTAAAACAATCAATCCCACAACCATAATTACTAAAAGTATTACATACATAATAAATCCCCCTTATTTTAAATTTCTCAAAATCTGCATTATAGCTTTTTGACTATCTTCTGATAGCTTTGAGTATAACTCTATAAGCTCGGTATATGTGTCCGACAGCTCGGAGCTTGGGGCAGATGTCTTTATACTGTCCATTAAATATCCGGGGCTTAAATCAAGCACACCACATATCAATTCTACTGTGTCCATATCAGGCTTGGACTTATCTTTTTCCCAATCACTAATTGAATTATGCTTTGCATTTATTAATTCCGCAAGTTGTCTTTGAGTGTAGTGCTTAGAAATCCTTGCAGTTTTTATTTTCTCACCAAAAGTCATATATGAATACCTCCTTTCTAATATTGATAATAGTATAAAAGTTTCGGATAGTCAAGAAAAAAATTTCAGATAAACTGAAAAAAGTTCTTGACATTCGGAGATACAGAAACTATAATACAGTTATTCGGTAAAACCGAAACAAAACAGAAAGGAGAAAAGAATATGTGCGTAGGACAGAAAATTAAAACTTACTTAGAGGATAACGGCATTACACAGACTTTTGTTGCTAGTAAGACAGGTATTCCTGTTCAGAAGCTGAATTTATCACTCAATGGCAACAGAAGATTAGACTTCAACGAGTATGAGCTAATCTGCGGAGCGTTATCAGTTGGTGCGGATAAGTTTCTAGAGCCAAAGACTTTAGAGAGAAAGGAGTAGAAATGTCGAAAATCGAAATCAGACAGGTTGAGGGCGAAAAGATTTTTACAGAAATCTGCATTGATGGTCACAAAATAGACGGAGTGAGAAGCTATGAATTGAAACAAGACAAAGCTGGGTTCCCTGTACTAACAATCGACATAAATGCTTTTGACATTGCCACAGACTTGCGAACACTACAGTTGAATCAAAAATATGTAGGCGATATTGAGAGTATCAGATTTAAAGATGGATATGAGGCTCATTTTGGCTCTCGTGTTTCAGAGAGCCAATAGGAACTATTTGTTGAGATTTTGAAGAATAGAGCATTGTTTAGGATTGCGGCAACAACCAAACAACATTGCATATTGACAGACTAACCGACCATTCTCAAGACTTTGTTTTTCCAAGTCGGAAGTATCTATCATTTTAATCTCAACGGAATAATCCTTGTTCTGCTTATTGCAGAAACCGGTAAGAATCATAAGCGACTCACCTCCTTATTAAAAGATAGGGAGATTATACCACAGAAAGGAGGAGAAAATAAGTAATTGAATATATTGTTAAATGTGATTAAATGTGTTTAAATATACTCAAAGGAGTAAATTATTATGAATACATCAAATATCACAAATTATAAGCCAAAAGATTTTGCTGAACTGTTAGGTGTGTCTGTTAAGACATTGCAACGCTGGGACAGAGAAGGAACTTTAAAGGCAAATCGAACTCCAACTGATAGGCGCTATTATACCTATGACCAGTACCTTCAATTCAAAGGCATAAATATTGAAAATGATAAACGTCAGGTAGTTATTTATGCCAGAGTGTCTACAAGAAATCAAAAAGATGATTTACAGAATCAAGTTGCATTTTTGCGACAGTTTTGTAATGCTAAAGGTATTATTATAGACCAGTGTATTGAGGATTATGGAAGTGGTCTTAATTATAATCGTAAAAAGTGGAATGAATTATTAAATGAAGTAATGGAACAGAAAATAAAAACCATAATAGTAACTCATAAAGATAGATTTATCAGATTTGGTTACGATTGGTTTGAAAAATTCTGTATGAAGTTTAATACAAGCATTGTGGTAGTGAACAACGAAGAACTATCACCACAGGAAGAACTCGTACAGGATATTGTTTCTATACTTCATGTGTTCTCTTGCAGGTTGTATGGACTTCGTAAGTATAAAAAACAAATAGAAAGGGATGAGGAAATTGCTAAAGAGCTTCAAGACGGAAATAAGTCCGACGATTGAGCAAAAAATCAAGATTAACAAGACTATTGGCACTTGTAGGTATGTCTATAACTTCTATCTCGATCATAACAAAACTTTATATGATAACGGTGAAAAGTTTATGACTGGCAAGAGTTTCAGCGTATGGCTTAATAATGAGTATATTCCTAATAATCCTGATAAAATATGGATTAAAGAAGCATATTCAAAAGCTGTAAAAAAGTCTATTGAGGATGGATGTACTGCATTTACAAGATTTTTTAAACATCAAAGCGCTTTTCCTAATTTCAAAAAGAAAGGTAAATCTGATGTAAAAATGTATTTCGTAAAGAACAATACTAAAGACTGTAGATGTGAGAGACATAGGTTGAACATACCCACTTTAGGTTGGGTACGCATTAAAGAAAAAGGTTATATACCAACAACTAAAGACGGATGGAAAATCAAAAGCGGTACAGTATCCGTCAAAGCAGACAGATACTATGTGTCAGTTCTTGTAGAAATTCCCGACGTTAAGATTGTTAATAATAGCAATGGTGGTATAGGAATTGACTTGGGTTTAAAAGACTTGGCGATTGTTTCCAATGGTAAAACTTATAAAAATATCAATAAGTCAACAAGAATTAAAAAATTGGAAAAGAAACTGCGTAGAGAACAAAGATGTCTCTCACGAAAATATGAGAATTTAAAGAAAGGAGAGTCCACTCAAAAGAATATACAAAAGCAAAAGCTCAAAGTACAAAGACTTCATCATAAAATAGATAATATCCGTACTGATTATATCAATAAATCAATAGCTGAGATAGTGAAAACCAAGCCATCTTATATAACTATTGAAAATTTGAATGTATCAGGAATGATGAAGAACAGACATCTTTCAAAAGCTGTTGCGTCACAGAAGTTCTATGAATTTAGAACCAAGCTTAAAGCAAAATGTGATGAAAATGGTATTGAATTAAGAGTCGTAGACAGATGGTATCCATCATCCAAAATATGTCATTGCTGTGGTGCTATCAAGAAAGATTTGAAGCTTTCAGATAGAATATACCGTTGTGATTGTGGCTATGTCGAGGATAGGGATTTTAACGCTGCTCTTAATCTAAAAGATGCTTTAACTTACGAGGTTGCATAATCAACGCAAACGTAAGTATGTACTGCGGGCTATCGCAGGAATTTACGACTGTGGAGTGTACACGAACTTGTGAGTAGCGTATTGTTTACAATCGCCAAAGCATACACATCGAAGCAGTAAGAAGTATCCGCAAGGACTTTAATTTCTCGATGTGTTTGAGTATATTTGAACACATTTTGAGTGGCAGAAAACATGAACGATTTACAAATTTTCAATAATGAAGAGTTCGGAGAAGTCCGAATGATAGAAATTGACGGAAAGCCATATTTCGTAGCAACAGATGTGGCAACCGCACTTGGGTATGCGACACCGAGGGATGCAGTTTCTAGGCATTGCAAGGGAGTCGTGAAACGCGACACCCCTACATCTAGTGGAGTGCAGTCTATGTCATACATAAATGAGGGAGATTTATACCGACTCATTATAAAATCAAAATTGCCTAGCGCAGAGAAATTTGAGCGGTGGGTAATGGATGAGGTACTTCCGTCAATCAGAAAAACAGGCAGTTATGGTATGCCAAAGACAACAGGCGGTCAGATACAGCTTTTGGCGCAGGGCTATACAGAATTAGAGCAGAAAGTAAACGACATTAAAGATGATGTGAGCGAGCTTAAGGAAAATGTACCGCTTTACAGTTGCGATATTGACGAGATACAACAGCATGTTAAGCGCAGAGTTGTAAATATCCTCGGTGGCAAGCAGAGCGAAGCATACAGGGATAACAGTATCAGACATAAGATATTTTCTGATATATGGACACAGTTAAAGCGTGAGTATGGTTGCGTATCTACTTATAAGAGTATCAAGAGAAAGTATATAGACGATGTGCATGAGTTCATTGATTGCTATGTCGCGCCTAAGTATCTTGATGAGCTTATTCAAGACGCAAACGCTCAACAGAGTTTTGCATAGTGAGGTGGATTGTATGAGAAAAAGAACTCTAAAGCAGAAATTCTACACCGGCTGCGGCTATTCGATTTTCGGAGCATTAGCATTTGCGTTTTTCCTTGGATTATCGGTGGCATACGGAATTAAGACAGCGAGTATTATCGTTGGAGCAATCGTAACAGTATTTTGGCTGATACTGATTGCAATATGTCTCATAGAGGAGGGCGAACCGCATGAGAAGAAAAAGGATATTGATGTTATCGACTTTAATAATTGGAACTATGACCTTAAAGCCGATAGCAACGAAAGCAGATAGCAAAGTTGAGCTGACGGCTGGCGTTTCTTCCTATTTAAATGATGTAATGCTAGGAAAGATTGAACCGACAGTAGTTCAGAATGAGCCGGTTGTAGCTGAGCAGACTTATGAAGAGCCAACAGTTCCAACCTGCCGTAAGAAATACAGTTGTAGCCGATTTAAGAAGCTGGGGCGAGTCCGATATGGCAATTACACTTATACGTGGTACTCACAGAGAGTGTTACCTGGAGGCGGTTTGAATATTCCGGGTAGACATCTAAACGAATATGGACTTGTTGTAGATGAAAACGAGTACGTGGTAATTGCAAGTGATGATTTACCACATGGAGTTGTGGTTGATACTCCTGTTGGCATACAAGGGATTGTATATGACGAGGGAAGCGGAAATGGAAATCTTGACATCTACTGCGATTGGTAGCCGATTGAAGCGTCAGAGTGCCAACGATTACCTACAAGAATTATATCGAGCTAAACGGCACAAAGACAAATCATTTGACTTTCAAGCGTTATTAGATAAAGAAATGGAGAAACTGAATGAGCGACAATGTAAGAAGAATTAGGCTGGGTGATACAAGATACAGATTGAAGCCATTAACAAGAGAGCAGAAGCTATTGCTCAACAAGGCTCATTACATGCCGAGTGAGTGGCTTTTTGTATCGGAGTCGGACTCATACTTAAGAGTAGTGAAGAAATCAAGCCTACACGGAAATTTGATTTTAAAAACCATAAACAAATAGAAAGAGAGGAAACGCAATGAAGATTACACACATTTTTGCACAGAATTTTTGTAAATTCTATGGCAAAAACACATTAGACACAGATTTTTCAATGAAAACTGTATTGTCCGGTCAGAATGAAGTCGGCAAATCAACAGTTAAGAGAATTATTCTTGATGTGCTGAATTGCCATGACGAGAACGACAGAGAGATTACAGGCATAAGACCTCACGATGAAAATGGAGTTGAGATTGACGATGTTGACATTGTGAGAGCTGCCACCTTTGAGATTGACGGAAAAGCAAAGACTCTGAAAAAGGTTACAAGGCAGAAACGCAACAAAAAAGGCGAGATTACAGGCAGTGTTACTGATTACTCAATTAATGACGTGCCATACAAGATGGCTGACTACAATCAGTATATCAATGACAACATGGCAGAGCTTGGAGTATTACCATTTTGCTTAAATGCCATGACTTTACTTAACAAGTCACAGGCAGAGCAGAGATTAGCACTTGCAAGCTATTTTGGCACACGTACTGATGAAGAAATCTGCGATATGTTTCCACAGTTTGCTGAACTTAAGCCAATGTTTGACGATGGGGACGTAGACCAACTCAAGAAAGTATGTCGTGGCAAGCTAAACGGCACAGGCGGTAGGAATGGCTCAAAAGGGCTTGTCAAGGAAAGAGACGAAATCTCAACAAGGATTGATACAATTCATTCCACCAATGAGTATACAGACCTTGCAGAGCTTGAATTGCAGAAGAAAACCTATGAGCCACAGCTTAAGGAAATTGAAGATAAGCTGTCCGACTATAACAAAATTTTAGAGGATAAGCAGAAAGCTACAGAGGACATTATGAACCTTAAATTTGAGCTTTCAGACATGGAGAGAAAAGCCAATGCTGACAATCAGAAGAAGCGCATGGAGCTACAGTTACAGCTTGATGATTTCAATGCTTCAATTCACAAAGGAGAGTCAATGATAAGAGCTAAAAAAGCTAACATTGAAAACTCTGAAAGAGAGGTTAGATTTTGCACAGAGAACCTAGAAAAGGTGCGTGCTGATTGGAAAAAGGCAAAGGAGCTTGCCTTTGACGAGAGCAGTATTAATTGTCCGATGTGCGGTCAGAAGTTGCCGGAAGATAAGATAGAGAGCATGAGAGCTGAATTTGACGAGCGAAAAGCAAAGAACCTTAAAGAGCTTGAAGATAAGGGAAATGCGCTATCAAGCGATAATAAGGAACTTAAACAGGCTATCGAGGATAAGAAGAAAGAAATAGCTGACCTCGAAGCAGAACTTAAGGAGCTGACAGAAAGACATGACATTGTTGCTAAAGAGCTTGGAATGGTACCTACTGATATGGATATGACAAGTAACAGTGAGTACCAGGCACTTAAAGCTAAAATCGAGGAAAAAGAGAAAGCTCTTGCAGATGAAAACGATACATCGGAGCTTATCAGAAAGCTCAAAAACGAGCGAAACGAACTGTTAAGGCAAGTTTCATCGGTTGATACAAAGATTGAACTTGGTGTGGCAAATAACAAGCGTATAGACGATAGCATAGCTGACCTTGAAAATAAGAGAAAAGACCTCAATCAAGAGATAGCTGATTGGGAAAGAAAGCTTGACTTGCTTAAAGAGTTTACTCACAAGAAGAATGAGCTCTTACAGGCAGATGTAAATAAGTATCTGAATTTTGCCACAGCAAAGCTTTTTAGACCGCTCTTAAATGGTGATACCGAGGAGTGCTGCGACTTTGTTTACAACGGCGAAGCGTACGCGAGAAACCTCAATCATGGTGCGAGGATGTTAACGGAAGTTGATATATGCCGAGCTTTTCAGAAAGTGGCAAACGTTAATTTTCCAATTATTATTGATGATACAGAGAGCGTTGACGATTGGAGAATACCACAGATTGATAACCAGCTGATTATGTTGAAACATACACAGGACAAAGAGCTTGTGATTGAGGCGGTGTGATATGAAGAATGATAGATATATTGTAGAACGAGAGTTTGAACACGCAGGATATAAATGCGTTGTTACATTCAATGTGATGGGGCATAGGTGCGGATATGTAGGCATTCCTAAAAACCACCCTTTATATGGTAAAGAGTATTCAGACTATCTTGAAATTAAGAAATCAGATGTCGGAGACCGAAAAATAAGCGGTATCTTTCCTTTGCTTGGAGCTTGTCTTGATGAAGACGAAAGAATACGAATTGAAGCATATTTTCAATGCCACGGCGGTATTACCTTTGCGGATGGCGGAGAAAATTCAAACTATCCAATAGAAAGTGATTTATGGTGGTTTGGATTTGACTGTGCACATTGCGATGACGCAAAAGAACTTGAACTCGCTTATGAGAGATTTCCTAATTACAGAGAGCACCTTGCTATGCAGATTGAGTGTGAAGATAGATTTCGCATTGATGGCACGATAGTTCGCACAGAAGAATATGTAGCAGAAGAGTGTAAGGAGTTAGCAGAACAGTTGAAAGAGTTTGAAGAAAGTGAGGAATAATATGAAATTATACTTTTACAATTTAGATACTTATGGTAGTAACCCTAAAGGTTTATACGTTGAGGAATGCGAAGCAGAAGAGAGGCCCAAGACATACGCGGCTGTTGATAGAGTTTTTCCAAACTACCTTAGTGTGGTGAGGAAAGATGATGTCGGGCGAATAACTGATTTTGGCCGCATGTTTCTTACAGAACCTAACTTTGAATATGCAAAAGAGGCATTCCGAAACAGGACAGAAAGAAGAATTGCAGACAAGTTAGAGAGAATTGAGAAGCTCAAGGCTGAGTTAAAAATAATAAATGAAAGCGAGGCACAGAAATGATTAAAGCAAAAAACAGAGAAGTTACATTTAGAGGTACAAAAAACAATATTATGGCAGAGGCGGTTGCTGTTTTATGTGCGCTTAAAGAGATAGTTTCAGAGGAAGAGTACAAAACAGTGATTAGACTTGCTGATAAAAGCGAGAAGCAGTTGAGTGGCGAAGCCGAGAGAATGGGAGAAGTGATTAAAAAGTTGCTTGGATTATAGGAGGTATAGAAATGAGTATTAAGAAGAGAAATTATTACATGGGTGGCAAGAAGCACACTGTAGAGCTTAAGTATGACGGATATATGTATACAGTCATATCTGACGGAGTTTTATTCAAGCAGACACCTAATGAACTGTTTGCGGTTCAGGTTTTTAATGAGATTTAAGACAATGGAAGAAATAAGAACAAATCTATCAAAAGAAGATGTTCTACACAATATGCTTGAGCTTGTCGGCTATTTAGTCGAACAAGAGGAAGAGGTAGACGAGATTGAGGTAAAAGTGAAAGATTTGAATATGCAATTTAAAGCATGGAGAGATGAGAAGCAAAGAGAGGAGAATCGATGAGTATAAAAGGATATAAGGCATTTAACAGAGGAATGATATGCAAAGGCAAGCAATACGAAGAAAATACTACTTACGAAGAAAAAGGAAACAAAATATGTGAAGCGGGTGTAATGCATTTCTGTGAAAATCCATTTGATGTGTTGAATTATTATCCACTTATTGATGAAGACGGCAACATTTCAGATTTTGCAGATGTTGAAGCTATTGGAGATATTTATAAAGGAAAGGATAAAACAGCTACAAATAAGCTCCATATTGGTGCAAAACTTGGGCTTAAAGGGTTTATTAAGGCTTGCGTAGATTTTACAATTGAGAAAACAAAAGTTGAGACAGTCAAAGCAGACGATGTTGGTATCAGTAGTGGAGATTACGCACAGATAGGCAGTAGTGGAGATTACGCACAGATAGGCAGTAGTGGAAATTACGCACAGATAGGCAGTAGTGGATATTACGCAAAGATAGGCAGTAGTGGAGATTACGCACAGATAGGCAGTAGTGGAGATTACGCACAGATAACATCAGAAGGTAATAACTCTGTGGTTATGGCAGCAGGCTGCAATTCAATAGCAAAGGCAAAAATCGGTAGTTGGATAACATTAGCCGAATGGATTAGAACTGATAAAGCAAATGATAGTAGTAATTATATATGGATTCCTAAGTGCGTAAAAACAGAATATGTAGACGGAGAACGTATCAAAGAAGATATATTCTATAAATTAGTTGATGGCGAATTTAAAGAAGTAGAAAGCGAGGAACAATTATGGCAGAGAATACACAGATAGTCGAGTATGAATCAAATGGGGAAATGGTAAAAATTTCCCCAACAATGATAAAAAGATACCTTGTAAGTGGCGGCGGCAATGTATCTGACGGAGAAGTAATGATGTTTATGTCATTATGCAGATACCAGCACTTAAATCCGTTTTTGAGAGAAGCATACCTTATTAAGTATGGAAGCAACGACCCAGCCACAATAGTTACTGGAAAAGACGTTTTTACAAAGAGAGCCAATGCAGACCCACGATATAAGGGAAAGAAAGCAGGAATTATTGTAATTAAAAAGGACGGAGCTGTTGAAGAGCGAGAGGGAACAATGGTTTTACCTAACGAAACTATCGTAGGTGGCTGGGCGAAAATCTTTATTGACGGAAAAGAGGACGAGTATCAGTCGGTAGGTTTTGATGAGTATGCAGGAAGAAAAAAAGATGGTTCGCTTAATAGCCAATGGGCGAAAAAGCCAGCCACAATGATTAGAAAAGTAGCTGTTGTACAGGCCTTAAGAGAAGCATTTCCAGATAGATTTCAAGGTTTATATGTACAAGAGGAATTTCAAAATGTATCAGATGTAAAACTTGATACAGAAAAGGTTGTTGCTGATGAAATCAAAGAAAACGCAAATAGTGTAGATTTTGATGAGGACAACATAATTGATGTAGAGCCGACCGACACAGCCGACAAGCAGTCAGAGGAGCTACCACCATTCATGCAGAGTGAGGAGAACTGATATGAGAGTAATTTCACAGGACGGAACAATAGATGTTCCTTATGAAACGGTAGTTATTCAGAGGTTTGAAGAAGGTGTTTATTTTTTAAACCGTAATTTAACAGGAGTAGAAGACTTGATTAACGACATTAGGTTGGCTAAATATTCCACCGAAGCAAAGGCAATTAAGGCTATGGAAATGTTAAGAGAAACGTATATTGGTATGCCTATCGTAATGCAGAATGTTGATATTTCAGAAGATGTGGCAAAGGAATTTGGAAGATTACAGAAATGTGGCATTATGGTGCAAACAGAAAATCAGCCGTCAAAAGTAGATTTTATTAACAATGTTGTTTTTCAGTTCCCACAGGATGATGAAATCGAGGTGTGAGTATGAGATTAAAATGCTTAGGCTCATCGTCAGCCGGAAATTGTTATCTACTAACTTCCAACAGTGGAGAAACACTTATCCTTGATTGCGGAATACCGATTAAGGAAATCAAGAAAGGCTTAGATTGGAACATAAGGGGGATAAAGGGTGTGATTATAAGTCACACCCACCTCTAGACCATTCAAAGTCATTAAACGATTTTAAGGCTATGGAAATACCGATTTATGCACCATATTTGAAGATTGATTATATGTCAATGAATATGGGCGAATTTACAGTAAAACCCTTTGATTTAACAACAATAGACGGAAATTGGACACACACAAATGCAAACGGAACACCTTGTCCGATATTCGGCTTTCTGATTACACACAAGGAAATGGGGAGAATGCTTTATATAACCGATTGTGAACTAATCAAGTGGAAGTTTAAGGACATAAACCACATTCTCTTAGGTGTGAATTATGACAAGGATTTAATCGACAGGGATAACACAGGTAAAGCTAATCACGTTTTCAAAGGTCACTTATCCATTGACACAGCTTGCGATTTTGTTAAAGCGAATTATTCAGATAGCTTGCAGAACGTCATAATGTGCCATTTATCAAGTGAAAACGCCGATAGTGATAGTTTTATCGAGAAGATGAAGAAAGTTGCTTATGGGGCGAATGTAGATGTTGCAGAGCGCAACAAGGAATGGTTACTTGCTAATCCTAATGAGTGCCCTTTTTAGAAAGGAGATAATGACTATGAATTTCAAATGGAGTGAGGAGGAAGTCCTTTTATTAAAAGATAAATATTCTTGCTCAACAAATGATGAATTAATTGCCTTATTTCCTAATAAAACATTTTTGGCAATCTATAAAAAAGCTTATTCGCTTAACTTAAAGAGAGATGAAGAAATTAAGTTTTTGAACAGGTCAAAGGCTAAAAGTGGTAAAAATGCTAGTAATTGGAATGGCGGTGTTAGGAGAACAAGCAAAGGATATATACAAATATTAATGCCGGAACATAAAAGAGCAGATAAAGGCGGGTACGTTATGGAACATATCTTAGTTTATGAAAAAGCCACAGGAATAGAAGTGCCACGAAATTGTTGCATACATCATTTGAATGGGATAAAAAATGATAACAGAATTGAAAATTTATGTATGATGACAAATTCAGCACACACAATATATCATCATACAGGGCAAAAAAGAAGTGAAGAAACTAGAAAACGAATTTCAGAAAGCAAGAGGAAAAAATATGAATAAAGTGATAATTTCGGGGAGAGTTGTTAGGGATGCTGATGTTAGATATTCACAGACAGCAAACGGAAGTATGGCGGTAGCAAGGTATACATTAGCTGTTGACAGAACTTTTAAGAAAGAGGGCGAACAGGCAGCAGACTTTATTAGCTGTATCGCATTTGGCAAGAATGGAGAATTTGCAGAGAAGTATTTGCACCAAGGAACTAAGATTATCATTGAGGGCAGATGGCAGACCGGCAACTACACTAACAAGGATGGACGAAAAATCTACACTAATGATTGCGTAGTTGAAAGACACGAATTTTGCGAAAGCCGTGCCAATCAACAGAACAATAGTAATGGAATTATAGGTAGAAACAGTCCAAGTGCTGATTCAGATTCCTTTATGTCAATCCCTGATGATATTGACGAGGAATTACCATTTAACTAAAGAGGTGGAAGTATGGATTTTGGCAATAGATGAGGCAATTGATATTGTAAAGAGAGGTGGAAACATTGAATTACCAGAACATAGCAAGAGCCAAGGCAATTGAACAGGAAAACAAAAAGCGACTATTGAAGCTGAATCCAAAGCTGAATGACAGGAGTGGGATTTACTTCCTACTCCGAGAAGATGAAAACGGATTTAAGTATGCGTATATCGGACAGGCAGTACATACGCTTAGCAGATTGGCAAGCCACCTTGTAGGCTACGAACAGCATATAGACCTTAGTTTACGCAAACACAAGCTGTACGACAAAGAGAAAAATCCTTATGGTTGGCGAGTTGAATTTCTGAATTTTCCCGAAAGTCAGCTTGACGAGAAAGAGAAGTATTACATTAAGCTATATGCTGATAAAGGGTATCAACTTAGAAATGTCAGTTTAGGCGGTCAAGGGGAAAATCGTGCTAGTGGTTCAATAGGCGAGAGAAAAGCGCCTAAGGGCTATCTGCAGGGCGTACAGCAAGGTAGAAAGAACCTCGCAAGGGAATTATCGCATATCATCGAAAAACACCTTGTTGTGACGATTAGAGAGGATAAACAGGGCAATAAGGTGTCACAGAAGCAACTAGATAAATTTATGGAGCTTATTAATGCAGATTCATATAAGGACGTTGAGTAAATGAAAAGAAAGGCGGCAATTATGGATAAATCACAATACTTAGAAGAAATAAAATCAACTACTGAGAATTGTTACAACATTGGATATAAGTGTGGATATGAAGCAGCGATAGAAAATTTGAAAAAAATCATTGCAAATATGCATGTTGATATATCTGCTAAGATGATTAACGATGAGTTATTAGGCAAATTAAACAGCGTTGTGGAGAGGTAAGGCATGACCGCTTGTTTATTGAACCATAGTTCCTAAAAAATCAAGTATTTATGAGAAAGGAAAAAAAGAAAATGAATGAAGAAATGATGTTTATAGCTTGTAATGTTCCAAAGTTTTTAGAGGAACAGATGAATAAAATGAAAGACACTCTTACAGGTGGTATGAACGAAGATAATCTTAAAGGTTTTGAGTATGCAGTAGATACTATGTTAAGTATTCTTAGGCAGACAATTCGTGCAGCCGAGATGGATGATGAGATTCTTGTGCATAGCGATAAAATCGCTGATGAGAATGAATTAGAAGAGTTTGATTTACATGATTTGTTAGAACTTTATGGTTGCAGAGTTGTGGCAAACTTACAGAAGAAAAGTGTTTAATGTTGTAAACTGAAATTTAGAAAGGATGCCAGTCTGGTAAGAGAAAAGAACAGGCAAAGTAAATAATTTTATCCAAAACTTAAAAGAAAAAGGCACTACCGAGATAACACTTGATATAACAACAACAGGCAAAGGAATTGTCTATACATTAATTTGGTAGATATCCTGAAATCAAAAGAGAATTTGATGTAAAGATAAATTAGGATTTATGGAGGTAGATATATGATTACGCAGATAGGATTTTTAAGAAAAGGAGATGTGTTCAGATTTGAGGGTGATATTTACAAAGTAGGACATTTGTTGGAGAGTACAAATGGGTATGTTTCCTGTATTGATGTTAATACAGGAAAGAAAAAAAGATTGCATATTGATGTTGATGTAGAAATTGAACAGGCAAACTGAAATTTGTTGAAAGGAGTAAAACAGAGTGAAGTTTTTAAGCAAGAAGAAATGTGATGAAATTCTGAAAAGAATTACTGCAAATGAAATTATTCAGGTAGAGTACGGACTACACGATATGGAAGCAGAAACAAAAGCGACGGAAAATAGAGCAGAAATAGCTTTTATTGTCGGTGGCATTAATGGAATGAACAAGGTGCAGAACACGTTGAGAAAAAGGTATAACAATATAAACAACGAGGGGAAAGATTAAAATACATCAACCGAAACTTGAAGAAAATAGGAGATTAAAAATGGCAGAACGTAGAATGTTTGCTAAGAAAATAACTGAAAGTGACGCTTTTCTCGATATGCCGAGCAGTACTCAAATGCTTTACTTTCACCTATCCATGAATGCTGATGACGACGGATTTGTTAATAATCCTAAGAAAATACAGCGAATGTGTGGCGCTTCCGATGATGATTTTAAACTATTGCTTGCAAAATCGTTTGTACTCTTATTTGAAAGCGGTGTAATTGTGATTAAGCATTGGAAAATGCACAATTACATACAGGCAGACAGATACAGACCTACTGATTATGTTGAAGAAAAATCAATGTTGGGATTAAAGAAAAATAAGGCATATACGCTTGATGTAAACAAAATGGATACAAAATGTATACAAGATGTATCCGTAGGTAAGGAAAGTATAGGTAAGGTAAGTATAGATAAGAATAGTATAGTTAAGGATAGTAAAGATAAGGATATAAAAGAAAAAGATATTGATAAATCAATATCTAAAAAGAAAACTGTTTACTACCCTGATGATGAAATGCTAGAGAGTGCTTTTCAGGAATATTTGACAATGAGAAAAAAAATCAAAAAGCCGATATGCACCGACATGGCATTACACCGGGCTATGAATACTATTGAGAGACTTTCAAAGGGCGATAACGATTTGGCTGTTAAAATTCTTAATCAGTCAGTAGACCATTGCTGGCAAGGGCTGTTTGCACTAAAGGATAACGAGCCACATTCAACTAACAAAGGCGCCATTGATTGGGATAATGTATGAGGTAGAGAAATGACAAGAGACGAGACAGTTAAAATTATCCGCATAATGTGTGATTGCTACCCCAATTACAAGCCGAGCAATTTATCAGAGACAGTAGATGTGTGGAACATGATGTTGGAAGAATACAGCTACCACCAAATATCTACGGCATTGAAAACTTACGTGCATTCCGATACAAGCGGATTTGCACCGAGCATCGGACAGCTAATCAACAAACTGCATGAGGTTCAATCCCCACAGGAGCTTAACGAAATGGAAGCATGGATGCTTGTTAGTAAGGCACTACGAAATGGCTATTATGGTGCAGTTGAAGAATTTAATAAGTTACCACCACTTGTACAAAAGGCTGTCGGAAGTCCTGATAATCTTAGAAACTGGGCGCTGACGGACAGCAAGAGCATTGAAAACGTAGTACAGTCGAACTTTATGAGAACTTATAGGGTAGTTGTTAATCGAGCAAAGGAATATCAAAAAATGCCAAAGGATATACAGGCATTGATTGAAAGCACCAATAAAAGCTCATATTCGGCTCAAATTGGCTCTAAAAATCAACAGACGATAAAATTATCACTTGAAGATAATAAGAGCCAAAATAAGCCGATTAAAGGTGTTCCAATGCCAAAAGAAATCAAGGAACGTATCGAGCAGATGAAAAGATAGGAGGTAAAGAGGTTTGTGCGCACAATTAAAGCCGGCTTTACTCCTAGCGAAAAATGATAAAAGACAAGTATTCAAGGCAAAGATATGAAGTACGAAAAGCCAGTAACCTTTGCGTGCTTTGCGGGAAACCACTTGATAGAGAAGGTGTGGTTTGTACGGCATGTAACAGCAAACGCACAGCATACGGAAGAGAGCTTTATAAAAAATTACAGGCAGTTGGTGTTTGCCCTAGATGTGGCAAGAACTTGCTATATGGTGACGAAAAAAGCTGTGTTGAGTGTAGGGCAAAATCAGCCGAAGCCATGTCAAAGATACGTGCTAATGATGTTGAAAAATACAATGAGCGACAAAAAGTATGGCGGAAAGCACGATACGAAAAAGACAAGGAAAATGGCATATGCACACGTTGTCGTAAAAGGAAAGCAGACCCGGGGCATACCACTTGCACATTTTGCCGGGAAACAATGAGAAGAGCACGAGTTAAAATGCCTGAAAGAACCGGCAGATATGAACAGGGACTATGTTTTTTCTGTGATAATCCGGTGAAGCCCGGATATAAGGTTTGTGAAAAACACTATCAGCAAAACGTTAAGAATGCGACTTGTGAAAAGGCAAACTTGGCACGGCAGAAGATAAAAGAAAGGAGTCCACAATGGACACCTTGAAAGATTTTTACGATTTTTACCGGCCGCTGCAAAGGAAATATGACTTGCAAATGATTTACAAAACAAATAGCAAGGAAGCAAAAATAACTATCCGGTGGCGCGGTAAAGAGATTGTAAAAGTCACAGAAGAAACTACCGAAGCCTGTTTTATCAGGACAAAACGAGAACTTGAAGAAAGAATGAAAAAATATGAGCAACAGATTAAAACCAAAGAAAAAGCACAAAGAGCCGGATTTTACATGGACAAAATCAGAGAGAGTTACGCTGAAAAACAGCAATAACCGCAGAAAGCTCGTAAGGCGGTCTTTCACAGACTTTATGGACTTAGGCTACTATGTACTGTATTTACACCATGGATTTGGTAATAAGCGCATTGTAAGGCTTGAAAGAACCATAAATGAGTACCTTGAAAGGGCGCAGACTGAAAAAGAAATGAAAACTGAAACACTTGCCGAACTTTTGAAAGTTAGATACGGCATTGATGTGCAGAAAGAGATTAATTTAATCCCAATGCAACAGTTGATTAGGATTTATCAGAGAAATAATCCGCTTACGATAAATGACACACGACAGCTTTTGAACGATACGGCATACAGCTACATGGTTTTAGCATGTACGGCACTTAAGCTGATGTTTAAATTGTCGGTCAGGGAAATTAAAGAGTTTATCGCAGAATTTAGGGACTTAATCGACACGTTGTATAAATTTAATCAATTCGGTCTGACATTACCAAAGGTGGCACAATGCCTTGCTGATGAGGTTAATTATGTTGATGAAAGGTACATAAAGGTGATTGATTAATGACTTACGCATGGGATAACGACAGTACACAAAATGCACACATAAAGCAGATGAGAGACGATAGGCAGAAAGCCTACATGGAAAAACACAGAGACAATAAGGCATATGAGAGATTTAAACATATGCCAGATTATGGGAAAGGAGCAAAGCATGGGACTAATTGATGTAGACACACTAAAGAAAGATTTAAAATCGGTTACTTTAAGCAATGGAACTTTAGTAAATACAAATGCAGTATTGCATTTACTAGAAGAATATCCGACCGCCTTTGATGTGGACAAGGTTGTGGAGCAGTTGGAAAAGAAGATACAGACGCATGAGTGTTGTATAGAATATGAAAAGAAAAATGGAACGATAACAGAAGAATTTCAGCAAAGAAAAGCGGTTGAAGTGCTGAAAGATGCAATAGAGATTGTAAAGAGAGGCGGAAAGGAGCAGTAATGGAGAGATTAACAGAAAGCAATCCATCATGGATAGATGATGAATTATGGGAACGTGCTTGCGAGCCAGACTGTGAAGAAATAGATGCAGTATATCGAAAGCTAAAAGATTATGAGGATTTAGAGGAACAGGGCAGACTTTTAAAACTGCCTTGTAAGGTGGGAGATACAGTATATTTTGCACATCATGACAGAGTAATCTCTTCGGAAGTTTTATCGGTGAAATATCATGCAGAAGCTGAAAATCACGGCGTTTTTATTCGCGAAAGATTGACCATTGATGTTGAAGGAGTTTCTGCAGAAATTGATTTTGGCAATATAGGCAAAACAGTATTCCTCACAAAATCAGAAGCCGAAGCAAAACTGAAAGAATTGAGAGGTGGAGAAGATGGATAAATTCCTTGAAAGTGTAAACAAGCGTGACTTTGATAGAAGAATATCGGAAGTTGTTGAAATGCTTGAGGAAAAACAACTCTACGGAACTATCAGTTTGATAAAAGATTTGAAATATTATCTTGACTTAGCTACAAAAGAAAAAGCACACACTTGCAACTGCCAGCGCAACAGCAATTCAAGAGACAATGAACCTTGTTGCAGATGTGATATTAAACAGACCCATGCCGACAGGATAAGGAATATGTCGGATGAAGAAATGGCAAAACGTATTGCAAGCAGTCCGAACTTTAATTGTGCCGATTATTGCGATAGCTTTTCGGATGGGTGCGCTTATAGATGTACAGGGGCAAGTAAAAAAATAGTATTAAAATGGCTTCAATCAGAAGCAAAATAGGAGAGAATATGGAAGATAGATACTTATTCAAGGCAAAGAGAGTCTATAACGGTGGAAAATGGGTGCAAGGATATTATGTAAAAGGTTTAGATATGTATGACAAAGAAGTTCATCTAATATTTGGGCCTAACACAATGTTTTATTCTAGCGGAGAGACAGACGGATGGTACAAAGTAGACCCAACCACTATTTGTCGATGCACAGGCTTGAAAGATAAGAACGGCAAGCTGATTTGGGAGAATGATATTGTAAAGATAAATAATAGCAAGGGAAATGTGCTCATAACATTTAGAGATTTTGAAATTATATGTACAATTCCTAACGAAAAATATTATAAGCACGGGCTTGAATATGATACTGAATATGAAGTTGTCGGAAACATTTTTGATAATAAAGAGTTATTAGAAAGTGAGGGATAGTATGACAGCGAGAAAAGCAATTGAATTTTTGCGAATGCATTTTGAGTATCTAAAAGAAAGATGGAAGCCACATCCTGATTACAACGTTTTAGAAGCAATTAGATTTGCAATATCAGCAATAGAAAAGCAGATACCGAAGAAGCCCGTACACGATGGCTGTTTCGATAGCGAGGGAATATGGCATGAATGGAAAGGAGTAAACGGAAGGCCCTATGATTTATGCCCCAATTGTAACACAAACCTTTGTTGCGAAATGCCTTACGACAACAAGCCAAAGTATTGTAAACATTGCGGTCAAAGATTGGATTTTAAGGAAGTGTAGAAATATGGAATTTGTAAACGAATGCAGTTGCATTGTAGATTATTCCGTTTTAGAAAAAGCAATTATAGAAGAATGCAACAGAAGAAATGTCACACCAAACAGCCAATATAAAATTTATATGTATCGTGGCTACGCTGGAATTTCAATAAAACACGATAAAGTTTCTGTTCATAGAATATTAGGTAAATATATGGTTGGTTATGATTTACCACCTAATATCGTAGTTCATCATATTGACGGAAATAAACTAAATAACGAAATTTCAAATTTACAAGTGATGAAATCCGAATTGCATATAAAAGAACATAATATTGTTCAATATGTTCCGACAGAATACATGAGGGGATGCGGCAACAGAATGAAAAACATTGTCTCAAGAACGGATGTTACAAGAGAGGCGGTCATAGAGTTACGCAAAAAAGGATTTACAATATCAGGTATCGCGAAAGAGTTGCATTGTGGATATAACACAGTTTGTAGGAGATTAGGAATGAAAAGTTAGATTGGAGTGATGAAGAATGACCAACATAGCAACAGTAGTATACACTGCCCTCATAGTATTCGGCATAATTGGTCTGACAGAGGTAGCGTTTGCGTGGTACGACATCCACGGACGAGATAAGACCTATGATGAGATACAAGAGCAGTGGTGTAGTGAAAATATTAAACATTAATTAATTTATCAGAAAGGAATAGGTTGTGCGCACATAAAACCGAGGTTCCCTTTTGGTAAGAGAAAATGTTAGATTTTGGATATTACAACATGGATTGTATGCAAGGAATGAAAGAATTTCCCGACAAGTATTTTGACCTTGCGATTGTAGACCCACCTTATGGGATTGGAGAAAATGGGGATAAAAACCATACAAGAAGCGGGCTGGCGAAAGCAAATGATTACAAGGCTTTTAGTGGAATGGATTTAAAGCCACCAAGCAAAAAATACTTTGATGAACTTTTTAGAGTTTCAAAAAATCAAATTATATGGGGAGCAAATCATTTTATAAGCAAAATGCCGTTTGATAGTAGTTGTTGGATTGTTTTGGATAAAGATAATGGGGATAACGATTTTGCTGATTGTGAGCTTGCATGGACTTCGTTCAGTACTGCAGTAAGGAAGATTAAATATAGGTGGCACGGAATGCTTCAGCAAAACATGAAACTTAAAGAAAAGCGCATGCACCCAACGCAAAAGCCAGTTGCATTGTACGAATGGATTTTAAGCAGATACGCAAAAGACGGAGATATTATTCTTGATACTCATGTAGGCAGTGCGAGTAGTTTGATAGCTTGCTATAACACTAACCATAAATTTGTTGGGTTTGAGCTTGACGAATACTATTACAAGGTATCAAAGCAGAGGCTAGATACCGAAATGGCACAAATGAGATTAAGTGATTTTATGTAGAGGTGAAACAATGAAACACTACAAACCAATTAAATGTGTAGTCTGTAGCAAGATATTTACACCGACCGCAGCTAACCAAAATACGTGTTGCGAAGCACATAGAGAGCAGAGGGCTACGGAATTAAGAAAAATCAGAGAAAAGAAAAGACTCAAAAGAAAGCCTGTTAAGAAAAACAAACTTGCGGAAATCTGCGAGATTGCTAAGAGTAAAGGTATGAGCTACGGACAATACATGGCAGAGCAATATAAAAAGGAAGTGACGATAAGATGAATAGCAGAACTATAAGTGATATAGAGCCATTTGAAAGACAATGTGTATACGAGGACAACAAGCCGTGCAACACCACATGCCGATACTCAAATACTTGTATACACAGTGCAAGCAAAACCGAAGAATAGGAGATAGGCTTATTATGTATATCAAGGAGTGCCATACGATTTCGTAAATAATGGCGCAATCCTAGGAAAATAAAGGGTTTGCGGAGTTTTCGTAAAATCGTAAAAAATATAAAATTCTATGTATTTTAATGCATTTTAATGCGAAAAGTGTGTAGTAACTGTGTAGTAACCACCTCAAAAAGTGTGTAGTAAAAATTGTATATAGAAAAGCCATTATATGACACAAATATGAGAAGAACATGGAAATGCTCTTCTCTTTTTTTATGCCACAATTTAGGCATAAGGAGATGATGTTATGTTTGACGATGAAGTAAGAGAACAAATATTTGCAAAAAGTGAGTTACAAAAAACCGACTTAATGACATTATCCCTTGTCATTAAAGCGATAGAAGAGGTTTTGGAGGAAAACGAAAATGAACATGCCGTATCAGCAACCAATGATGAATTATACACCTAATTATGGAGCATATCAGTACAACCCAATGGCGAGCTATCAGAGATACCAACAGCCTGAACCAACACAAGGAATAAGTGGCAGAGTAGTACAAGCAATTGAGACGATTAATCCCAACGAGGTGCCAATGGATGGCAGTGTAGCATTTTTTCCAAAACAGGATTTAACGGAGATATATGCCAAGAGCTGGAATGCTGACGGAACAATACGCACATTGACTTTTAAGCCGGTTTTAAACGATAAGACAGACATTTTATCTGGTGACACGGAAAAGCTTGAATTTGACCTATCAGAAAAAGCCACAGAGGGCATTATGGCAAAGCTCAACGAACTATCTGAGAAAATTGAGCAATTATCTTTAGGAGCGCAGAGAAAAACTCCACGAACACAAAACAAGGAGAGTGAAAAAGTATGAATGTAATGGGAATAATGCAACAGATAATGAGCAATAATCGCGTAATGAAAAATCCAATGATTCAGAATGCAATGAGCATGGCTCAAAGCGGAAACGGCAAGGGAATTGAGCAAATGGCAAGAAACCTATGCAAAGAAAAGGGCATTAATCCTGATGATGTAATAAAGCAGATTAAAGGTAATTTTGGGATATAGCATATGAGAGAACGTGCGCACGGCTCTTTATGAAATAAATTTTGGAGGTAAAACAGATGTTCAACACAGGAAATTGTCCAAGCGTACCTATTGTGGCGAATTTGGACGGAAACAACAACGGAAATAACTGGAATGACGGCTCATGGCTTTGGTTCCTTATCGTAGTATTTGCGATATTTGGGGGCTGGGGTAACGGCTTTGGTGGTTTTGGCGGCACTAATGGTGGTGTCGGAAGCGAAATTCAGAGAGGATTTGACAATCAGGCGGTTATCAGCAAGTTAGATGGCATTTCTAACGGACTTTGTGACGGCTTTTATGCCATGAACAACAGTATACTCACAGGCTTTAATGGTATTAACACAAATATCATGCAGACCGGATACGGCATACAACAGGCGGTAAACGCTGACACAGTTGCTAATATGCAGAATACCAACGCTTTACAGTCACAGCTTGCTAACTGCTGCTGTGAGACGAGAGAAGCCATCCAGGGAATTAATTACAACTTAGCAACTAACACTTGTGCTTTACAAAACACAATGAATAGCAACACAAGAGACATCATTGATAGTCAGCAGGCAGGAACGAGGGCTATTCTTGATTACTTATGTACAAAGGAAAATGCGGATTTGAGAGATAAGGTGCAGAAACTTGAACTTTCTGCTTCACAGGATAGACAAAATGCACTTCTGACTACTGCAATGACAGCACAGACACAGCAGATTGTCAACTCTGTAAATCCTACGGCTATTCCAGCTTATGTTGTGCCTAACCCAAATGCTTATGCATATGGCTGTGGTTGCAATACCGGCTGTAATTGCTAAAAATGAATAATTGAGTATCTTAATTGAGTTTAACTCAATCTAAACCGATTAAAAATCATTTTTAGTCGAGGCTTAGTCCAAGTTTAGTTGAGAGTTAGTCGAGATTATGTCTGCTAAGCAGTATTACTTATAACCCAAGGGCAGACTATAATGTTTGCCCTTATTTTGTGAAAGAGAGGTAAAGATAATGGAAATAACAGGAATTGCATTACAGACTGTTTCAGCCGGTGAAGATGTGGCATTTACAGAAACACCAGTATGCGGAACTAAATGTATCGTCCACAGACAGGGAAGTGGAATTATCAAGCTAAGAGGTATTACTAATCAGTGTAAGGCTAGATTTTTAGTATCGTATTCCGGTAACATTCAGATACCTACAGGCGGTACAGTTGGAGCTATTTCACTTGCCATTGCAGTAGACGGAGAGCCTTTACAGTCAACACGAATGATAGTTACTCCGGCAGCAGTACAAAATTTATTTAACGTTTCGGCTCAGGCATACGTGGACGTACCTTGCGGCTGTTGCAGTACTGTAGCGGTGCAGAATACATCTACACAGGCTATTGAAGTACAGAATAGTAACTTAATTGCTGTTCGTGAAGCGTAGGGGGTGAGAGTATGCACATTGAAAGAATGCACAAAATGCAAGAGTGTCTTACAGAGAAAGCCGTCAACGAGCTTGAAAAGGGCGTTGAGAATGTTGACACTTCCGAGATGGGACAGGTCGTAGATATGATAAAAGACCTTGCAGAAGCTGAGTATCATTCAATAATTTCCAAGGCTATGAAAAAGGCTGATGAAGAGGAAGAAGAGTACGACAAAGAACTCCTAAGAAGTCTTAAGGCAGAATATGGCGAAGAAAGTGGTAGAAGATATTACGACCAATATCGCTATGCAAATGGCAGATTTGCCCCTAAAGGTCGTGGAACACGTAGGGGATATGAAGAACCGCCATATTATCACATGCCGGTAAACTACAACGACATGGAGTATATGCGTGACATGGATAAGAGCCAAGGTAAGATGTACTACTCTGAACCGATTGCACCACATGTGAGTGAAAGCAATTATGACAGGGCAAAGAGACATTATACCGAGACAAAAGAAATGCACAAAGGAGCTTCTACAGAGGACAAAGAGCATAAAATGAAAGCCCTTGATATGTATATCCGTGAATTAAGTGGAGATATATCGGAGCTTCTGAATGACATGACACCCGATGAACGCAACCTTTTACGCACAAAAATGAGCAATCTTGCGTCAAAACTGTAATTATTAAGGCTATGGGTAGTAATGCTCATAGCCTGTTTTTCGCACATTGATAACTGAATATTGGCTAGTGAAAAATATTTTAAAATAATGCTTGACAATATGGTGTGACATAAATATAATAAAGGTGTGACAAGAAAGGAAGTGATGTTTATGTCACCAGCAGGCAGACCTAAAGTTGGCAATCCGAAATCAAGCAGATTTAGTATCAGACTTGATGAGGAAACAGAAAGAAAGCTGAAAGCCTATTGTGAACAGCACAATTTCACAAAAGGTGAAGCCATCAGAAGAGGAATACATTTACTTTTGGATAAAACGGAGGCTATTCATGAAAAGACAAAAAATAGGAACTTTTAACAACCTTAAAAATGGAGATTTGATAATCAGCCCCATTGATAATGAGGTCACTCAATATTATATAGATAAAGACGGAATAAAGTATTTATCTAGCAAGAACTCATTGTTTGGCATATTTCAATTTGATGCCGAAGATTTTTATTTTTATAATGGGGAAAAGAAATGTGGAGAAATAGATAAACACTATTTTCTCTAGTAAAAAGCCACTAGCTGATATTCGGTTAGTGGCTTTTGCTTTATTCAGAAAGGAGTATACAGGTGTTTATTAATGTTAATGATATATTGTGGCACATACAATTTAAAAAGCCCACATCAAGCGAATTAAAAAGGTCAGACGGCACAATAAGTTTAGGAGTGACCGACAACGCAACTAAGACAGTAACGATAGCTGATAATGTGTCTGATTACATGGCTGACAAGATACTATGCCACGAGCTGGTGCATGTGTACTCATTCTCATACGGCTGTGACATTGACATAGAGACAGAGGAAATAATCGCAGACTTTATGAGCTTGTACGGACGGAATATTGTATACACGGCTGACAAAATATTTAATTTATTGGAGCAGAAATATGGATAGAATAGACAGACTATTAGAATACATACATCGGACTAATCCGGAAATGACACGGCAGAAATTGATTGAGAAACTAGGAGAGAGTGACTACAGTGCTAAGAGCATTTATTTTTTGGCAATTCAAAATTCAAACCCCTAAAAATTTTAGGATTCGAGAAGTACCCCCCTACCTTTGAATTTTTTGATTTCAAAAATCCGTTCGCAAAATTTTACAAAAACTTGTCGAGAACTTGCAAAGAACTCGCACTGCACTTTAATTGAGTGAAGTTTTCTGAAAATTCAAACACTTTCCGTGAATTGGTGCGCCTGACTCGTTAGATATTGCACCCGGCACAACTTGCCACGGCTTGAACCTCTACAGATATATTACAGGGCATTGTAAACGGCTTGTTTTATGGCTTATTATAGCGTACTCGATAAAATCCACGCTAACACGTATAAAAGCCCTTAAAACGTCAAATACACGGCTTTAAATGTGTATATCATAAAATCATAGAATATTTTTATTAATTTGTCAATGTACTACACCCGGACTTATAGCCGGATAACTTGCGACAGTTTCAACGGCTGCGCGCTTGATTTTAGACACAACAAAAAGGGATATAAAATATCCCTAGTGGTAACACGTGATATATTTCCCGTCTTGATAGTCACAAAACAGCGTGACCGGGTGAACGTGCGCGTGCTTCTCTACGACTTGCAGCCATTCACCGCACCTTTGAACTGTTATTTTTAACTCGTGTGACTCCATCCATTCTATGCAGTCATACTTGATATAATTAAAATCACTTATTTTTGACATTTCATAACCTAGCGCCTTAACACGCTTATATATTTCCTTTTTCCCCAGGTATTCATATTTTGACATAATACACCCCCTAACTATAACAAGCCTTAATTATTGGGCTTATATAGTTTTTGTGCTGTAGATAGTTAGAGAAAGCCGTCCGGCGGTATTCCTTGCCACTAATAAGCGCGGTAACATCGTCACACGCGCCAGACTCTGCGACAGCTCTAAAAATGTCTGTTATTGCTTTACGTGTGGCGCGCTCGCTTGCCTGATATTCCGGCGCGCTTTGATATTTGCCATTGTAGCGTGCTTTTATTTCCATTTCTACAGCATCAAGCGTGGTTAGTTCGTTATCGTTCATCCATCAACCCCCTTTTCTATTCGTGCATGGTTTATAGTTGCTTTTTGACCTTTTCGCGGTTCATACGTGCGTTAATCTGTTTTTATTAGGTGGTAACGCAAATCACCTATAAAGGGCGCACAATTATTTGTTCAGGCGTTGCACCTCTTGAGCCTGATGCAAATATAAAGGCATTTACAAAACCTCTTGACGCGATTATTTACCGGACGCGCGGACGGAGTGCAATATATACAGCCGTAAAGCCGTATAAAAGCACCTATAAAAAATATTGAATTGATTAATATAAAGCCTGAAAAGCCTTATATATAAAGCTAATAGCCGGACTTGCACCGGCTGGAATACCTTTGTTAATTTGTATTGCTATTAGCTTGCGAATTATTTTAATATTATCCCTTTTGCTTCTGCTCTTAAAATCTTAATAGCTTCTTGCGTGGTGTGTTCCCTGTACCACTTCCAAGGCTTTTTGTATGCTCTTGCGAGCGCAAAATCCTCATGCTTTTCCGCTAAAATGTCTCTAACCTCTAAAAATGCCTTTTTTGCTTCTTCCAATCTGTTCATAATGTTTACACCTCACAAATTAATAAAAAAATAAAAATAAACCACCATACCCAATTACAAGGCACGACACAAAAAGCCCGAAAGCCTTTAAAAGCTCGATTAAATCTCTCATAGTTGCACCCCCTAACAATAACAAAAATCACCTTGTAGCCCGGTTGTAATAATCATTTTCCCATCCTTACGGCGGTAAACTACACCGCAACCGCCATCACTTAAAGACCACACAAGCCAGCCAGCCGGAGCCATTTTTTCATGGTTCTTATAATCATAAAAAGCATAATGCGGTTTTATTCCGCTTTTTTCCTGTTCAAGTGCGTTGTTTATAATTTCATCGTCCGTTAATAGCAACGCTTTTCCGTTTTTCTGTCGTCCGCAATATCTCATTTTGTGCCTTTCTGGTCTGCCATCATCAGCACCGGGAGACCGTCCCGCGGTGGACGCTCCAAGTTGGAGCGTTTCGGCTATGCTATTCTAACAACTGCATTTTTAATATTTGAGAAGTGGAAAAGTTCCCCGGTTTCAATATTTTCAAATATTACAGATGGCGCAAAGGTTTCAAATGGTGCAAACACATCACCCTTGCAGGTGTATGGGCTTTTTTCTGTGTTCCAATCGATTCCAAGTTTTCCGGCTTTTTCGTACACACGAAAAACCTTGCCATAGTTTCTGGTTTGTATCTCCTTATTGTGCAAATCGTATAAATGTACTTTGATTGTATCGTTTGTTTTCATATTTAGACCCTCTTTCTTATCTGTTTACTATTTCGTAAATCTGCGCCAATTTACAATATTCTTCACATTCTTTTTGTTTTGGGCACTTGGTGCAATCATTTTCGTGAGTGCCGCAAACTTTTGTTAATTCATTTTCTAACTCTTTGATTCTTTCCATATAAAAGTACCTCCATATTTAATAAAATGTTATTTTGTTCCTTGTCTTTCGACTTGACTATATATTATCGTATTATATTAGTAATGTCAATACATAATTGCAAAAATATTGCAAAAATATTTATACTACTAATTAGGATAATATTTATATTCATAATTTCAAAATTATATATAATAAGTAATAAAACAATAATTGCAATAATACATGTAATTAATATTGACATAGTAATTTAATTGTTATATATTTATGTATAGCAATATTATTTATAGTATTATTCTTAGTGATTATTGATATTATTAGTTTATATAATGAGGTGCAAAAATGGATGAAAAGAAAATGATTGAAAACTATAAAAGTAGAGTAAAGAGACAGAACGAAAAAGCAAAAGAGAACTACGACAGAATAAGCGTTATGCTGCCAAAGGGCACAAAAGACAGAATACAGGCACAAGGGCTGACAATTAACGGATTTGTAAACCAATTAGTATTGGACAAGCTGGACGAGCTGGAAAACAATAAAAATAAATGCCCATTTTAAAAATTATTGCAATTATGTATTGCATTTATGCATTGAATATGTTAATATAATGTCGTAGCAAATAAACAGTTTAATTAATGAGGTGGGAAAAAGTGAAAAGCTATGATTATATTGTTATCTCCGGTAACAATGAAGAAATTTATAACACCAAAAAAGAAGTAAACAAAAGAGTTAAGGAGCTAACAAGCCAAGGAAAAACCGGCTACTTTGCAAAGTGGGACTTAATCAACGATGAAATTCTAGAAGGTAGTCAAGTAGATTTTTAAAATTGGAGGTATAAAGAGTATGAGAAATTTTTTGATAACAAAGAAAACATATAAATGTGGCAAGCTTGCCGGATTTGAAATTCTTGGAATGGTTCAGGGTGATAATTTCCCGGCATATGACAAAGAGACCGCAAAAAAGCTATTCGGCTGTGAATACGTGGATGTTTTAGAGGTTCCGGAAAAATGCCACATCAAAGTATTATAAGGGGGTGCAAATATGAGGATTAAAGGAATCGGAATAATCAGCAAAGAAAAAGCTATGGAAATTTTAACGAGAGAAGGACGCAAAGCAGTAAGAGATGGAGAAATCACAACGGAAGAACTCGGAGAAATGTACAAGTTGCAAAAAGTTAAAGAGGCTTGTACAATTGGTACTTGTACCGACAGCTTCAACAACTCTTATGAGTGGATACCGGACGAGCTTAAAGAGGAGCTAACACCGGAACAATTGGGAGCTTTAACGGAAGCATTTTATAAATGCTATGGAGCCGGTAAAAACGACAAAAGAGGGGATTAAAGCCCCTCTTTTTTAATGCTCGAAAAGCATTATTTAAAATATTATTTTTTCAATCCGTGGCTGTTCGGAATTGGTAAACAGCGCCTTTTACAAGCCCATCCGCCTGTAAAGACATTTTTATTTTACTACAGTTTGGCACAATAGCAAGTGCTTTTTAAGTCGGTTTTTATGGCTGGCTTTTTATTTTTATATAATATAATATATATGTGTGATGTGGTATATATTAATCAATACAGTTATTGTTATATATCCAATAGCTCTATGTATTGACAAAATAAGTATATTTGATTATTATTATTTTAATTAAATTAATAAGCGAATGCCGGCTAGCTCGTATCGTTTGGAATTGCTCCAAGCGGTGCGGGCTTTTTTATTTTATGATTTTGAGGTGCTGAGATGGAAAAAATTAAAGGAAATATAACTAAACATTTAATTGCCGATTTTGGCACTTTTCAGCTTTATCGGGAGGACTTCGAGAGGGCTATAGAACAGGCTTGCCAAGAGCTGCAAATTGACGATTTGAAAAGCGAGGGACAGAGGCCGTGGAAAGCTGTTTGTAAAAGAGTCGGTGAAATTATATTTAATGATAACAGTATATTAAAAGACAAACAGTTATATGATAATACATGTATGCTAACCAACTACAATAGATATAATTATAATATATTAAATAATATATGCGAT
>OGOX01000469.1_pt1 | contig 31254 bp, 23 predicted proteins | sample 1552761 | NCBI WGS metagenome assembly OGOX01 (sample SAMEA2580212, study PRJEB22360) | human gut metagenome | biome: human gut; feature: human-associated habitat; material: faeces | place: Denmark | collected 2008/2010
AACTAATTAATAATCAATAAGTTATAAAAACAGCAAAAAGGAAAGAAAGAGAAAAATGGGAAAATGATACCCCCTTATTTTTTTACTGAGACAACTGAGACTGAGATTTTTCAAATCAATTGGAACAACTGGAGCAAGCTAATTGGAACGCAGCCCCCAGGGAAATCCCCTCTTCTCTAGAAGGCAAGCCCAATCCATTTGCTTTTCACCTTAGGAACAGAAAATCATAGGAAAAACATTAATTTTCCTTAAACAAGCCGCTTTCTTGGATTATTTCAAAGTATAGTTAGAAATATTTTCGTATTTTTGCAAAGTATACTTTAAAATATTTCTGTATGGACAAGCAAATTATCAAAAATATCATCATCGAGAAGCAAATAGCCATCCCGAATTACAAACTGGTTCACCGAGATTTCCTTTTCGGCGACAAGTCGAATTATATTCTCGTAGGTATCAGACGAGCAGGGAAATCCTACTTACTGTATCAGGATATTCAGACCAGACTCAACAAAGGAGAACAGTCGGCTCATGATATTCTCTACATCAACTTTGAGGATGAGCGCTTGTCATCCCTCAAGGCTGAAGAACTGGGCATTATCCTGGATTCCTACATGGAACTATATCCAGGCAAACAGCCCTTCGTCTATCTTGATGAGATTCAGAATATAAAAGGTTGGGAGAAATTTGCCCGCCGCCTGGCTGACTCCCAATATCGCGTGATGATTACAGGCAGCAACGCCAAGATGCTGGGCAAGGAAATGTATTCTACACTTGGAGGAAGATACATTCCGAAGGAAATCTTTCCTTTTTCCTTTGCAGAATACCTAACCTATCATCAAGTAGAACTAGGTGAAAACTGGGAATACAACCAGCAGATAAAATCAATAGTATCCAACTATTTTGATTCCTACTTTTACGAAGGGGGAATAGCAGAATCGTTTGAGCAACCCGACAAGCGGGAATATCTCAATGCCCTGTATCAGAAAATTCTGATTGGCGACATCGTGGAGAGAAACAGCATTCGCAATTCAAGAATATTCCGCTTTCTGGCTAAAAAACTTGCCGATAGCGTGATGCAGCCTTCATCCCTGACCAGATTGCAACACATGGTGAAATCTACCGGAGACACCATCAGTTTGCCAGCCCTAAAGGATTACCTGGAATACATGCAAGATGCGTATCTCTTCTTCCCGATTCCGAATCTGGTTTCACCTATGACAGAACAGGCAACACTTCAAAAAAGATACGTTGCCGATAATGGAATACTCAATCTCTTTCTGTTTCAGGGAGAAACGAAGCTGTTGGAGAATATGGTGGCGATAGAACTGAACAGAAGATTCAGAAACACGACAGAAGAAACCTTGCTCTATTATTTCAACAAGAACGTAGAGATAGATTTCTGCGTTCCTTCTGCCCAGTTGGCCATCCAGGTATCTTACAATCTGAATGATGAGGCAACCTACGAGCGAGAAGTAGGAGGACTGATTAAATTTCTGAAAGCCTTTCCAGGCTATCACGGCTACATCATCACCCGTGATTACCAGACCCAAATAATGGCAGATGGCTATACGATAGAGGTAGTACCTATCTGGAAATGGCTACTGCTGCAAGACAACAACTAGAGCTTTAGAACAAGAAAAGGGGCAAGACCATGGCTCAAAGCACCATGCTCTTGCCCTTTTCTATCTTGATTCTTGCCACACCCTCTTTGAACTTTCAGCCCATTTTTAACCATACGGTTCAAAATATTTCCTCAAAATACATAAAATAAAGACTTGCTGTCCCACGAATTGGCACAAGTGCAAGCTAACTTTGCACACAGAAATCAAAATAGTAAAGTTATGAAGAGAAAAAAGATATTTTTCAAGGAATGTCATCTCGCAGGTCGCCAATATCATGATGCCAATGAAGTTTGGGAAGAGTTGAAGGTCGGCACTCTGCTTGAATTACAAAGAGACCAAGAGAACCCATACGACAAGAATGCTGTCGCTGTGGTTTACTCAAAGGTGGCAGATAACAACGAGAAAGAGGAATATCTGCTAGGCTATCTTCCTCGCACTTCCAATACAGAGATTGCCCAATTATTGGAAATGGGGTGGGCATCTATCTTTGAATGCCGCATCAGCAAGATCAACGAAGATGCCCATTACGAGAACCAAATTCGCTTGACCATTCGCATCAAGCAAAACCAACAAGCACAGAATTGTGTCGAAAGCTAACCCTAATATCGGGCCAGGCCGTAGGGACCTGTATGGTGCGACGTGGCCTTGACCTTTCTGTGCTTTCCTACAAAGGGACAGGATACGCCTCTCACACGTCGGTCTTCGGATGCAGGCTTCGGGAGGATTTCCTGTCCCTTATTCTTATTTACAAAATAATCAGCAACTTATACTATTATCTTTTCATGACGATTTTAAGCACTTTTTCTTGATGTTCATTCATATCATCCACATTCCATTCCAATCCAAAAGGACGTTTAGACGTCTCATCCTTAATCCCATCATCATAATTGTCTTGACATATTTGCAACATGATTCTGAACTTTAGAGATGCTGTACTAACTTGATTTGACTTTGAATCCAAATAACGGTTTTTCTTATCAATTGGATTCCAGTCAGAACCAGAGCTATTAGCATCGGAACCAATCATGGCAAAGTTTCCAAAACAATTGATGTCTTCTGAGCTGATAGGTTTATCGCTACCAGCCTTAGCCTGAGGATAATAATGTTCAAGGCTCTTACGAGTTCGAGAGAAATAGAAGTTATTAAATACCTCTAATTCAAAATCACTACATCCCAAATCTTGAAAGAATCCGATACGTTTTGAATCTCCTTTCTTAGCTTTTTCTCCACGTAGCTCCTCCGCATACTTTCTCCATATTTTATAGTCTGTATAATCAAACACATAGAGAGGTATATTGGGCGCTCCCTTAGGATAGATGCGATTAAAGTCTCGTTCTACATTTTCCAGTTCTACATTCAGATGTCCATTTCGTATCATCGTGTCATCAAAGCTATTAGGCTTTGGCTGGTTTCTTTCATTGAGTTTTTCCGCATTCAGATACACATCAAAGAAGTACTTATCAGCCAAATCTCTCATAAAGACGAGATAATCACTAATATTATCGCTCTCAAACAAATGATACAGACAATAGAACAGGTAGTTCTTGCGTTGCTTCGCCGTAAAAGTTACCTCGAACATAGATAGCAACTGTACCAGCTCTGCCTGCACAGGTTTGTCTTCCGACAAATCCTTCAGATAGACAGCATTTCCATTTTTATAGTAACGCTGCAACTTCCACGGATTTTCAGAAATACAGTCCTCACCGAGCGTATGATGAACCACATAATTATCCAAGAAATACTTAGCCTTCAACAGATTATAAGCAAACCGCTTTACGAAATCAGTCGTAATGGTAATCTTCTCAAACTCATGAAGCAGTTCCTTGTCATCAAGAGATAATTTCAAAGGATCAAATCCTTGTTCCTTCATCCTCGTAATCTTCAACACAATTAAGAGGAAATTAGGAAAGTCTATGATTGGTTGAAATCTATCATTTTCATCTAACGTCGTACTCTGGGGCACTGGCTTAACAGGAGTATCCAACAACTCAGCAATCGTTTTTCTACCCAAAGAATTACCTGCATTAGCTGGCATGTCGGCAAATGCATCAAACGACTCTAAGACGAAACTATCCATGTTCTCACCAAAAACAGTTTTCATATCAGACATTTTTTGCTGAACGTAGAAGCACATATCACTACATGCTTCCCAGATACGGCTGAACTTCTCCATTGAGGTATTATCCCCGATAAATTGCTCACTCAATTTTGCCTTAACAATTTCATGCTTCTCCAGCTGTTCACCACGAGAATTCATCACCTCAAAATAATGGTTCAAATCCACATCCTTCGGCACTCGATAATGTATGATATGGACATGATTCAAGAAATACTCTTTGAATTTATCCACATCAGTTTGAGCCAAACCAACAATCTCATCCAGTCCTGCTTTTGCAGACTCGAAGCCATTCTTGATACCAAGGTCAGGCATCTCGCCAAGATCCTCTTTCTCTCCACGCCCTGATAATGCCTTTATCGTAGAAGCAGAAGCTTTTCGTGCCGAATAAGTCAAGCGATTATAAATGTCATGCACTCCCAAAGCTCTAAGTATGATGTAAATCGTAGTCAAACGCTGTTGACCATCTATCACCTCATATTTATTCTCATCACGCTTATAAGTGACAAGAGTACCTATGTAATAAACCGTTTTGCCCATATCCATAGAATCATGGACATCTTTTATCAAAGCACAGATTTCATCTCGTTCCCACGCATAGTTACGTTGGTAGATTGGAATTACGTATGTAATAGGTGCTCCGTGATTATCACAATAGATTTCCTTGATAGAACACTCTTTCAAAACACTTTTCAAATCTTTCATTGTCTTCTACTATTTATAAAAACGATTTACTTTAAAGAAATAGAGATAATTCAGATAGACTCCATCGCCATCATGCTCATCCAAATTCTCGGCATTTGTTCTGCCATTCTTTTTTCCATCCTTTATGTCGCTATCAGACAAAGGAGTTAGCTTGTCTGCCAACACGCTGAGTAATGTAGTGGGGGTATCCTGCCTGGCTATCAACTTGTACATATTAAATGAATTCTTCAAATTCTCATTAGTTTCCATAATGAAATTCTGAGCAGAAAGCCATCCCAAATTTGTATATTGCGCTCTAAGCGAATAAGCCCAAACAAAGGCATAAACGACAAATTGCTCAAATAGCTCCATATCTTCTTTGGTTGGATATGACTCCGGACAAAACCTATCTACATACAGGAGTACCGAAGTATCAAACAGCAACCGGGCAATACCATTGCCTTTTCCCTTCTTGAAATAGCGATCCAATGTCTTCACTATAATATTGTCGTTGATATAGAACCCCTCGTACTTGCTATTATCTTGAATGTCCTTTAGTATGGCATAATAATGTTTCGTATATTCAAAGAAAGGTTTGCCTGCTATAATTGGAGCGTCCAATTGAAATGCATTGATATTGCGAGTTCCAGAAACGAATGGCATAGCAGAAGAATTTACCATATCTGCATAACAATAAGCACTCTTATAGAATTGAGCATAAGGAGTCCGTGCTGAACGAGTAATCCCCTTGAACATGTGGATATTACGTTCATCCAACACTTCTGCCCTATTGCCATTTACCCATTCTTTGATACGATACAGATAGTTTCCGAAAAAATCTGCCAAACCACTTTGAGATATTTGTTCCCATCCCTTGACGATTCTTTCAACCTCATTCTCCTCTATACCAATCATTTCACGTAAATGATAAGCTTTCAGCAAATCATGTGGATATAGAGCTTTGCCACGAGCATTCTGAGAGTCAAAGAACTGAAAGGCTTCAGAAACGTCAGATGTGACAACAACAATAAGTTCACATCTGTTCTCTACAAATTCTTCCAGTCTTCTACACTCCCGTTCCTTTACATAAAAGTCTTCTTTCTGTTGTTGGCTTGCTTCCAAATCAGGTTTGCTGACGCGTCGTTCCAATGCTCGATAATTATTGGATATATTACGGGCATTATACTCATTATCATATAATTCTTGCTGGAGAAAGGCTATATCGTTCTTCCCCAAAGCCTTTAACAACAAAGAGAACGTAATGATTCTCTGCAAGCCATCAACTATATCATACGAGCCTTGGCTTGATGCTCGATGAAGAATCAGAGTACCTACCCTGTAACTTTCTTTATTTTCATTCATCGCTTCGATAATATCATCAAGCAACTGTATTGCATTACGAGCAGTCCACTTATATGGACGCTGATAGATCGGAATCGACAGATTCACACCATTAATGGGTTCCCCGCCATTCGAAATTGTTTGACGAAGAAGCAAATCACCAACAGTAGTTATAGACAACGTAAGTTTATCCTTTTGGGATTGTTGTTCAACTATATGTATTTGCGAATTATCGTCTTTCGCCCTATTGATAATGATAGTATTCTCTATGGTATCTCCCATCGTCCAATACTTATACCCATCAATATGAAGATAAGGGAAATTATATTTCCACCATTGTTGTGGAACACCAAATTCTCTTTGTGACTGGACAAAAAAGACGAATTCCTCATCAGACAAGGCACATTTATTCCTCACAATGTACTCATGAGGACACGTAGGCATTGTCTTGGCAAAAGTCCATTGACATTTACCTATCAAACGGCGTAATTTTACTTCATCATAGTTCATATTTTATGAAATTATTTGTTATGTCGGCACAAAGATAAGAAAAACCTGTATCAAATCATAGGACAAGTTCTTTTTTTTAAGAAAAAAAGTATCACAAATCAATAAAATCACAAAAATCTCGTTATTTAATGTAGATAAAATCGTATATAACATGAGAACTCAAGCGAAATTCAAAGAATACATTTGGTTGGTAAACACCATCAACAAAGCCCGAGCTATTTCTTTTACAGATATTCAAAAGAAATGGCTTGAAACAGACATGAGCGAAGGAATAGAATTGGCTCGTTCAACCTTCAATCGACACAAAGATGCCATAGAAGACATTTTTGGCATATACATCGAGTGCAACAGGAAAAACGGATATAAATATTCTATTGGAAATCCTGAAGCATTAGAGTCCGACTCCATACAAAACTGGATGTTAGCCACACTTGCGTCCAACAATATTATTAGCGAATGTGTATCGCTTCAAGATAGGATTGTGCTTGAAACTGTACCCTATGAAGGCGAAAGCCTCAAACTAATCCTTGATGCCATGAAACGAAACATCAAGATAACCATTCTTTACAAGAGGTATGGCAATACAAATGCCAAAAGCTATACTATCGAGCCATATTGCATAAAATTGCATAAGCAACGTTGGTATGTATTGGGACACTTCCATTATACAGAAGCAGAAACCCAAGAAGTAAAGGATTACTATGCCCTATTCTCACTTGATAGAATCAAAAGCATAGAATCCACAGATATCAAATTTGAGATAGCTCAAGACTTCAACGCTCAAGATTACTTCAAGGAATATTACGGAGTGCTGATTGGCGACGGTACTACTGTTGAACGGATTAGATTTAGAGCTTACGATTACGAACAGTATCGGGTAAAAGACTTACCTCTCCATGCTACTCAAAAAGCTATAGCAAAAGGCGACAACTATACAGATTTCGAAATTACTATGCGCCCTACCGTAGATTTCTTTGGATATTTAATGAGCCGGGGAAGCCAATTGAGAATCCTCTCACCAGAATGGTTGGCTGAACAGATACACGACTTGCATCAAGATGCAATGAGAATGTATGAAAAATAGAATCTCACTCAAATCCCAATCTTCAGGAAGATAGCACAAAGGTAGTACAATGTTATAAAGTAGAAAAGAGATTTTAGATAAAAACAGATAACTTTCCTTTTTAAAAGGAAATAATTGTCGATTTCTTTCCTTTTTAGAAGGAAAGTTTGTATCTTTGCAACCGAGTGTAGGAATCTACATATTAACAATAAAATAATCAGTAATAAAGAAGGTACACAAATGGAACTACGCAGCACATTTCAGTCAATCATTTCCTTGCACCAAGAGGAATTACCTTTTGCCTTGCAAGAGAGAAGCACCCAACTTCCATTGGATGGAAACCGCATCGTGACTGTTACTGGCATTCGCCGTTGCGGAAAGTCATCATTATTGGGACTTACGATTAATCGCCTGCTACAACAAGGAACTCCAAAAGAGCACATCCTCTATGTAGGCTTCGACGATGAACGTTTTCTTTCCATGTCGCCCGAAAACTTCGATGAATTGCTGCAAGCTTATCGTGAAATGTATCCTGATACATCGCTTAAGGATGTTTATATGTTTTTTGATGAAATACAACTCATAGAGGGATGGGAACTCTTTGTTCTCCGGGTGTATAAGAATTATTGCAAGCATATCTATGTAACAGGTAGCACAGCCAAGATGCTTTCAGAAGAAATGGCTTCCGCTTTGCGAGGATGGCCTGACGAATATCGCGAGTATCCTTTGAGTTTCAAGGAATATTTGGCGTTCAAGGGCATCAAGGCAAATCCATTTAGCGAAGCTGGAAAGGCAAAGTTGGCAGTTTCCTTCCGAGGATATTGCGAGGAGGGCGGTTTTCCAAAGGTTGTTCTCGAAAAAAGCAAGATGGAAAAAGTCAAAATCCTGCAGTCTTACTTCAACACCATGCTCTTCAGGGATATGGTGGAACATTATCATATCGGAGCTTCTCCTTCGGTGGTGCGTTATTTCTTAAAGCGTGTGATGAACAATCTCACGAAGCCGACTAGCGTGAACAATATTTATAACGACTTGAAATCGCAAGGCTTAAAGGTCTCCAAGGATTCCCTTTATCTGTGGCTCGACTATGCTTGCAACATTTTCATGTTTCGCAAAGTGGAAAAATACGATAAGTCGATGGTAAAACAGCGTTCTGCTCCTGCCAAGTATTATGTGGCTGACATTGCCCTGCGCAATGCCGTATTATTGCCTGAGAGCGAAGATGCAGGCAAGGCTTTGGAGAATATCGTTTATCTCAACTTGGAGAGAACACTTGGAGAAGAGGACGGGATATTCTACTTCTATGAATCGAAGGAATGCGACTTCGTTGTGAAAAAGGGCGAGCGTGTAGCTGAGCTGATACAAGTCTGCTGGACATTGAATGATGATAACGTAGAACGAGAGATAGGAGGCTTGATAGCTGCCTCCTCGGTTACAGGTTGCAAACAGGGAAAAATCATCACTTTTTCCCAACGGGAGACCTTCGAACGAGACGGGATAAGGATTGAGGTTATACCAATATGGGAGATGGAATAGGAAAAGGGGCAAGACCATGGCTCAAAGCACCATGATCTTGCCCTTTTCTATTCTGACTTTTGCCACACCCATCTCGTTCAGCGCCGTGATGATTTCCTGCAGGCTTGCCCTGCGGGAGAAGCGGAAGTGGATGAGCTTATCCATATTCGCCTGGGATTGGAAGACTACGGTCTTGTTGTACCAGGCTCCGATATCGCTCATCGCCTCTGCCAGCGTAACCTGATCCATATCGAAATCGCTCTCCAGCCAGTCGGAGGCTGAAGAGGAAGCCTTAGACACCACTATCTTATCCGCCTGGAGCGTGGCGGTCTGCCCCGGGCGCATTTCCACCTCTGTATCGGCATTGCTCACCTTCACCTTGCCCTGCATCAGGGTTACCTTAGGGGCATCCTTGCGATAGGCTTTCACGTCGAATATGGTGCCTAATACCTGCGTCTGCATCTCTCCTGCCTTTACCACGAAAGGCCGATGAGGGTTCTTGGTTACTTCGAAATGAGCCTCGCCCTTCAGACGGACTTCCCGGGCTTCTGCATCATCGAAAGATACAGGATATTCGAGCGTAGAATTGGCGTTGAGCATCACCTTGGTGCCATCGCTCAGCGTTACCAAGGTGGTGGTTGCTGCCGGGGTAGAAACCACGCAATAGCCATCGCTCAGGGTCTGCTCCACCTGCTTGGGAGAAGTGACCTCCGAGAAAAGTTCCATGGAGAACTCCGTAGACTGAGAAATCTCCTGAGATGAGCGGAAAATAAAAAGGAAGAGGCTTGCCGCTACTGCAACAGATGCCGTAATCCAAGTCAGGATTCGGGCTTTAGAAACCTTTCTGGAAGAAGATTCACCTCCGATTTCCCTTCCGATTTCGTTTCCATTTTCTCTTCCAATTTCATCCTCTATCTTTTTCTCAGACAATTCATCTTCTGCCTTCTGTAGATGTTCCTCCTCAGAAGAAATATGCTTCTTCTCGAAAGCTTCCCAAGCTGCCAACGTTTCTTCCTTCGAAGGCTCATCGCCCAAGGCTTCCCCGAATATCTGGGAAAGCCGGTCATCAGAAACATTTTCTGAAACTTTCTCAGAAGCATTCTCAGAAACATTTTCTGATACAGAATCCATTCTATAATCCAGTTCTTGATCTTGATTCTTATTCATGATTTTTCCTCCTAATTCTCTATGTTTGTATGCTTCATTCGCTCGCGCAAGATGGCGAGTGCCTTGGAAATATGCTTCTTCACGGTGTTGGGACTGATGCCCAGCCTGTCGGCCGCCTGCTGATAGGTGAGATGCTCGAAATAGCAGAGGCGGAGGATCGTGCAGGTGGGTTCCTTCAGCTCCCTCGCTATCTGCTCCGCCTGTTGCAGCAGGCGCTCGTGCTCCTCATACCGGGTACTCATATCATACCGGGTGGCCTCTATCAGCGCCTCCACGTTGGTCTGTTCCACCTGCTGGTGCTTGAGCCAGTTGAGGCAGGCATTTCTCACCGATGCGTAGAGCCAGCTCCTCCTTGTTTCCATCTGCAAGGAGGAGAATTGGTTCCACGCCTTCTCGAAAACATCTCCCACAACGTCACGGGCCTCGTTGCCGTCTTCCAAAAGGGACACGGCATAACGCACCAATCGAGGATACATTTCCAGGAATAGCTGCTTAAAGTCGTTGTTTTTCGCTCTGTCCTGCGCCACTACCTTTATATTTATTTTTCGTTGCATTGAATGTGTATCTCACACTGATGCCAACTTTCTGATTATCTGCGTATCGGGTAAACGTGCGATGCGACTGCGTGCCGTTTGCCTCGAAATAATAATATCCTGTATGCAAGAGGTCTTGCACTACAAACATCACCTTGAGGGCATCATTCTTCATGAAATTCTTGGAAACCCGGAACTGCATGTTGCCCGTACATTTCCTCCTTCCGATTCCCATCTCCGCCCTCGTGCTGACATTGCCCGAAAGATTCATGAACCATCGGTGGGGCAGCCTCAGATTGTTGTTCATGCTGAATGTAAACTGAGGCTGGTTTTTGCCAAACTCGGGGATATTGAGATGATCTACATTATCATGACCGTAGAAGACACTCGCCGTGAGGTTAGGATACCAGATTCCAAACGAAGGCGCCACACGGATATTGGCTCCACAATAGTAGGAATGAGGCACCGAAGCCATCGTCTCCAAAAGCACACTCGGATGGTTCACCTCGTCGTAAGGCTTGTACCAGGTCATGTACATGTCGAGTACATAGTTGTAGTAAGCCATAAACGACAACCACTTGTAATTGCCCGACAGGTTGAAACTGTGCTGCTTCTGAGGTTTGAGATGAGGGTCACCGGACTTGTACTCGTACTTGCTTTCGTAGTCGATGCTGCTCTGAAGCATGACGTAGATAGGACTGTACTTGTTCAGACGATAGGAGAAGGCAAGATTCAGATTATCCTTGCTGTAGCCGACGGATAGGAAGGGAATCCAATTCCTATAGCTGGGACTCTGTTCTGCCTGCAGTACATCCTTCTCGTAATAATCGGTCTTCTGGTATTCGTATCGCAAACCGGCTCCATAGTTCATACGTCCGATGCTTAGATAATACTCCAGGAATCCGGCATAGATAGACTGACGGATGTGATTGAAGGCATCGGCAGAAAAGCCGCTCTGGGTGAAGTCGTTGTGGCGGTTGGTAAACATCTCTTCCGTTCCGAAGGAAAGCCTACCCTTCCACAATGGTCCCGACACCACCAGCTTGGCAGCATAGAGATTACTCCTCACCTTGCTCTCTGATTCCGCATCCAGCTGTCCGTCGTTTATCGCCGTCTGGGACCTCTGGCTCACCTTATTATAGAAGTCGCCATTGAAATTGATGTTCCATTTGCCGAAATCACCATTATAATAGGCGTTCACGCTATGCGACCAATGGGGCTTTCTTTTCGAAAACAGATCTACGCCCATGCTTTCCGTCAGTTTGCCATCCTCCCACACATCGGTAGCTCCCCAGCTGTGGGTGTAGTTGTTGCCTATCATATTGGTTGTTTCATAGCGCATACCCAGCGATTGCTTCTCGGAAATCTCATAGTTGAATCCCGTGTTCAGGAGAATGTCTCCACTATTGGCATTCGTGGTTCTGCGGCTGTTGAATTCCCACTCGCTGGTGGTATGGAGCTGGGTTTCTGAATGGGCGGTGGTGTGCGAGCGATTCAATCCCACTCCCACTTCGCCGAAGATATCGAGTCCGCCCGTACGATAGTTCAACTGCACATCATCAAAAGTATGAGGCGAATAACGGCCCTGCATATATTCAGAATAAAGGCTTCCGCTCAAGCCCTGTCCGCGCTTGCGAACGGCACGCAGACGGATTACGGCATTGGTCTTGGAACCATACTGCGCTCCGGGAACGGTAACGATTTCTGCCTTCAGAATATCCTTGGCGCTCAATCGCTTGAGTTCGTTCAGATTCACCAGTTTCCTGCCGTTGAGATAAATCTCGGGCGCTCCACGACCGATGATTTCCCAACTGCCTGCTTCGCCCGAAACGAATGGCAACTGGCTGATCATATCTTCTGCAGAACCCAGTTCGCCCAGGATGGTACCTGATACCAGGGTGGTGAAGGCACCGTCCTTATACACCACATTGGGGCGGGTACTCTTGATGGTTACCGCCTTCAACTGCTGTGTGTCGGGATGCAGACCGATGTGCATGGTAGGCTTGCAGGCCAGGGTCTGCGACTTATAGCCCACAAAAGAAACCTTCAGCATCACATCCTTATCGGCATAAGGAAGCACGAAGCTTCCATCCTCTGCCGTTACGCAACCGGCCACATAAGCCTTGCTGACGGAGGAAATCAACACCACGTTGGCAAAAGGCAGAGGCTTCTGGTGCTCATCCACTACCCTGCCCTTGATCTGTTCTACCCGGGTCGTCTTGCCCGTGTATTGCACGGCAAAATAGGTATTGTGCTCTACGAAGGAGAAAGGTTTCCCTTGCAGCACCATCTCCAGGGCTTCCTTCTGTCGTTTAGCCTGGATATTGGCTGTAACGTGATATTGGTCGGTAGCCTGATAGGCAAAGAGGATATTCTTCTCGCCCGCCTTTTCAATCTTCTTCAACACGGAAGTAAGCGTTTCGTTATGCACCTGAAAGGTCATACCTCTGCTTTGAGCAAATAGGGAAATGCTCAAGACAAGACACAGTATAAGGGAAGTCGTTCTTTTCATCATTTTTTCTTGTTTTTATGATTCTACTTTGTTCATAATACAACATCCCCCTGGAATCGGGTACGCCTATTTTTAAAATAATGTTGCAAAAGTACAAAAATAATTGGGAAACTTGCCATTTGTTTTCACCAAAAAATATTCTTCCTGCCACTTTTGATGCCTTTATCTGCATTTTTTCGTCTAATTATTAGACAATCAGGACCGACTTTCTATGATATTTTATATCTTTGCAAACGAAAGTCCCTTGAAAAAGTGGCAGAACTGAACAAAAAGTCCCTTGAAAAACGTGCAGGGTTTCAAGAAAAGTCCCTTGGAAAACGTGCATGCTTTTAAGAGAGGATAATAAAAAAAACGAACAATGATTAAGAAACAAGGAACAATATTGATTGTTGATGACAACCGCAACATTCTTACTACGGTGAGGATGCTGCTGGAACCCATATTCGATGGCATCATCACCATCGCCAACCCTAATTCCATCCCAGCCAAGCTGAGAGAGGAGCACCCCGACGTGGTGCTGCTCGACATGAACTTCTCCAGCGGAATCAATTCGGGAAACGAGGGACTGTACTGGCTCAGGGAAATCAAGAGCCTCAGCCCGAAAACAGAGGTGGTGCTCTTTACCGCCTATGCCGATATCCAACTTGCCGTAACAGGCATCAAGGAAGGTGCCGCCGACTTCATCGTGAAGCCTTTTGAAAACGAGAAGATGATCCGTACGCTGATAGAGGCTAGGGATAAAAACAAGGCTGTGGATAACGCTATTGGCAAAAAAGGTGGAAAACTTTATGGAAAAGATGCACAAAGTGCTATGTATTGGGGAGATAGCGATGTTATGAACAATTTGAGAAGTATTGTGGAAAAAGTTTCCGCAACCGATGCAAACATCCTCATTACGGGCGAAAACGGAACAGGTAAAGAGGTGTTAGCCAACGAAATACACCGTTTATCCACAAGATGTGGGAAAAAGATGCTGCCTGTGGATATGGGAGCCATCACGGAAACCCTTTTCGAGAGCGAACTCTTCGGTCATGTGAAGGGCGCTTTTACCGATGCCAAGGTGGATAAACCGGGCAAGTTTGAGCTTGCCGACGGCAGTACCATCTTTCTGGATGAGATAGGAAACTTATCCTATGGTCTTCAGGCAAAACTCCTTACCGCCCTGCAACGCAGAAGCATCGTAAGAGTGGGCGGAAGTACGCAGATTCCTATCAATGTACGACTGGTTTGCGCCACCAACCGCAACCTGCAGCAAATGGTAAACGATGGCGAATTCAGAGAGGATCTGCTCTATCGCATCAATACCATCCATCTGGAATTGCCTGCCCTGAGACAGAGGAAATCAGACATCGTTCCGCTGGCAGAAAGATTCCTCCGTCAATATGGCGATTTATATAATAAGGTGAATCTCCGTCTTTCGGAAGAAGCTGAGAAAAAACTTACCAGTTTGCCATGGTACGGAAACATCCGTGAACTTCAGCACGCCATCGAGAAAGCCGTGATTCTATCTGATGGCGGAATGATTTCTGCCGAAGATATTGACGGCGGAAACCAGCAGAGAAGAGAGAAGCCCCTGGAAGAGGTTCAGACGCTCGACGAGATGGAGAGCCGAATGATAGAGAAAACCATCAGGGAATGTGAGGGAAACCTGTCGGTGGTAGCTGCAAGACTGGGCATTTCCCGCCAGACGCTTTACAATAAAATTAAGCGATATGGGTTATGAATTTAGGCACGGATTACACGGATTTTTAGTTATCAGATGAATAGTCAGTTAGCAATCATCGTTTTATTGGTGATTTTGGTAGTTCTAGTAGCAGTCAACATCTGGCTCTACCGCCACTATCGCCGCAACATCAAGAAGGTAACCTTCCTTTTTGATGCGATAGATAATGGGGATTTCTCCTTCAATTTTCCTACGGAGAAGAGGTTTAAGAAGGATAAGATTCTGCATCAATCCCTCAACCGAATCAAGCTCTTCCTACAACATACGAGAGAGGAGCAGATGGATCGGGAGAAATATTACGAGCAGATTCTGAATGCGGTGGATACGGGCATCCTGGTGGTGGATAGTCACGACAACATCCTGCAACATAATCAGGCAGCCCTCCGGTTGCTCGATACAGATGTGCTTACCCACATAAACCAGGTAAAAGGGAAACTGAAGGATGAGCACCTGGCAAAACATGAGACGCAAGCCATGCTGAAAGACAAGCACGTGCGCATCATCGCCCTGAGCGACGTGAGCCACGAGCTGAGCAATCAGGAAGTGGATTCTTGGATCAAACTGATTCGTGTGCTGACCCATGAAATCATGAATACCATCACGCCGGTTACTTCGCTGAGCGAAACTCTGCTTACCCGGGTTACAGAGGATAAAGACCTGAAGCAAGGCTTGGAAACCATCCACAAAACAGGAACCGAACTATTGGCTTTCGTCAACAATTATCGCCGTTTCACCCATGTTCCCCAGCCTCAGCCTGCTCTTTTCTATGTGGAACCATTCCTGGAAAGAATGGCGCTGCTCTGCAACCACGAAGTAGAGATAGAAGTTTCTCCCAAGGATTTGCTGGTTTATGCCGATGAGAGCCTCCTCTCTCACGTGGTAACGAATCTTCTGAAGAATGCCGTAGAAGCTTTCAAGGAAAAGGAAAGAGAAGACAAGCAGGAATGCCGCTCCGCGGATTGCAAATCCGCGGCAAGCAAGAAGGCATTTATCCGTCTCCAAGCCTATGCCAACGTCCAGGAATCCATCATCATCGACGTGAGCAACAACGCCGGTCTCATCCCCGAAGATGTAGCCTCTCATATTTTCATCCCGTTCTTCACCACGAAGCCGGAAGGAAGCGGAATTGGTCTCTCCCTCTCCCGCCAGATCATGCGAGTAAGCGGCGGCAGCCTCTCGCTCCATCAGGACAAGGCACAGGGAATCACCACCTTCCGCATCATCATCCCATAACAGAAACACTAAAGCTGATGGGCCTCCTCCACAATCTGTCCATCAAACAGGCGGATGGTGCGATGGGCTATCTTGGCATCATGCTCATTATGCGTCACCATGACGATGGTGGTGCCCTCGTGGTTCAGCTCGGTAAGCAGATGCATCACCTCGGCTCCATTCTTGGAATCGAGGTTACCCGTAGGCTCATCGGCAAGGATGAGCTTCGGACCGAAGACCACGGCACGGGCAATGGCTACTCGCTGCTGCTGACCGCCCGAAAGCTGGTGAGGGAAGTGCTTGGCACGATGACTGATGGCCATTCGCTTCATAATCGCCTGCACCTTTGCCTTGCGCTCTGCCTTCGGAATATTGAGGTAGGTAAGAGGAAGCTCGATGTTCTCCTCTACATTCAATTCATCTATCAGGTTGAAGCTCTGGAACACAAAACCGATTTCTCCCTTTCTCACATCCGTACGCTCCTTTTCCTTCAGGTTTGCCACCTCGTGATTACCCAGGAAATATTTTCCAGAAGTTGGGTTGTCGAGCAAACCGAGGATGTTGAGCAAGGTGGATTTACCGCAACCGGATGGTCCCATAATGGCGACAAATTCGCTGTCTTCTACTGTGAAAGATACGTTATTTAAAGCAATCGTCTCCACATCTTCTGTGCGGAATGACTTGCAAAGATTCTCTACTTTTATCATTTCTTCTAATGTTTAATGTTAAATTTGGGCATACGCCCTTAAATCTGTGTCATCTGTGAAATCTGTGGGAGACTTATTCATCCTTGAGATATTTCACCGGATTACTGTTAGCCACCTTGTAGCAGTTGATGACGACGGAAAGCCCGATGATGACGAGCAAGATAATGGTAACGCCGATAAACAGCAAAGGCGTCATCGTAATCTTCTCGCTGAACGACATGAGCCATTGTCTGGCTATCAGCCAAGCCCCCAAGTCGCCCACGATGATGCAAGGCAAGGCAATCTTCATAATGTCCTTCAGGAAAATGCGAAGAATATCCTGCACCTTCGCTCCGTTCACCTTTCTTATCGCAATCTCCTTACGGCGGCGGTTCACCTCATCACTCGTATAGCCCACCAATCCGAAGAGGGCGATAATCATCGTGATGATGCCGGCAACCAGGATTCCGTTGCGGAAATGGAGCTGGGAAGCATACTGTGCCTTGAACTCGGATTCATAATCATAAACGGTCACTTCATTATTCGGATACAGCGACTGCACCTCGTTCTTTAAGTCAGAGAGACTCTTTTCCGTCAAGTCATTAAACTTGACGAGCATACACCGATTAGCCCGACCATAGAAATAGACAAAAGGAGTAGCGTTCGTATCAGCATTCGACGTGCTAATCGTTCCATACCTCACATTCTTGACCACGCCACAAATCGTCATCGTTTCATCCTCATCACAATGAGAAGATACCCAAACCCTCTTACCTACGGCTCCATCTTTCCAATGTCCAAGTTTTACGAGCTTGTTAGCCAAGTTCTCGTCAATGATAATTTGTCGAGAACTATCATTACGCTCTGTGAAGAAAGATCCTTCTACAAACTCAACGTCCATCATCTTGAAGTAATTGTCATCCACTCCACCTGCATCATGAATGATTTGGATAGTACGCTTGTCGCCAGGCAAAGAAAGATTATTACCATTAAAGCTATAACTTTGCAAAGGAACACTATAGCAAGATGCCACCATATTGACATCAGGCATTCGCTTAATTTCCGATAGACATTGCGCTCGTTGGTCTTTCTCTAGTCCTTCTACAAAAACGAATGCCACCTTATCATACTTGTAACCAGGATTCAAGTTTACCATCATATTATATTGATTATTGACCACAAAGAGCAAGCTGAACAATAGCCCCGAAATGATAAACTGAACACCCAGCAAGATGAGCTTCCATTTCTTACGGTTCTCACTATACCCCCTGAAAGCAATCGCTACAGGTATCTTGCAGTAAAGCCAACCAGGCATCCATCCACCCACTAAAAGCACTAAGAGACAAATTGCTACCAATATCCAGCAACCTCGATTGAGCACCAAGACACTAACTGGGGCAGAAAGGAAATTCTCTACCGTTCCCTTGCTGAGAAATACTAAAATAGCTGCAAGAACAATCGACAAGCCAACATATACCAACGCCTCGGAGAAGACAATGGCATGGATGTTCTTGGGTTCCGCTCCATAACATTTACGCACAGCCATCTCACGAGAACGCGTTACGAGATTACCCACGATGATGAGCAGGTAATTCATCACGGAAGTGAAAAGCAATACAAAAGCGATGATACCCATGATCCATCCCATCTTCTTGATGTAAGGGCTTTGCGTGTACATTTCGCTGAGAACGGTAAAGTCGTAATCTAATGAAATACCCGCTTTCTTCCATTCTTTCAACGGGAAGTGGTCTTGCTTCATCTTGTTGATATATGGATGAAGTTCACTTGGCTTATGCCCTTTTGACAATCGGATAAAAGACTGATAACAATCATTTCCAGTCCATTGCTGCCTTCCATCATAACCAAACATATCCCCGATACTACCCAATGACACCAACACTTGAAGAGAATGCCAAGAGGATCCCCATGGGAAACTCTCAAATACACCTCCGATAGTAAAGGTATGTCCAGGATAACTTGCCATCGTGAAATGCTTACCCACGACATTGCCGCCCATCTTCGCCGCTGTCTCTGAGTCTATCATGCAATAGAATGGACGAGAAAGGACTTCTTTTGCCTTGCCAATCGTTACCTTTTGGGGAAAGACATCAAAAAAACAGCTATCCGCCAATGCTATTTTACAAGAGATTGCATTTTGGTCTTCCATATTACATTGGAAATCTCCAATAAAAACAAGTCGTGTAGCAGCCTCCACAAATGGAGCATACTGTTTGATGCCCGGAGCTGTAGCTCCTGAGGTTTGGGCGAAATTGAAAGACTTATTGCCATCGTCTCCCGGCATCGTTCCCACTTCTGAAATCTGGTACGTCCTTTCCCATCCTGGAAAATACGTATCGTAAGTCTGCTCGAAATAAATCTCGGCAATAATTACCGAACTGATTGCCAATCCGAGCGCCAGACACAAGATCTTCACGAAATTGTGCTGGCCCCTTCGAGGCAGATTCTTGAATGCGTTAATAATATGATTCATATCAAATATCCTGTTTCAAGGGCGTTAGCCCAATTTATCACTAATCACTACTAGTTAATCATTGCTAACTAATCACTACTAATTAAAAACTAATACATCATTATCCTTATAGGCTTCATAGCCGCTAACGATAACCTGCTCGCCCGGCTCCAAGCCCTCAATTACCTCATAATACTGAGGATTCTGGCGACCGATGGTTATCTTTCGGCGATAAGCCTTCTTGCCACTCTTGTCTAATACAAAGATCCATTGACCGCCCGTTACACTATAAAACGTGCCCTTAGGGATGATTATTGCCTGCTTCGACTGACCGAGCTGCAAATCTACATAATAAGTCTGACCGGTTCGGATGTTACCAGGGCGAACGCCTTTGAAGATGAAGTCGATGCGGAACCTGCCGTCTCTTACCTCGGGATAAACCTTGCGAACCTGCAGGAGATAATGCTTGCCGTTCTGGTCGAAGGTGGCAGTAAGCCCCGGTTTTACCCGGTCGATGTAATGCTCATCCACCTGCGCCTGCACCTTGAAATCGCTGAGGTCGTTGATGACGCCAATCTTCTGTCCAGCCTGAATGCTCTGTCCCAGTTCCACATCGAGCAAACCGATTTCGCCTGAAATGGTACTGCGGATATTCAGCTTCTCCTTGCGCTGGCGAACCAGTTGCACATTCTTCTGCATGGCTTCCAGATTATCGCCCATCTGATCCATCTGCGAACGGCGGAGCTGTGCATCCTTCTTCAATCGCTTGTTGATGAGCGCATGCTTCTTGACGGCAAGGTCGTAATCTTCCTTAGCCTTCAGATACTCCTCGCGCGAATTGAGTTCTTCTTTGTGCAACGCCTCCTGATGCTGATAGGAACGGCGCTTGGTAATGACATCCTGCGAAAGCGACAGTTCCTCGTTGCTATTGTTCAGACGGTCCTGCTCCATCGAAATCTGGGTGTTGCGAAGCATATCCTGCTTTTCGGCAAGTTCGCTTTCGGCATTCAGAATTTCCAGGTCGAGATTCGAATTACTCAGTTTCACGATCACATCGCCCTTGTTCACGTGGGCACCTTCATCCACCACTTTCTCCAGAACGATACCGCCTTCCTCGGAACTGATCTGTACCACGGAGATAGGAACCACCTGTCCATCCACCGAAACATAATCGTTGAACTGCGCCTTCTCTACGGTTCCGATGCTCAATCCCTTCCTGTCCACCTTCAGGGTGGAAGAGAAATTGCTCAATCCCAACCAAATGAGGACTGCGATCAAAACCGCTCCTCCGCCAATCCATGCCCAATACTTGCGAGGCACGAGATATTTTTTCTTTTCTATTTGTATATCCATAATTTATCTTATTAAATTTTCTCCCTGATAATAAGCAACCAGCCTCTGTTTGATGATAAGCAGCATCTGCATCTGGAGTTCCTTGATTCTGCTTTCCAGAAGCGTCTGGGCTGCGGTATGAAGATCGAAGGTGGAAAGCATTCCTTCCTCAAACTTCCGGCTCGACATGTGATAGGCGAGCGAATCTGAGGCCACCTTCTTCTGCATCTGATGCAACTCCTTGGCGTAACCCTCTTCATCCATCACCGCCTGAGCTATCTGGTCGTGAAGCTTGCGACGGGTTTCCTCTAGGTTCACCTGCGCCAGTTGCCAGTCGTTGCGTGCCTTCTTCACGCTGTGCCATCGGTCACTATTATAAATAGGTATGGAAAGGGTCAACGCGAGGTATTCGCCCTGGTTGTTGTGAAACTGCGAGGCAAACCCATCGTATTGCCCTTTCTGAGAGAGATTCTTATAATAGTTGGTAGAAATGCCGCCACCGAGAGAGAGTGATGGCAGCAATCTGCCTTTTGCTATCTTGTAATCATACCGTGCCCGCTCCACTTCGTACTCTGCCGACTTCAAATCGGGAGAAATATTCAGGAAGCCCTGGTAAACGGTTTCGTAGTTTATAACAGATTCAGGAATCGCCTCATTTTCAGCATTTAACTTCAGATTCAGTTCCCCATTAATCTGATTTTTCTGTTCCTCTTTAATCTGGATTTTCAGTCCCTCATCCACCGGAAAATTCATCGCCGATTTCAAGGCGAGCAGACTCTGTTTTGCCACATTCTCCTGATGCGTAAGATTGTATTCATCTTCCGCCACCTGCGATTCCATCTGCACCACATCCGGGCGCCCCTTTTCGCCCAGTTCATACAGGCGCTTCATCTTAGCCAGCATCCGTTTGCTTTCGTTCAGTTTCTCGCTTGCTATCCGAATGCTTGCCTCAGCATAGGCAGCATCCACATATTTCTGCATCACGTCGATGGCACGGTCGTCCTGAATCTTCTGCATCGCCGTGGCTGAATAATCCCGGCTCAGTTTTGCCTGCTTCAAGGCGTTGATGGTGGCGAAACCATCAAAGACATTCAGTTCGGCATAAAGCTGATAGTAGTTGTTGAATGTCGTTACATTATTATAAGTATTGGTTTCCGGATCGATGTTTCGTCCCCAGGCATACTGTCCCTGCACGCCGCCCGTAACGATAGGCAGGAATCCTGCCACAGCATGCTGGTAATCCTGCTTGCGCTGACGGGCATTCACCACCTCCCGCTTCACCTCCGTGGCGTGCTCCACGGCGTATTTCATACAGTCGTCAAGGCTCCAGCTCTGTGCCGAGGCACCAGCCGCCCAGACCAACCATCCTATCAATATTCCTATTCTTTTCATAATCTTCTTCATTTTGGCATGATAAGGACAAGAGCCGTGCCAAAACAGCATTTCTCCTGATAATCAAACCATTAAATAAAAACCCTCATTAAACAAACTGTCCAACAATTAGACACCACCGTCTAATTGTTGGACAGAAAAGCGCAGTTCAAAGCTAATCATTCGAAACCAAAGATCAAAGCTGATCATTCATCGCATCCACCACTTGTCCATCAAACAGATTGATGATGCGACTGGCGTAGGTAGCATCGTGCTTGGAGTGCGTCACCATCACGATGGTGGTTCCCTCCTCGTTCAGCTCGCTGAGCAACTGCATCACCTCCATACCATTCTTGGAATCGAGGTTACCCGTAGGCTCATCGGCAAGGATGATGCTAGGCTTGCCCACCACGGCACGGGCGATGGCCACCCTCTGCTGCTGACCGCCCGAAAGCTGATGAGGATAATGCTTAGCACGATGGCTCAGCTTCACCTTTCTCAGAATTTCGAGCACTCGTTCCTTGCGCTCCGCCTTCCCCACTCCGAGGTATTTCAACTGTAAATCCACATTTTCCTCAACGGTAAGTTCGTCGATAAGATTGAAGTTCTGGAACACGAAGCCGATGCGACCCTTGCGATAGGCGGTGCGCTCACGCTCCTTCAGATGGCCCACTTCCTCATTATTCAACCAATACTTGCCTTCCGTAGGACTATCCAGCAAGCCCAGGATGTTCAGCAAGGTTGACTTACCGCATCCCGAAGGACCCATGATGGCGATAAACTCACCATCCTCTACTTCTATGTTTACGCCGTTCAGGGCGATGGTTTCCACCTCTTCCGTGCGGAATATTCTAGTTAAATTCTCTGTTCGTATCATCGTTAGAAATCTTTTTAAAGTTTATGACTCATTATTCAGCCTTGATGCTGTCTATCGGATTCGACATCGCCGTACGCAGGGTGCAGCCGATAACCGAAACAAAGGCTATCAATAAAGTAAAGATGGCACCAGCCAGCAACACCCACCAAGGGAAGGAGATGCGATGGACGAAATCCATAAGATAAGTCTGCATCAGCTTCACGCAGATAGGGATGGCGATGACCACAGCCACCAGCGAACTGACAAGGAATCTCTTAGCCAGTTGCCAAGCCGCATCCCCAATCGAAGCACCCATCACCTTGCGCAGGGCAATCTGACGCTTCTGCTGGTTGCCGTAATAGACCGACATTCCGAAGAGACCCAGGGCAGAAATCAGGATAGAGATGCTCATGAAGGTGATGATGAGCACCATCATATTATGCTTGTCCTTGAGGTTGTTCTTCAGCGTATCATCCATATACTCCATCTCCATTTCCGTAGGAACACCCATCAATTCCTTAGCCACCTGCTTGCAGGTACTCCGGATAGCCTGCAGCGCCTGGGCATGATCGCCACGGGTTTTCACCAGAACAACCCATCCACCCTGCTGCGGAGTAATGACTCCAATGGCATTATGCTCCGTTTTCTCATTCTCGCTCAGCGCATCTCCACTATGATAATCGGCAATCACGCCGCACACCTCATATTCGTGTTTTCCGTTTTCCAGTCTCATTCCAAGCCACGGTTTGTGGGCAGAAACACCATAGGCTCGCTTCGCATCTTCCGTTACCCAAATCTTGCCATAGGCTGGCTCGCAATACTGTTCAATCACCCTGATTCCCAGCATCTTCATCGCCGTGGAATCAGCCAAGAACATACGGAGCATTCCTATCAGTTTTTCGTTGTCATCATGCACGCCATTTCTCCAGCTGCTGATAGGATTGGCGTTGCCGTAAGTTGCCTCTTCCACCTCAGGAAGCGCTTCCAGACGGTTTTTGAGAATAGACATCTTCTCCGGCGAACCATCCAAGGAAGAATAGATGGAAACAATATCCTTCGTCTGATAACCCAACGGCAAATCGGCAAGATGCTTCATCTGGAGCATCATCGTTATCGCCATCCCTACCAGCGTGATGCTGATGACGTTCTGGGCTACGATAAATATCTTGCTGAACCACATCTTGCTGCGCATGCGGATGGTTCCCTTCACCACATCTATCGGATTGAAACGGGAAACCACGATGGCAGGAAGGATTCCCGCAAAGATGGAAATGATGACGTAAGCCAACGGCAGGAACCACAGAAGGTCGAAGGAATGGAACAGGTCGATTTTCGTATCCAACATAGAATTGAACAACGGAATGAATGCCCAGGAAATCAACAAGCCCAGCAGGAAGCAGACTGCCGTGAAGAGCGCCGACTCCTTGAGATAGCGCAGCATCACGCCCCCTACCGATTCGCCCAGCAGTCTTCGGGTAGCCATCTCCTTCGCACGGTTGCCAATCTGAGCCACCGTAAGATTGATGTAGTTGAACAAGGCAGAAAGCAGCAGAACCAGCGCCACGACCAGGAGGATATTCACGAGAGAACGATTTCCATGCTTGAAAATCTCGATATCATCATCATCATCCGCAAAATGAATCTGGTCCCATCTTACAAACTGGCAACCCCACATAAAGCTGACTCCATCCGAATCCTTCTTCCATCCTTTCCAGTAGTTCATGTATTTGCCGAGCAAGGTCTGTCTCACTTTTTCCGGGTCAGCATCCTTTGCCAGTCGCGCCACCGTAGTGCAGGAGCCAAACTGATCCATCGGCCGAGCCTCAGCTTCTATCAGTTTCATCGACACGAAAATATCGTATGGGTTAAGAAGGTCCTCACGGTCGAAATCCTCCATGATTCCCACCACCTTGAGTTGCAGCTTACCGTATTGGATGGTACGGCCGATAGGATTGGCGTTGCCGAAGGCTTTCTTGGCAAAAGATTCCGAAACCATTGCCTGATGAGCATCCGAAAGGAGATGATCAGGCGCACAACCACGACATTTGTAACCCATAAACTGGCAGAAGTTCGGGTCGATAGCCAGATATTTTGCCTCATAATACTGTCCATCTATCATGGCTCCCTGCGGAGCGTAATATTCACCAAATCTTGTCCATCCCTTGATTTCCGGGATGGAAGGAAAGAATTCCTTGGCTGTTCCCCAGGTCATTCCGAGATAATCGCCGGAACCTGCTACATAGAGTTCCTTCGCCAGTTTCTGATTCGTTCCCACACGGTACTCAGCAGTAGCATAGGAAACGAGAATCAGCACAAAAGCCAGTGCCACCGAGAGGCCCAAGGCCTCTATGGTGGCATAAAGCTTGTTGCGTGATAAGAATTTCACATAACTTTTCATCATATACTCATTTATTTTTTGTTTCACTAAAATCAAACGATAAAGGAAGAATACCATCTCCCTGTTTTCGTTAGCTGCTGCAAAGTTACGGCTTCTCCCGTTTTCTGCCAAGATTTCCGCCTGCCCGAAAGGTGGATTGTATGAATTTCATACACTCTATTGTATGATTATCACACAACAATCCCGTTTTTGTTTGTCGTTTCGGGAAAAAAGCGTACTTTTGCAAACAAAAAAAATAAAAGATATGAAATACGGAACCCTTCTTGTCATCGACGATAATCCGTCGATACTCACGGCGCTGAAGATCTGTCTGAGCAATACGTTCGAACGGATTCTCACCCTGCCCCGCCCCGATACCGCCCCTATGTTGCTGCAACAGGAGCAGGTAGATCTCATCCTGCTCGACATGAACTTCTCGCTCGGCATAAACAGCGGTCAGGACGGCTTGCTCTGGCTCCGCACCTTCCGCCGACTCCACGCCCACATCCCCGTGGTACTCATCACCGCCTTTGCCGACGTGCAGCTAGCCATCAAGGGATTGAAAAGCGGAGCCGCCGATTTCGTCACCAAGCCCTGGGATAATGACGAACTGATCAGAACCCTAAAAGATGCCATCGACCGAAGCCAGGAAGTGGAGACTCTGGAGAGCATCGAGACCACTCATATCCACAAGGTGGTGGATCAATGCCACGGCAACATCTCTCGTGCCGCCGAACTGCTCGGCATCACTCGCCAAACGCTTTATGCCAAGCTCAAGCGATAACTCTTTATCACAATCATTCATGATTATAAACATCTGATATGAACACCATTTTCCACATATATATAATAGGTATCATACTCCTCGTCATAGGAGGTATCATCTATCTCGTCTTGCGTCACCAGCGCAACCTGAAGAGCCGTGCCTTCTTGATGCAAGAGGCTATTCGCAATGGCGATTACTCCTTCCGCCTATCCACCAAGGGATTACTCTTTGGAGAACGAGCCTTGCAGCAAGCCCTCAACGACATGGAGAACGACATCGGCAGACTGGTGGCGCAGCATGAGGTGGAATCTTGGCAAAGGCTAACCCGTGTGCTCACCCATGAGATTATGAATGCCACCGCCCCCATCTCCAGCATCTGCCAAGCCTATCTTAGCAATCCCGACATCCAAGGTTCGTCTTATGAGGAAGGCATCCGAGCCATTCGAGATACCAGCAAATCGCTCACCAGTTTTGTGGACAGCTATCGCAAGCTCACCCAGCTACAAAATCCTGTCATCGAGAACATTCCACTCAAGGATTTCGTGGAAGGCATCAAGCCGCTCTATCCTCAGATAGAATGGCACATCCATATCCCCGAAGATGCCACCTGGTCTGCCGACAAGAACATGCTGCGCCAGGTATTTATCAATCTGACCAAGAATGCCATCGAGGCTCACGCCTCAGCCATCGACATTCGATGCTTCCACAAACATCCAGAGAACATCGAGAGTTCACAATTCTCAGGCATCTATTTCAGCAACAATGGCGACCCCATCCCTGCCGATGTGGCAAAGGAGATGTTCATCCCCTTCTTCTCCACCAAGCCATCAGGTTCGGGCATCGGCCTCTCCATCTCCCGCCAGATGCTGATGATGCAATCCATCAATCTATCCCTTGCCGAGCACAATGTGGCAGGCTATCATGTAACATTCCGGATGGAATGAAATATATAATAAAGAAGATGAAACAAAAACTTTTGGTGGTTTCAAGGCTTTTATGTACTTTTGCAAGCGAAACTTACAAATAAAATAATAACATACAATATGAAGAATCTAAAAACAATTATCTTTACCGCTTGCGCCCTGTTCTCACTCGGCGCAGTAGCCTCAACCGAGCATACCACCGTGCAGGGCGACCATGGCAAACTCGATGTAGTCATCCAGCGTCCAGACAATGATGCAGCCAATGACAACGGAAGCCAAGCAAAGGCCAAAGCGAAGGCAGGCAAGAAGACTCCGCTCCTCGTGCTCTGCCATGGATTTGGCGGCAATAAGGAGGGAAAACTCTTCGACTGCCTCGTAGACAGCCTCAACAAGAAAGGCATTGCCGTGCTCAGATTCGACTTCAATGGCCATGGCAAGAGCGAGGGAAAATTTGAGGATATGACCGTACTGAATGAGATAGAAGATGCCAAGTGCATCTTGCGCTATGCCTCCTCGCTGCCTTGGGTGAGCAAGATTGCGATGGGCGGCCACTCACAAGGTGGCGTGGTTACAGCCATGACCAGCGGACAGCTAGCCGCACAAGCTGACAAGGATATCAAGAAGATACAAGCCGTGGTGCTCCTTGCCCCTGCCGCCGTGCTCCGTGACGATGCCCTGCGTGGCAATACATTCGGCAAGATGTACGACCCCAAGAATCCTCCAGCCAAGATAGAGATGTGGGACGGCAAGGCCCTGGGTGGCAACTATATCCGCACCGCCACCACTCTGCCTATCTACGAGACGGCCAAGAACTACCACGGAGCCGAGTGCATCCTGCATGGCGATGCCGACCGAGTAGTGCCTTACACCTATGGTCAGCGTTTCCACTATCTGAACAAGAAGAGCGAATGGCACTTGATGACCGATGCCGACCACGGATTCGGCGGTCAGGAAGAGCAAGCCGCTCATATCGCCAGCGATTTCTTGGCTAAAGTTTTGAAGTAAAACATCCATTTACCAGCAATAGCATAAAAGTCCTTAACATATAGTACAATCCACTATATGTTGAGGGCTTTTTATTTTTTTAGCAAAATTATTATGGCTATTTGTGGATAATTGTTTATTTTTGCATTGTCATTACGACAAAAGCATTACTAGATAAATTGTAAAACAGCATTAAATAAGTTATAACAGAAAACATAAAATAACACATTAAACTTTACAACAAAACGAATGATGACAATAGAAGAATACAGAGCTGCCATCTTACAGGCACTGCTCGATGCTAAGAACGAAGACGGTACTCCTGCGCTCAGCGAGAAGGAAGCTACCGAGGCTCTCAATGGATTTACCGACGATGAGCTGCAAGATGGTATCCTCTGGAATACACCTCAGGACGTGGCAGACATCATCCTTGAAGGTTAAGAGATACCAAGCAAGAGCCTACGCAGATGAGATATTTTTATGTATTGTGCAAAGAAACAAGTCGTTTTCTTTGCACAATCCAATTATTATTTGTAAATTTGCAGCCGATTAAGCGATAAGGGTAACTATTTTCCCCTCATCGACAAATATAAATAAATAGATTTTTTACCGGTAAAAAAAAGATATAAAGATAATGAAGATAGAAAACGAAATCATCAGCTCTGTCATCGCGGCGGTGAAGGAGCTTTATGGTCAGGACGTACCTGAAAAGATGGTAGCCCTGCAGAAGACCAAGAGTAATTTCGAAGGTAACCTTACCCTCGTCGTATTCCCATTCCTCAAAATGTCGAAGAAGACTCCTGAGAGAACTGCACTCGAGATTGGTGACTACCTGAAGGAGAACTGCGCTAACGTTATCGCAGACTTCAACGTGGTTAAGGGTTTCCTCAACCTTTCTATCGCTCCTGCCGCTTGGGTAGGACTCTTGAACACCATCAACGCTGACCCTAAGTTCGGCGAGAAGCCTGTTACTGAGAATAGCCCGCTCGTCATGATCGAGTACTCTTCTCCTAACACCAACAAGCCTCTCCACCTCGGTCACGTGCGCAACAACCTCCTCGGCTGGTCTCTGGCCCAGATTATGGAGGCCAACGGCAACAAGGTAATCAAGACAAACATCGTTAACGACCGTGGTATCCACATCTGTAAGTCTATGCTCGCTTGGCTCAAGTGGGGCAATGGCGAAACTCCTGAAACTTCCGGCAAGAAGGGCGACCACCTCATCGGCGACTACTATGTAGCCTTCGACAAGCACTATCGTGAGGAAATCGCAGAGCTCAAGGCTCAGTACATGAAGGAGGGCATGGAAGAAGAAGCTGCCACAGAGAAAGCAAAGGCAGAGGCTCCATTGATCAAGGAGGCTCACGAAATGCTCGTGAAGTGGGAGAACAACGACCCTGAGGTTCGCGCTCTCTGGCAGAAGATGAACAGCTGGGTTTACGCTGGCTTCGATGAGACCTACAAGATGATGGGTGTAGGTTTCGACAAGATATATTATGAGTCAAATACTTACCTCGAGGGTAAGAAGAAGGTAGAGGAAGGATTGGAGAAGGGTCTCTTCTTCCGCAAGGACGACAACTCTGTGTGGGCTGACCTCACCAACGAGGGACTCGACCAGAAGCTCCTGCTCCGTTCTGACGGTACTTCTGTTTATATGACTCAGGACATCGGTACTGCCGACCTCCGCTTCAAGGACTTCCCTATCGACAAGATGATCTACGTAGTAGGTAACGAGCAGAACTACCACTTCCAGGTACTCTCTATCCTGCTCGACCGCCTCGGCTTCAAGTGGGGTAAAGACTTGGTTCACTTCTCTTACGGAATGGTAGAGCTGCCTAACGGTAAGATGAAGAGCCGCGAAGGAACCGTAGTAGATGCAGATGACCTGATGGCAGAGATGATCAAGGATGCCCGACAGACAAGCGATGAGCTTGGCAAGTTCAAGGATATGAGCGAGGAAGAGCGCCAGGAGATTTCACGCATCGTGGGTCTCGGAGCGTTGAAGTACTTCATCCTCAAGGTAGATGCCCGCAAGAACATGCTCTTCAACCCAGAGGAGAGTATCGACTTCAACGGTAACACAGGTCCTTTCATCCAGTACACCTATGCTCGTATCCGCAGCATCATGCGTAAGGCTGCTGCCGAGGGCATCGAGATTCCTGCAGAATTGGGCGCAGATGCTCCAATCAACGAGAAGGAGATTGACCTCATCCAGAAGATGAACGACTTCGCAGTAGCCGTAGCCGATGCCGGCAACAACTACAACCCTGGTGGCATTGCCAACTACTGCTACGAGCTGACCAAGGAGTTCAACCAGTTCTATCACGACTACAGCATCCTGAATGCTGAGAGCGAGGCAGAGAAGATTACCCGTCTGGTTCTCGCAGCCAATGTTGCCAAGATTCTGAAGAATGGTATGGCTCTGCTCGGCATCGAGGTTCCTGAAAGAATGTAAAATTTTAGGTAATTAGAAGTTATCAGGAGTATAGCACTCCTGAAAAACTTCTCAAGATATAATTAACCTACAATTTAAAAAATGAATATTGACTATTGACAAATAATGAGCATCCCCAGAGCCAGACTTTGGGGCTTGCTCATTTCTTTTTTATTACAGGTCAGTAATACCAATACAGAACTCTCGTATGCGGTTCAGTAAAACACAAATCATCTATCAAATAATAGAAACAAATAAAAGAAACGCAAATGAGTAATATGCCCGTAAATCCTCCTTCATGGAGAAACGATACAGTCTTGCCTTTGCCCAATGAGGTGAAGGCGAACGCCTGGGCTGTGGATGCAGCCTGCTCCGGAAATCCCGGTCCGATGGAATACCAATGCATTGATCTTCAGACTGGTGCGCAGGTTTTCCACTATGGTCCTATCCACGGCACCAACAACATCGGCGAGTTCCTCGCCATCGTCCACGCCCTCGCCCTGATGGACCAGAAAGGCATTACCGACAAGGTAATCTACAGCGACAGCGTAAATGCCCAGCTCTGGGTAAACAAGAAACAATGCAAGACCAAGCTGGAGCGCACTCCTCAAACCGAGCAGCTCTATCAGGTCATCGCCCGTGCCGAAAACTGGCTCCGCACCCACCCCATCACCGTACCTATCTTTAAGTGGGAAACGAAGAAATGGGGCGAGATTCCAGCCGATTTCGGAAGAAAAGGATAAGACTTTTTACGTAAAACCGATGTAACTGCGATAGTACTTACAAGCAACAGCGATAATACTTACAAGGCGCAAGCAGGCATCGGTCATCAATGAAGCCCCCAAAAGGACTGGGGCTGTTATTTCTAACAGTACGGTTGAAACGGGCTGAAAGCCCAAAAGCTCTTAGCCCAGGGCATCGCCCTGGGTATAATAGCAATCAATAAGACGCCCTGTAAGGGCAAAAGCTTTGTTTACTGCATGGTTCTTTGAAAGCTTTTGCCCTTACAGGGCGACGGGTTTGCGTTCATAATTACCCAGGGCGATGCCCTGGGCTA
>OGOX01000473.1_pt1 | contig 31117 bp, 27 predicted proteins | sample 1552761 | NCBI WGS metagenome assembly OGOX01 (sample SAMEA2580212, study PRJEB22360) | human gut metagenome | biome: human gut; feature: human-associated habitat; material: faeces | place: Denmark | collected 2008/2010
GATTCACAAGCGGTTATAACGGCAAAGGCAAGTCAATTAAATATGTAGCCGCTCCCGAAATTTCAAAGGCTGAAAGTGTAAACGGCGGTGTAAAGATAAGCTGGAATAAGCCAAACGGTGCCGAAAAGTATAGAATTTACTACAAGGGTAGTAAGGGTTGGACAAGGCTTGCAGATACAACCTCAACTGCATACACAGACAAAGCCGTTTCATCGGGCAAGAATTATACATATACCGTAAGATGCATTAGTGCAGATGCAAAGAGATTCACAAGCGGATACGATTCAAAGGGCAAATCCGTAAAATATATTTCAGCTCCGAAGATTACCAAAGCCGAGAGCGTAAACGGCGGTGTAAAAATCAGTTGGAACAAATCAAACGGTGCTGAAAAGTACAGAGTTTACTACAAAGGCAGTAAGGGTTGGACAAGGCTTGCAGATACAACCTCAACTGTATACACAGATAAAGCCGTTTCATCGGGCAAAAATTACACATATACCGTAAGATGCATTAGTGCAGATGCAAAGAGATTCACAAGCGGTTATAACGGCAAAGGCAAGTCAATTAAATATGTAGCCGCTCCTAAAATTTCAAAAACTGAGGCAACCTATAACAGCGTAAAAATCAGCTGGGGCAAGGTGAACGGTGCTGAAAAATACCGTGTGTATGTAAAGAACGGTAAAAGCTGGAAAAGGCTTGCAGACACAACCGCAACCACATTCAATGATAAGAATGTAAGTGCCAAAAAAACATATACCTACACAGTAAGATGTATCAATTCATCAGCTAACAAGTTCACAAGCGGATATGATTCAAAGGGTGTCACCGTAACAGCCCCTGCAAAGCCAACGCAAGACATTAAGATTGGTGACAATTACGAAAATCGGGGAGTGGTAACCGGAATTAGGTACTATAAAAAACATGACGAGGTAAAAATCCACCACTACAGTGAGTGGGTTTCAACTACCCGAGAAGAGCCGGTATTTAGTTCTGGCTACATAAATGTATGTAATAATTGTGGGCAAGAATTAGCAGATTCTCACCAATTAGAAGAGCATTTAATTTGGGAAGTGGAAAATAATGAAGGCTGGGGTTCTTATCACGCAGTAGAAGTTACAAAACAGGTTGGTACTAAAATAGTAGAAGGTGGTCATTGGACAGAAGAGTGGGAAGAAACGATTTCACATGCTTATTATGAAAAAGTATCAGCTGACGATGACTGGGATCTAAAACAAATTGATTGGAAAGGAAAATCAATGAGCGGTACATCTAATATACATAGATAAATATTACATCTGAGGATGTACACATCACTCATTGTGACAAACATGTTGACGAAAGTGTATTCATCAAAGTCGGTGAAAGAGTACAGCGAGAAGGTTGGTACTCAGACTACGATTAAAAAATCTTAACAAACATGGCTGACAAAAGCCGTGACATAAATTCAAAAAAGACCTCGTGAAAATATCCACGGGGTCTTTTCATTATGCGAAAGGAGAATAACCAAATGCTTGACTTTTTCACAGACCTCTATTACTACAAAAAGGCCTATCTCATAGGCGAAGACTGCCTCGGTTATGCAGTACAACCCTAAATATTTATGCTCACGCTTTTAAAGAGGCGGAGGCAAAGGCTCTGGGAGCAGTTGCAGATGTACTTGACAGCAATAGCTTTAACAAGACTAAACAGGCTTAAATATACTCAATAGCGCACAAAATCTAAATATAAGAAAAAACAAACCTCGAAAAAGCGCATAAACAAGCAATTTTTCGAGGTTTTGGTGCAGGTAACCCTGACAAGTGGCTTATTTATCGGCTTTTTATGGTGTGACAGTAAAGTTGACAGTGCATTTTCGGACAGTCATACTATTGCAATGTTATTGCTCTTCATATAGCTGTCAGCTACAGCAAGATTTTCCATACTGTATTTTTGGAAAACATCACAGTATGTATCAAGCGTAATTCTTATATCAGTATGACCGAGAAGATTTTGCAGTACCTTTGCAGGCATACCTGATTCAATACATCTTGTTGCATATGTGTGACGAAGTGAATGTAAATCAACCTTTCCGTAAACACTCTTATCAAGTATATCATACTTTTTCAGCGTGTTTGCGTATTGATAATTTACCTGATTAGTTGTGACAAGTTTATCCACACTTGAAGCAAATATAAGACCGTCTTTTTTATCTCCGATACACTGTTTTAAAAAATCAGCCATATCATCATTAAAATAGATTGTACGCATACCTGCTTTAGTCTTTGTTGAGCCGCTTATATATGTTTTGCCGTTAAGACCTCTGCTGACAGTCTTACAAATCTTTATTGTACGGTCATTAAAGTTAATATCTTTGACTTCTAAAGCGTTGATTTCTCCCATTCGCATTCCTGTGAACATTGATAAAAGCATTTGTTCCGAATAGCGTATATCCTCGCTTTTGAGAACATCTATCAGCTTTTTCTGTTCATCAACAGTCAATGCTCTTACTTTTACAAGCTCCTGCTTTGACTTTGGCTTTCTGATGTTCAGCATAATGTTTTCTGTAACAATTTTCTTCCTTACAGCTTCATTGAAAACTGACTTTAAAAGCTGATATGCTTTATCCAAGTATGACTGCGAATAAGAGATTTTAGAAATGAAAAAATGCTTTATTACATCTTCCGTAATCTCACGCATTGCTAAATCATAAATAGGACTCATTGACTTTAATGTTTCATTCTTGCGGTCATATGAAGTTTGCTTAATCTCATTAAGAGAGAATTGTTCTTCAATCATCTTTTCGGCAAGCTCATAGACAGTTGTGTTATCGGGTTCGTCAAAAAATCCTGCTTTTGCCTGAATACGATATTCAAGCAACTTATTCTTAACAATGCGTTCGGTTTTACCGTAAGCCGTCTTGCGTTTTTTCTCACCGTTAATTTCAAGCGTTATCTGACCTGCAAAGCATTTTCTGCTTTTAACATAGTATACAGAACCGTCACCGTAATCAAGTTTCTTACATTTTGACTTTGGTTTTGTGCTTTTTGTGTTAATAAAAATCGTTCCTTTCCCAACCGTAAAGCACAAAAGATTTTTACTATATCAGTATTGTATAGCCTTAAATCTTTTGTGTCAATACGGTTGCTTAAATATTATGTAAATGCTTTAAATGCTCATACCCTTCTTTTCTGCGACCAGTTAAGAAAAGCATTTAGCTCAACTTTAAGATTTTTACCTACCCGTATTAAAGGGAAATCTGCTCTCAACATAATATTGCGTGCAGTAGGCAAGGAACAACCAAGTGCTTCGGCAACCTCTTTAGTACCGATGAATTTAATCTCTACACTCATATTAAGTCCTCCTTTTCATCAGGAAGGCTTTCTACAAGCTCAAGAAACTCCTTACAAGAAGTGCGTCTGCCGTCCTTATCTCTGGTGGGATTATAATGTTGACTATGCAATGAATATCCACATCTTGCAAGTACATATCTCAAATCCTCAAAACTAAAACCGTTGTATGAATTGCCTACTTTTTCTCCTGTGAGGATATTTACTACCCAATACCTCTGACACGGACGGTATCGAAGAGCTTTGTATCCTACATATAGAGGCTCTAATCTAAAACCAACTTCTTTTAGAATCTCTTTTATTCGCCATTGCGAATAGTTCTCATAACCCGTCTGAAAGGTTAAATCGCTAAGCTCGCTACCGCCTGTATATTCGAGAATTTCATCGGAATCATCTTCATCACACATATTCTTTTTCTCATCATTCATATGCTACCACCTTCCGTTTCTTCTGCGTGAAAATAGGGTATATCTTCAAACAAAGCGAACTGAATGATGTAATCACATATGCGAGGTGAATTGTAAAAGTAACCGTCAATACAATGCTCACTAAGACCGTATGAGGTTCCCGCACTGTATATACAGCTATATGACTGGAGAAAATTCGAAAGAGTCATAACTCCGACTCTATCAAAAATTTTGTCATGAAATATCAGAGAACCGCCTCTTGACACTTGTTCACTATAATAAGTCCCAAGCGGTTTGTCCTCTAAAATATCAACTCTGTCGCACCAATTTTTAATACCTGTTGTGATTCCGATATTAAGAATTGTGTCAATGTCCTCTTTTGGCAAATGAACCGTATGCTTTTGTATTTGACCGTTAAAGTCCTCAAAAGCTACTAAAAGGTCATTTGTTAGCTTCCAATACTTTACTACTTCATTAAGCATATAATTATCACTCATAATCATTCTCCTTATAGAAAATTATAATATAAAAATATGAAGTAAGATAATCATATTTCTATGGTAATCAGTTTTTAGGTTTTTCGGTTTTTATTTGTGTGTTTATAAGAAATTAAGTTTCTCGGTATTTATGTATTTCGGGTTCAATATCTCACTCCATATCCTTTGAATAAAAAGTGCGTTCAAATTCTTCATCAGATACTACCTGATTACCTGTGTTACTGCTTGTGTTTATTGCCGTTAGTGTAAACGGATTGTCACTTTCGGAGATCTTATTTACAATCTCGGCAACATCAATCTTTGTAAGGTCAACACTGACAAAGCAATCTGATAAACTTTGCTGTGATAAGCTAAGAAAATTCTTTCTAAGCCAAGCCCTTATCTGAGGGTTAATTTCAAGTTTTTTCTTATGGTATTTCTTGTATATTTCATACAGAATACTCCAAAATTCAGCAACAGCTTTTTCACCCCATATAACGCTGATTTTGTATATCAAAGGGAACAAACCGCTACCGTAAATAATATGCTGAATGCTTTTATTCAAACTATTGTTAGCAGGACTTTCACAACGCAAAGCGTGAAAATTACTGCATTCAATTATTTTAAGCAGGTCGTTTGTAAAATCAGTAAAACAGCTGTTAAGAGGGTCATAAAAACGGTATCTGTCACATATTTTGCTTGCAATGAACTGCGATACAGAAACATCATCTGTTATATGTTCCAATTGCTCGGTTATTTGATGAGCATAGTTTCCTCTGTATGAAGCCTCAAATCTAACCCAACTGTCGCACTGCAATGCTTCATCAAGGCGAAAACCGTTGTTGCTAATTTGTTCCGATTTTTTATCATAAACCCGAAGTAGTGACTGTGAGTTTTCAGCCCTTGAACCGATATAGAATGACTCAGTAACCAAATCATTTTGTACTGCGGAAATCTTTCTTTTAGAATGTCTGTCATTGCAGTCAACTATGATATACTGTTCATTTTTCAATTTATCGTATATACTGTGCGGAGATAAGCCATCGAAATTTTTATAATCAGCGGTTAAATCAATTCTGCTCAATCTAAATTTGTAAAAAGGGCTGTCAATCATACGCAAAAATTTTGCTAAATTTACGCTCTCACCATAAATCTGATAATATCGCTCCTGATAAGTTGCCCACGCTTGGGCAGTAAACCTAACAAGTATGCCCATGTGTACAAAATTATCGTGCATAGCTATGGCAAAATAATAGGGGGCGTTTTCAATGGTAAATGCTTGTGAATATGCCTGCGGCTTTTTATCATGCATTTCTACCACTTTACCGAGCAACATTTCTATGTCCGCCTTATAGATAAATTCCTGTATCATTGAATAAGCTGTACTTTGCCAATCGTTACAAACATCGTCAATCGGATAAAAGAAAACTAAAGAAAATTCATCTACACCGACTGTTACTTCTTTATCCATTCATATAATCACTCCTATAATATCGAACGCATATTCGATAAAATTATATTATCCCCTTCATTAAAGTGAGGGGATTGACTTGCCGTCAGGCGGTTCGCACCTTGACGGTGCTACCGCCCACGGCAAAGCAATTACTTTTGCGGTTTAAGACTCTCATTAACTAAATGAATAGCACTTGCCTTTGCCGCAATCTGATGTCCTGCACTTGTCCAATACAGCGATAATTCAAGATTATCAAAGCGTACATAAATACGGCTGTTGCCGTCAATAGGATTGTCAATCTGTTTATCACCGTCAATACGAACGCTAAGCCTATCAAACTTATTTTCCTCAAGAATAACGATATACTTATATCCTGTAACCGTGCTTGTTCGGCGTCCATCCACATAGGCATATGACGGTATAACATCTATCAACAATAACTTACTGCCAACAGAACCCAGTACATCAATTTTTGCATTTTTAATATCCATAGCTATCTCCTTTCTGTTTATTTTGAACTTCATTTGAAGTTCTTGATTATATAAAAACACATGGAGTTGCGAATTTTGGGATACTTTGGATATGAAATACCCCTTTTTAAAAATTTTTAAAAAATTTTTTTGTTTCTTCAAGCCACAACTTCAAGATTTGCGTTTGCTTTGCATAGTCATAATTACGAAGCAATTCCATAAGTTCACTGGGAAAGCCCTCTAAGAGATATGTACCATACAATAAGTAATCTAACGAACATTTTGTAGTGAGCGAAAATCTAATCAGATACTCAAGAGCAGTATTTCTTATGTCTGCATACTTTTTGCTCTGAACATCATTTTTCTTTGAATGATACTTGTCCATTGTATTTTTAGATACACCTAACAATTCACTGAACTGTTTTTGTGTCAATTTCATTTGTTGATGAGTACAAAAATATTTGCGTACCTCATCTAATCGAGCTCTATAATCAACAAAAAAATCTTCATCTTCATCATCAAAATCTTCGGCATATTTTGAATTATCCTCTAATAAATTAAAGCAAAAATCGGTAATTTTGCTTTTACCTGAATGTTTACAAATTTTTCTTAATTCTTCAATTTCGGGTAAATTATGACCGAAAACCAAATAATCTAAAGAAACATTAAAACGCAGATGAATGAGGAACAAAAAATCAGTGGACGGAAAAATGATTCCGTGTTCAACCTTACTGACATAATCCTTTTTATAGTTAAATTCAATGTCAGTAAGCGAATAGTCACCGTAATTATCATAATCATCATCAATTCTCGGATTTAAAAACTCAAGAAACTCATTTACAGTCTTAGGCTGACCGTTAAAGCCTTCTTTTCTAAGCCCCTTTCTCAACTGCTGTATTCTTTCTCCAATAGCCTTCTTGTATGCATTTCTTTGCATAATTATTGACAACTTTCTTGTGCCATAAATTTACACAGAGTGCAGGACACACTCTATAAGGGTTTATTGAAGAAACGCAGGGAAGAATTGATACTCAACCAAGGTTCAGATGTATCAACCACGACAAAAAAGGTATGGTTTTAGATTTTGAAAGTGTTAGGGCACAAAGAAATGTGTTATAGGGTATAGTGCAATTTTGGCTAATAGTAAAAAACGCTATTTTATTGACCATAAAACATTGCCATAAACCACAAGAAATGACAATTTATTTTAAAGCATAAAAAATAGCCCAATCAGAGTAATGATTGAGCTATTCTTGTGCATAAATATTCAATTTGCTGTATAAATAATTATCGGGATAAAGCTGTTTTTATAACGGCTTTTGTATCGTTTATGTTTCGTAACATAGGCACAACTATTTCTCTCAAAGGCTTTCCGTCAGTTTGCAGATATCCTTTGCCCCTTGATTTTGGTTCTATCATCTCCTTATTATCATTAAATACCATTGCTATACTCTCTTTGCTGAGCGTACCAAGACCTACCACATTGCCAAAGTTATCTCGTCCTGTAATATATGTTGAATCGGCTCTTTGTAGTGACATAATGATAAAAATATTTGCACCTCGACCTAACATAAGAATGTTGGCAAGTTTTTGCTTGTAGTGATCCTGCTCTTTCTTTACGGCTAAAGAACTGAGGAAACCTGACCACTCATCAATACATAAATAAATCGGTTCATATTCTGAATTTACACTTGCATTTGCCATTCTGTTTTGTAATTCATCAAAAACACAGTCAACAGCTTCACCGACAGAATTATGCTTATAGTAATTCCGACAGTCATTAAACTCAATAAAGTCAATGCCTTTAAAGTCTGCCAAAATCAATTTGACAGACTTCTTTGCTATTTGACCTAATATGTATGTTAGAAGATAAGTTTTACCGCTTCCGCTTGGTGCTACTATCAGCATATGAGGTACAGAGGAAAAGTCCACCGTAACAGGCACTTTTACACCCTGTGAAAGAATAGATAAATCTACACCGACAGTTAATTTACTGCTATCAAACCTCATCGTCATACACCTTATCTGTTGTTATATTCAGCTGTTCATCTCTCTTTTTGGATTTGATATAATGCCTTACATCATTTTCACAGCTAATATACATCACGGCAAATTTTAGTAAATGCTGTTCCTCGTTATATACAACCTTTTCAATATATACGCTCGGTATCATACCGTAGGATTTGCTGTTGTAGTATGAGGGTAAATTAACCATGCCGTAATTAAGCAATTGAGCTTCAATATACGATTGGATAATTTGCTTTAATGTATCTTCATCAAAGTCATATGATTTTTTTGGCATAATAATCTGAAAGGTGTAAAAAATACAGTTGTCAACACATAGTGGATTGTACCCCTCTTTTAAGAGAGAACTGCAATCTTTACCAAGCGGAAGTTTTAAAAACTCGTTGTTGCTCTGTAATACATCATACAAAAAGTAAAGTAAGCTCGGATAAACGCTGTTTACAACTTTCATTCTTGCTTTGTTTGAAGCAAAATTAGCTGTTAAGCGAAGAGCGGATTTGATAGATTTTCTGTCGCTCAATTCCAATACCAACAAGAAAACCACAACCAAAACAGTCATTGCAATTAGGCAGATAAACCCTGTCAGCAAATAACTTACTGCTCCTGACAAAGAAAACGGTATTCCGAGTTTGTTGCACTCTGAAAGATATTCAGAGCCGAAAGCCATAATTACGAAAAAAGCTACTGCAAAATAGGTGAGCAGTACCACCCTAAAAGATTTTTTATTCATAAAAAATCCTCCTTCATATTTTTTGAACCTCTAAAGCAATCTTTGAAGTTCTTGATTATATAAAAACACATGGAGTTGCGAATTTTGGGATATTTGTAACTAATCATAACGAAACCGCAGGGAATTTTATATTTTCTGCGGTTTATTTTTATAAGGTTCGCTATGGTTAAAGCCATAGCGTTATTTTTTTGTCCGATTTTTGCCGATATTCATGCTCACAAGCCTTAACTGTTTTCTATATTCAAATCGTCACCGTAGGCTTTAATTTCACATTTTGCTCCGCTTATTTTATAAGTAAAGAATTGCCCTACGGCGTATCGTAAACTTGCTTCTTGACTTATGAAATTTCGCTACGCTTTTAATGCTCATAAAGCCCATACGATGACGATTTAAACGAATATAAAAAAATCAGAAAGGAGTGAAAAATACAGCGTGAATATCTAAATCGGACTTATTAAAAGCCCACCAATTCAGAATTACCGAATAAATTTTAATTGAAATCAACTTTCAAAGGAGAAACCATTATGAAATACTTTACAAAATGCAAAACAGCCGAAGACCTAAAAAAAGAATACCGAAAATTAGCTAAACAGCTTCACCCCGATTTAGGCGGTGATACAGAAGAATTTAAGGTAATGCAAAACGAATATGAGATTATGTGGGAACGCCTGAAAAATATACATACAAATTCAGAGGGCGAAACCTACACCAAAGAAACAACGGAAACACCGCAGGAATTTATAAATATAATCAATGTGCTTACAAGCCTTTCGGACATTGAGGTTGAAATTTGCGGTACTTGGATTTGGGTATCAGGAAATACCAAAGCACACAAAGAAATGTTGAAAGAATTAAAATTCCGATACGCTCACAAAAAACAGGCTTGGTATTACCACACAGAGCCGTACCGCAAGAAAAGCAAACGAGAATTAACGCTTGATGAAATCCGTGATATGTTCGGTTCTGAAAAGTATAATCAAAGCGAAAACAAAACTCCGACATTACACAGTTGACAAAAAAGGGGAACAGCTGAAAAGTTGTTCCCCCTAAAATTGAAATTACTTCAAATTTTACAGTTTCATTCATATAATTTTTGAAATTTATTTTACAAAAATATTGAATTTTCACATATTGTATGCTAAAATAAAAGTGCCAAACAAAAATTTAATTTCAAGTTCATCTAAGTGTGTATTTTTATTTCGGTAAAAATACAGGCTCTTATTTTGATACACTTTAGGTGACTATTGAAATTTTTGTTTGGCGACAAAAGGGCTATGTGTTTTTCGGGTGCGTAGCTTGTCTATGTACCCTTTTTTTATGAAAAATAAAAAGTTCTAATAAAATTTAATTTTTTCTCACAAAAAATGAACCTTTTTGACATTTCAATTGTCTAATATATAGAGCTTACGACATAAGCCCTTTGTCGCCAAGAATATATGATGAGAGGAAATGGAATTTTATGAAAAAAATTATTTGTTTAGCACTGGTTGCAACTTTTATAACCTCTTTGGTTGGGTGTTCAAATTTAGCTCCCGAAAGTAGCAATAACAGCGAATCTGCAAAACCTAAAAGTATAAAGAAATTATATGAGCGTGAAGTTATTCAATTTGCCGAAGATAACGGTTATGAATTTGAAAGGTCTGATACTTCTGATATTGCTTCTGACAGCGGTGAAACTTTAGGTGCTTTAACAGGTGTCAGAATTTCAGGTGTAGTTTCAGGAAACAAAGAAAATGAAACAACCACAGGTGTATCGGCAAATAATCAAAAGAGTGTTTATGGCAGTAACATAATCAATGCAGGAAGCTCCTACGGCGGTAACTTTACGATTATGTACATAGCGTATTCTTCAAATGAATACGCAGAAGCAGGAGTAAGCTCTTTTATTTATGATTTGGAAGATAGTTATTATTTTCGTGAAAAAGAGCATTACACAGTGGCAGATGAATCAGGCGATAATTATTATAAGCACACATTTTATATGAATCCTGATGATGAACTGATAGATACGGACTATTTCCAATATTGTGAATTTTATTCAATCGACAATACTGTATTGATACTAATGGTTAATAATGCTTCCGTAAAAGATGAAGCACTTAAAAAGTTTAACAGCTTATTTCAATACAACAAATAATAGAGGGGCAATGGTATGAAAACCACAAAATCTTTAATTTTATTGATTGCAATGTTAGTGCCAATGACAAGTGTTGCTTTAAGTGGCTGTAATGGAAATAACGAAGTTTCAAAGGCTACCCCCGATCAAGCGACCGCACTAATTACAACACAGCAAGTAACTACACAGGCACAAACAGAACCAACGGTTGCAGAAACTACACAAGCACCAAAAACTGATTACAAGGAAGCATACAAAGCATATAAAACTATACTTCAACAAAATGCTTTTGAAATTAAAGCGTATGATTATCAGAACAAAACAGATGAATCAAAGCAAATTGTCTTTGCGGATATAATGGGTGATTTTACCCCTGAACTGATATTTGTTAAGTCTGTTGAAGATACATACAACGATTACACATATGTAACGCTAAATATATATACTTATTCTGACGGAGAGTGTAAAAAGATTTCTTTTAAAAATAAGGACGAATACCAGTTACAAACATCACTTCAACATACATATGACCCGTACATTTTATTTAAATCATCAGACGGAAAAGATTTATACTTGTTTACACAGAGAAGAATGACATCTAATGTGTGCAGATTTTTCAAATTTACAACTGATAATTGTGAAGAAAATGAAATTGATTTTAAAATGATTATGGAACAGACAAAAACTGAGATTCCTAATATCAGCAATTCGGGCAAGCTATTTGATAAAGAAGTCGGCTACAGTAAATGCGATAAATACAAATACAGCATACTTGATAATATGGGTTCTTTGCTGTTATACAGTGATTATCTGGATAGTGATTACGGCAATTATTACAGCCCTGAGAAATGCAAAGGTATGTCATATTCAGAAGCAATGTCTTTTTTAGCTAAGTATGACAGCGACTCCCAAAACAACGCAGATTACAGTCCGATAGCAGGATTTTACAGGGTTATTAAAAACGGTATGGTTAGCAGTACGGTTGAAATAGCTGATGACGGTACATTTAAATGTGAAGTCAAAGGCTTTTCGGCAGATAAATATTATGAGTCTGTATGCAGTGGTGTTATTACAAATCTTAAAAAGATAAGTGATAATAAGTATACCTTTAATTGCAGTGATACTGTTATTGATGATGAGCCTGAAACAAGGAATATAAGCGGTAAAACTTGGACAATAGAGCACTGTGATAATGATTTTGACACAACAGATGAATTAACTCTTTACACTGCAGGTACTTATCCTACTGATATGAGAGAAAAAGATTATCAAAATTATAAATTTTGGAACAGAAACAATTCAGAAAATCCCATACCGAATAAAATGATATTTCTTGATAACGGTTCAATTTATGATTTGAGCAGTAAAAATTGATTTTTTAAAAATTTTCAAAAAATCTCTCGAAAAAATGAACCTTTTGAGTATTTCAACTGTCTAATATATAGAAACGCAAAAAAATTATAAAGGAGGAAATATTATGAAAACAATCAAAGAGCTTGTATTGAGTGCTAAAAACGGCAATAAAAAAGCATTTGATAAGCTGTATAAACTTACAAGCAATGATGTATGGTTTACTTGCGTTTCTTTGCTCAAAGACGAAGAAAACGCAAAAGATATAATGCAGGAAACCTACATCACCGCATTCTTAAAACTTGATACACTCAAAGATGAAGAAAAATTTTGCGGTTGGCTCACGGCAATAGCAACAAACAAAAGCAAAAATAAATTGAAAGGAAAGGTGGAATATCAGATTGACGATGAAGTTCTGATTGCGGAAACTGAAACAGATGAGTTAATGCTCCCCGAAGAGTACATAAACAAAGCCGAAAAAAGAAAGGTGCTTTTACAGATTATAGAAGACACACTTTCATTCAATCAGTATCAGGTTGTTTTGATGTTCTATTTCAACGAGCTGTCAATTGCCGAAATTGCTCAGGCACTTGAAATTTCAGAGGGAACAGTAAAATCTCGCCTAAATTCATCAAGGGCAAAGATGAAAACTGCAATTGAAGATTACGAAAACAAAAGCGGTGACAAGCTTCACGGTGTTGTTGTTGTACCTTTCTTTACAACTATTTTCAAGGAAGAAGCAAAGAGCCTTGCAGTACCGAACATTACAATCAAGCTCCCGAACGGACAGACACTTGCAACCTCTGCAACAAAAGGCATTGCTACAGGTGCAAAGTCAACAGTGTCATCTATCGTAAAGGCAACAGCAAATGCGACAGTAAAAGCCAAGGTAATCGCAGTTGTCTGCGGTGCTACAATACTTGCAGGCATATCAGCAGTCGGCATAAGCATTCTTGCAGGCTGTAACGCTGAGAAAGAACCGACAGAACCGTCAGTAATATCTTCAACCGTACAAACATCAACTGTTCCAACAACTGTACCTAAAACTACAGTTCCAAAGGCAGTTAAAGATTTGGTAGACAAGGGTGAAATCAAGGTCGACAAAGACGGCAACATCACAGATAAGAATGGTAAGAAAGTCGAAGTAAAAGACGGTAAGGTAGAAGTAAAAACCGACGACGGTAAGACAGTTACAGTTAAGGTTGACGATGTAAAAACTACAGTATCTAACAAAAACAATGGTAACAAGGGTAACACCGAAAAGAAAGAAGATACTAAGAAAGACAACACTTCAAAGACAAATACATCTGATAACGACAAGAAGCCAGCATCTAAGCCAAGCAACTCTTCAAGTAATAATCAGAAGCCAGCTACTTCTTCAAGTAACAACAAGAAGCCAGCGTCAAATACTGAAACGACAGCAGCTAAGAAGTATAAGTACTATAAGCATCACGATGCTGTGACAAAATTTCACGATAAGGAATGGATTGTAACAGGTACTCACGAGGAGCCAGTATATGGTTGGGTAGGTTACAATGTATGCAATGACTGCGGTATGAAGTTAGCAGATGCTAACTCAAGAAGAGAGCATCTTACTTGGGAAGTAAGAGAAAATGGTGGCAGAGGTTCTTATCATTATGAAGAAGAATATGTACAGACAGGCACAAAAACAGTAGAAGACGGTCATTGGAGAGAAGCTTATACAGAAACAATCACTCCAGCTTATGATGAGGAAGTATCTGAAAATGATCACTGGGATAAAAAAGTTCCTATCAACTAAGCGTGTTGGCATTAATTTGATAGCAAGAGTAAATCCTTAAAATAATTATTGGGAAGAGAGGGTTCTTTATGAACCCTCTTTTTCTATGCTAAAAATAAATATTATACTAAAGAAAGTATTCAATTTAATTATAATATATGGTATAATATAATAAAATAAAAGGAAAGGTTGTAGAGTATATGGGTTATATTAATTGCTTGTTGTTATTATTCATCTATTTCGTAGTGATAGAATTTTCATATGCAATGGATTTAGTTTCATGGTACAAGAGAGGTAAACATAGTGTACCTTTTTGTATATTTATGATTGTGGGTGGAATATTACTTGTATCGGTATTAATTTATATGGGGTACACTTTTAAATAGTATTTTTAGAAAGTAATTATATTTAAAATAGAAAAGAGGTATTAAGATGACAATATGTAGTTTTGTAGGTGATGAAGCATAATGTTAATTGAGAACAAAAATATAGAGGATTGTTATGGTATGGGAATGCTTTGTAATCAACAAAATAAAAAAAGAGGTTAAGCATTGGAAAAAATTGCTTAACCTCTTTGTTGTTTTAATAATAGAAAAATCTTTTGTGTTACGGTGTAATAAAATTTAAAAATATATTATCTTGTTTCCTTGAAAATCGGCAGGCAAACTAAAATGACAGTAAGTTTGACAGTAAGTTTGACTGCATTTTATCTTGTTTTAACTTAATTCAAAATTACTCAACTGAATTTTTAAAATCTCAAAAACCCAGTGTTTAAGCCACTTTTAAGGCATTTTAAGTAATTTTGGCAAAAAATAAAAGGCGGTTAAAAAACCACCTTTACTGGTGCAGGTAACAGGACTTGAACCTGCATGAAATTGCTTTCACATGGACCTGAACCATGCGCGTCTGCCAATTCCGCCATACCTGCTTATTTAATTTTTTCGTACAAATTAGTTGTGAGTTAATCACATATCTGCCAACCTGAGATATAGCCACAACGCTACCCCTGACCTACTGCTTAGAAGGCAGTTGGTCACTCTTAGCATCCATTATTTGTGCAACACTCAAAATGTGCTATACTATTATAGCAGACCGACAGGTAAGTGTCAAGTGACATTTACTTTATCGGTCTGTTTTACGCTGATTATTTATCGGAATCGGGTTTGCGGATTTTGAAACCGTCATATTTTCCGATGTCGCAGAGGGCAATTTCGTGGCAACCCATTCTCGTTGAAAGCGGTGCAAGCGCCATATAGTCGCCGTAGAGGAAAGTAAGGTACTTGTCATATTCCTTTGGCACGGGGAACTTGTAACCCTCAAAATCGGCATAAACAACACCGTCAAGATATTCCTTTGGAAAAGCACCGTTATAAATATTTCTGCCCATTCCGTCATAGAGATATTTTGCGTTCTTTTTGTTTTTAAAGAATTTTAAAGTACGGACTTCAAGCCACATACTGAATCTGAGCGGAAATATTTTCTTGCAGAAATTTGTTACAATGCTCTGGATTCTACTGCCGTTTTCAGCCTTGCGATTATTCCATTTATTGAACACCAGCGCTCTTGTGAACAGGGTCATTGCCATATGAATTTTCCGTCCGATTGCTGAATTGGCTGTGTTATCATGACAGAAAATATCAAACGCAATTCCGTTGTGCATTGCGTGATGGTCTTTTGCAAAGTCGGTTGCAAAGAAAGTGTCGTCAAGTCTGACCTTGGCAAATTCATAGAAACAAGCCTTGTCCGTATGGTACGATTGAAAAGTCATATTGCTCGGAAGTTCCTTTGGCGCAATCTCGCAAAAGCGGTCAAAATCTTCACGCAACATCATAATATCGGCATCATCATCCCACGGAATGAAGCCTTTGTGACGAATTGCACCGAGAAGTGTTCCGCCGCCGAGAAAATATTTTATGTTATGCTTTCGACAAATTCTGTCGGTTTCAAGCAGAAATGCAAGCTGAATTTCGTGAATTGAATCAAGTCTGCGCTCGTGTGAGTGGGGGATACGCAGAACTTTTTCGGCCTTCATCTTGTCCATTATGCAGATTTTCAGCATGGTTTCAAGGTCTATGTCGGGAGTGCATCCGTTTACGGAAATCTTGTTTGAATTTATTGCACAGCCGTCAAGCTCCGTAAAATTGCCCGCCTCAATTGTACAGCGGCTGCCGTAAATATCGTTGAGAACAGCCGCAATCATAATCAGCGATGCGTTGCAGTTTTTGCCGCCGACATTATAAACTGCGTTTTCTTCAAGATTTGTCATTGCGAATACAATCGCCTTTAAAACATCGTTGATATAAACAAAGGTGCAGCGATCCCTTGTTGCCGGAACAACTGTGTCACGACGGTTGGCTATATCGTCAAAAACAGGATCAAGCACACTTGTAAAGTTGCTTGACGCTCCCAAAATTATGCCCGTTCTGAGCGTTGTAACGGTTGATTCGCTGTTCTTCAAAGCCGAGTGCAAGGTGGTTTCTCTCGTTCTCATAAGCTGACCTGCAAGCGATGAGGGAGAGGTTGCGTCAAGTTCTGCGTACTCGTTTTCAGAATAAACTCTGTGCGGTTTGGCTTTGCCGTAAATTCTGCTGTCGTTCACAACGACAACCCTTGAGCCTGTGGCTTTTGCAATTTTGGCACAGGCATTTATCTCTGCAATGCCGTCAATCATAATCTGTGGGTTGTTGTCTGTATGTTCACCGCAGATTCCTGTTGTAATTACATAGTCGGCACTTGAAATTTCTGATGCAGAATTATAATCAACAAAATCAAAATCATCTCTTAACAAGAGTTCGCTGTGGTATGATGCCATTGCGTTGCGTGATTTGCCGAGAAGGATAACTTTTATTCCGAGCCTTTTAGCCTCGTTATTGTAGAGAAAGGCATAGCAAAGACACCTTGCAAGTTCACCGCCCGAGATGACAATTGTTTTGTTCCTGAGCTTTGCAAGAGTTTCTTTTTCAACTCCGGGCAATGCCGCCCTGTCGGCCTCAAATTCGTTTAAAAAATCTTTAATACGCATTACTTTATCCTTCGTAATTCTGCACGCAGTTCTGTTGCTCTTATACTGCGTTTTATTCCGTCTTTAAGCGTGGTTTTCGGACTAAAGCCGAGTGATTTTATTTTATCGTTGCACAAAACATACGGTGTGGGGGATGACGGAAAAAATTCGGGTTCTTCTTCGTCTTTTCTGTGAACGAACACTACGGAGAGATTCTTTTCGGGATTTGCCGATTTTACAAGCTGTGCAAATTCCCGCATTGTCACATTTGCGTTATCGTTTGAAATGTTGTATGCCTCACCGCTTTTTCCGTTAAGCAAAATATCAATCAATGCAGAAACCGTGTCCGTCACATAGCAGAAGCTGAACTTTCCGCCACCGTTATCCGTAAGCATAATGCTCTGATTTTTTGCTGCACTGACAATCAGCTTTGCCCATTTTCTTTCATCGCTCATTCTGACACCGCCGAGTGTGGGGCAGGGACGGGCGATTTTCACATTCATACCGAACTTTTCAGCATAGCAAACAGCAAGTGTTTCGGCTGAACGCATACTTTGTGCGTATGCACTGTCGGCATCGGTCGGGTCGAGATAGCCGAGGTCGTTTTCAGAAATGTTATTTTTACCGCTGAAAATCTCCCCGTAAACCATATATGAAGATACGAGCAGAACCGATTCGGCATTTGACTCTTTTGCATATTCAAGCACATTTGCAAAGCCCGAAGTGATTGTATCCGCAATTTCGGGATTACTGCAATCTTCCTCTGCAACCTCACACGGGCAGTTGCAGTATATTACAAAGTCGGCTCTTTCAATCTCCGGAAAGTTCTTTGACTCTCCGATTTCAACAACAAAATCTTTGCGGAGAGTAAGGCTGCCGAACTGCTTTTCGGCATTTTCACGGCTTTTTGCAAGGGTGATTACCCTTGTGTTGTTTTCAAAAAAATCATTGTCCTCAAGCAATGTGCATATAATGTAATATGCAATAAGTCCGTGACAGTCCGACACGAAAACAGTCTTGTTTTTTAACTGTTGAAAATTTATCCTGTTGTCTGCAATTTTTTTAATGTCCTCAAAAATTTCGGAGGGCAGATTGCCTTTTACGGTACAGTCCATATGGGTTTACCTCTCAGATAAATCAGAAAAGCTCCGCAATTGTGGAGCTTTTGCTTTATTCCGAAACGGAATTATTTTTTCTTTTTTGATTCCTCATAAACTCTGAGGGTTTCATCTGTCGGGCCGTCAAACATAATAGTTCCTTTTTTCAGGAAGATTGAACGCGCGCAGATTTCTTTAACCGAAGCGGCATTGTGACTTACATAAAGTACGGTTACACCGCTTTCGATAATCTCTTTAATTTTACTTTTACACTTCTTTTTGAAGGTTGCGTCACCGACCGAGAGCGCCTCATCAACAACAAGAACATCGGGTTCAATGTTGACATTGATAGCAAAACCAAGACGCATTTTCATACCGCTTGAGTATGTTCTTACAGGCTGGTCAATGTAATCTCCAAGCTCTGCAAAGTCGATGATTTTCTCCTCAATCTGCTTAATGTAGCTGTCCTCAAGACCGAGAACATAACCCTTCAGATAAATGTTTTCTCTGCCTGTCATTTCCATGGAAAAGCCTGCAGTGAGCTCAAGCAATGCGGCAACCTTGCCGTCAACGGTGATTTCGCCTTCGTCGGGAAATGCAACGCCCGTAATCATCTTGAGCAGAGTTGACTTGCCTGCACCGTTATCGCCGACAATACCAACCGATTCGCCACGATTGATTACCATTGAAACATTGTTAAGTGCCTTGTTTGTTTTTGCATTTCTCGGCTTAAAGAAAAGAGCCTTGAATCTTGCCTTGTCATCTTTGTAGAGTGTGTAGGTTTTGCTGACATTTTTAAAGGTAATAATCGGATCGGATACTTTTGTTTCAGCCATAATATTACCTCCTTAAAGTACATCAGGAAGTTTTTTCCTGAGTCTGTTGTAGTTGAAAATACCAAGGGCGAAAATTACAACAAATTCAATTGCAAACACAAGACATTCCGTTTTGTTTGCATAGAACGGTCTGTTGTAGAGGAAACAGTTGCGGTAGCCGTTTACGAAAAAGTTAATCGGATTGATAAGCATGAGCTTGTTGAGAAACGGCGAATCAAAGCCGTAGGAGTTGTACATAATACCCGATAACCAGAAAATACCTGACATAACGGAAACAATCAGGCTTTCAAAGTCCTTACTGAACGCAGACATCGGGGCTGTTGACCATGTGAGCGCAAGGAAGAAGATAAACATCAACGGACAGTACAGGAAAAATTGCAGATTGTACCAACTCGGTCCGATTGTGAAAAGTACATATGCGTACATAAATGCCATAAGAATCAGGTGAACAAAAAGCCTTGAAACCTCCGTATAAGTAAGGATTGTTGAAACGGGAAACTTAACCTTTGTAATAAATTGACGGTTGATTCTCAGTTCCTTTGCACCCTGCGTTATGCTGTCCTGAATAAAGAACCACGGAATGATACCGATGAACATAAAAGTAAAGAAGTCAATGGAAAAAGGCTGTGCTCCGCCGATGTCAAGGTGAAGTGTTTTAAGCTGTTTGATACCGCAGGAAAAAGCGAACCAGTAAACAAAAATTGTAAACGCAGGCTTAACAACAGCCCAAAGAGGACCGATTACGGCGCCTTTGTAAGTTTTAATAAGTTCGTTTTTGGCAAGGAGCAAAATCTGCTTTCCGAAGCCACGATGTTCTTTTAAAATTGTAAACAATTATTATACCATCCTATCTCTTTTGTGATGCACAGGCGCCCGCCTGCAAGTGAATAAAATCGAAAAATGTATTATGCACTCTTTAACAGTATATATTATATTACTTTTTCCTAATTTGTCAATCAAAACAGGGCAATTGAAATCTATTTGTAAGATTGTCCGAAGTCCCGTTAATTCTGTGTATTTTGAGTGTTCGAAGAGCGAATATGACAACCTGTCACGGAAACTGTTTGAAATAAGGAATAATATTCCGATAAGAATAAAAGGGCAGTACATAAATGTTTTGTGTTTTTTAAAAGGCGATACGGCGGTTTAATAAAAATCTTAACGAAACAAAAGCCCGAGCAGAGCCTAAAATGCTTTGCCCGGGCTGAATTTGTTTTTTATCAGTCTGCCTGGATTTTTACAAACTGTTCCTGCATATAGGAATAAACCTCATCGGAAACATTTGAAAATACATAGCACTTGTCAAGATATTCATCACTTGGGAAGATGAATTCGTTTTTCTTTGCATCTTCATCAATGTAATCGTCATATGCCACCTGATTAGGTGTTGCATAGTTGAGATATTCAAAGTTTGCGGCGGCAATTTCCGGATCCTGCATAAAGTTGATGAACTTCTCTGCATTTTCCTTGTTTTTACTGCATTTCGGAATACACATTGCGTCATAGAAAAGGTTTGAGCCGTCCTTTGGCATTGCGTAGTCAAGATCCTCGTTGTTATCAATCATTGTCATAATGTCGCCTGCGTAGTACGGAGCAATTGCCGACTGGCTGTTTTCCATTTCGGTAAATACCTGATCCATTACATATTTTTTAAGAAGAGGCTTCTGCTCTTTAAGTTTAGCGGCGGCTTTGTCAACATCTTTCTTTGTACAGTTGGCAGGGTCAATGCCTTCAAGCTGCATTGCAATCGCCATTGCGTCACGGCTGTTGTTGAACATAAGAATCTGACCCGAAAGGTCTTTGTTCCAAAGTGCGTCCCATGAATCGGGCTTTGTTTTAACCTTTGTTTTGTCATAAACCATACCGGTTACGCCCCAGCTGTAGCATACGGTATATTTACCTTCGGGATCGCAGGCAAGCTTTTTGAAACGATCCATAAGATTGTCGTAGTTAGGAATATTGTCAAAGTTAAGCTCCAACAGCATATCCTCATCAATCAATCTGCTGATCATATATTCGGACGGAATGACAACATCATAGCTTACATTACTGTTTTTCAGCATATTGTAAAGCTCTTCGTTGGTTTCGTAGGTTGTGTAGTTTACCTTGATGTTGGTGCGTTTTTCAAACTCCTCGATAATGTCGAGTGAGTCATCTTCGCCGTTTGAAATGTACTCGCCCCAGTTGTAAACATTAACTTCTCCTGCGTCAGCTGAGTCAGCCGAAGCGCCTCCGCCGCAGCCTGAAAGGCAAGCCGCACATGTTGCCGTCATTGCAGATGCAAGGACAATGCTGATGATTCTTTTCATTTCTCAATCTCCCTTAAATAAAATTTTAAAAATCAAGTTCTCTTTTTCTGCATCTTTTCTTCGTGTCTGTCACGCAGGTTGATTACAACCATGACAATGAGTACAGCAAGGAAAAGCAGTGCGGAAAGAGCGTTGATTTTCGGTGAAATTCTCCTGTGAGTCATCGAGTAAATTTCAATTGAGAGGTTCTGAAACTTTGCACCTCTTGTGAAATATGTTATGATGAAATCGTCAAGAGAATATGTAAAACTCATGAGCAGCCCCGAAACAATGCCCGGCATAAGCTCGTGAATAATTACCTTGTAAAATGCCTGCCATTGGTTACAGCCAAGGTCAAGGGCGGCATCGTAAATGCTTTGATCCATTCGTTTGATTCTCGGCATAACATTAAGCACAACAAACGGAACACAAAAGCATATGTGCGAAATCAAAACGGTGAAAAATCCCATTTCAAAGTTAAAGATAACCCCGAGAGTCGTAAACAAAAGCATAAGCGAAACACCCATTACAATGTCAGGGCTGATGATCGGAATGTTTGACGCATTCTGAATAAGCATTCTTTTTTTGCCCTTGAAATTGCTGATGCCGATTGCGGCGGCAGTTCCGAGGATTGTTGCAAAAATTGAAGCAAGAACGGCAATAATAACAGTGTTCCACAATGCGTTCATAATATTGTCGTCACGAAAAAGCTGTACATACCATTTGAATGTAAATCCTTTCCAGACGGTAGTTTTGCCGTTGTTGAAGGAATAGAAGATAAGTACTGCAATGGGCGAATAAAGGAAAATAAGCAGGATTGCAATGTAAATTTTTGAAAGAATACCTGTTTTCTTTTTCATTATGCAATCGCCTCCTCATCACCGAACAGGTTCATGATTATCAGGAACACGAAAATAAAAATCATTAGTATCAATGAAATTGCCGAACCCGTGTTTTGGTCTGTCCAGAATATTTTTTCAATGACATCACCAATCATAATGTCGTCCGGACCGCCGAGATACTGTGCAACCAGGAATGTGCTTGCACTCGGAACAAATACCATTGTCACACCCGAAATAATTCCGGGAACGCTGAGCGGTGCGACAACCTTTCTGAATACGGTAAAGTTGTTTGAACCGAGATCCTGCGCCGCCTCAATAAGACCGTTGTCGATTTTGCTCATAACGGTGTAAATCGGCAGAACCATAAACGGAAGATATTCATACACCATTCCGAGAATTACCGCACCTGTGTTGCCGATGTAGGTTGAATGAATACCCAAAAGCGAGAGCATCATATCAATCGGACCGTTGTCCTGCAAAAGCGTTACCCATGCGTAGATTCTTAGCAGAAAGTTCATCCACATAGGAATCATAAGCAGCATAATGAGCGTGTTCTGGGTTGATTCCTTCATTCTCGTGAGAAGGTATGCAAGCGGATATGCAAGTACAAGACAGATTGCCGTTGAAATAAGCGCAATCCAAAGTGATTTTACAAAAATGTTTGTGTAGTAAAACGCATTTGTGAATGCCTGAAGAGAAAAATTACCGTTTTTGTCGGTAAAGGCGGTAAAGCCGATCATAATAATCGGAATCATTGTGAAAACAACCATCCAGATTATGTAGGGAATAGAGGGCTTGCGTGATTTCATTTATCAGCCCTCCTTTTCCGAAAACTCTGAGATTACCTCAAACCGAGCCTTTGAAAAGTCAAATGAAAGCGGAACATAGGTTGCAACCTGCTCGTCTGTATCGCTGAGCATGAGCCACTTTCTTTCATCCGATTCAAGAATGATTTCGTTTTGTTCACCCTTGTAAACTACCGATTCGATGTACAAATCCTTCAAATCGCCAACACCGTCGCCTGCAAGTGAAAGAGCGTCGGGCGGCAGAGTGATTTTGAGTTTTGTGCCTTCTTCATAGTATTTATCGGGAACGGTAACGGTTTCGCCCTCAAGCTCAAATTCAAAGGAATTGTCGTTCTGATTTGCGTATGTAACGGTTGCCTCAATAACATTATCATAAAACGGAAGAAGCTTGTTCATAATCTGAATGTTGAACGGGATAACCCTCATACCGATTTTGCTTCCGATTTCAGCCGATTTGGTGGAGTGGATAAGAATTTCACACTTTCCGCATCTTACGCTCATCTCATAGTGAACACCCTTGAAGGTTGTGTTCTCAACAATTCCGACAAGCTGACCGTCCTCGGGAGCGGTAACTTCAATATCCTCGGGACGGATGACAACATCGACAGGAGTGTTTTTGCCGAATCCCTTGTCAACACATTCAAGCTCTTTGCCGAGAATCTGGATTCTGCAGTCGTCAAGCATAATTCCGTTGAGAATATTTGCCTCACCGATAAAGTCGGCAACAAATGCGTTCACAGGCTCGTTGTATATATCCTCGGGAGAGCCGATTTGTTCAATAACACCGTTGTTCATAACAACAACACGGTCGCTCATTGTCAGAGCCTCTTCCTGATCGTGAGTTACATATATAAATGTTTTCTGAGTTTTCTGCTGAATTTCCTTAAGCTCAAGCTGCATACTCTTGCGAAGCTTGAGGTCAAGCGCACCGAGAGGCTCGTCAAGCAGAATGATTTCGGGGTCGCACACAAGCGCTCTTGCAATTGCGACACGCTGCTGCTGACCGCCCGAAAGCTTTGTAATTGAACGCTTTTCATAGCCCTTAAGGTCAACGGTTGCAAGCATATCGGTTACACGCTTTTTTATTTCATTTTTCGGCATTTTTTTGAGCTTAAGTCCGAAAGCTACATTATCAAAAACATTGAGGTGAGGAAACAAAGAATATTTCTGGAACACCGTGTTTACATTTCTTTTGTTAGGCGGAGTACCGTTAATTCTTTTGCCGTCAAAAATGACATCACCGCTGTCGGGTTCAACAAAACCGCCGATGATGCGCAGGGTTGTGGTTTTACCGCAGCCTGACGGACCGAGAATCGTAACAAATTCCTTTTCATTTATATCAAGGTTGATGTGGTTAAGAATTACCTCACCGTCAAATTTGATGAAAATATCCTTGAGTGAAACTATTGTTTTCTTTGATGTCTGTTCCATTTATGCACCCCTGTTCCGATGATATAGTAGAAGTCTGTAAGTAAATGAAATAAAGGCGGAATGTGTCAACTTGCATAAAGTGCAGGCGAACACAGTCCGCCTTGCCGTTTCTGCAAAGACATAACCATGATGCTCGGTGTTTTGTGCAGAAAAATAAGACGGCTGTGTTGCCTCCGTCCTTTCTTTCACATAAATCCTTATTATTGCTTAAAAAGCAATAGTCGCAATACAATTTGAATTATATTCTAAATGCATAAAAATGTCAATCAATATTGCGTAAAAACAAAATGTATTTTTTTGAAAAATAAAATTCTATTAGAGAAATATACCGAGAATCAAAGCTATGAGAATTGAATATAATGTTATTTAATGCAAATTTATTGTCACCGATTGTTCCTTTGCAGTATCAGCAGTAAAATCTGCACAAAAAAGTCTGCTTTAATTTGTAACATAGGGTATGTACTTTTTTGGACAAATTTGTTATAATTGAAATGAAAATTTTATGAAAGGATGTTTTCACAATGAAGAAAGCAAAAAAAATTGCAAGTCTTGTTGTTGCGTCTGCACTCTTGACATCTTCTTTTGCGGCAATTACCTCCGTAAATGCTGCCGAGATTGATTCCGCACAGGTTGCGTCTGCCGACAATACCCTTCGTGATAAGGTCGGCGATGGTGTTATGCTTCATGCATTCAACTGGTCTTACAATACAATCAAGGAAAATCTTCCCGCAATTGCAGCGGCAGGATACACAACAGTTCAGACCTCTCCCGTTCAGCAGCCGAAGGACTATTCAACCTCGGGTGATGTAGTCGGTCAGTGGTGGAAGCTCTATCAGCCAATCAGCTTCCACATTGCAGAGAAGTCTTGGCTCGGCACAAAGGACGATCTTAAATCGCTTTGTGATGAGGCTGACAAGTACGGCATCAAAATCATCTGCGATATCGTTTCAAACCATGTTGCAAACGCTGATGACGACAAGCCAAACGCTGTCAGCAGTCAGGTTAAACAGTATGAGCCTGATTTCTATAAGAAAAGAAAAACTCTTACCCGTTATTCATACAAAGGCGATGCAAGCGACAGTTCGGTTCAGGCTGTTGTTCAAGGTCATGTTTCAAGGTGTCCTGACCTTGTAACAAATGATACTGTTATCCAGAACTATATTATCAACCTTCTCAAGGAATGTATCGACTGCGGTGTTGACGGCTTCCGTTTTGATGCAGCAAAACACATTGAAACAGAGGATGACGGTGAATATGCGTCAGACTACTGGAAGAATGTAACAACCTCGGCTTCTTCTTACTACACACAGAAAACAGGCAACGACCTCTATATCTACGGTGAAATCCTCAATAACTGCGGTGCAGGCAGAAGCTACAACTCATACACAAAGTATATCAATGTTACCGACAACAGAACAGGTGACGCTGTGCTTTACAATGTTGCAAAGGGTAAGGCAAGTTCAGCCGCAAATGCAACATACCAGTCGGGCGTGGCAGCATCAAATGCGGTTATTTGGGCAGAAAGCCATGACACATATGAGGGCAACTCAGGTTCATGGGGCTACTCAAATACTTCAAGTGTTTCGGATGAAAATGTCGTAAAGGCATGGGCAATCGTTGCTTCAAGAAAAGATTCAACAGCACTTTTCTTTGCTCGTCCGGGAACAGCTCTTATGGGCAATGTTTCAACAGATTCAACCTACAAGAGTACAGCTGTTTCTGAAATCAACAAGTTCCACAACCTTTTTGTAGGTCAGTCGGAAAAGCTCGGTTCTTCAGGCGACATTGCTTATGTTGCAAGAGGCACAAGCGGTATTGTTCTTTCAAATTGTAAAGGCACAAACGCAAGCGTAAGCATTTCAGGCACAGGTCTTGCAGACGGCAAGTACACAGATACAGTTTCAGGTGCAGAGTTTAAGGTTGTAAACGGTGTCCTCACAGGCTCAATCGGCAAGACAGGCGTTGCTGTTGTTTACAACGGTACAACAACTCCAAAGGTAACAAACTCTGTTGAAAGCGGTACATTCAAGGGCGACACAATGACACTTACACTCGGTCTTGAAAACGCAGCATCAGGCACATACTGCCTTGATGATTCAACTCCTGTTAAGTTTACTGACACAACATCAATCCGCATCGGTTCAGACTACAAGCCGGGTGAAACAATCAACCTCACAGTTACGGCAACCGACGGTGTAAAAACTACTTCAACGGTTTATAAGTACACAAAGAGTACTGCTGAGGAATCGGGCGTTTATGTATTCTTCAACCCTGCTACAAAGAAGAACTGGTCAGCTCCTTATCAGGTTTACATCTATGATGAAAACACAGACAAGGGTATGGTTTACAAGAATGCAAACTGGCCGGGCGAAGCAATGACTCTTGATCCTGCTACAGGCTACTATTACTACGAAGTTCCGAAGTCATCATGTATTTCAGCTGATGAAGATGATCAGAATCAGGCTGTGTCAAACTTTGACCTTTCGTCTTCAGCCAACACAAGAGTAATTATTTCCGAAAAAGGCGGCGAGCAGTATCCCGGCAGAACAGATGCTGCTATCAGCCTTAACGGTTCTTCAAAGGCATACTCACTTTCAAAGGCAGGTACTTGGGAGGATACAACACTTACCCCGACAAAGGTTGAGATTGAGGCTACAGATGTTACAAAGGGTACGGCAACAGAGCCGACAACAGAGGCTCAGACAACCGCTCCTGTTCCTGCAACCGATCCGACACAGCCGAACACAAAGCCCTCACAGCCGTCAGGCGGTGCTGTTTACGGTGATGTAAACAATGACGGAATTATCTCTGTAGTTGACGCTACACTTGTACAGAAGTTTATCGTTCATAATGAGTCGCTCACAACAGAACAGCAGATTATTGCTGATGTAAACGGCGACAATGTTGTTTCGGTTATTGATGCTACTGCAATTCAGAAGTATATTGTGCATTCTGAAGGCAGCGGCCGTACAGGTGAGGCTTATACAACGGTTGAACCAACAACCGCAGAGCCAACAACTGCAAAGCCGACCGAAGCTCCTGCAACGGCAGAACCTACAACAAAGCCTGCTGACACATACACTCTTTACTTCAAGACTAAGCTTGGCTGGATGACATCGGACGGTGTTTCGCTCTTTGCTTATGACCTTAACACAGGCGTAAGCTATCAGCTTGAGCAGGATACAGACGCTTACCCGAATGTTTACACAGTTGAAGTTCCCACAACAGTAACAAATGTCAGCGTTTATCGTAATCTCTCAGAGGTTGACGAAAAACCTGTAGGCGGCGACGACGGTAATGTTTACAATTGCTGGGATGCAACAGTTTCAAAAACAAACAACTGCATCACACTCAGCAATGACGAAGCTGTTTCAACAGCTCCGTATGCTCCCGAGCAGAAGCCTGCATTCACACTTTCAAGAGTTTACTTTGATAACTCAAAGGCACACTATACTGATGTTTATATCTACGGTTGGGCAGAGAGCGGACTCGGCAACGCAGCAGCTCACATGAATAAGATTGCAGGTACAGATATCTGGTACTACGATTTTGACACACCGCTCAGCCCCGGTGCAAACTGTTTCCTCTTTAAGGACACAGAATCAACCTGGGAAACACAGACAAACGACTTGACAGTTGCTGACGGCAAGAACTGTTTCCGTGCAAATCCGGGTTCAAAGTCCGGCGGTGTCTGGGTAAGTTATTCAGAATAATCTGTTCGGATAAAGCTTATTGAACTGAAACATTCCCCTCGATGAAAAGTCGGGGGGAATGTTATTTTAGAACAGTTTTTTCTTGAAAAAGTGTCGGAAATACAGTATCATACTTTTTAGAGATATATTGTCGAAAAAACACAGAAAAATCAAAAAAGTTTTGGATTGACGCTTATGAAGATAGAACAAATTTTTCGTGAATTTGAACGAGCCTTAGAAAATGAATATTATATGGAACTTGCAAAAAAAGAGGTTATGACTGTTCCCCTTCTCATCGAAGTTTTTCTTGACGATGATTATGCCAATTCTTTGTGGGCGGAACAGCTTCTTGAATGTATAAGCGGGGAAAATCCAAAACTTTTGTACCCGTTTTTTGAATACATTGCAAAAGGTCTTGACAGTAAGAACAGCTATCTTGCATGGAACACATGGAAAATTCTTGTAAGGCTTTTGCCTGTTGATTCCGATAATAAGTTTGAACTTGTTAAGGAAAAATTTTACGACGCGCTTTTATCGCACAATCTTCCGGAGTTTTCAATAGCGTGTGATTGCGCTGTCCCTGTTTTTTATTCAAAGCCTAATGAACAGGAGAGGATTCTTAACATAATGAAAAAATCTTCTGAAAAAAAGTTTTATCTTGGCAATGATGAGTTGAAAAACAGCGGCAAAATGGCAGAAGAAAAGGTACAAATTTTCCTTGAAAGAATAATAAACGATAAAACAAAAGCTGAAAACAACGCTTTACTGATATAATCCCCTTAAAGCAGATTCTTGAAAAACAGTTATCAAGGAATGCTCTGAGGGGAGATTTTTATGTAAAAAAGAAGAAAGAAAAAATACGGCACTAAAATGGGATAAAGACAATTGTTAAATCATATTTTAGAATTTGTCAATATTATGTTGCAAAAAATCCGCAGACGGTAAAATCTGCGGATAAAATGTTTAAAATTAAATTTTTTTAAAATGCCTCTATAAGCGGATTGACTGCACCCGGCTGTATTTTTTCGGGATGGTCAATGTACTCGATTGCCTTGCCGCAACCGTTGATAACGCAGTCTGCGGCGGCTTTGTGAACTCTTACCTTCAGCCTTGTGGATTCGCTGAGAAGCCTTGCAAATCCCGTCAGCTTGGCAAGACCGCCCGTAAGGATTATGCCGTCGGAGTAAATGTCGCCGACAAGCTCAGGCGGAGTCTGTTCAAGCACATCCTTGATTGCTCTTATAATGTTTAGCGCTATGTCCTCTATTACCGGCTTGATTTCGGCATATCCCACATCAATAAATCTGGGCAGACCGCTTACGGCATCTCTGCCTTTAACTCTGAAAAGCTTAGGTTCTTTCGGAATTTTTACACAGCCGACTGAAATTTTGCACTCCTCAGCCATATTTGTACCGATAATCAGGTTATGTTCTTTTCTGATGTATTTAACAATTTCTTCATCCATTGCACAGCCTGCCGACTTAATGCACTTTGAAACCGAAATTCCGCCGAGTGAAAGCACCGCAATGTCAGCCGTACCGCTGCCTATATCTGCAATCAAAACACCGTGCGGACTTGTTATGTCGAGTGAACAGCCAATTGCCGCCGCCTTTGGTGCCTCAATAAGATACACCTTGCGGACGCCGATTGAGCTTACTGCGTTTACAACCGCTCTTTTTTCAACCTCTGTAACCTCACTCGGTATTGACGCAACAACCTTCGGCATAGTTACCTTTGACGGAACAACCTCCTTGATGAGAATTGAAACCATATCTTCAACAAGCTCGGAGCGTGAAATAACGCCGTCATCAATCGGATGCATTGCTCTTATGCCTGCCGGTGTTTTGCCAATCATTTTATAAGCCTCGTTGCCGACGCCGATAATGTCGTAGGTGTCAACATCAAACGCAACAACGCTTGCTTCGTCAAGCACTATTCCTTTGTTTTCAATAAAAACTCTTGTTCTGTCAGAACCGAGGTCTATAGCTATATTCATTTTAATCACTCCAATGCCGTTTAGCAATGTTTAAATTTATAAAAGCAATGATGTGCAAAGCGTACAGCAGCAAATCTCACCGCATTTGCACTTGTTAAGTATTCTTGCACATTCGCCAAGCGTACTGCCTGTTGTGATGATGTCGTCAATAATCAGTATTCGCTTGCCCTTGATTAAATTTTTGTCAATCGGTGAGTAGACACCTATAACATTTTTTGCTCTTTCAGCCGCTTTTATGCTGTGCTGAGTTTTGTTCTTCTTTGTTTTTACGAGCAAGTTGCCGTATTCCATACCGAGAAGTGCCGCACATTCCCGTGCAAGCAGCTCCGCCTGATTGAAGCCACGCTCTTTTAGGGTATCCTTGTGCATCGGTACGCAGGTTACAATGTCAAATTCTTTGTTACTGTAAACATCTTTTATTGCCCGAACCATTTCGTATGAAAGTAATTCGGCATATGCACCGCAGTTGTGAAATTTAAAGTTGAGAACCGCCTTGCGAAAAATTCCGTCATAGGGAAAGGGAGAGGTACAGATGTAACCTCCCGTTGCATACCGTACAAACGGAAATTTCGGAAATTCTTTTTTGCATTTGTCGCAACATTTTTTGTTCGGTTCAATAACCTTTCCGCAGTACGGACAACGAACCGTAAAGAGAAAGTCCTTTATTCGGCAGTAAATTTTATCAATAAAGTGTGTCATCTCTCAGCAAAAATTCTTTAAGACCGCTGTACCGTTTTGTACGGCGGTTATTGTTTACCATATATTCAACGGTTGACGGATTTCCGACAAGTACAAGCGTTTTCTTTGCCCTTGTAACAGCGGTGTAGAGCAGATTCCTGTAATAAAGCTGAGGCGGTCCCGAAAACATCGGAATTATAACTGCTTCAAACTCGTTGCCCTGACTTTTGTGTACCGTAATTGCATAGGCAAAGTCGAGATCGCTTGCAGATTCAAAGGTGTACCGTGCAGTCTTATCAAAAAATTTAACGGTAAGCAATTTTATCTTTTTGTCAATT
>OGOX01000478.1_pt1 | contig 30953 bp, 10 predicted proteins | sample 1552761 | NCBI WGS metagenome assembly OGOX01 (sample SAMEA2580212, study PRJEB22360) | human gut metagenome | biome: human gut; feature: human-associated habitat; material: faeces | place: Denmark | collected 2008/2010
ATATCTGGCTTCTGTACAGAGTCTTAAATTTTGACCATAAATAAAACCGTCCCTGTCAAGCATGCATAGTTTATCAAGTAGGTCTCCCACAAACTGCCTGAATTTTATTTTTCCATTAAAAGTTTGTATCTTCTTAAGTATCACAGGAGACTGGAAATAGACCGATAGTAGGATGTTGCCACTCAAGGCATGACGATAAATATCGCTAGGAGTAATTTTTTGTTTTATGGCTTTGGTAGTGATCTCAACTGCTTCCGTTATAGTGACCCATGTTGACATATAATGAGTTATAAGCAATGGCTGATATTTTTTTGACATAATATTATCTCCTTCTACACAACAATTCGTTCCGTTAAGGAAAAAGATTGGTGTCACAAGTATTTATTTATGATTAATCAGAGGGTTTATGACAGAGAAAAGGATGTATATTTCTGAGTAAACATGTACAGGCCTATGGGGTGACTATTTAATGAGTAAATGCCGAATGATTTTCGGGGTGATGATTATAACTTGAGGAAAAATCCCAGCGTGGTTTGAGTAGTGTACCTGAGTGATATTTGTGTTATGTATGCATTGATTGCAGCAGAATAAATATAGTTCAGGCTAGTATAGTTTATGGTAGCTATGAGAATATATAATCTATTTTACCTATAAAATAATTTATATGTATGGGGTTGTTTTTTTAGGTTGTTTGTCTGTGCTTTTATATTCTGGAGATGTGCCTTGTATATAGGATTGTTTGTTGGTTGTATTTTTTAATGTTGCACTGTTGTGAATTTTTATTTTGATATGATTATTTCTTTAGTATAAGGAGAGAAAGGAACGAGAAAGTTAAATCTATTTATCCTAATCGCAATTTCATTGTTTAAATAATCACTATGGATTAATATTTTTTGCGACTCTGCTGAGTTACTGGTTTTAACTAGTGGTGTAAAAGGGATACCTTTTCGGTATCCCTTTTACAATAATCAGAAGAAATCAATTCGCGTATTGATACCGACGGTGCGACCCATATTGACCTGCGCGACGGCGCTGCTGCCGTTCATGTAGCCATAGGTACGGTAACGACGGTCGAACAGGTTATCGACATAGACGGAAATGTTCATCCGTTCAGTCGCCTGCCAGCCCAGGCTGCTGTCCAGGGTGGCATAGGTGCCTTGCCGCAACTGGTTGTCGCCATCGAAATAATGCGGCCCGACCAGATTAACCGCCAGTCGGGGCATCAGTGCGCCATAGCGCGTATCAATCACGCCGTTCACGCTGCTTCCCGCGCCATAACGTGGTACGAACGGCACCCGGTTACCGTGATACAACTCACTGTCATTGGTGAATTCGGAACGGATCACGTTGCCATTGATATCCCATGACCAGCCTGGCGCAAACCGCCACTTCGCTTCAAGCTCAACGCCGGTGGCGTCGGCTTTACCCGCATTGCTTAATGTCTGCATCCCGACCGGGCCAGAGTAAAGCTGCATGTCTTTGGTGTGGGTATAAAACGTCGCGGCTTGCAGCGTGACGTCAGCGGTTTCGTAGCGGGTGCCAAGTTCATAGTTGATGGATTTCTCGGCGACGAACGGTTTGGCATCAAGACCCGCAGTAGGCACGATGTTGTACCCGGAAGGTTTATATCCCTTGGCTACACGGGTATACACTCTCCAGTCATCGGTCAGCATATAGCCTGCGGATAGCTGCCCGAGCACCTGATCGTCATTGCTCTTACCCTGGTCGCCAAACGGGTTGCCGAGCATGCTGCCGTGATATTGTGTACTGGATTTATCATGCGAGAAGCGCACGCCGCCGCCGATATCAAAACGATCGGTTAAATGCCAGGTCAGGTCACTGTATGCGGCCAGCGTTTCAGCGGTGGTATAGCCGGTACTGCTTAAATAAGGCATTGTCGGCATGTCGTAGGCTGAATTTAACTTCTCGCGGGTGTTCTGCCGGTACAGCCCAAACACCATATCAACGGTACGCGCATCGCCCAGGGTTGCGGCGCGCAGCTCCTGCACATCCTGATTCCAGCGCTGAGGCATATTGACGATTAACGAACCGGAAGGGAAGGCGCGCGAATAATGCTGCTGCTGCCAGGCGCTGATCAGGTTGAAAACCCAGTCATCGGTGGTGTATTTCCCACTCAGGGTCTGGCTGTCAGTGCAGCGCCGCATGTACGGGGCTGGTGAACCATCGCTGATCGACAGCTTACGGCCCTTAATATCATTCCATCCCACATAGGCATCCTGGGTGGCGCGGGTACATTCGCGTGAGGCGGCAAAGCCCATTTCCCAGGGCTGATCGTCCGGCGCCAGACGCAGTTTCACATTCCCTATGCTGGCGCGGGTGCCGCCTAAGTCATCGCTTCCCGTCGCGGGGTTAATCATGTCGCCGTCATCAACCTGGCGTAACAGGGTGACGCTGCCGTACAGCAGGCCATCCTGAATGGGGCCGCTCAGGTTGAACTTACTTCGATAACTGTCGCGGCTACTGACGCCGCCTTCAATATAGCCGCGCGGCGTGCTGTCCGGCCGCTGGGTGACGATGTTGATGATCCCGCCCTGAGCGCTTTTGCCATATAACGTTCCCTGTGGGCCTCGCAGCAACTCCACGCTTTGCACATCGGTAAGCGCCTGGATGGTGTTGGTGGAAAGCTGAGGGACGCCATCGACATACAGGGTGACGGCGGGGTTATAGAAGTCCTGCGCTGAAGAGACGCCGCGTAGCGAGATCGTCGAAAAAAGCATGTTGCCGCTATTTTCAATATTGAGCCCGGGCAAGACTCTGGGGAGTTTGTCGCTGGCGGTGACGCCGGCGTCGCTTAATTCCGGCGCGCTGACAACAGTAGACGAGACGTTGTTGGCTGATGCCGAGCGGGAAGATTGTTTACTGGCGGTAACCACCAGCGTGCTTTCGTCTTGCTGTGAAGTCTGGGCATTAGCAATGGCGGGGAGCAATAATCCCCCCAAGGCCAGAGGATAAAGCCGTGTCATTTTCATTGTTGTGAGTCCCTGTAAGACGGCGAAACGCCAAAAATACCGACAATGGTGAATTGAAAATGATAACTATTTCTAATAGTGGTGCTACCCGAAACGGGTTTATTTCAACCTGTTTCGGGTCGGTTTGCGCTTATTGGGCAGAATGGCGATAACGGTCGACGGCGAGAGCCGTCAGGCGTTTTTTGTCTATCTTGCCGACGGCGGTGAGCGGCCAGTGGTCCAGAAACTCGATTTGGTCAGGAATTTTCCACGCGCTGAGCCCCATACGGGTCAGTTGTTGACGCAACTGCTGATAGTCAGTTGGCACCTGCTGCGCGATGATAAACGCGCAAATCCGCTCGCCAAGCAGCGTGTCCGGCGCGGCGACCACCGCGCAATCTTGCACTTCCGCTAAGCGCAGCAGTGCCGATTCCACTTCAGCCGCGGCTATTTTTTCTCCGGCGCGGTTGATCTGCTCTTTTATGCGTCCCTCAACGTGCAGGTTCCCCACCTCATCCAGCCTGACATTGTCGCCTGTGCGGTAAAACCCTTGCGCGGTAAAGGCCTGCGTGTTGTGGGCAGGGGCGCGGTAATAGCCCGAAATGGTATAAGGGCCGCGCGTTAACAATTGCCCGGTTTCGCCCGGCGCGACGTCGTTCTCGTCTTGATCAACGATGCGGATTTCATCCAGAGGGGACAACGGGCGCCCCTGGCTGTGGAGAATGGTGGCATGCGGATCGTCCAGCCGGGTAAAACAGAGCAGGCCTTCCGCCATACCGAAAACCTGTTGCAGGGTACAGTCAAAGGTGGCGATAACCTGCTCAGCAAGCGTCGGGTCGAGCCGGGCGCCGCCTGCCTGAATGACGCGCAGCGACGAAAGGTCGCTGTCTTCCCACTCCCTGGCCTGCACCCATAATTGCGCCAGCGCCGGAACCAGGGCGACGTGAGTCACTCTTTCCTGCGTGATTAAAGGCATCACCTCATCACAGCTGGCGCTGTCGGTCAGCACCACTTTTCCGCCGCAGGCAAGCGTTCCCAGAATACCGGGGCAGGCCAGCGGAAAGTTATGCGCCACCGGGAGGACGGCGAGATACACGCTCTGTTGGCTGATGCCGCACAGTTCAGCAGAAGCGCTGAAGTTATAGCTATAGTCGGCATGTCGGCGCGGGATGAGTTTGGGCGTGCCGGTTGTGCCGCCTGAGAGCAACAACAACGCGGTGGCGGAAACATCAGGCTGCGGCCATGCCTGTCGCTCACCGTGAAGGGAGAAGAGCGGCGTAAAATCGTCGCTCACGGTCTCTCCAGCGACCAGAACATGACGCAAGCAGGCGTGTTTGTGCGCCATCTGTCGGGCCAGCTCTGCGTGGTTTTCCCCGTGAATAACGTAAGCGACGGGTTGCGCCAGCTCAATCAGCGCGTCGATATCCAGCGCCCGTTGCGAGGGCATCGCCAGCACGGGGATAACGCCCAGTCTTAACAAGGCGAACAGCAGGGTAACAAACGCGTTGTCGTTGGGAAGCTGCACAATTACATGCTCCCCCGAACGCAAACCCAGTGATGACAGACCTGCGGCAAGTTCGTCAACTTGTGCATCAAGCGCGCTGTAGGTTAACGACCCCTTTGCATCAACGACGGCAATTCGCGAGGCATAACGGGCCGCCCAGTGGCGCAACTGTTCGGCAATGGGTAAGGGATACTGTTCAATCAGAGATTCAAAGGAAGAATTCATGCGTCACCTTTCTGAAGTACTGGGCTGTTTTTGCCACGCGGTCATTGCAGAAAATGCGTGGGGAAAATGGCGGACAATCTGCGTAAAAAAGGACCGGGCTTGTTGAATGGGATAGAAGTGATCGCCGTCAATCACCACCGGGCCTGTAACGTGGCTCAGCCACTGACGCCAGGCATCGACCTGCTGCCAGGAGGCTTCGCGATCGTGGCTGCCGCACAATAACAGCGCAGGCGTGCGCAGCGGCGGACAGACGTCGGGCGAGTCGTAGTGATAGCTCTCGGTGGCGTAAAAATCAGCGCGCAGAAGAGGAAGAAACAGCGACATTAATTCCTGGTTTTCCCGCAGTTCAGGAGAACATCCGCCAATGTCTATCAGCTCAGCGATAAAGTCGGCATCATCGCGATGGCTGAGCTGGCGTTCAGAATGCAGATGCGGGGCATGGCACCCGGAAATAATCAGTCCTTGTGGCGCAAGCCCCCGTTGCTCCAGAAGTCGGCAGGTTTCAAACGCCACCTGCGCCCCCATGCTGTGCCCGGCGAGTAAAAGCGGCGTGTCAGGCGATACGGATGCTTCCAGCTCGTTCGCCAGCAGTGCCGCCAGTTGTGTAATGCTTCTGAGCGGTTCCAGATGGCGAAGGCGATCGCGCCCCGGCCAGGTCACCAGAGAAAGCGCGCAATCAGCCAGTTGCTCAGCTTGCCAGTGGCGAAACGCGCTACTGCTGCCGCCAGCGAAAGGGCACATGACCAGATGCGCAGTATTGCCGTTCAGGGCGGGCCACAGCGGGATGCACATTGCAGATTGCGTCACAGCGCCTCCTTATCATCATCGTTGTAGAAACCGGCTAACCGGTCGTGGTGCGGCGGCGTCAGGCGTCTGATCTCCGCATTGCCGGTCTTACGTAAAATCTGCTGCCATAAACGTGATAACGCGATCTGATGTACGCTTTGGCAGGCCGCTGGTGGATGTTCGCCCGCCAGATTGCTGCGCAACTGGTGTAGCAACCAGCTGACGCCCTCCGGCCCGACGGTTTCGCAGCAGTCGCGCCAGCTCAGGGGCGCCGCGCTGCGCATCAGACCCGGCAGATCGCGCAGGATCTCCGGTCTGCGGTAGAGGCTGTGGGCGTTCTCCTGATGGTCTGCGACAAACAGGCTGGATGACCAGATGACGGGGCCGTAGCTCGCCTCCAGCGAAAGATGACCTTCCGGCCAGCCCAGCAGCAGGCGGTGCATGATAAGGCTATGCATATCTGGATCGTCAGGATCGAGATAGCGCTGAAGCAGCAGGCAGGCTTCTCCCTCCGGCCAGAAGAGTCTCAGACAGTGAAAATCGCTAAAGCTGCCAACCACGTCGCACTCCACGGCGGCGGCATCAACGCCCAGAGCCAGCAACAACAAATCCAGAGTGGAGTAGAGCAACTGTCGGCTGGTGGTGGCGTGGACTACCGGCGGCGTCTTAGCCAGGCAGCGACGCAGCTGCTGCGCATCGCGAAGCCATGTGCGTCCCGCGCGCGTATGCGGATAAAACGTGTTTACCCAATAGCAGCAGCCCTGTTCCTGCGCCAGCGTTTGTAAGGAACTGATGTCATCCGGGTGGAGGGGATGCTCCTGAATGACGTGTACGCCGCGCGTCAGAAAGTGTCTGGCAAGCTGCGTACCGGTTCCTCCGGCGACGGTCGAACGCACGACAATACAGGCGATATCCGGCATCCTGGTTATCTGTTCCGGCGAGGTATACAGCGGAATGCCAAACGCATGAGCCAGCTCTCTTGAACGGGCGCTTCCCTGCGCCAGCAGGCCGACCAGTTCCAGCCCCTCCGGGGGCTGCATAAAGGCATTCAGGTACATTTCGCCAAATTTGGCGCCCACAATCAGTACGCGTTGTTTTGGGGAGGCGGACGGCATCATAACGTGTTCTCCGGTTGCGTTGAGGTTGCGCAAAGCCAGCGCGTAATGTGTTGCGCACAAGCCTGAACGTGGGGGGCTTCCATCATGATTTGCCAGTGGCTGGCTTCAATCACAGCGTCGTCGGCGTTGTTTATCCAGCCCTGCCACTCGGTTTCTGCTGGCGTCCAGCGCGCGGGTCTCCCGGCGGCATACACCATGAGACAGGGGACCGGAACGCTTTCGCCCGGCGTATGCTCAGTCAGTAAACGCAGCAGATGCGCGATGTTGTCGAGCCACGTTTCTGCCGCTTGCAGCGTCAGGTTTTGCGACACCATACCGACCGTTTTAGCGAGGCTGATAAAGTCGGCAAGCTGGCTGTCGGGCGTCTGCTGGTCGAAATGTTCGGGCAGTGCCAGAGGCGTTTGTCCTTCGGCTAACAGGCGCAGCAGGGCCGCCCGGTTTTCGCAACAGAAATCCTGTCGGCACACGGGATCGATTAACACCATCCGAACCTGCTTGCCTTTGGCGTACAGGCGCTGTGCGGCGCCCGCCGCAAGAAACGCGCCATACGACCAACCCGCCAGCACATAAGGGCCGTGAGGCTGCTGACGACGGATGCACCCGACATACTCATCGATCATCTGGTCGAGCGTGGTAAAGCGCTGCGGCGATTTTGCTTGCAGGCCGAAAACGCGCCTGTTCAACGCGTTAGCGAGCGGCAGCCAGGCGCTGATATCGCCGTCTGAAGCGTGGAAGACAAACAGGGTTTCCTCACCGTCGCCCTGGCAAAGGGGTATCGGGTTGTCCTCTCCTGACGTAGCCGCCTGTAGATGGGCGCAGAAGTCGCTCAGCGTCGAATGGTTGAACAGATCCTGAAGGTTAGCCCTGGCAATCCCTCTCCGGTTTAGCTGCGCGACCATCCTTGTCGCCATCAGGCTGTCGCCGCCCAGTTCGAAAAAGTCGTGATGCCTTGCCACGGGGCGAGACAGCAGCGATTGCCAGAGTTCAGCCACCTGTTTTTCCAGCGCCGAATTCCCCCCGGCAACTGGCGTGGGTTTGGCTGGCTCAGTCGGCGCATCAGACGGGGCATGCAGCGGCGTAAATAACGCTTCTCTTTGCCGGATCTGTAAAATGGGCAGACCGGTGCCAAAGCGCTGCTGTAAATAGCGGCTCACGGCTTTTTTATCCGGGCGATTTACGCCAGGCGAACGCGCTACCAGCAGATGCTGGCGCAGCGGCGACGATTCCTGCGCGGGCCACGCCAGCTCGTTTGCAAACCCGGCCTGAACGAGAACCTCCTGCCATGCGGAGCGGGTGAGCATCGGTTTCTCATCCCGGCGGCGGAAATCGCGGTATCCGCTTAATCCCTCAATAAAGCCCACGCTCGCCAGCTGGAATACGCTGTTTCGCTCCGTCGCTTCAACGATCAGCAAACGTCCGCCGGCTTTCAGCAACAGTTTTAATCTGCGCAACGTCTGGACGACATGGCTGGCGTCGTGGAGCACATTGACGGCAACGATCAGGTCGTAACCCGCCTCCGGGTGGGCGGTGAAATCCAGCGGCTGGTTGATGTCGAACAAGGCATAAGACACCTGCGATTCATCATGGAAACGGGCTCTGGCGTCATTGAGGAACTGCGCGGAGACGTCCGTGAAGTGGTACGACTGCCGCGTGTTCCGCGTGGCCTTCAGCACCGGCGCGGTAGTGGCTGCGGTTCCGGCGCCAACCTCCAGAATCCGTTCTGCGCTGCACAAGGCGGCAATCTGCGCGGTATAGCGATTCAGACAGGCGCTGGCGGGGTTGTCGCGATACAGCGCGTCGGTAACGCGATGCTGCTCGTTGAACAGCAATTCCAGCGGAGAACACTGCCCGGAGAAGAGGGCGTCGTGCCGGGCGATGCAGGTTTCCAGATACTGCGCCAGCGCCTGGCTCCATTGGCTTTGCGGGCACGCTTCCTGAGGCTCAGGAATCTCGCTGAGCGGAATGCGGCAGCGCCAGCTTTCACCTTCGCGGATTAACCACTCTCTTTCCGTCAGACACTGTAGCCACTGGCGCAGCAGACGCTGGTGAGACGCTTGCGCGGACAGCGCCTGTACTACTGCGCTAAAGCGATGGGCGATCTCCGGCGTGGTAAACAGGCCGTGACGATTTAGCGTAGCCGCGATCCCCTGTAGCGCACGCGCCTCCAGCCAGCGCCAGGTCGCCTCCAGCTCATCAAGCTGCGCCTGCTCAGGCAACGGCAGCGCCAGTTGGGTAAGTTCGTGCTCATCAGGCATCGCCGCTGATGGCGACGGATCGTCGGCCATCACGATATCCAGCGTCAACGCGCCCTGTTCGGTTATTTCCGCTCTGGCCTGCCGGATGCCGGGGTATTCGAGCGTCGCCTGCTCAATATCCCGCAGGTCGTAGTCCGCCTGCGCGTTCAGCGGCCAGCGTCGGCGGGGAATGTGCCCGGCGATGCCGCTGGCGAGAGTCTTCAGGCTTTCAGGGGCGGCGATGACGGCTTGCAGGATGGCGCAATAGTCATTAAACATCGCCTCGGCAGCGCCGGGTTCCAGCACGTTGTCCATGCAGTACCAGCTAAACATCAACTCGCCGTCGCTCTCCATGACCTGATGATCCAGCCAGACCTGCGGCGTTTGCGTGAATACATAGCAGGGTTCGCCGAACAGATGGCTCATCGCCTGATCGATAGTCATGCCTTCCAGCGTCATCCCCAGCATACTGGTAAACACTACCGGCATCAGCGGTTGACGTTGTGATCCGCGCAGGCGGCCCAGCTCACGGATCACCTCAACACCGTTCATTTCACTGTGCGCCATGTTTTGCCAGAGGCGCTGTTGGGTCTGTTGCATCTGCTCTTGCAACGTCACCGGCGCTGAGAAGTTAAAATCAACCAGCGTGACGGAGGTAAAATCACCAATCAACTGGTTGATTTGCGGATGGATCGGCTGGCGATTGAAGAACGTCAGGTTCAGCGTAAATGTTGTGGTACGGCTCCAGCGCTCAAGGGTAGCGGCAAACAGCGTGAGCAGCGCGGCAGACGGTGTGACGCCTTGCTGCTGCCAGCGCTGTTTCACGGCCTGCCATTCTGTCTTACCGATCGTCGATTTGACGGTGGTGAAGTGTGGCGTTTCCGGGGGCGTCTCAACCACCGGCAGCTCTGGCGCTAAGGGCAGTTGCGGCAGTTTTTCCTGCCAGTAATCCCAGGCATCGTGCCATGCCGATGTCTGTCGGCGCGCCTGTTCAGCCATCACATAATCACGGAAGGTAATAGCGAGCGGCGCCAGCGTTTCACCGCGCCAGACCTGCGCCAGGTCGTCCATCATGACTTTAAAACTCTGCACATCAAACTGCAAAAGGTCGAGGTTCATATGCAGACGGTAATGGCAATCGTCGATTTCGCTGACCACCAGCTCAAAAAGAGGCCACTGGTCGGCAGGCAAAACGCGATAGCTCAGTTCATGCCGCCGTTTTTCCAGCGCGATGCGCTGTTCTTCCGGGGAAAGCGCGCGCAGATCGTCACGCGGGATGTGATACTCCGGCGTTGTCGCCAGGATTCGCTGCTGCCCGTCGGCATCAACCACCATACGCAACATATCGTGGCGTGCGATGAGCTGGTTCCATGCTTTCTCCAGTATGGCGAGATCGAACTCATCGTGGCGTTTATCCCACTCAAACAGGACGTGACAGGCGACGCCGCCATAGCCAATGAGGTGGGTTCGCCCCAGCCAGTAGGCGTGCTGAATGGGCGTCAAAGGGAAGGGCGCATAACGCTCGTCGGCGTCGTGCCGCAACACTTCCGGCTGCGAAGCGGCAGGCGTCGCCTCTGGCTTAGAACAGATAAGCTGCGTGAGTCCATGAGGAGACAGATCCTGCCACGCCCGTTCCGCATTGATGCGTACGCCCAGGTAGTGCTGAATATCGCTACTGAGTTCAAGGAAGAGCAGCGAGTCCATGCCGAGTTGCAACAGATCCTGGTTTGGATGCAGTGACGCCGGATCGCTCAGCCTTAGCTGAACCGCAATCCGCTTTTTCAGCCATGCCATCACCGCTGTTTCATCGCTCAGGCTGCCGTTAAAGGCGTTGTCATCAGCAGGAGGAATGACCGGCGTTGCGGCTTTTTCTGTGGCGCTGATGTTAAACAGAGCCTGTTGTAACGGGGGCATTTTGTCGGTAAAAACGCGCATCGCCAGTCGCCACGGGGCGCCGCGCATCACCGCCTGTTCCAGGTGCCAGCAGCCTTCGGCATCGCTTAACGCGCCCATACCTCGGCTGGCGAGCGTCTCCAGCATTTCCGGCGTGGCCGCCCGACCGCTTTCTCCCCATGCGCCCCAGGCGACAGAGAGCGTTTTCGGCGCATCAAGGGTGGAAAACTGCTGGGCCAGCCCGTCCAGGTAGCCGCAGGCCAGCGCATGGGCGCTCTGACCCGGCGCGCCGAGGGTGGCGGCAGCGGAAGAGTAGAGAATAAGATAGCGTCCGTCGTGGTTGCGCAGGGTTTGCAACAGCTGGCTTGCCGCCTGCGCTTTTACCGCGAAAACGGCAGCCAGCTGGTGGTCATCAAGCTCCTGCAAGGGCGCGTCAGCCAATACGCCAGCGGTATGAATCGCTCCGGCAATGCCGCCGTTGGCCGCCAGATCGTCAAGAACCGTGGCCAGTTGCCCGGCATCGCCCACATCACAACGGCAGACGCGCGTCTGCCCGCCCTCCACGTCGCGTAGCCATGACTCATCCACGCGCGGCGCCAGCAGGGCGATGCGTCGCGCCCCTTTTTCTCTGAGCCAGTTCACGGCAAGGCGGCCTAATCCGCCAAACGCTCCGGTCACCAGATGCCAGCGGCTATCGCCGGTAAACACGTTTGCCGGTAATTCAGCGGCGCATCCCGTATTGGGCGACAGTGAAGGGAGCCAAAGGGTGTCACCCCGTGAGGCGAGCCAGCGCTGTGATAGTGAGACTGCGCTCAACCCTTGATGCAGCGTTTCCCACGGGGTGTTTTCGGCGAGATCGATGGCGGCAAGCAACCGTTCCGGCTGTTCGTTGGCCGCGACGCGAAGCAAGGCCCATAGCGCGTGATGGGATGCAGAGAGTGCTTCATTTTCCTCGACTCGCCACGCGCGGCGAGTAACCACAATCAATCCGGCTGCGCTGGCGGTGAGCGCTGCTATCACTTTCTCCGCTAAGGCCAGCGTATCCTCGCTCTCCTCAACAATCATCAGTCGTGAAGAGGCGTGCGGATCGTGAATGATGCCGTATTGCGCCAGCTCGTCGCTGCGCGCAAGCGTACCGGCGCTGAAGCTAAAGGTAAGCGGATGGTCAATGCTGGCGACGTTGAGGGGCGTCCAGCGCCATTGATAATGCGTTTGCGGCGCAGGAAGAGGCGCGGCGGGCGATAGCGGCAGCCACTCGCCAGCAGGATGACGGGCTTCAACGCGCATCTGACCGCGGGAAAAGGCTTTGTTTTGCCAGCTTAAGCGAACCTTCCCCAGCCACTCCGGGGCGGCGACGGGGGGCGGTTCCACAGGCAGAGCGTCGCCATGACGCTGTGAAAGCAGACGCCAGGCCTCCTGCCAGCGGGCGTTAAACTGTTCGGGCTGACCTGCGCAATCAGACCAGTCGGCGAGATAATCACCGTTATCCGTCAGCGCCTGCCCCAACACGGGTTCTGATGGCGCGGTGAATGTTACGGCGCTAACCGCCTGACCGGGCAGCGTGGCGAGAATGATATGTTCGCTCATCCCGGCGGTCGGGCTGCCATCCTGCGGTAGCCACGCCACTTTGCTGAATCCGGCGTGGCGGCACTGTTGTTGCCACTGAGCGGTGGTGAGGAATAACTCACCTTCGCGGGCGTCGAGATCCTGTAGCGGAAGAACCAGCGGGCCGAAAACGAAGTCAAACAGACGCATTGGCTGGGTGATTTCGCGCATCAGCAGGCGCCCGCCCGGCTTGAGCAGGGGGCGCAGATTATCGAGCGTGCGGCCAATATGGCGGGTGGCGTGAATCACGTTCGCTGCCACGATAAGATCGTAAGACTGTGCCTGGAAACCCTGAGACTGCGCCTCTTTTTCGAGATCCAGCTCGCTATACTTCACAAAATCATAGTCGGCGAATTTCTGCTGGGCGCGACGGGTGAACAGCGCCGAGATATCGGTGAAATGGTACTCCAGTGCCGGAACGCCGTTGAGTTCCGGCAGCAGCCACGCGGTGGTGCCGCCGGTTCCGCCGCCAACTTCAAGAATACGCAACGGCTGGCGGGGCTGACGCGTCTGGACAATGCCGCGTAATACCCCGGCGGCGATTTGGTTGAAATAGCGGCCAAAGCTGAATTCCTGATACAGCACTTCCACGCCGTCGGAGGCGCTTTGCGGGAAGATAATCGCCACCGGTTCTTCCGCGCCGCTCATCATTTCATATAACCGATCGCCGGCACGGGCGATGGTGTCGGGAATAGCCTGAAAACCTTCACAATAACCGGCAAGTTCCGTCAGCAGTGATTCCCGCTGTTGATGTTCAATGGGGCGGGCGCGGACGTATCGCCCGTCGGTGCAGCGGTAATCGCCGTCGACCACGCAGTTATTCAGCAGGCGCTGGAGTAGCTGCTGGTAGCGGGGCAGCAGACGTCCACGGCGCATGATGGTCATGGCGTCCACGCCGTTCTCTATGGCATCGCCGGTACAGCGTTGTACCAGTTGATCGACGTAGATGGCGTGCAGTCGCGTGGCGCACTGTTTAAGCGCTTCCAGGCGAGGGAGATCGAGCGCTGTCGCGGCGCGACTCGCCACCTCCAGCCCGGCAGACAGCGCTGCGTCGGCAGGCTCGCAGGCCGGGGAGACGCGCTCTTTCCAGTAACGTTCAGTATCAAACGGATAACATGGCGCAGCGATACGTTGTCCATCGCCCGCCAGCAGGTCGGCCCACGGTAGGGCGACGCCGGCAGCGTAAAGCTGGAGCAGGGCCTGATTGAGGACATCGCTCGCCTCTTTGTTACGCCGGGCGCTGGCTATCCAGTATGCGTTATCGCGGTATTCGCGCTGCCCGCAAGCAACCAACTGGGCATCGGGCCCCATCTCCAGAAAAACGCGGGTGCCGAGCTGATGCGCCACCTGAATACTCTGGATAAAACGCACCGGCTGGCGCATGTGTCGGCGCCAGTAATCCGCCTGGTTGAGCGTTGACTCATCAATGACGTCGGCGGTGAGCGTGGAAATAATCGGTATTTGCCCCGGCTCCGCGTGCAGTCCCGCGCAGGCGTCCTGGAACCGATCGAGTATCGGCTCCAGTAAAGCGGAGTGCGCCGCACCGGTTACGCTCAGGCGACGATAGTTAATGTCATGCTGCGAGAGCGTGGCGCAAAATACCGCGAGACGGGCTTCCGGCCCGGAAAATACCGTATGTTGCGTACCGTTGTTGGCGGCGAGATCCAGCTCAAACTGGCGAGCCAGCGGCATCAGCGTGTCTTCGTCTGCAAATACCGCCACCATCGCGCCGCTTGCGCACTGCTGCATTAGCGCGCCGCGCCGACAAACCAGTGGCATGACCTGTTCAATCGTATAGTGTCCGCAGACAACGGCAGCGGCAAATTCACCGACGGAATGCCCAATGGCGAAGTCTGGCTTCAGTCCTTCAGCACGCCAGTGCGCCGCCATCGCGATTTCAAACGCGACAATCGCCGGCTGCGCCCAGACCATATTGTCCAGCTGCGCCGAATCGGGGTTAAACATCGCTTCGCGCAGTGACGGCGTGAGCATTTCGCTACAGGCGGAAAAACAGCGATCCAGCGTGTCGGCAAACGCCGTTGAGTGCTGGTACATCGTTTGACCCATAGTGCGCCAGTGCGAGCCCTGGCCGGTAAACAGCCACACCTGCTTGCCGCTGGCGCCGTGGCCGCTGTAAACCAGCGCCCCCGATTTCTCACTAGCCCAGGCGCTGAGCGCCTCGGCGGTTTCACGGTTTAATGGCGCCGCCAGGCGGAAGGGGAGATCGAGACGGCGCGCGTGCAGGGCTGTGAAGGCCAGAGAGCTGGCATCCGCATTCTCTCTCAGCGCCCCGGCATAATCCGTCGCCAGCCGCCGCAACGCGCTGTCGCTGGCGGCGCTGAGCAGCAGCGCGGTACTTTTTCTGCCGCTATCCGTATTGGGGAGGCGCGCGTTGAGCGCGTCGGGCAGCGAGGCGACGATCATATGGCAGTTGGTGCCGCCAATACCAAAGGAGGAGACGCCCGCATAGCGCATTTCGTCCTGCCATGCCTGTGCCGACACCGGTATGGTAAAGGGGCTCTCTTCAAGTTTCAGCGCCGGGTTGGGGGTGTGAAAATTCAGTAAGGGAGGAATTTGCCCGCGACTGACTGCCAGAACGGTTTTCAGCAGTCCGGCAATGCCCGCCGCGGTATCCAGATGGCCCATGTTACTTTTCACGGAACCGAGCGCACAGCGCTGATCCTGCGGGCGAGGCGCATAGACGTTGCGTAACGCTTCAATTTCAATCGCGTCGCCCAGCGGTGTGCCGGTGCCGTGGGTTTCAATGTAACCTACCTGCCTGTCGTCGATGGCCGCCAGCATTAACGCCTCTTCGATGACTGCCTGTTGCCCTGCGACGGAAGGGGCGGTATAGCCGACCTTTCTGTTGCCGTCGTTGTTGACCGCGCTGGAGAGGATCACCGAGATAATCGGATCGCCTGACAGCAGCGCGTCTCTCAGGCGACGCAGCACCACGCAGCCGAGACCGTTACCGGCCCAGGTGCCCTCAGCCGAGGCGTCAAAGGGACGACAGTGACCATCAGGAGAGAAAATCATTCCGGGCTGGTAGCGGTAGCCTGCCTGCTGGGGGAAAGAGAGCGCCACGCCGCCGGCAACCGCCATATCGGATTCGCCAGCGCGCAGGCTTTCACAGGCCAGATGCACGGCAACCAGCGAGCTGGAGCAGGCGGTCTGTACCGATAACGCCGGGCCGTGCAGGTTGAGTTTGTACGCGGCGCGGGTGGCAATATAGTCTTTATCATTGCCCATCAGAGATTGCAGACCTTTTACCTGCGCGACTTCTGTCACGTTCAATGCTTCGCGACCGGGGTAGGTACTCATCCGGGAAGAGGCGAAAACGCCGGTCTTATGGGGGACGGCGCCGGGGGCATAACCGGCATGTTCCAGCGCATGCCAGACCGCCTGCAAAAACAGGCGCTGCTGCGGGTCCATCGACTCCGCTTCCTGTCGCGAATAGCCAAACAGGGTGGCGTCGAAGCAGTCGGCGTTGTCTAACACCGTACCGATATTGACATAATGAGGATCGTCAATGATGGCGGCATCCAGACCGACGGCCAGAAGCTCTTCGCGCGTAAAGCGTCGGCTGCATTCACGACCTTCCAGCAGATTTTGCCAGAACGTTTCGCCATCCGGCGATTCAGGAAAATGGCAGGCGTAGCCGATAACCGCGACAGGTTCGCAGTCCGGGTAGTGTTGAGCGATCGATGCATCAATGGAATCTGCTGTCGGCGCAGAAGAGAAGCGCAAGTTATCCATAATCGGTCCCGTTTCCTAAGATTCACAAAGTCAATGGAACGCCATGCGTTCGCGATGGCGTTCCGGGGAAAATCAGTTTGCTTCGCGCTATATCCGCCGCTGACGACGGCGAACAGGGCGAGGTCGTTGTGTTTTCTCCACCGTGGCGACGCCGGCCAGATAATCGGCCAGGGCAGCAGGAGAAGGGTGGGTGAAGAGGTCAAGCAACGTCAGGGTGGAAAATTCGTGACGTTGTAACAAAACGTGCAGTTGCACCAGATTCAGCGACGTTGCGCCCGCCTCAAAGAAGTTTTCTGCGGGCGTGACAGACTCGCCAACCACCTCGCGGAACGCGTCGCAAATCAGGCTGACGGTGCTCTCGTCCGCCGCAATGTGTGGCTGAGAGTGCTCAGGGCATACGCGCGGTGAGCGCTCTGCGCATTGCCCTGCGTGTTTAACGGGAGGCACCAGCGCGGCGAGCGGCAGTTGCCAGCCGCTTTCATCCTCGGCCATTCGGTTTAGCAATGCGCAATACTGTTCAAACTGGCGCTCCACCTGCCCGGCAGGAAACAGCGCGGCGACAAAATCCCAGTTAAAGCGCAGTTCGCCTTCGGATTCATAAATCTGGTGATCGAGCCAGACCTGCGGCGTCTGGGAGATGCCCCAGACCGGTTTGAGCAGATTACGCCGGGCGAGGAAGTTATCCTGCTCAAAGCCCAGCGCGCTGGTAAAGACGACGGGCATCGGAACGGCTGGCACGTTTTGCCGTTGCGCCAGTTGACGCATCACGCGGATGGCTGACACATCGCGGTGGTTGAGGTTCTGGCTCAGCCGCTGCTGTAGTGACTGCGCGCTGTGCAGCCAGCTTTCGCCGGGATGCCAGCTCAGCAGCATCAGCGAGGTGAAATCGCCCAGAATCTGGTTGATTTGCGGGTGCAGCGGTCGCCTGTCGAAAAGCGTAAGGTTAAGCGTGAAATCAGGCTGTGCACTCCATGCAGAGAGAACCGTTGACCACACCGACAACAGTACGGCCGACGGGGTGAGATGGGCGTCAGCCGCCCGTTTTTTCAGCCGATGCCAGCGCGTGCTGTCCAGTGCGCCGTTCAGGCGGGCGAAGCGCGGTGTTTCAACCTCCTGAGGCAAGCAGCGCAGCGGCAACGCAGGCGCCGGAGGAATATCATCAAGCTGCGCCTGCCACCATGCCAGAGAATCTGGATTGGGCGACTGTAGCGAGGGTTGTTGCAGATAATCCCTGAAGGTGACGGGCAGCGGCGGAAGCAGCTGTTGCGGGTAGCGGTAGCCGTGCTCCAGCTCCGCCAGCAGGATCTGCATGCTCAGACCGTCAAGCAACAGGTTATCCAGACACAGCCACAGGCGGGCAGGCATCCCGTCCACGTATCCGACCTGGAGATCGAATACCGGCCACACTTCGGGGTTGAGTACCTGATGCGCCAGTTTTTCGCGCACCCGCAACGCCTCTTCAGGCGTATGGAGGGTGTGTGCGGGTATCACCCAGGGGGGCGTCTGTTCGAGCACCTGTTGCTGTCCATCACGCACGATGGCGCGCAGCATATCGTGGCGGGCGATTAATCGGTTCCAGACCGTCTCCAGCCGGGTGAGGTCCAGATCGGCAATTTCAAATTCAACAAAGAAATGTGAGCCGACGCCGCCCAGGGCAAAGCCCGGCTGACGCCCCACCAGGTAAGCCTGCTGCACGTCGGTAAGCGCAAAGGGCTGGTAGCGATCTTCAAGGGAGTGGACGAATGGTTGTTCGACCGGGACGTCGGTTTTCCGCAGCGTGGCGGCAAAATCCGCCAGCCGGGGATGATTAAACAGGTCGCTTAATTGCGCTTCATAACCTGCCTGATGAAGTTGCCCGGTCAGACGGGTCGCCAGCAGGCTATCGCCGCCTTGCTGGAAGAAGTCGGTTTCTCTGGTGACATTGCCAGTTGATAAGAGTTGCTGCCAGAGGGCGGCAACCTGTTTTTCAATGTCGCCCTGGGGTAAATCCGCTTCGGCCGGGTTTTCCGCTTCAGGGGTATGACGACGCTTCAGCGCCTGGTAGTCAATTTTCCCGTTAGCTGTCAGCGGTAAGGCGTCGAGGAAGACGATCCGTTGCGGCACCATCCACCCCGGCAGACGCCCGGCGAGGGCGGCCTGAAGTTGACGGGGATCGCGGCGCACCTGCCTGTCAGGACATTGTACGAGGAAGCGTTGTAACCCCGCGACCTCATCGCCATGCTGACAGTTGAAGCCGGCCGCGCTAAATAATGCCGCCCAGTCGGCGCTGTTATGCAGCAAGGCCTCCGGCTGCCCATTGGTTAACAGGAGCGTGCTGAGTAGGGCGGACGGCGTTAACTGGCGAAACTCCATCACGTAGAGCAGCGCGCCGGGAACGGCAAGCTGTTGTAATGTCGCAAGGAGCCCGGGATCTTCCGGCAGCAGACGATGCAGGGCGTTATTAAGCCAGATAATGTCCGCCGAGTGAGCGTGCGCCGCCAGCGTGTCTGCATTCCAGAGGGACAGACGGGCGCCAGGCCAGGGGGCGAGCCTCTGCCGGGCGCTCAGCAGCATCTCCTGGCTCTGCTCAAGCCCGACATACTCAATCTGTCCGGCGTTGAGCTGTGCTAACAGCGATTCTGCGGCGCGGCCAGTGCGGGTTCCCACCTCAAGCAGGCGTACCGGGCGCTGTAAGCGCTGTGCAAGCTGTTGGCAAATTGTCGCCAGTTCCTGAATATACGGGGCGCTGGCCGGATGGTTAAAGGCCAGGCTTTCCGGCGACCACTGCGCGTCGTTCAGTAACGACAGTTCGTTACGGGCACCGCGAAGAATTTGCGATAACGTTAAATCATGTCCGCTGAAGTGCGGGTGCTCATCCTCGCGTTCTTCACCAGCGCAGACCTGATAACCTTCAGCAGCGGGCTTCAGTCGCCGTTGTGTCACCAGAAATGCTAACCAGCGTTCCACCACGGCCTGCCAGCGCGGCTGGATAGCGAGTGAGTTCATCAGGGGGAGAGGATCGGCGCCAGCGGTGTGACCCGGCTTCAGTTTTAGCAGGCGATGCTGAAGGAAATCGGCTACCTGTTCTGCGGAGATCTCTGGCGAGATGGCGCAACAGGGCAACGTTCCCGCAAGCGTGTGCCACGCCTGCGGCAGTGCCGGGTTCCGATGATCGGTAACGCAAAAAGCCTCGCCCTGAGGAACAACGTATGCCGCCAGCGTTTTTTCTTTTTCGCCGATCGCCAGAACGGTTGCTTGTTTCACCCCCACCAGCTGGCTGAGCGCGCTTTCGATTTCGCCCAGCTCGATGCGATATCCTCCGACTTTGACCTGCTTGTCGCGACGACCGAGGAACTCGATTGTGCCATCTGGCCAGTAGCAGCCGAGATCGCCGGTGCGATACCAGCGCTCGTCCGGGAGCGTCAAAAATTGCTGCTCGCTACGCAGGGGATCGTTGAAATAGCCTTCCGCGACCCCAATGCCGCCAATCCATAATTCACCCGGCACCCAGTCAGGGCAGTCCCGGCCCTGTTCATCCACCACCCGGTAGCGTTGGTTGGTTAGCGGAAAACCGTAAGGGATGGAGCGCCAGTGGGCGGGGACGTCGTGAATTTCGCAGGCGTTAGACCAGATAGACGCCTCGGTGGCGCCGCCCATCGCGATAAATTGTCCTTGTGGCCGGAAGGCCCGATAACGGGCGGGGAGGTCAAGCCCGATCCAGTCGCCGGAAAGCATCACTGCGCGCAGGTTTTCCGGCGTGGCTTCGGCGAAACCTTCACACCAGGTCAGCAGCATATCGAACAGCGCCGGGACGCTGTTCCAGAGCGTGACCTGATGGCGCTGGATCAGCTCACACCATGCGTGAGGATCGCGCCGTTGATTTTCCATCACCATCACCAGCGCGCCGCCCGCGCGCAGTACGCCAAAAATGTCGTAAACCGATAAATCAAAATGTAGGGCGGAGAGGGCCAGCACCCTGTCATGCGGGCCAACCTGATAGCGGGTATTGATATCGCAACAGGTGTTAAGCGCTCCCCGGTGAGAAATGACTACCCCTTTCGGCGTACCGGTAGAGCCGGAGGTGTAGATAATGTAGGCCGGTTGCGTGGGGGCGCGTACTACCGGGTTGGCGATCGGCTCCGCCTCAATGGCCTGCTGCCAGGCAAGGGCGGGAATATCGTCTGACCCGGCGCTGGCGTCGTGCTGACAAATGAGCACCAGCCGGACGCTGGCGTCAGCGTAGATTTTCTCGCGCCGTGCGGCAGGCTGATCCAGCGAAACCGGAACGTAAACCGCCCCGGCCAGCAGGACGGCCAGAACCGCAACAAGTTGTCCTGCGCCTTTCGACATCGTGATAGCCACATTATCGCCGGGCTGAACCCCGCACTCGATTAACCTGCCCGCGCAACGGCGGGCATAGTCTGTCAGCTCATGATAATTCCACTGATAACGCATGTCCGTTACCGCCAGCGCCTGCGGCTGTTGCAGAGCGATACGGAAAATGCCTTCATGCAGCAAGCCTTCGGGAATGGGGGCGCCGGTGGCGTTGACCCGTTCGCGTATCGCGCGCTGGCTGGCGGGCATCATATCTGCGAACGGCTTTTGCCAGGCGCTTTCGTCATCGCAGAGTTGGTTAATCAACTGGCAGTAGGCGTCGAACAATGTTTCGACTAACGCCGGAGGGAACAGCGCGTCGTTGCTGTCCCATTGTAGCCAGACCTCGCCGTGATGCTCGAACGCCAGATGATCTATCCAGACCTGCGGCGTTTGCGAGATGCCCCATTCCGGCTCGCCCAACGGCGATTCTGCGCGGCTGCTGTAGAGGGAACGCCCCAGATTGCTGGTAAATACCACCGGGGCGCCGTGGGGGTAGCGCTGCTGGCGTTTGAGTTCACGGAGTAATTCGACGCCGGACCAGTGGCGATGCTCCCAGTCCTCCGTAAACGTGAGCTGGTTTTTACGCGCCAGGTTGCTGACGGTATCGCCATCGCAGGCGGTATCCAGCAGAAGAATATTGGTGAAGTCGGCAAGCATCGCGCCAACCGCCGGGTGCAGCGGCTGTCGGTCGAATAAGGTGATGTTAAGCAGCAGACGCGTCAGGCCGCCCCAGCGAGCCAGCACGGCAGAAAAACAGGTCGCCAGTGCCATTGTCGGCGTCACGCCATACTCGCCGGCCCGGTTGCTAAAGGCGTGCCAGCGTGTTGCCGGGACAATCATGCGGCGTCGGGTATTACGGACTTCACGTAGCGTGGCGGGTTCGCAGGCCAGCGGCAAGACGGGCGCGGGGGGAAGCGTCGATGCTTTCGCCAGCCAGTAAGCGCGCGCGACGTCTCTCAGTGGTTGATTGATCTTCTGCTGGTGCAGCAAATACGAGCGGAAATCATAGCGGGTGTCGATAGCCGGCAGCGATTCTCCGGCCAGCAGGGCGTTAAGCTCATCGAAGAAAAGCGTAAAGCTGGAGGCATCCATAATCAGCAGGTCAATATTGACATGGAGGCGGTGGCGATTGTCCGGCAAGAGCGTCAGCTGAAAATCAAACGTTTCGCCGATTTCCACGCGTAAAAGACGGTGGCTCAGGCGCTGGCGCAGTGCGTCCAGATAGGCCTGGCGGCTTTCAGCGTCGTTATGGCGTAAATCATGAACGGTGACGCCGTTCCAGTAAGGTTGCGGTAGCCAGACCTGCTGCCCGTCGGGGCGAAAGGCGATATGCAGCATTGGGTGGCGTTGCAGCAAGGTCGTGATGGCCTGCTCCAGCTGCGACGCCGTCAGACAATGGCCTTCAAACTCCTGATACAGGTGGCAACCCACGCCGCCAAGCGTCTGCCCCGGCATGCGGCCCGTCAGGTAGGCGTGCTGTACTGGCGTCAATGGGAAGGGGGTACTTTCGGTCATGTTCGGCCAGGATGATTCGTCGGGCGGCGTTTCTTCTTCCGCGTTCTCCGGCGACCGGCTGAGCATTAACTGGTTCCATGCCGCCAGCGTGGGGGCGGCATACAGCTCGCGAAGGGTAAGGCGGTAGCCATTTTTACGAAACCAGTGTAACCATCTCATCAATCTTATGGAATCCAGGCCGGCCTGGATCAGGTTGCTCTCTTCATGTAACTGCTGTGGCGTTAAATTCAGTTCCTGTATGAGCCGCTCGCGTAATTGTTGGTAATCAGCCGCGTGGCGGTTGTCCGGTAACAGCGAATCCTGAGATGGTGCGCCAGAAATCATTCTTCCTCCTGATGGCACGTCTTACCGAAAAGCATTACTCATATGAGAATAATAATTACTAACAATTGGATGCTACCCGAAACGGGTTTATTTATGCCCGTTTCGGGTTGGTAACAGGCGGAAAGAACAGAGGCCCGGATGGGGTATCCGGGCCTCTGTCAGGGAGGAGTTTAGGGGGGCGCGACCCCGGTTACATCCCGCGTTTAAAGGTCGAAGGAGTTACGCCAAACTGTTTCTGGAAGGCGGCAGAGAAATGGCTGGCGTTGGCATAGCCCAGATCGGCCGCCACCGTCATGACGGAGGTATTGCCGTTGGCCAGGCGTCTTCTGGCTTCCTGCATTCGTTCAGCCTGAAACAGGCCATAGACGCTGTTGTTGAACAGAACGCGGAAGCCTCGCTTAATTTTGAGAACGCTCAGACCGGACTCTCTGGCCAGCTCCGCGACGCCCGGCGCTTGCGTCAGATCAGCCAGCAGCAGATCCTTCGCCCGCAGCAGTTTCTGGCGTTCCATCGGGTTGAAGTGGCAGGAGAGGCAACTGGCGTCTTCGCGATGTTCATCCAGCACCAGACTGAGCATGACCAGACTTTGCCCCTGCAACCATAGCGTCGACGGCTTTTGTTCATGACTGAAGCCGCCGTGCATGCGCATCAGCGCGTGACGCAAGGCCTGAGCCGTTAAGTGGGTTTCAGCATTACAACGCTGCTGCTGGCAACAGCAGTGGGAGTCGATCTTATTCTTAATGACCGCGCTAATATCCGGCACCCACAGCGCGAGGGTTTCAGGGCTGAAGGAGAGGGTAATGCTCTCGAATCGGCCACAATAGGAGGCGCTGCCGCGACAGTCTGGCGTATGGGTAATGTAATGGCGATTGCGCGCAAGCTCCCAGTCGGTGTGGCGCCGGAGTCCCTGAATCGCAAAGCGCGATGTGCCTTCCAGGATGCACGAGAAGTTAATCCTGCCCAGATCGTCGTGTAGCTGCAACGTCTCTGGCCGCGCAAAATGGCCCCTCCAGAGCAAAATATCCATACCTTCCTGCAACGAACAGCGCAGCAGTTCACACTGAGCAGGAATATTGCCATCGTTTGCAGGTTTCCCGACCACCAACTGGTGAATAGAGATTTCAGATTGCGTTTGCGGTGACTCCGTCATGACCTGGTTATCTCCCTGTGGCTTAGACCAATGCGGGTATAAATAGAACCGAATGGGGTAGATGAGTTATTGATAATGGTTATTATTCACATTAATTCTCAGAACGCCACCCTGAATTGTCGTTTTTGGCGTCCGTAAAAATTCATCAGGAAATTCAGTTACTCCCATGTCATCTCAATCATCCAATACTGAATCGCTGTCCCGATTTCCTCTCTGGCAGGTGATTACACCGGTTCGCAGGAAGGTTATTTTAGCTATGGCGCTGGCGGGGCTGGCGGCATTAACCAGCCTGGGGGCGCTCCTTTTTCTGGCGTGGAGCCTGCGTGACATTCGCGCGACGCCTGACGCTATTCCGGCTTGGCCGCTGGGCGGCGTGATCGGCTGCGTGGTCTTAACTTTTGTTCTGCGCTTACAGGCGTTCAACACCTCTCATTACGCGGCTTTTCATCTGGAGAACATTCTGCGCAGCAGGTTAGCCCGTAAAGCATTGCAGCTTCCGCCTGACGTGTTACAGCAAATGGGCAGCGGGTCAGTGGCGAAAGTGATGCTGGATGACGTGAAGTCGTTACATATTTTTGTGGCCGACAGCACGCCGCTCTATGCCCGCGCGATCATCATGCCGCTGGCGACAATCGTTATCTTGTTCTGGCTGGACTGGCGGCTGGCAATCGCGACGCTGGGGGTACTGGCGTTTGGATCGGTTATTCTCGTGCTCGCCCGCCAGCGTTCGGAAAATATGGCTCAGCGTTATCATAAGGCGCGCGAGCAGGTTAGCGCGGCGGTTATTGAGTTCGTGCAGGCCATGCCCGTGGTGAGAACGTTTGATAGCGGCAGCACCAGTTTTTTGCGCTATCAACGCGCCCTTGAAGAGTGGGTCGATGTGCTCAAAACCTGGTATCGCAAAGCCGGTTTTTCAGCGCGTTTTTCCTTCTCGATTCTGAATCCTCTCCCGACCCTGTTTGTCCTGATCTGGTCGGGATACGGCCTGTTGCACTATGGCAGTTTCGATTTTATCGCGTGGGTGGCCGTTTTACTGCTGGGCAGCGGAATGGCCGAAGCCGTAATGCCAATGATGATGCTCAATAACCTGGTCGCGCAAACGCGTTTAAGCATTCAGCGTATTTATCAGGTTCTCGCGATGCCGGAGTTATCGCTGCCGCAGTCTGACCAGCAGCCGCAAGAGGCGAGCATTACCTTTGAGCAGGTGAGCTTTCATTATCCGCAAGCGCGTACTGGCGCCGCGTTGCAGGAGGTGAGCTTTCATGTGCCTGCCGGGCAAATTGTGGCGCTGGTCGGGCCAAGCGGCGCCGGAAAAAGCACCGTGGCGCGCTTGCTGCTGCGTTACGCCGACCCGGACAAAGGCCATATCCGTATTGGCGGCGTGGATCTGCGTGATATGCAGACGGACACCCTGATGAAGCAACTCTCGTTTGTGTTTCAGGACAACTTCCTTTTTGCCGACACGATAGCCAATAACATTCGTCTGGGCGCGCCGGATACGCCGCTGGAGGCGGTTATAGCGGCGGCCAGAGTGGCGCAGGCCCATGATTTTATTAGCGCTCTGCCAGAAGGTTACAACACTCGAGTCGGGGAACGTGGGGTATTTCTCTCCGGCGGCCAGCGGCAGCGCATTACTATCGCCCGGGCGCTTTTGCAGGATCGCCCCATCCTGGTGCTCGATGAGGCGACGGCGTTTGCTGACCCGGAAAACGAAGCGGCGCTTATCAAGGCGCTCGCGGCGGCCATGCGTGGCCGGACGGTCATCATGGTCGCGCATCGTCTCTCAATGGTGACTCAGGCCGATGTGATATTGCTGTTTTCCGACGGACAGCTCAGGGAAATGGGGAACCATACGCAACTGTTGGCGCAGGGCGGCCTGTATCAACGGCTCTGGCAACACTATCAGCAGGCGCAGCATTGGGTGCCGGGTGGAACACAGGAAGAGGTGGTGGAAATTGAAAGACAATAATCCTGCGGATAACCTGGCCTGGCGCGTCATCTGGCGCCAGCTTATCTCCAGCGTTGGCAGTCAGGCCAGGATGCTGCGACGCAGTATGCTGGCGCTGTTGCTGGCGGCATTCATGCAGGGGATCGCCTTTGCCTGTCTTTATCCGATCATTGATGCGCTGTTACGGGGAGACGCGCCGCAACTTCTTAACTGGGCTATGGCCTTCAGCGTCGCCGCAATTGTGACGCTGGTGCTACGCTGGTATGGCCTGGGCTTTGAATACCGTGGTCATCTGGCGCAGGCTACCCATGAGTTGCGCCTGCGACTTGGCGAGCAGTTACGCCGCGTGCCGCTGGAGAAGCTCCAGCGCGGCAGGGCGGGTGAAATGAACGCCTTGCTGCTGGGCAGCGTGGATGAAAACCTCAATTATGTTATTGCGATAGCCAATATTTTGCTGCTCACCATTGTCACGCCGCTGACGGCGTCGCTGGCGACATTGTGGATAGACTGGCGGCTGGGGCTGGTGATGTTGCTGATCTTCCCTCTGCTGGTGCCGTTTTATTACTGGCGCCGCCCGGCGATGCGGCGACAAATGCAGACGCTGGGGGAAGCGCACCAGCGTCTGAGCGGCGATATCGTTGAATTTGCTCAGGGGATGATGGTATTGCGCACCTGCGGCAGCGATGCCGATAAAAGCCGGGCGCTGCTGGCGCATTTCAATGCGCTGGAAAACTTACAGACCCGCACTCACCGTCAGGGCGCTGGCGCAACGATGCTGATCGCCAGCGTCGTGGAGTTGGGCCTACAGGTGGTGGTGTTATCCGGGATCGTCTGGGTAGTGACGGGCACTCTGAACCTCGCCTTTTTGATTGCCGCCGTCGCGATGATTATGCGCTTCGCAGAACCGATGGCGATGTTTATCAGCTACACCTCGGTTGTGGAACTGATCGCCAGCGCCCTGCAACGGATTGAGCAGTTTATGGCGATAGCACCGCTTCCCGTCGCAGAGCAAAGCGAGATGCCGGAACGTTACGATATCCGCTTTGACAACGTCAGCTATCGCTACGAAGAAGGCGACGGCTACGCGCTTAATCATGTTTCTTTGACGTTCCCGGCAGCCAGTATGAGCGCGCTGGTGGGTGCCTCCGGCGCAGGCAAAACTACGGTCACCAAACTGTTAATGCGCTATGCCGATCCGCAGCAAGGGCAGATTTCTATTGGCGGCGTCGATATTCGCCGCCTGACGCCGGAACAGCTCAATAGCCTGATTTCTGTTGTTTTCCAGGATGTCTGGCTGTTTGATGACACGCTGCTGGCGAATATCCGTATCGCGCGCCCACAGGCGACGCGGCAGGAGGTAGAAGAGGCCGCCCGCGCGGCGCAGTGCCTTGAGTTTATTTCCCGTCTTCCGCAAGGCTGGCTGACGCCAATGGGAGAGATGGGCGGCCAGCTATCGGGCGGCGAGCGCCAGCGGATTTCCATTGCCAGAGCGTTATTGAAAAACGCGCCGGTCGTCATTCTCGATGAACCGACTGCCGCGCTGGATATTGAAAGCGAGCTGGCGGTGCAAAAAGCGATCGATAACCTGGTTCACAACCGGACGGTGATTATCATCGCTCACCGTTTATCCACCATCGCCGGGGCCGGAAACATTCTGGTGATGGAAGAGGGACAGGTGGTTGAGCAGGGTACTCATGCGCAATTGCTCTCACATCATGGACGTTATCAGGCGCTGTGGCAGGCGCAAATGGCCGCGCGCGTGTGGCGCGACGACGGGGTTTCCGCGTCTGGAGAGTGGGTGCATGAGTGATGTTCAGTCGAATGTGAAACCGCTGACGTTGACGACCGGGCGGGTGATTTTTGCTATTGCCGGCGTCTATGTAACGCAGAGTCTGGTATCGGCGCTGTCTATGCAGTCCTTACCCGCGCTGGTGCGCGCTGCTGGCGGTTCGCTGGCGCTTGCCGGTGCGACAACCCTGTTTATGCTGCCCTGGGCGCTGAAGTTTATTTGGGCGCCGTGGATCGAGCGCTGGCGGCTTCCGCCCGGTAGCCAGGAACGCCGTTCCCGCATGTTAATCCTGCGTGGTCAGGTCGCGCTAGCGGCGATCCTGACTATTGTCGCAGCGATTGGCTGGTTTGGGCGAGAAGGGGGATTCCCCGATACGCAAATCGTCGCGTTATTTGTTCTGTTTATGGTGGCAGGCACGGTCGCCTCCACCATTGATATCGCCAGCGACGGCTTTTGTGTCGATCAACTGACCCGCACGGGTTACGGCTGGGGAAACAGCGTGCAGGTCGGCGGCAGCTATCTGGGAATGATGTGCGGCGGCGGGGTGTTCCTGATGCTGTCGGCGGCATCCGGCTGGCCTGTCGCCATGCTGATGATGGCGGTGCTGATTATGGCGCTGTCACTCCCGCTGTGGCGCATTACGGAGCCGACGCGAACAGCGACTATCCCGCATGTTCCGGCGTTAGGTTATGCGCTAAGGAGGAAGCAGGCTCGCCTGGGCTTACTGCTGGTATTGATGCTGAATTCAGGCATGCGGTTTGTGCTGCCTCTTCTGGCACCGCTGTTGTTGGATCATGGGTTGAGCATGTCCGCATTGGGCGCGCTGTTCAGCGGCGGCAATATTGCAGCGGGCATAGCAGGAACGCTGGCCGGCGGATTGCTGATGAAATACACCTCACCCGGCAGAGCGCTGTTGACGGCTTATGGCGTCCAGGGGATCGCGCTGCTGGCGGTGGTGATGACTCTCATGATGGCGCCGGGTCATCTGCTGCTGCAGATTCTCCAGTGTCTGGTCCTTGTCCAGTCCATTTCGCTGGCCTGCGCGCTGGTCTGTCTTTACGCCACGCTGATGTCGCTTTCATCGCCTTTGCAGGCCGGTGTCGACTTCACCCTCTTTCAATGTACTGATGCGGCAATCGCCATTCTGGCAGGCGTTATCGGTGGCGTTGTTGCTCAACATTTTGGCTATGCGGCCTGCTTCCTGTTTGCCGGGGCATTCACGTTGCTGGCGGCGTGGGTTGCTTATATCCGGCTGCATTCGGCAAGAGAACTGATGACAAGCGCAATTGATTGATCCGGGAATAACACAGAGAGGTAAGGGATGAAAATCAGTGAATTTCTACATCTGGCGTTACCAGAGGAACAATGGCTACCGACGATTTCTGGCGTTTTACGCCAGTTCGCAGAAGAAGAGTGTTATGTCTATGAGCGTCAACCCTGTTGGTATTTAGGCAAAGGGTGCCAGGCACGGCTGCACATTAATGCCGACGGAACGCAGGCGACATTTATTGATGATGCCGGGGAGCAAAAATGGGCGGTGGATTCCATTGCCGACTGCGCGCGTCGTTTTATGGCGCATCCTCAGGTGAAAGGACGTCGGGTATATGGACAGGTTGGGTTCAACTTTGCGGCGCATGCGCGGGGGATTGCCTTTAACGCCGGGGAGTGGCCGCTGCTGACGTTAACCGTTCCCCGTGAAGAACTTATTTTTGAAAAGGGAAATGTCACCGTTTATGCGGACTCCGCCGACGGGTGCCGACGTTTGTGCGAGTGGGTAAAAGAGGCCGGTACAACGACGCAGAACGCACCACTGGCGGTGGATACCGCCCTCAATGGTGAGGCATATAAACAACAGGTTGCGCGCGCCGTTGCGGAGATCCGCCGTGGCGAGTATGTCAAAGTGATTGTCTCGCGCGCCATTCCCCTGCCATCGCGGATTGATATGCCCGCCACGCTGTTATACGGGCGGCAGGCAAACACGCCTGTGCGCTCGTTTATGTTCCGTCAGGAAGGACGCGAAGCGCTGGGCTTTAGCCCGGAACTGGTGATGTCAGTGACGGGCAATAAAGTGGTCACTGAACCGCTTGCGGGCACCCGCGATCGCATGGGAAACCCGGAGCATAATAAGGCGAAAGAGGCAGAACTGCTGCACGACAGTAAAGAGGTGCTTGAGCATATCCTTTCTGTCAAAGAAGCTATTGCTGAACTGGAGGCTGTTTGCCAGCCGGGCAGCGTGGTGGTTGAAGATTTAATGTCGGTTCGCCAGCGCGGCAGCGTTCAGCATCTGGGGTCTGGCGTGAGCGGTCAGCTTTCGGAAAACAAGGATGCCTGGGATGCGTTTACCGTGCTGTTTCCGTCGATTACCGCCTCAGGTATCCCTAAAAATGCTGCTCTGAACGCGATTATGCAAATTGAGAAGACGCCGCGAGAGCTTTATTCCGGCGCAATCCTGCTGCTGGACGATACGCGCTTTGATGCGGCGCTAGTTCTGCGTTCCGTATTTCAGGATAGCCAGCGCAGCTGGATACAGGCGGGGGCGGGAATCATCGCGCAATCTACGCCGGAACGCGAACTGACAGAAACCCGGGAGAAATTAGCGAGCATTGCGCCCTATTTAATGGTGTAGGAGTAACTGTTTTCTAACCTCACAACCAGACTGTCCAAAGACAATTGAGTCGCTCTTTGATTCCTCTGTGACTCTATTGTCTTCTTTTGGGATAAAATAGGTGTTTTTCGTCATGAAGTTGATAAAAGTCTATATAGAACCACCTCCTGTGGAGGTGGTGGTAATTTGCCAGAGTGAGGGATTCGTTAGTATACTATGGGATAAACTTATTTTTACCAATTGTATAAGGCGGTGCATAAGATTCTCGGCATGCTTCCAGATAATCCGACCACCACTGCATCATCGCTTTGCGGGCTTCTAGGTGCTCTGCCTTATGAATATAAGCCATGCGCACGGTATTGCGCTCCTGATGACTCATCTGGCGTTCTACTGCGTCCTTTGCCCATAAACCCGATTCCATCAGCGCACTGCATGCCATTGCCCGGAAGCCGTGACCGCAGATATCCTTTTTCGTGTCGTAACCCATCACCCGCAGTGCCTTATTGACCGTGTTTTCACACATTGGCTTATACGGGTTATGGTCGCCGGGGAAGATCAGTTCATTATTACCGGTGATATCCTTAATCTGTTTCAGAATGGCGATGGACTGTTCTGAGAGGGGGACGATATGCGGCATTCGCATTTTTGCCCCGCGGCCGGAATAACGCACGCCAATAATGGGTTCTCGCGTCGCGGGTATCGTCCAGACTCGGTTTGTGAAATCAATCTCTGACCAGCGGGCGAAACGCAGTTCACTGGAGCGAATGAACACATGCAGCATCAGCAGAACGGCATGCCGGGTCAGTTCACGGCCCTGATGATATGCCCCAATACGTTCAAGCAGTTCAGGCAGCCGCTCCAGCGGCAGGGCAGGATAGTGCCGTCTGACAGGAGGTGTGGTCACGCCGCCAAGGTTTGCTGCAGGGTTCGTATCGATTAACTCCTGATGGACCGCATGGCGCATTATGTTACTCAGGTGCTGCCGTGTGCGGGACGCAACCTCCAGCAGACCTTTTTCCTCGATCCCTTTCAGCAGGTCAATGAAATGACGGGGTTTAAGTTCTGATACAGGTAGGTTCCCGATGACCGGAAAGATGTGATTGTTCAGGCTGGCAAGCAGACGGTCGGCGGTGTTCTGCGACCATTTCCTGTTACTTTTATGCCACGCCAGCGCCA